>Ga0335080_10002659_pt1 | contig 17889 bp, 9 predicted proteins | sample Lox_Sample_34_FD_206720 | JGI IMG/M metagenome (GOLD analysis project Ga0335080, IMG submission 206720) | Soil microbial communities from Loxahatchee National Wildlife Refuge, Florida, United States - Lox_Sample_3.4 | ecosystem: Environmental > Terrestrial > Soil > Wetlands | place: USA: Florida...
GCGTCCGGACGTCGTCGTACTCCATCAATCCGCCCGAGCGTGGGAAGTTGCAGAGCAGCGCTCCCTCCGGCAGCCGGTGCCCGGCCTGACCCGAGACGGCGGTGAACTGGGCGGCGTGCTTGAACTTGCCATCCCGGGGATGGAGGTCGAGGTAGATGCGTCCCAGCGACTGCCCGGAGCGTTCGCCGAACGAAGGACCCGCGATGACGTCGTAGACCTTCACCTCCGGATGCCAGACCGTGGCCCCCTCCACCGGGCGGTAGGTCAGGTCGAACAGCTTGCCGGAGACCCCGAGCACGCCCCGCAACACGTGGTCGGCCTCGAAGTAGGGCCGCGCGGTCTTGGCGTCGAAGCGGTACCGCTCCTTCTTCACCAAGTCCGAGTAGTAGCCGTAGTCCCAGGACTCGAGGCGCGGCGCGCCCGGCACGTCCTTGCGCTTGCGGGCGAGTAGCTGCGCGAGCTCGGTCGCGGAGCGCTCCTTGGCGGCGGCGCCGATCCGGTCGATGAAGTCGGAGGCGGCCTTGCCGCTCCCGATCATCTTGTTCTCGGTGGTGTAGTCGGCCCAGCTCGCGTAGCCGAGCAGGGTGGCCAGCGCGTACCGCTTGGCCATCAGCCGCGGCAGCACCTCGACGTTCGCCGGCGCGCGCGTGTTGTAGGCCCGCCACAACGCCTCCCGAGCCTTCCCGTTCCGGGCGTAGGCCATGAAGGGGTGGTAGTCGGGGTAGTCGGTGCTGAGGGTCACCTCGCCGTCGGGCCCGGGCGGGTGCGCCTTGCGGAAGTCCTCAGGGAGGCCGGCGAGGTCGGCCGGCACGAAGCTCACCTTCTTTCCCCCGTCCCGGATGTTCCGGTCGAACTCCTGGCCGACGGCGACGATGTCGTCGCTCAGCACGGACACCTGCTTGCGGGTGGCGTCGTCCCGGTCCACGCCGGCGCGGCGGAACTCGCGCAGATCGCGCTCCATCCACCAGCGGGTGGCGCCATCCTGCGCGGAGAGGTCCAGCCCGGAGAGCACGTCGTAGAGGGCACGGTCCTGGTTGATGGCCGTGTTCATGGACTGGATCTGCCGGTCGCACTCCTCTCCGGCCTTCCGCATCGCCGGATCCGGGCTGCCCTGCCGGGCGAGCTCGGACTGGGCGTCGAGGTCGTTGAGCGCCGCGAGCGCGTCGTCGTACGCGGTGAGGGTGGTCACGGTGTCCCGCGGTGACGGGCTGGCCTTCAACGCCTCGAGGCCGGCACGCGCGCGGGCCATCGCGTCCTGGCAGGCGGCGGTGAAGCCCGCGGCCGGTCCAGAGATGCGCGCCACGGCGGTCCCGAGCGGCTCGTCGAGCGCCGGGGGCGCCTTCGGCGGGGACGGTGCCGCGGCCACCGCCGGTGCGGCAGCCTTGGAGGGCGTGGGCGCGGGGGCACTCGCACAGGCGGCGAGGCTGACGGCAATCAGGACGAGAGGGAGGCGCATCGGCAGGGTGGGGGAAGAGGCGACCATTCCGGCTGGTCGAGCGAGGGCGCGCACCCTTGCACAGGGTGCGGTGAACGGGCAATCCGATGCAGCGAAGGGACCCGCCGGGGTCCGCGGGCGGACGGCCGGTGCCTCAGACGCAGACCGCCAGCGCCCAGACCGGGAACAGACGCAGGTAGATGTCGTAGTGGATGGCGCAGGTGCGGTTGAACACGCCGGTGATGGGCTGGTCCGGCCACCGCCCGTCCTCGCCCTGGTGCGCACGCAACCAGGCGGCGCCCCGGCGCACCGCCTCGGAGCCGCGGCGCCCGCACGCGGCGAGCGAGAGCAGCGCCCAGGACGTCTGCACCGCGTGACCGCGTGCCCCGTCCACCCAGCGCCGCTGGCGGTTGGACTCCAGGGTCTCGCTCCAGCTCCCGTCGGGACGCTGACGGGCCTCGAGGTAGTCCGTCGCCCTGCGAAGCGCCGGGTCGTCTGGGCGCGCCCCGGCAGCCACCAGCCCCGCGGTTCCGAACCAGGCACCGTAGCTGAAGCAGACGCCCCAGCTGCCCTCCCACGAGCCGTCGGCGCGCTGCACCCGGCGGATGAAGCGCTCGCCCCGGCGAATGGGCTCGCGGAGCCAGGCGGCGTCCTCGGGCGCGAAGGCGCTCCACGCGGCCAGCGCCTGGACGCAGGCCGAGGTGCACTCGACGTACGAGACGTCGACCATGATGGTCGAGAAGACGTCGGAGGGGTTCAGCGCCTCGAGCCACTTCGGGCCCCGCTGCAGCTCGTAGGTGGCCCAGCCGCCGTCCTCGTTCTGCAGCGAGAGGATCTCCTCCACCGCCTCGCGCAGCCGGGGCCGGGGCACCTGGTTCATCCCCGCCGCTTCCAGCAGGAGCGACGCCTTGAGCCCCTCCGCGGTGCAGTCGCTGATCGGCCAGCCGTGGGCGCGGGTGGAGAACGGCCAGCCGCCGCGGCTGCGGTGCCGGTACCCGCGCTCCATCTCCGGCACGTCCTCCAGCACCTGGTTCGCCTCGATGTAGTGCGCCGCGCGCTCCAGGGTGAGACGCATCCGCTCCGTCTGGCCGGTGGCCAGGATGCCCTGCACCGCGAACGCGGTGTCCCACAGCTCGGAGGAGTTGTAGCCCTGCATCTTCAGCCCGTCCGGCGCGCGCCACAGGTAGTCCGGCAGTCGCTGGACGTGGGCCTCGACCTCCGGACCTCCCGGCCGTGCGAACCGCCACACCACGGTGTTCAGCACCTTGTTGATGGGACCGATGCAGATGTGATTCGTCGCCTGGTCCTCGCGGCGGATCTGATCGAGCACGATCTCCAGGGCCCGCTCGCGTGCCCCAGCGGGGGCGAACCGCTCGTACAGCTCGAGCGCGCCGTTGGCTGCGCGGAGATACGACGTGCGCGGGGTGTAGGCGTCGGTGTCCGCCACGCGCTCGCGCGCCGCGGGCCAGTCCACCGTCTCGTAGGGCTGGGGATAGATCTCGCGGCGAATCTCGCCGAGCAGCGGGGTCTCCGGGGCGCGCACCCGCCGGCCGTAGAGCCAGCTCATCGGGAGGTAGACCATCCGGCAGTGGCACCAGAGCTTCGAGGGATGCAGCGGCAGCGCCTCGGGGAGGAGCCAGAGCTCGGGAGGCACCGGCACCAGGCCGCGGTAGTCGTAGAGCCCGAGCATCGCCAGGATGAACTTCCCCCACGAACCGCTGGAGAGCGGCCCTCCCCGGGGCAGGAACCACGCCCGCGCGCGCTGCAGCCCGGGGTCCTCGGCGGGAACGCCGAGCAGGCGGAGCGTCACGTAGACCAGGACCGAGGTGAAGACGTGGCTGTGCGACTCGACGTCCAGCCCCCAGCCTCCGTCCGCGTTCTGATGACCGCGCAGGTAGCCGACGAAGCCGTCACGCGTCGCTGCGTCCGGCGGACGTCCGAGCAGCTCCAGCCCTGCGACGTAGACCGGGACCAGGAAGAGCGGCCCGCCGTAGTCCCCCTTCCACGAGCCGCCGGCGTCCTGGGTGGCGGCCAGCACCTCCAGGCCGTGGTCGATCGCCGAGGGACCGGACGTCGTCCGGGGCACGGTCATCCGTTCCGCCCCTCGGGCAGCCCCCGGGCGCACTCGGCGTAGAGCGCCTGCAGCGCTCCGTCGTCGGTCACGCTCTCGCGGGTGAGGATCATGATCCGCATCACCGTCTCGCGGTCGATCTTCACCGGGACCGGCTCGAACACCGCCGGGTTGTGCGCCAGGACTCCGAGCGTGCGCAGCGCGAAGAGCAGCGGCCAGAGGCAGAACAGCCGGAGCCCGGGCTCGGTGGTCGGAAGCAGGAGCGAGTACTCGAACGACACGTCGCACTCGTGACGGGCGACGGCGACCAGATCGTCGAGCAGGGCCACGGCGTCGGTGCGCCGCTCGGGCAGGGTGAGCGTTCCGGGCGACAGGCCGTGCCGGTCCATGTAGGTGCGGGGCAGCCAGCAGAAGCCGCGATCCAGGTCCTCGCGGACGTCCTTCAGGATGTTGGTCAGCTGGAGCGCCCGTCCGAACGCCGGGGCACGCGGGGCCAGCTCCTCACGCCGCGGGCGGACCGACGCGTATCCGTCGACGAACAGTCCGGTGAGCATCACTCCCACGGTTCCCGCGACGTAGTAGCAGTACTGGAGGGTGTCCCGCAGATCAGGCAGACCCTGCGGCGCGCCGCCGTCGAGCGCCGCCATCACCTCGGCCATGCCCCTGGTCATCTCTCCGACGCAGGCCGCGATGTGGCGGTGGGTCCAGTGCGGCAGTCCCCGCATGGCCTCCAGGACCGTGCGTGTACCCCGCATCAGCTGCACCTCGGCCCCGGGAGCCGAGGGCCGCAGCGCCGCCACCGAGCGACGCGCGAACTCCTCGGCCGCATCCTCCCAACCCGGGGCGAGCTTCACCAGCGCGCCCAGCGTATGGAACAGCTCGGCTCGCTCCGAGACCTGGCCACGTGCCTCGTCCTCGAGCGTGTCCGCGATACGGCAGAGCAGATAGGCGACGGTGACCACCAGGTCCAGCGGCGCGGGGAGGACCGGGATGTTCAGGGCGAAGGTGCGAGACACCTCCGGAAGGGCGCGACGGCAGAAGTCTTCGGGTCCGGTCACGAGACACCACGTGAAGCACCCCGGAGGATGCGCCGAGGCGGCGGGCACTCTATAAGAAGCCCTGGGAGAAGGGCCGGGGAGGAAGCGCCGTCTTGATGGAAGTGGACGTGCTCGTCGCAGGTGGTGGCCCCGCGGGGTGTACCACCGCCGCGGCCATGACCCAGCTGGGTCTGCGAACCCTGCTCGCCGACGCGGGCCAGGACCGAAGGAAGCAGCTGGCGGGTGAGCTCCTGCACCCGGTGGGTGTCGAGGAGCTGACCGCCTTCGGATTCTCCGAGGTGCTTCGCGGCGCGCCCGTCGTGGGCTTCGCCGTCATCGACCACGAGCGAACGGCGCTGCTTCCGTACGGTCCGGGCAATCGGGGCCTCGGCATCGAGCACCACCTGCTCGTCGAGCCGCTGCTCGACGTCCTCGAGCGCGCAGGCGCCGTGGAGGTGCGAAGGAAGACGCGGGTGGCCCTGGTCGCCGATGGGCCCGACGGCGTGGAGGTCACCCTCTCGCACGAGGGCGGGTCCGAGCGGGTGCGTGCCCGGATGCTGGTGGCCGCCGACGGCCGCGCCTCTCCCCTGCGGCGCGCGCTCGGCATCGCCGAGCGGCACGACCGGCTGTCCATGATGGTGGGCGTCCTGGTGGACGCCGCGATGCTCCCTCACCCAGACCGTGGGCACCTCTTCGTCGGCGGTCCGGCCCCGGTGCTTGCCTACCCCATCTCGGAGAGCCGGGCGAGGGTGATGGTGGATCTGCCCCTGGGCTCGGCCCCGGCCCGTCTCCGGACCGAGGCGGCCATCCTCTCCGGCGTGCCGGAGCCGCTGCGGTCCGCGGTGCTCGAGGCGCTGGAGCACGAGCCGCCCCTGGTGGCCTCCAACGATACCCGCGTCATGGACCACGTCTCCGAGGGGCGGGTGGTGCTGGTCGGGGACGCCGCGGGCTGCTGCCATCCGTTGAGCGCGAGCGGCATCGCGTCCGCCGTGCGCGATGCCCGCGTCCTGCACGGGGCGATGGCCGAGGCCCGGGGCGACGTGCCGGTGGCGCTGGCCGCCTACGCCCGCGCGCGCAGGCCCGCCAACCGGACCCGCATCGCGCTCGCCTCCGCGCTCTACGAGGCCTTCTGCAACGACAGTGGCGAGATGGCCGCCCTGCGGAGCGGGCTCTTCCGCTACTGGGAGCGCTCGCCGGAGGGAGCCCGCGTCTCGATGTCGCTGCTCTCCACCCGGGAGACCCGGATGTCGGTCATGGCCCGCGAGTACGCGCGGGTGGTGGCCCACGGCCTCGTCGCGCTCGGGGCGGGCTCGGTGCGCGCGGTGCGAGGTCCGCGCCGGGCAGTGCGCGCGGGAACTCTGCTGGTCGCCTCGGCGCTGCCGCACCTCCGCACCGCCATGGCCGGGGCGGTCGAGGACCGGCTGCTCGCGCATCCGCCTCACCCGCCGGGCGCGGGCGAGCCGCTCCTGCCGAGCCGGGCTTCCGCGTCGAGGTCGTAGCTCCGGCCCCGCCAGTCCACCCGCCGGTTGAGCCGGGCGGCGATGGCCACCAACCCTCCGAGGAGCGGGATGATCGCCGGCACCCAGAGCTGGTGCGCGGCGATGCGGGGGCCGTGGTAGGCGCACTGGAGCGAGGCCTGCGTGTACACCGAGAAGGCGATCGCCAGCGCGGCCACGAGGGCAGGACCCGGGCGGCCGGTGGCGAGCGCGATTCCGAGAACCGCCCAGGCGATCCAGCAGCTCACCCCTCGCACCCAGTTGGGCCAGGTGAAGCGAAGCGAGAGGCCCCCCTCGGAGAAGAGGAACCAGCGGCGGAACGTTCGGAGGAACTGCAGGGGGCCCATGCCGCCGGTGACGATCCGCAGCGGCGTCTCGATGACCACGTTCTTCCAGCCCGCCTCCCAGAGGGCGCGGCCGATGTACATGTCGTCGACGAAGTGCCCCTGCGCCACGCCCACCCCGCCCACCGCCTCGAGCGCCTGGCGCCGGCAGACCATCAGCTGACCCATGATGAAGTTCAGCTCGCCCCGGGGCTGGGCCGCCCAGGAGACGGTGGGCCCGTACCAGGCGTTCAGGAGCAGCTCGTAGCCCACGTCGCCGGCCGTGGGCCGGTCGGAGGCCGCGAACACCGGCGCGAAGGTGCAGCCCGCGTCGGGCCGGGCGAGGAGCTCGGACACCAGGCGCCCGAGGAGGTCCTTCGTGGGGCGGCTGTCCGAGTCGTTGAAGGCCAGCAGCTCGCCGGTGGCGGCGGCCACGCCCGCCAGCATCGCGTTGAGCTTCCCCGTGCGGCCTGGGGGCGGCGATCCGGAGAGGAGGATCTCCACCCGCTGCGCCGTGGTGCGGTGCTCGGCGACCAGTCGCCGGATGACCGGGTAGGCGGGGTCCTCCTCCGAGTCGACGACGAAGAGCAGCTCGAGGCGGCCCGGATACTCCATCTCGAGGAAGGCGCGGATGTTGTCCTCGGCGCCGGTATCCAGCCCCTTCACCGGGCGAATCACCGTCATGGAGGGAGCGCTCGCGGGGAAGGGGGGCTCCCCCCGCCGGCGGTCGAGGATCCGCCGGAGACGCCCGTGGCCCTCGATCAGGAGGACCAGCGAGAGGCCGGCCAGCACGAGCAAGAGGGTGTTCATGGGCCGCTCTCGTCCCCGTGGGCACCGAGCGTGAACCGCCTCATGGCCCGCGGGGCCCACCAGTTCGCTGCTCCGAAGAGGCGCATCGTCGCCGGGACGACGAGCACCCGCACCAGCGTGGCATCGAGGGCGACGGCGAGCGCCATCCCGACCCCCATCGCCTTCACCACCAGGATGCGGGCGAGCGTGAACGCGACGAAGACCGCGACCATGATCGCCGCGGCGCTGGTGATGAGACTGCCGGTGCGCTCGAGGCCCTCGGCGACCGCGCGGCGGTTGTCGTGGCTCCGCTCCCATTCCTCGCGCATCCGCGAGAGCATCAGGACCTCGTAGTCCATCGACAGGCCGAAGAGGGTGCAGAAGAGGAGGACCGGCAGCGCCGGCTCGAGCGGCCCGGGCTGGAAATCGAGCAACCAGCGCAAGTGGCCCTCCTGGAAGATCCACACCATGGCCCCGAAGCTCGCGGTCATGGACAGGACGTTCATCGCCACCGCCTCGAAGGGGAGGATCACCGAGCGGAGGAGGACGAAGAGCACCGCCAGCGTGACCAGGAACACGAAGCCGACGGCCATGGGCGCTCGGCCGAGCACGAAGTCGCTCGAGTCCACGTTGATCGCGGCCTCGCCGCCGACGAGGATCCGCCCGTCGCCGACCACTCGGTCCTGCCTCAGGACCTTGACCACCCGGCGGGCTTCGCCGCTCGAGGCCGGGGCGGAGGTGAGAACCTGGACCACCGCCGCGTCGTCGTGCAGGTACGCCGCCTCGGCCAGGGCGAGCTCCGGCGGGCGGAACGCCGGCCCCGCTTCGGAGAGCTGCACGTACTGCGCGCGGGTGACCGAAGGATCGAGGTTCACGATGCTCTCGATGCCGACGACGCCGGGGAGGCTCGCCCAGCGGCGGGTGGCGTCGTAGAGCGCGGCGGCGCGCTCGGGAGTGAAGGGCGGCCCGGGGAACTCCACCGCGACGAGGATGCGCGTCGCGCTCTGCTCGGGGAAGGCGCGGGCCAGCGCGGCGAGGCCCTGGCGTGACTCGGCGGTGGGAGGAAGCGCGGTGATGTCCGTTCCCGCGGTCTCCAGGCGGAGGAAGGGCCAGCCCAGGATCACGAGGAAGCCCAGGGTGGGGACGAGCACCGCGAGGGGACGCTTCATCACCCCGGTCGCCAGCCGCTTCCAGAACCCGGCCCTCGGTCCGAACCCCGGGAGCGGCACCCTGCCGAGGTCCACCCGCGGCCCGAGCCAGCCGAGCAGCGCCGGGAGCAGGGTGAGCGCGAAGAGCACGCTGAAGGCGACGACGATGGCGCCCCCCAGACCCATCGCGGCGAGGAACGAGCCCCGGTAGAAGAGCAGCCCCGACAGACCGGCGGCCACCGCCAGCCCGGAGAAGGCGACGGCCCGGCCGGCGGTGTCGACCGTGCGCTCGAGGGCGGCCCCGGCTCCGCGGCCAGCCTCCAGCTCCGTCCGGAAGCGGTTGACGATGAAGAGCGAGTAGTCGATGGCCACCCCGAGCCCGATCAGGCTCACGACGTTGAGGGTGTACTGGGCCATGTCCATCCAGTGGGAGAGGGCGAGCACCGCCGCCACCCCGGCGAGCACCGCCAGCCCTCCCACCACGACCGGCAGGAGCGCAGCGACGATCGTCCGGAAGACCCAGAGCAGCACCACCAGTGCCAGGGGAAAGGAGAGCAGCTCGGCCCGGAGGAGGTCGCGCTCCAGCTCCGCATTCAGGTCGCTCAGGAATGCGGGCTTCCCGGTGACCGCCACCTGGAACGGTCCGTCGCGGAGGGCGGCCTTCACCGCCGGGAACTCGCGCACCGCGGCCTTCTCGTCGCCCTTCAGCCGGACCAGCACCAGCGCGGTCCGTCCATCGCCGGAGACGAACCGGCTCCGGGCCTGCTCGGGAACGGTGACGACCGAGACGACGCTCGCCACCTCCTGGCGGGCGGCGACCTTCTCCAGCATCTGGGCCAGCACGGCCTGGAACACCGGATCGGTCGCGGGCATCTCCCGGTGGCTGAAGAGGGCGACGACGCTGGTGTCGGTGTCCGCGCCCGCCGCGCCGCGGACGAGCGCGGCGGCCCGGGCAGCCTCCGTGCCCTCGATGGTGCCGCTGCTCAGGCTTCCACCGCGCACCACGGACACGATGGAGAGGGCGAGCACCGCGAGGGTACCCGCGAGCACCACCAGGCGGTGCCGGGAGACGGCCCGGGCCAGGGCGACGAACATGCGGGGGCCTGCTCTGCCCGATCCTCGCCCCCGAGGCAACCCGGTCGAGGAAGTGTTCGGGCCCTGGCGCAGGGGGGCGACAGGTCCTCCTACTGCGGGGTCTGCTGGGCGGTCGTCACCTGGACCGGGAGGGAGACGACGTTCGCCGTCTGCGGGGTGAGCGGTGTCAGCTGCGTCGTGAACGATCTGTTTGCGGCACTCAGGGTGCAGACGAGATTGGTGATCGGGAGGTCGGTCACGGTGACCGCGTCGGGCGAGAAGGTGATCGAGCCGTCCCGGGCGAATGGCTCGAAGGCCCAGAGGAACCCGTCGAGCGGATGGGCGGGATCGGCGACCAGGGTGGTGGCGAGGACCCCGCCCTCGTCGGTGAGCCGCACCCCGACCTGGCCGGAGGCGAGGAGGGACGCCGCTGGCCCGAAGCTGTACCGCTTCGCCCAGAGAACGGCCCCGGTGGCATCGAGCCCGACCAGCGCCGCCGAGGGGACGCTGGCGGGGGAGGGTTCGGTGAGCTGCACGGTGGAACCTCCGGCGACGTACCCGGTGGTGGGCAGCTCGGCGAAGGAATCGAGCAGGAACACGCTGCCGGCGCCGAACCCGAATCCGGGGAACGAGGCGAAGCCCACGCTCCCGTCGGACAGGAGGCGCGCGACCATCCCGTTGTGCTGCGCGCCGCCGCTTCCGGCGAGCGTGACCTCCTCCTGCTGTCCGACGATCGCCGCCGAGGGGATGGTGTCCGGCGCGCTGTCGCAGGCCTGGTACCGCTTCGACCAGACCACGGCGCCCGCAGGGGACAGACGCAACGCGAACATCGCGTCGTTCGGGTCACTGATCGCCCCGGCGAGGAAGACGTCCTGTCCGATGCTCTCCACCACCCGGGGGTTGGTGCTGCTGCTCGCGCCCGGATCCACGAGGGTGAGGGTCGGCGAGCCCTCGCTCGGTACGTGGATGAGGAAGGTCTTCCCGCTCCCCACGCAGCCGCCGGTGACGAGGTGGCCCCCAGCGCCATCTTCGGACAGGGCGGTGAGCGCCAGGGTGCAGACCTCGAGGGGCACGTCGAACGCCCGGGCGTCCAGCACGGTCCCGTCCTGCCCGAGCCGTGTCATCACCAGCGTGGTGTTCGAGGTGGAGGCGACCATCAGGGCACCGTCGGTCGTGGGCCGGATCCGGGCGGGCCGGAGCGTCTGGCCGTCGAGCTGCAGCTCGCGGGCCCAGACCACCTTCCCGGTCTGGTCCAGCTTGACGAGCTGGCGCACCCCCCAGCCGCTGCGGAGGAAGTTGCCGTCGATGGTGCGGAGGAGATCCGAGTAGGTGGTCGAGTTTCCGGGCGACCCCGCGAGTGCGGCCTCCACCGGCGCGGCGTAGGTCCGTGACCAGGGGGTGAACGTCGGTTGGGCAAAGTGGTTCGAGTCCGGCCCGCTGCCGGGAGGCAGCGTGGGCGGATCCGGCGGTGGGGCACAGTCGCCGGTGGCCACGGAGACCTCGAGCGGATTCAGATCCGGTGAATGCCAGTCGGCGAGGGTGACCGAGCCGACGATCGGAAGCGCGGGAGTGGTGACCTTGACCCCGAGGTTCATCTCCACACCCGCGTAGAGACCCCAGCAGGGCGAGCCCAGCAGATCGGCCTGCACCCTCCCGTAGGTGAGCGCGGTGGCGTAGGGCCCGGTCACTCCGAAGAGCAGCACGTTCAGTCGTGCTCCGGCGGCGACCTTCGCCTCGGCATGGAGGGTGATCTGCGTGTCGTTGATCCCGAAGTCGGTGCTCTTGAGAGTGGGCGAGGAGAGCTGGGGAGGGGAGGTCGACTTGGTGGAGACGGTCACCGAGCTCTCGAACGTGGCCGAGCCATGGATCCCCGTCTTGAACGTCCCCGAGGCTCCTCCCGACAGCACGGCGGTGAGATCGATCGTGGGCACGAAGACCAGCGGCCCGATCGGAACCGGCGGGAGCGTGACCGTGGTGAGGTCGACCGGCTTCTCGTAGTGGAGGAAGGCGGCGCCATGCACGTTGACGTCGCCGTGAATCCTCGGATCGACGACGAAGGTGGTCCTGGCCTCGGGCAGCAGCGCATCGATCGAGCAGCTTGGCGGGATGCCCACCAGGACGCCGGCGAAGCTCTTCAGGCAGCTCTCCACCACATCCGGCAGCGCATCGATGCCACCCCAGTCCACGTCGACCGAGATCGAGAAATCGAAGCCGCCGCCCATGCTCCCGTCAGTGACCAGCTGATCGTTGGTGGTGCTGGGGTCACCGTCACCGTCGAAGAGCACGTAGGAGAAGGGAAGCGTGGTGTCGAAGTCGAGCGCCGCGGAGCGGGCATCGAGCGGTGAACGGCCGGCGCTTCCACCCGCGACGGCCGCCGATCGAGCGAACTTCACGTGCAGCTTCTTGTAGGCGAGCTGGATGGGCGCCTGCCCCGTCCGGAGCACCAGGCCGCCGCCGCTCCGGTCCACCGCCAGGACCGCCCGGAGCAGTCCCGCCGGCGTGCTCGGGCTCACCCCGGCGACGAGGATGTTGCCGACGTCCACGTTCGCCAGCGCGCTGGGAGGCGAGGTGAAGGTGAGAGTCCCGTCCCCGGGGTCCGGCTGGAGCGAGGCGAGATCCGCGGTCGCGAGCTGGAGGGTGGTCGGGAAGGGAAGCGCGGTGACCTCGTCCTGCGGCGTCGGCGTTCCCGGCGTGCTGGGTCCGCTGGACGAGCAGGCGATGCCGGCGATCCCGACCACGGCGACGAGGAGGACCCGCCAGCGCGCTCGCAGAATGTCTCGGCCCATGCCTCTCCTTCCCAATCCCCGTTCCTGCCTCAGGGACAGCCGGCGTCGCAGCTGGGGATGTTGAGGGAGACGGGGTTCGAGGTGGTGCTGATCGTCCCCTGGTCGGTGGTGGCGATCCAGCTCGGCGCGTCGGTGCAGTCAATGCTGCAGGGTGGGCTGTTGCAGCAGATGGTGCCGTTGGTGAGGTCCAGGACCGTCCCCGTCGAGCTCGGCGGAATGGTCACGTCGAGGTTCGAGTACGTGCCATTCAGGTTGCAGGCCCCCACGGGCGAGGAGATGGTCAGAGCGCTCACCGTCACCGGCACGCAGGAGCCGTTGACGAGGGTCACCGTCGTCTGGAAGGTCTGGCCGCAGGTGGTGATGGAGCTCGGGGCAGACGCGGTGAGCGCGACGGGGCCCGAGGCAACGCACACCGCCGAGCTCGCGGTACTGGTCCCCTTCGGGTCGGTGGCGGAGAGGGTGAAGTTGGTGCTAGTGGGCACGGTCACCGTCTTGCTCCCCGTCGTGACCGGGGTCACCCTTCCCACCCCGGGAGAGATGCTGAGCGCGCTCGCTCCGCTGACCGACCAGGCCAGGGTCACCGTGCCGCCGTCCACGGGCAGCGTGGCCGGCGTGGCGGTGAAGCTCTTGATGGTGGGCGCCGTGGTGCTCGAGCCCGGAGGCGCCACGCCGAGCGACACCGCGTGCTGGCTCACCTGGTCGATGACGTAGACGTGCGCGGACTCGATCGAGGCGACGAGCCGGCTGGTGGTGGGGTCGGCGATGCGCGGATAGGCGTAGAGCCAGAGCGGCCGGAGATCCGGACCGAACGCCAGGACGCCCATGCCCAGCTGCGCCCCCGAGACGAAGACGGCGAAGCTCCCGTCCGCCCCGGTGTACGTGCTCCGGGCCAGGATGTCGGTCCCGTCGGCCGTCTGGTACAGGCCCGCGATGGGGGAGGTCACGTCGGGCGTGGTCTTCCCCACCGACCAGAGCTCGAAGGTGGTGTACGGCGGCGTGTTCCGCAGCGTCACCACGCGGCCGTCGGAGGTCGCGCCCACCACGGTCGCCTGGATCGTGGAGGGGTTCGCCGGCGGCGCGATGTAGCTCCCGAGGATGGCGCTCCCCGCGCCCACCAGGACCACCGGGTACTTCAGCAAGGGCGCAGCCGCGCCGCAGTTCGACACCAGCTGGACGACGAAAGTCCCGTCTCCGACCGGAACCAGCTTGGAGATGCTCTGCACGGTGCACCCGGCCGGGAGCTGGAGGGGACCGAGGCTCACCGTGGACGTTCCGAAGTCGATCAGGTTCCAGCTGCTCCCGCACACGCCGACGTTGGGAGACAGGTAGCGACCTCCACCGGCCGCGACCTCGCCCACGGTGGGAGGCCCGGTCGACACGAGGCCCGAGGAGACGGTGATCCTCTTGAGCGAGGGATCGACGCAGCCGAGGCTCTCGACGATTCCGGTCCCGCAGGCCGTGACCGAGTCCTGGAGGCAGAGCAGCTGGTCCACGCGGGTGAGCGGCGGGGTCACCGCCGGTGGGCCGTTGCTCGCGGACACCGGGGGCCCGCTGCTCCCCGGCGGCGCGAAGAGGAGGAGATTGGAGAAGTTCCCGGTGAACTGGGAGAAGAGCGTGTCCCCCTCGAAGTTGAGGCCCCGGGCGAGGTAGCCGCCGTCCAGTCCTCCGGGGAGCTGGGTGGTGTCGAACCCGAAGAAGACGCCATCGGCGTCGGTGAGCAGCCCGGGAATCCAGTCCGAGGTGGAGCTGGCGGGAGTCGACGTGGCGAAGGGCAGCACCAGGCCTCCCGGGAAGGCGACGGGCTCGGCGGCGAAGCTCGTCGGACTGCTGGAGGCCAGGCGTCCGGGGATGAAGCGATCCCAGAGGACCCGGGTCAGGTCGATTCCCAGGTCGAGGTTGCTCGAGTTGCCGTTGAGGGCGGTGGCGGTGACGGTGAGTCGCGCGGTGCGCTCGGTCTCGGTGAGCACCTCGATCGGCACCGGGACGCCCGGGGTGTAGGGGTAGTTGTCGGTGCCCAGGCCCGGCGTGTTCTGGAACACCGCCGTGTAGAGGTACGTCCCCCCGTCCTGCGTGCCGGTGATGGAGGAGGCGGCGAGCCCGTCGAGGGCGACCTGGGGGAGCGAGCGGAGCTGGTCCGTGGTCGATACCACGACGGTGAAGGCCGACCGCGGCTGCACGGTGGGCGGGTACTGCACCGCCAGGGTGGGGCCCAGCGTGTCGAAGAAGACGCCGAGCGCCTGGACCTGGGTAGCGCCGGCATCGCTGAACGCCTCCACGGCGAGCTGCAGGGAGGGGAACCCTCCGTCGGGGTTGGGCTGCGCGACGTCCTGGCACTGGGTGAAGTCCACCAGCGAGACGTACGGCGGCGCGGCCCAGCTGTAGACGGTGCGCGCGCCGGCATCGAGCGGGCCGCAGAGCACGTCGACGTGGCTCACCCCGTTCACCGAGGACGCGGCGGCCGCGACCTGCGCGGTGAGGGTGATGATGTCGCCGTTCCTCGGGCTGGAGACGGTCAGCGAGGGTGGCGGCGGCGCGCTCGGCACCCCGGGGACCTCGAGGTCGAAGCAGGCGACGAGCACCAGCAGCGCAGCGGACAGCGCCAGCACCGCGCGGCGGGCGGGCCGCCCGCTCTCTCCCCTCCCGGGACGCGACGTCAACGCGCCTCCTCACCCCGGCGCCCCTGGTGAGCGGGCCGGAACCTCCCGAGTATGCCGGGGTGCGGTCAGCCGGGTCCGGAACGGCAATCCCGTTGCGGACGACCCCGGAAGGGCCACGAGCTTCTGCTGCGGTGTTGCAGGACGCGCCTCGCGTCTCCGTGGTCGTGACTCCGCCTACCCGTCGAGGCGTGAAGTCCGGCGGGCTCGATCTCCGAGCTGCGGCCTCTCAGTCGCAGGTGCCGGGGAGCCCGGTGATCCACTCGGTGACCAGCGCCACGCCGTGCATGTCCACGATGCTCCGGCCGATCTGCGGCATGGCGACGGCCGGCGTCGTCGACGACATCCGGTAGGGGATGATCGACTGATCCGGTTGCGCGGGGAAGACGTCGTAGGGACGTCCGCCCGCGCCAACGCCTGCGGCCACCGGGCGCTTGCAGATGCCGAGCTGCACCGACTCGGGCACCGAGGCCGCGAGGTACAGACCGCTGATCCGTGCGTTGCCCTGCGGGCTGTGACAGAAGGCGCAGTTGGCCTCGAGGTACGCCCGCGCGCGCTGGTCCACCGTTCCCGCGTCGGGGTCGGCGGCGGCCGGGAGCTGCGGGGCGCTCGACGGGTCCGCCGGCGCTCCGGTGAGGATGCCCAGCTTCGTCCAGCGGGCGAGCTGGTTCTCGGTGCCGTCCGCGTAGGCGAAGTCGGTGTTGAGCCAGCGGGCCTTCGGTCCGATGGGGGCCACCGGCCCGTTCTCCGCGTGGCACTGCTGGCACTGCAGCTCGCTGGGGACGAGGTAGTGAGCGCTCTGGTTCACCCCGTCGACGTCGATGTACGAGAAGTCCAGGACCTCGCCGCCGGGCTCGGGCGTGGCCTCGGTCCCTGCGTCGTTCCAGCGGTAGGCCATGAAGTTCCACGCGCCCTGCGCCTTCCACTCCACCCGCGTCTCCACCCAGTGGATGGGAAGGGTGGTGTCCCGGGCGTCGGCCCGGAAGCCGAAGCTCTTGGTGAGGACCGTCCCGTCGGGGAAGCCCAGCGGAGCCGTCGGGTCGTAGACGGCGGCCGTTCCCGGCGGCACGCGCACCGTGCGCCGCTTGATCGCCCCGTCGGAAAAGAGGGGCGTGGTGAGCGTGTAGGGCACGACGTCGCTCGAGAGCGGCGCCACGTCCCCCTGGGTGAGCGCCACCTGACACCAGTCGGCGAGGCTCGGGGGATAGGTGGAATCGGTCGGAACGAGCGGGGTGCAGGTTCCGCTGGACTTTCCGCATCCGGCCAGCGCCAGGAGGGCGCCGGCCAGGACCAGCGGGACGGACCTCGACGGCATGGGACGTACCTCTCTCAGGCTCTCAGAGCGCCGGGACCGGGACCGCCGGGAGCGCCGGGAGGGTGCAGTCGAAGGCGGCCTCGTCGAAGGTCAGGATCGAGTTGAGGTTCGGGTTCTGGGCGTCGAAGTGGTCGAGGTGCATGTCGGCGAAGTGCCCCGACCCGTTGTTGTGCGAGCAGATCATGTATGGGTTGGGGGGCGTGCCCAGGCCGAGGACGCCGTCGTAGAGGACGTCCGAGACGTGGTTGTCCAGCCAGCCCGGCTGGCCCTGGGCCGGGGAGAAACCACTGGCCAGCAGCGCCGCCAGCTGGAAGCTGGGGTGCGTCTGGTCGGTGTTGGCCGACAGCGGATCGGTCCCGTTGTTGGTGAAGGTGTTGTCATGCACGGCGATCTGCGAGGGAATCGGCAGGTACCCCGTCGTCCCGTTGAGGCAGGTCTGCTGGCCGAAGGCGGTGAAGCAGCTGATCACCGCGAACCCGGCGGCGGTGTTCCCGCTGAAGGTGTTGCCGAAGATCTCCACCTTGCTGTTGGCCATGACCGCGCCGCCCGTTCCCGCCGGCACCAGGGCCACGGTCCCGGCCGGATCGCCGAAGTTCGGCGTGTTGTTGTTGGTGAACTGGTTGCTGTAGACGCGGACGTTGTGACCGCCGACCTGCGGAAGGTTGGGGAGGTCGAACACCAGGAAGCCCACGGTGTTGTCGTGGGAGTTGTTGTTGGTCACGTCGGCATTGAACGAGTTCTCGATCTCGATGCCCGACACGTTGTGGGTGACGGTGTTGTTCCGCACCACGATGGTGTCCGACTGGCCGACGTAGATGCCGGTGTCGCTCGCGCCGTCGGCGGAGCTGTTCTCGACCAACACGTTCTTGCACTGCACGGGATAGATGCCGTACGCGCCGTGCTGCGTCCGGGTCGGCCACGAGACGCCCACGTTGTTCACGTGGAGCCCGTTGCCGCCAGTGACCTTCAGGCCGTCGCCCGCGGTGTCGCGGATCGAGAAGTCCTGGAAGGTCGTCTTGATCGTGGAGCCGGAGGGCACGCTCTGCACGACACCGTCCGCGCCGCCAGCCTGCGCGCTGAAGTCGAGGATGGTGGAGGTCATCCCCGCGCCCTTCACCGTGATGTTGTTCTTGGTGGAGAGGTTGAGCGAGTTCGTGAAGTGGTAGGTCCCGGCCGCCATGCTGAGGACGGTGTTCTCGGCGGCACCGGAGAAGGCCGAGGCGATGGCGGCCTCGGACATGGTGGGATCGATGCTGACGGTGTTGTTGCTGCTGCCGCTGCTGCTTCCGCAGGCGGTGGCGAGCAGGGCGGCCGCGCCTGCGGCGCCGAGCAAACGAATGAAGCGGTTCAAAGCGTGTTCCTCCGGGTGAAGAGATGACGTGGGGGCGCTTCCATACACGGTCCCGCGCGCGATTGACTCCGAAATCAACGATCGCGTCGGTCGAGTATGAACCAGGTGCGGCGAGGTGTGACCGTGTGCGCCGTCCCCCAGGCGGCGGACCAACGAACGCTCGACCCGCCCCCCGTATTCAAGCGCCTCGACGACTGCCTCCGCGGCGGCGATCTCCGGAGCCAGGGATGGGGACACCGCGAGTCCAGGCGTCCCTCCTGAAGAACGCGTCTTTCGGCCGCCTTCACCGCGAGCGATCTCACTCCCGGTGAGCGGCTATGCTGCCCGGCCCAACTCCGGAGCCCTGGGCATGCGTACCCTCGTCGTCGTGGTCGTGGCGGTGGCGCTGCTGGCACTGGCGCTGCTCGCAT
>Ga0335080_10002660_pt1 | contig 17883 bp, 16 predicted proteins | sample Lox_Sample_34_FD_206720 | JGI IMG/M metagenome (GOLD analysis project Ga0335080, IMG submission 206720) | Soil microbial communities from Loxahatchee National Wildlife Refuge, Florida, United States - Lox_Sample_3.4 | ecosystem: Environmental > Terrestrial > Soil > Wetlands | place: USA...
CAGGCTAGCTATCGGGCTTGATAGCACCATTGCTCGGCCGGCCTTAGCTGCCGTCGTCTGCGGCCGTGCGATCATACTTTGCCCGTTCCTTCACTGCAATGACTCCGTTCTTGGGAGTCGCCGGGCTCGCTAGAAAGCACTAATTGACTCAATGTCACATCGACAAGAGCCGCTCCTCGCAGGTGGCTCTTGTTCTCTCTATTCACATCAGACACATCATGGATCAGATGCCGTAATCAGATGAGATGAGTTCTACATGGCTTTCTGGCACAAGGCGACAGCGGCTACTCGGCGGGAGAAAAAACCGTGTTCAACGAAAAAGGAAAAGAATCGACTTGACTCCGACCGGCCTTCTCATGGAAGGCGATTTCACGCTTTGAGCGGCAAAGGGGGCTAATGAGATGGTCCGCCGGGTTCTACAAAAGGGGATGTCAAAGGGAAAACACTTCACCCTTCGACAGGGAGGTTTTTTCTTGGCCACGGACCTATAAGTCTAGGACGTTCGCTCTTCCCCTCTGCCGGAACAATGGAGGCAGCGCTCTGCGTGAGTCCAATCACACAGTCCCTGTGATTTCCATCACCGACAAACTTTCCTCATTTCTGCGAGTTTAAACTAGCCAGTAAGTGTGGCAAGAGCCTCCAACGGACCCAAACTCCGATGGGGGCTTCGTATTTGGGCCAATACCAGCGCCCAGAAAGATCTTTCAAAACTCAGCAAAGCAAGACAACCGGGCTGCCCCTGGGCGGCCCAGGCGGGGCGGAGCATTGGGCAAAAGTGAGTCGCTGGCTGTCATCCCGGCGCAGCGATCTCCCGCGCAGGACTACCGAGACTAATTAAGTTGCGAGGTTGCCCCATCCCGTCTCGCGTTTTGTGCGAGAGGATGGGGATTTTGCCTTCGCCTCGAGATGAGGCACTAAGTTCTTAGTTTGCAAGATCTTGCCCGTAACTCATTGCAGCCCATGGATTATTTCGGAAATTGCCCCCGCAACCCGCTGATTCGAATAGACCACAGGGGGGAGAGGTTTAGCTCACAGCTAGCAGTTTCAAATTTTCGCACTATTAAGGAGAAGAGATGTCGTCGTATCCCAATCGTTGTCAGCATTTAAAGACTAACGGCACGCAATGCGGTTCTCCCGCGCTGCGTCGCAACCGTTTCTGCTACTTCCACAAGCGCTACCAGGAAGAGCGCATCCGCCTCACGGCCGATCGCCGCCGTGCGCCTGCCACCTTTTTCCTGCCCGTGCTCGAAGACGCCAACTCCATCCAGATGTCGCTCATGCAGATCATGCGTCGGCTGCTCACCGGACAAATCGAGCACAAGACCGCCAGCCTGCTGCTCTACGCCCTGCAAACCGCCAGCACCAACCTGCGGCAGACCAACTTCAAGCCGTTCATGCACGAAGTCATCCTCGACCCGCGCGAGGTCCGCAACAGCCTGCTCGACGAAAGTCATCTCTGGGAGGACGAAGACTTCGAGGAAGAAGAGGACGAGGAAGAGGTCGATCCGGTCGAACGGGAAATCGAAGAGAAATGCGAAGAAGCCGCGAGGAAAGCGCGTTACGTCGCGCGCTGGGAAGCCGAGAAAGAAATCGAGGCCCGCGAGCGTGGCCGCAAGCGCTACGAAGAAGAAGAGAAGCTGAAAGTGTACGTACAAGAGCATCCCGAATTCATGCTGGTGCGCAGCGATGGACGCCTCTCGGTCGTGCAGCGCCCGAAAGAAGACGCTCCCCAAACCGAAGTCGCGTCGAAGCAGGCAGCCCTCTCGCAACCGCAAACCTCAAATCCGGAACCTGGTACGCCAGAAAGTGCAGCCCGGGTCCGCGAAAAAATCACCGACATGATCCGCAAAGAACTGCCCGAACTGACCAAGGTCTACAACGAAGGCATGAAGAAAGAAGCCGATGAGCAGGCGAGAAAAAAGCAACCGCAGAAGGAGACGATCTCCAAAGCACCGGAAAAGAAATCCGTATGAAGAAGACGCGCTGAGCCGTGGTCGATGCGCGGGACTGATGTTGCTGCATTGCCGGGTGGCCCATTCAAGCCGGCTTTTGGCTTGTGTGCGGCGAGGCTTATTTTCCGGCCTTGGCCGCGGCAGGCGCGAGCTTGATGCCGTCGACGGATTTTCGAAGATCGTCAACTGCCGTCGAGGTGAGCTGATACAGTGCGGGATCGTTCTCGCGCTTGGCGATATAGTTCGCCCCCGATTTTGCGATCTGCACTCTCTCCGCTCGCTTTCCATCTTGAGAGATGAGGGTCGCGACAATTTCCGGAGTCGTGAAACCCGAATCAACGAATTTTTCGGCGGACAAGTCGCGCAGATTCGAGATGACGGATCGCACGCTTTCTTCATCCATCTTCTTGCCGTTGTCCCACCAATCCTGGCCGCCGCGCAGCAGGGAATACGTCTTGTCGCTGGTGTGAATCTCCAGCTTATTGGGCTGGGAATATCCGAAATCGAAGAGTTTTTTATTGCGGAACTCTTCGACCTTTTTGTTCACTGCGTCGACCAGAGATGTGTCGACTTTGTAGGCACCATCGACTTGACTAGATTTGGCGTAGTACAAGTCCTTGGCTTTGCGAATCTGAAGTTGCTGCGTCGAGGACTCGTCGGTGAGCTTCACGGTCGCGATGGACGCGTCCTTGGCGAAGGCAGAATCGGTTTCAGCTGCCGCTTTGTCGGAGCCACTCAGGTCCATGCGAGCGTCCGTCAATTTTCTGACAAGTTCGCTGACGGCAAACGTGTCCGCGCGCATGGGCTTTGGCTTCAGGATCTGCCATTCGTCTTTGTTGTGGCCGAATTCGATGTCTCCGTTCTTTCCGGCGATCTCAAGCCGGCTGACCTTGTCGGCACTGACGGTGAGAAGGCGCTTGTCACGAAGATCGTTCAGGGTTTTATCCAGGCTCGTTTCGCGGTACTCGGCGATGGTGAATACGCGGGGATCACCTGCGAGCGCTGCATATACGGCGCTGCCAGCCGGAGTTTCGTCACCGAAAAGCAGGCGCTGCGTTTTGTTGTCTTTCTGGGTGACGACGAGTTCAAACGCAGGAGACGCCAGACCGTAGCGTTGGAGGCTCGAGCTCTTCTCTTCCACCAGGCGCTCGGAATCGACGGAAGAAATCGTGGAGAGCAGGCTCGAAACGGCGCTCTGATCGGCGGGCAAAGACTTGGGTTCGGTGATCTTCCAGTCGGAGCCATTTTTGGTCAGCACGATCGGCGGAGTGTCTCTCTTCTTCAGTTCGAGTTTCGTGATGGAGTTCTCGTCCAGCTTCACGATCGATGGCGCAGCGTCGGCGTCGGGTTTGGCCGCCTCGGCGGTGGGCTTGCGGTGATCCGACCAATACAAAAGCCCCGCCAACCCTGCGAATACAAGAGTTGCGATGAGCAGACCATGAATCTTCATGAGTTACCTGACAGTCGCTATCTCCGTTTCCACCAGACGCCGACTCCCACGATTGCAACCGCGAGGGGCAGGGCGAACTGGCTGGTAGCCCGTACCCAGCTGAGTTGACGACCAGTCATGGTAATGCGCCGATCCTCGGGCGCCTTCGGACGAATCGAGATCAGGTCTTCGTCAGACGAGAGCCAGTTCACAGTATTTGAAGCCAGGTCGTCATTGCCATTGAAATCGATGAAGCGATTCGCTGCCCAAGTGGAGCTGCCGAATACGACGAATCGTCCCTCCGAGTTTTCTTTGCCGGTGTTGTAGGTGCCGGCAGCGCCGAGCGTCAGTGGCCCTTTCTTGTTCTTCGGATCGTTAACGTTAATCGATGGGGAGCTCAAATTATTCGTCGCGAGGCTGGTGCTGGAGCTATCGAAGAGCTTCTGCACGCTGGTCTTGTCAGTGTTCTTGATTTCGAGCGAACGGGCAAGAGGAAAGCCGGTGGCCGTGCCGCGCATCTGATCGACAATCGGCTGGGAAGCGTAGATTGTGACCAAAGCTACCTGGGGGCCGAGGCCCGCGATCTGGCCGAGCGGATTCAAATCGAGGATCAGGTCTTTGTTCAGAGTTACGCCCCAGCTTTGCAGCAGATTGGTGAGGGCGTCGTTATCGGCGATTTCCTCATGGCCGAGCTTCAGGGGCGGGTCGAGCATAAAGAGAGCGCGTCCGCCGCCTTCCACATATCTCTTAATGGCATCGACTTCTGGCTGCTCGTAATTCTTCGTCGGGCCTGCAGTGACCAGGGTCGTGCAGTCGCTGGGAACTTCCGCCTTCGAAAGCAGATCGACTGACTTGGTGTCGTAGCTGTCTTTCGCGAGAACCTCCTTGAACTTCGACATGCCTTCGCGATTGCTGTCATCGAGTTGGTGCTCGCCGCTGCCGCTGGTGAAACAAACGGTATGGGCAGTGCTCTTCAGATCACGAATGAATGCGCCGGTGATTCCTTCCTCCGTCATGCTCTTCGCTTCTTCTCGTTTGGGACCGATCTGAACGATGGCGGTGCCAAAGCTGCGAATGCCGAATTCGCGAGCGAGTTCCGGGTCTTTGTCGGGATCGACATACTTCACCTGCACCTTGGGAGAAAGGTTGGCATACTGATCGAGCAGGTCCTTACCCTCACGAAAGCGCGTGCTTCGATTGAAGTAGGTGATGATCGCATCCTGCTTCACGCCTTTGACGATCTTCGCGGTTTGCTCGGAGAGGCTGTAGCGCTTGTTCGCCGTGGAGTCGTAGGACTTGTTGTAGCGGTCCGCGAGAACGTTGGCGACGACCACCGCGGCAATGACGATCAAAATGTAGGTGGCCGCATAGGCGGCGTATTTGGTCTGTCTGGCTTGGATCCATTGGTTGGACATCAGATTCTCCTAGATCAGGACCTCCAGCGCAGCGATTCCATGGAACGCGCGGTGAAGAACAGTCCCAGGAAAATGACGGTGAGATAGAAAATAACGTCTTTCGAATCGAGGACACCTTTCGCGAACGACTCGAAATGCGTAATGACCGACATGTAGGCCAGCACTCGCGCCCAGCCTGCGGTTTCGTATCCGCTGACCCACTCGAGTACCCACAGCAATAAACAGACGCCGAAGGTTACGGCGCCGGCGATAATCTGATTCTTGGTCAACGTGGAAATGAAAGTTCCGATGGCCAGGAGAGCGCCAGCCTGTAACAACAGGCCGAGATATCCCACCAATATTGGCTTCCAATCGGGATTGCCGTACTTGAACAGGAACCCGAAATTAATGGCCGTGAACAGAAGCAGGCAGATGTAAAGCACAACCGAAGCGAGCCACTTCCCGAGAATGATTTCGACGTCGCGCACCGGGGAGGTGGCGAGCAGCTCAATCGTCCCAGTTCGTTTTTCTTCGGCGAACAACCTCATGGTGATCAGGGGAATAAAAAAGAGCCCGATCACGCCGACGTTGGAGAGCAGGGGGCGAATGATCCACTCATTCAGGTTCATCGGAAAGGACTGGCCGCTCATCTGCGACTGTATACTCTCGAAAACGAATGCGCCCAGGGCATTCCAGAAGAAGAATCCGAAGATCAGTCCGAACATGATGAGCAGGATGTAAGCGACCGGCGATGCGAAGTAGCTGCCGAGCTCCTTGCGGCAGATGATCCAAACATTTCTCATGAGGCTTGTACCTCGGCTGGTTTTTCTTCCGGAGTGGATGTTTCGTTTTCGGTAAGCTGCAGAAAGACTTCCTCCAGGCTCATGGCAGCTGGCCGCAGTTCGTTCAAGTCCCAGCCGGACTGGACGATGGCGCGGGCCAAATCGCCGCGAATAAAGCTTTCCTTCTTGCTTTCCACTTCAAAGACAGCACGGGCATCCATCTGCTCTTTGCAGAGGACGCGGCTGACTCCGGGGAGCTGTTCCAGTTTTTGCAGAACGAGCGAAGCCTCGAAACTGCCCGGGCGCCCGGCGACTTCCAGGAGCACGGATTCTGCTCCGCGCGCGCGTGCCTGCAGATTGCGGACGGAATCTGTGGCCACCAACTTCCCTTTGTTGATGATGATCACCTGCTCGCAGGTCTGCTCGACTTCGGGAAGGATGTGCGTGCTGAGAATGATGGTGTGCTCCCCGGCGAGATCTTTGATCAGATCGCGGGTTTCGTTGATCTGTTTGGGGTCGAGTCCCGCGGTAGGTTCGTCGAGAATGAGCACGTCGGGATTGTGGATGATGGCTTGCGCCAATCCGACGCGCTGGCGGTAGCCTTTGGAGAGCTTGCCCAAGAGCTTGCTTTTGACATCGGCGATAGCGCAACGGCCGCAGACATAGTCGACTCGCTTGGCGAGGTCGGCCCCCGATAGTCCTTTCAACTTGCCGACGAATTGTAGATATTCCGAGGTCTCCATCTCAGGATAGATCGGCGGCGTTTCGGGGAGGTACCCGATGCGCTTCTTCACTTCCAGCGGCCGGTCAAGCACGTCAAAACCCGCCACCGTCGCGGTTCCGGAAGAAGGAGGAAGAAAGCAGGTGAGCATGCGCATGGTGGTCGTTTTGCCGGCGCCGTTCGGGCCAAGAAAACCTACGATCCGCCCCTTGGCGACTTCAAACGAGATCTGATCGACGGCAGTCGTCCGCGCATACCTCTTGGTAAGCTGTGTGACTTTGATCATGAGACTTTTCGATGCCAACGGTGAGCTACTCAACCGCCGACCCACACTAGAATAGTGAGGAATGTCTTTATGTTAGAAACTGCTGCCATCCCATGTCAATGCCACGGGAGCATTTTTCGTTCATGTCGCATCGCGACATACGTTGTATCTTGTCCGCCTCGGCAATTGCTGCGACCCATCTGCGCCGCCGTTTTGACAGCTTTATGCTCAGGAAGAAAAGAGCGCCGGCCAGCCGTTTGCACTCGGCCGTGGATTTGCTGCTTCTGACAAACGACCATTTGCGAATGCTAGAATGAAGCAGGTCAGGTATCGGTCTCACGCGACGTACTCCCGCCAACCCCGCCAGGTCCGGAAGGAAGCAACGGTAACGGGCTCTTGCGTGTGCAGTGAGGTCCCGGTACCTGACTTAATCTTTATCCACAGCCAACCTTTGTTAGTTTCCGAACTTCTGATTACCCGCTTTTACATTCCTTTACCACTCTTTTCGCAGGAATCGCGTTCTCGGGCCATCTAGACAAGTGAGTATCTGAGATCCGACGGCCGAGGAGAACGATGAATCTACGCGATATTTCCCCTGGTTATCATGTGACCATTCGCGTATCGGGAAAACTGTTTCAGGGCCATTTGCCATATCTCGATGAGCTTGTGCGTTCTGCAAGAGAGTGCCGGCTGTGGCCGGTGCTCAGTCTTTCACAACTGGAGGAGTTAGACCGCGAGGCAGTCGTGTACCTGATAGGAGGAGAAGATCGACAGTTCGGAATCATCTCGTGTCCTGACTTCGTCCGGGAATGGATGGATCGTGAAAAAAAGCGGGCCGCCGCAGCGTGAATGCGCTGGCTCGTTTCTGTTTGCGCGCCGAGAAGCCATGCCTCAGATAATGTCTCCTGGCAAGAAACGAGCGAACTTGAGGGCTAAAGCCCATATCTTTCTGGGTCTCCACGGCACGGCTGAAGCCGTGCACTTGCCAAACCAATTTCTGTTGTAACTGGGGACGACGGAATCCAGCCGGGAATACGCGGTCTCGGCAGCCCGGCAGCCCGGAACGCGTAGACATTCTGCGCTCAATCCTGCAAAATACTGGGTTTCCTAATTTCAGGAGCCCTCATTGACTACACGCACGCGCGCCAAAATCACCGCGCTCGGGACGTACGTCCCGCCGCGCGTTCTTAGCAACACTGATCTGGAAAAAATGGTCGATACGACAAATGAATGGATTCTCGAACGGGTGGGAATCCGCGAGCGGCATATTGCCGATAAGGGCGTGGCCGCCAGCGACCTGGCTGTCGCTGCCGTGAAAAGCTTGCTGGAGTCACATCCGTTCGATTTGCAGCAGGTGGATCTGATCGTGGTCGGGACGGTTACGCCCGACATGATGTATCCGTCGACGGCCTGTCTGGTGCAGCACAAACTCGGAATTGAGAACACCTGGGGCTTCGACGTGTCTGCGGGTTGCTCGGGATTCCTGTATGCGCTGAATACCGGCGTGAAGTTTGTTGAGTCGGGACGGTACAAGAAAGTGCTAGTGATCGGGTCGGACGTCAACTCGTCGATGACGGACTATACCGATCGCGCGGTATGCATCATTTTTGGAGATGGAGCGGGCGCCGTGCTGCTGGAACCTTGTGGCGACGGCGAGGGGGTGATTGACCATGTGGCACAAGTCGAGGGAAGTGGCGGGCAGTTTCTGTACATGCCCGGCGGCGGAAGCCTGAATCCGGCTTCGCACGAAACGGTCGATCAAAAGATGCACTACATCCATCAGGATGGGAAGAATGTCTTCAAGTACGCGGTCAAGAAGATGGCGGAGATGACTGAGCGGGTGCTGGAGAGAAACAAACTTACGGGCAAGGATGTCGATTGCTTCATTGCACACCAGGCGAACCGGCGCATCATCACGGCAACGGCCGATCGGCTGGAAATGCCGCTGGAGAAGGTGATCATCAATATCGACCGCTTTGGCAATACCACGGCGGGGACGATCCCGATTGCGATGCAGACGGCGATCGAGGAAGGGAAGTTGAAGAGAGGGGACTTGCTTTTGATCGCTGCGGTGGGTGCGGGATTCACTTCGGGAGCTACTTTGCTGCGGTGGGCGTATTGAAAGCGAGTGCACGGCTTTCGGCTTCCGTTTGCCCGGTTTACGATTACGAGGATTGCAGATGTCGGTGGCGCAATCGCCGGATGCCTTTATCTGGTTAGACATTATTTCTGCAATCCTTCAGAATTGAGTCATCTCTCTCAGGGGCTTCCGATTGACAAAGACGATCCGCGCCAAGATCAGTGCTCTGGGCACTTACGTGCCGCCTCGCGTTCTTTCCAACGCCGACCTGGAACGGATGGTCGATACCAACGACGAATGGATTATGGCGCGGGTGGGCATCCGCGAGCGGCACATCGCGGAGAAGGGAATTGCCGCCAGCGATCTGGCAGTCGAGGCCTCGCGCAAGGCGCTAGCGCAGCGGGGTCTGGAAGCGAGCGACATCGAGGCCATTATTGTCGGCACGGTGACGCCGGACATGTTGTTTCCCTCGACGGCGTGTATAGTGCAGAACAAACTGGGCGCCAAGGGAGCATGGGGATTTGATCTGTCCGCGGCCTGTTCCGCTTTCGTCTATTCATTACAGGTGGGTGCGCAGTTCATCGCCGGCGGCACGCATAAGCGTGTGCTGGCGATCGGGTCTGACGTGATGTCTTCCATCATCGATTACACAGATCGCGCCACGTGCGTGATCTTCGGGGATGGGGCTGGTGCCGCGATTCTCGAGCCCGCGGAGAATGACTCGGAAGGGTTCATCGACTTCATCCACGAAGTTGACGGTTCAGGGGGGCAATTCCTGTTTATGCCAGGAGGCGGAAGCCTGCACCCGACGAGCAAGGAAACCATTGCGAAGAAGATGCACTATGTGCATCAGGACGGGCAGCAGGTTTTCAAGTTTGCGGTACGCAAACAGACGGAGTTGTGCCAGAAATTGCTGGAGAGAAATGGACTCAAAGGTTCCGATATCGATGTATTCGTCCCGCACCAGGCCAACCTGCGGATTATCAAGGCCACCGCCGACCGCCTGGGGCTGCGGCCGGAAAGCGTGATCGTCAACATCGACCGGTATGGGAACACGACGGCCGGGACGATACCCCTGGCGATGGCGACGGCAATGGAAGAGGGAAAGCTGAAAAAGGGAAGTCTGGTGCTGCTGGCTTCGGTGGGGGCGGGATTCACGATCGGAGCGACGCTGCTGCGGTGGGCGTACTAGGGGCCGACGGCCGGCTAATGGTTTTGCCAAACTAATTGAAAGCAAAGGGTCTTACGGTCGCCGCTTGCTGCACTTCTGCTCGTGACGTTCGTAACTCTCCGTCGTGTATTTTCGTAGCCCTCATGTAGTGTGCACTGTTATTGTCAACGCACGTTCGCGCACCTAGGATGCCTGCGAGCGGGTAAGTCTATGCTGCGGACGATCTCCTGTGCCATTTTCTTAGCCTTCAGCGCGGCTACGGTAGCCGCGCAGCAGGCCGATCCTCGCGAAAGCAAGCTCATGGTGCTTGAGCGACTGTGGAACGAGGCGCAGGTCAATCGTGATGCCGCTGCCCTGGATGCGCTGGTTGCCAGCCGCTTCGTGAATACCGAGTGGGACGGGGAAATCAGCGACAAGCAGAAATTCCTGGCTGACATCCGGGATCCGCATTTCAAGCCGACACAGGCGAACATCCAAGATCTAAAGATTAACTTCTTTGGCGACACGGCCGTTGTGACCGGTATCTACCACACCCAAGGGACATATCAAGGTAAGGCGTACGATCACGTGGGGCGGTTTACGGATACCTGGGTTTTGGACCAGAGCAAGTGGCAATGCGTCGCCAGCCATACCAGCTTGCTCAAGAAGTAAGCAGTTTCCACTCTGTCCGTCGTGGTTTCAATCGCTTCATTATGCCCGATAAATCTTTTTATGTGGTAAGGCTGCTTCGGCGGAGAACAGCGATGATCTAATCAAGCTAAGCCGAAGGCTGGTTTGGCTTGGATGATCATGGAAGCATCAACTCCTCCTCGCACATGGAAAGTGTTGCTGGCCTTCGCGATTATTTACTTCGTCTGGGGTTCGACCTTTCTAGCGATTCGAGTTGGTGTGAGGGAGGTTCCACCTTTCCTGCTTGCGGGAATGCGATTTCTGATTGCGGGGGTACTCCTGTACGGGTGGATGCGTGCCAAGGGAATCGCTTCGCCCAGCGTGCGCGAGTGGCGGTCGGCGAGCATTTTAGCGGTGCTGATCTTTCTGCTGGATTACGGACTGCTTTTCTGGGCTGAGCGCCGCGTCGCTTCGGGAATTGCTGCGGTGATGATGGCCACCATCCCTGTGTTCATGGCCGTTTCTGAAATCCTTATTCTGAGGACGCAACGCCTTACACCTTAAAGTTGGGAGTTGCGCTCATGGTGGGGGTCGCCGGAGTTGCAGTGCTGGTCAGCCACAATGCCAAGTTTGGAGATGCGCCGATTGACACCGTCGGTGCCATTGCCTTGATCGTAGGGGCTATCAGTTGGTCGATCGGATCGGCCCTCACGCGTAAGCTGCCGCTTCCCCCAGAGAAGGGGATGAGTTCTGGCGCGCAAATGCTGGCTGGCGGAGTTTTCCTGACCCTAACCGCAGCCACGCTGGGCGAATTCCATGGATTTGCGGTGCACAACGTATCGATGAAGGCATGGCTAGCTCTGGCTTACCTGACCGTCGCCGGATCAATCATCGCGTTCACCGCCTACCTGTGGCTTATTCATCATGAATCGCCCATGAAGGTTGGGACGTACGCCTATGTGAACCCGGTGGTGGCGGTGGGCCTCGGATATTTCTTCGGTGGCGAGGCCCTGACAGCGCGCACCGTTCTGGGGACGCTGCTGGTTCTGGTGAGCGTGGTTGTGATCACCGTATTTGCCAGTCGAAGAAACGGCTGAAGTTCACCAGGCGATACGGAGACAATCTGACCTGGTAAAAAATGGGCCCACATTAGCGTGGGCCCTGCGGCGTGTGCGATCCCAAAGTTATTTTCCGGCCCCAGCCGTGGCAGCCTTCTTGCCCATCAATTCGTCAGCCAAGGCTGTCGCCCCGTACACCTTGCGGAGAGCTTCTTGAATGGCGCGGGAATCCACGGATACGGCGCGTCCCTGGGTGTCGCTGTAGGCAAAATTCCACGGCAAGGATTGGATGTTGCCATCGAAGATGATTCCCACAACCTCAGACTTTTTGTTTACCGTCGGAGATCCGGAGTTTCCTCCGATGATGTCCGGAGTCGATACGAAATTCATCGGAGTCTTGAGATCCAGCTTTGACTTCATTTGGATCCAGCTTTCCGGAAGAGTATAGGGAGGATGGCCGCCATGTTCGGCGGCGTGTTCGTACACACCGCCGATATTTGTTGCGAACGGGATGGTCCTTCCGTTCTCCTGGTACCCCTTCACCACTCCGTAGCTCAAGCGCAGCGTGAAGGTGGCATCGGGGGGCTGGGTGAAGCCGCTTTGTGCGAAGCGAGCTTTGGCGATGGCACCACCATCGCGCCGGATCACCGAGTCGACCTTATCCTCGAATTGTTTGCGTGCGGCGCGAGCATCCGGATCGAGCGCCAGCATCACAAGGATCAGCGGATCGCTGCTCGCATCAATTGCCGTCTTGCCACCGTCATATAGTTGTCTGCGAACAGAAACGTCCTCAAGCCTGGTGTTGGCGATCAGGTCTTTCGCCGCATCTGCCGGCGTCTTTCCCTGCAATACCTTCTGGACATCGGGATTGTCTGCGCCGAGAGTCTGTTGCATCTCGGCCAGCCCGTCGGCCAGCAGAGCGGTTTCGAGGTTTTTGTAGATCGGTTCAGTCGAGAAAAGCTGCTGCTCGAGCGATGGCAGGGCGGAGTCACGGAATTCGCGCAAGCGGTCAGGATTCGGTTTGGGCTTCTCGTCGGCCGCACGAACCAGTGCTCGGGCAAACTGAGCCAGATGCGACGGGAAGGCACGCATTCGCTCCAGATAAGTCAGATTCGGGAAGATTTCCTGCTGCGCTTTGATGGCCTGCGCGATTTCGTCCCAGGGGTCCGGCGCACCGGCCGTTTTGGGATCTGTCTTGAAGGCCGTCCGCAGCTTCGCTTCGTCCGCAGCCCTCTGATCCATGATCGACTTGTCCAGCAGTCCAGACTGATATCCGGTGATGGCTTTCTGCGAATTCTGCAGACCGAAAATGTCTTCCTTGGCGATGCGTGCATTCTCGTCAGATTGCTTGCTGAAGTCTTGCAGCAGAGCGATGCGGCGGGCATAGACCTTCAGCGCTGACGGGTATTGAACGTCGCGCAAGAACTCGAGTTGCGCCATCGTCAGCAGTCGGCCGGTATTGCCCGGATGTCCCGAGACGAAGATCAGATCTCCCTCTTTGACTCCGGTGGGCGACCACTTCAAATAGTTTTCGAGATGCGCCGGCTTGTCATTCTCGTAGACGCGGAAAAAAGTGATATCGAGATCGAAGCGAGGATAGGTAAAGTTGTCGGGGTCGCCACCGAAGAAAGCGATGTCAAATTCCGGAGCAAACACCAGCCGCACGTCGGTATATTTCTTGTACTTGTACAGGTTATAGACCTGCCCGGAGTAGAAAATCACGACATCGCAGCGCAGGCCGGTACTTGTGGCGCAGTCTCGTTCGATTTGCGACATGGCGGCGCGCTGTGTCGCTCCGGTTTCGGCAGCCGACATTTCTGGTTTCACAGCGGCATTCACTTTCTGCGTCACGTCTTCAATTCCGAGCAGTTGATTCAACTCGAGATTCGGGCACTTGGCCTCCTCCGCCTGAGTCTTTGCGTAGAAGCCCATCTTCATGTAATCGTGCCCTTGGGTCGAAAGCTGCTGCACGCAAGCCGCACCCACGTGATGATTGGTGAACGTCAGGCCGTCAGGGGACACAAATGATCCCGAACCCCCGTTATTGAAGCGCACCGATGACAGGCGCAGGTGGTCCAGCCATGGTTGCGTGATCTCGAAACCGTACGTCGCCTTGATTTTCTCCTTGGGAGGCTCGTTGTAAAGCCACATGCCCTCATCGGCCACGGCAAGGATTGACCAGAACAAAATGCAAGCCAGCGCAATTGAGAAGAGTCGTTTCATTTAGAACGGTTCCTCCATGAGGAGTGAAGAATATGGCGGATCTGAAGCACTTCAAGCAAACCTTTAACTATACGCCGCCCGCGAGCAGGCTGACAAAAGACGCATGACGAAAATGGCCTAGAGTTCCTCTCTTAAATGAGCCGCCTGTGGGCGAAACGCCCAAGGATCCGAGCATCTAAGGGTTAGATGCGCATCGGGCATTACCGTGAGCATGACAGAAGGGGTCGTTGGAAACTTCAGAACGTTTCGGGTATAAACAGAGGTTGCACCCTCGCGTCTCTCCTCGCGCGGTTCCGCAACGCCAAATCCACTGCAGCGAGACGAGAATGTCCAGCATGACTACAACTCGTGCTCCCAAAGGGCTCGAGGGCGTCGTTGCCACCAACTCCAAAATTTGCTTCATCGATGGCGATCGGGGCGTGCTCGCCTATCGGGGCATCGACATCCACGAACTGGCCGACCACTCGAATTTCGAGGAGACTTGCTATCTGCTGTGGTTCGGCAAGCTTCCTAGCCGCCAGGAGCTTCGAGAGTTGCACGAGCGTCTTGCAGAAGAGCGGAAGCTGGACGCGTCGGTAATTACCCTACTGCGCAATGCGCCGCGGCATGCTTTGCCCATGGACGTGTTGCGCACGGCGGTGTCAGCCCTATCGTTCTACGATCCGGAAGAGAAGAGCAACGACCGCAAGGCGAATGTCGACAAAGCCATCCGTCTGACCTCGCAGATTGCGATGATCGTCGCGGCTTATGATCGCATCCGCAAGGGAAAGCCGATCGTCGAGCCCGATCGAGCCCTTTCCCATGCCGCGAATTTCTTGCTGATGCTCAACGGCAAGCACCCCTCCTCCACAGCGGAGCGCGCGCTCGATATTGCTCTAATCCTGCACGCCGACCACGAACTGAACGCGTCAACCTTCGCGGCGCGGGTTACGGCTGCGACTTTGTCAGATATGCATTCGGCCGTAACATCTGCCATTGGCGCGCTCAAGGGGCCATTGCACGGAGGAGCGAACGAGGCTGTGTTCCGCATTCTCGAAGCCATTGATGAATCAGGCGCGGACGCCATCGAGTACGTCAAAGGGATGCTGGCGCAGAAGAAGAAAATTCCCGGCTTTGGCCATCGTGTGTATCACACGGAAGATCCGCGGGCCACGCACCTGCGGGTGATGTCGCGCGATCTCGGTAATTCCAGCGGCCAGGCGAAATGGTTCGAGATCTCGAGCAAGATCGAAGAATTCGTCAAGGCCGACAAGAAGCTGAATGCCAACGTGGACTTCTATTCGGCTTCGACGTATCACACTCTGGGAATTGATGTGGATCTTTTTACTCCGATCTTCGCCGTTTCCCGGATCGGCGGCTGGGCTGCCCATGTCATTGAGCAGCTTGATGACAACCGGCTGATCCGTCCGCGGGCCGAGTATATGGGGCCGGAATATCCCAGTCACTACGTGGCGATCGACCAGCGGTCGTAAAAGCGATTTCAGATTGAAGATTTCAGATTGGAAGTAAATCAATCTGACGTCTCAAATCTGGAATGCTTTTTCTCTGCGCTTTTCGCCGCTTTGTTCGTGACCTCAGCGCTCAAAAGGCTTTGCCGCGGAGCTCGGCGAGAAAGGCCGCGGAGAACGCAGAGCCTGCCCCGTCCGAGTAAGAGGGAGCCAGTTGGCTGCTCATTACCGTAAAATAGAAGTGGGTTCTGAATGCAGCGCGTTTACCTTGACAATAACGCGACCACGCCGGTTCTGCCGGAGGTCCTTGAGGCGATGCGTCCGTATTTTGGGGAGCGCTTTGGGAATGCCTCGTCCATCCATCATCACGGGCAGGAGACGCGGGCTGCGGTTGAGGATGCGCGCGAATCGGTTGCGGATCTGCTCGGATGCGCAGCATCCGAGGTTGTGTTTACGAGCGGGGGCACCGAAAGCGACAACCTCGCCATCGCCGGATGGGTGGCGGCTGGCGATCATGTGATTACGTCGAGTATCGAGCATCATGCTGTGCTTCACGCGTGCAAGCATCTGGAAAAGATTGGGTGCGAGGTGAGCGTTCTTCCGGTCGACGGGCGCGGCCTGATTGACCCCGAGGATGTGCGGCACACTGTTCGCCCGAACACGAAGCTGATCTCGCTGATGATGGCGAACAATGAGACCGGAGTCCTGCAGCCGGTGGAGGAGATCGGGAAGATTGCTGCGGAAGCGCAGATTCTGTTTCACACGGACGCGGTGCAGGCCGCTGCGAAAGTGCCGATTGATGTCCGCCGAATCGGCTGCGATGCGCTTTCAATCTCGGGCCACAAGATTCATGCGCCGCAAGGTGTGGGCGCGCTCTATGTGAAGAAGGGAACTCGCATCGAGCCGCTGTTTCACGGCGGTCGGCATGAACGCTCACGGCGGGCGGGGACGGAGAATGTTCCCGGGATCGTAGGCTTGGGGAAGGCTGCGCAGGTGGCGAGGGAATCCCTGGATCGCGGCGATGATAAAAAAATGGCAGCCAGGCGGGATCGGTTGGAGCAGGGAATCCTTGCCCACGTCGATGAAGCAGGGGTGAACGGCGAAGGTGCTGCACGGGTGGCGAATACGACGAACATCCATTTCGATCACATCGAGGGTGAATCGTTGGTGATTGCGCTGGATCTAAAAGGATTGGCGGTCTCTACGGGAGCTGCCTGTTCTTCGGGTGCGATCGAGCCGTCGCACGTGCTGATCGCCATGGGCTTGCGGCCGGAACAAGCGAGGGCCAGCATCCGCTTCAGCCTGGGCAAGCAGTCGACGGACGCTGATATCGATTTCGCAATTACCCTTGTGCCGGGGGCCGTGGCACGGTTGCGCGAACTCTCACCGAAGTACAAGTCGCAAGTCAAAGTGGTTAGCTAGGAACTGACACGAGGAGCAGAAACTGAACACAGAAACCATCGCGGTAGCTATGTCGGGCGGTGTGGACTCTTCCACCGTCGCGGCCATGCTGCGTGCGGAGGGGAACAATGTCGTCGGTCTTACCATGCAGCTCTGGAACCAGCGACGCCTTGCCGGGCGTGAGGGCATGCCTGAGGCTGTTCACGGACGCTGCTGCTCACTCGATGATGTCTACGATGCGCGTCGGGTGGCTCAGCAGATCGGCATCCCGTACTACGTTGTGAACCATGAGGAGCGCTTCGAGCGCGACGTCGTTCGCCCGTTCGTAGAAGAGTACCTGTCCGGACGAACGCCGATCCCTTGCAGTCTTTGCAACAATCACTTGAAGTTTGATCAATTATTGATTGTGGCGCAGCAAATTGGGGCGGGGCACGTAGCGACTGGGCATTATGCCCGTGTGTCTTATGACGAAGCTCGGAAGCGCTGGTTGCTGAAGCGTCCCGCAGATTTGGGCAAGGATCAGACATATTTTCTCTTCGGGCTGACGCAGGAGCAACTCAGCCGCACGCTGTTCCCACTCGGGGACATGACTAAGCCGCAGGTCCGCTCGCTTGCGCAGCGGTACGGGCTGGCGATCGCCGAGAAGCCTGATTCGCAGGAGATCTGCTTTGTCCCTGGGGGAGACTACAAGCAGTTCATTGACGCCTACCTCGCCGAGCAGGGAGAGAAGCTGCCTGACACCGCGGGCGAACTGGTCACGACGGATGGCGATGTAATTGGCGAACACACCGGTATTCACAACTTCACGGTGGGCCAGCGGAAGGGACTTGGGGTCGCCACGGGATCGCCACTGTACGTTATCCAGATCAGCGGCGCGAACAAGCAGGTGGTTGTGGGTAGGGACGAGCATCTGTATGCGCGCACGCTGCGCGCGCGCAGAACAAATCTGATTTCAGTCGATGAACCGGACGAGCCGATGCACGTGAAGGTGAAGATCCGGCATCGGCACGAGCCTGCGCCCGCCGTGATCGAGCGCTCGGGCGAGGATGAGATTCTTGTTACTTTCGACGAGCCCCAGCGGGCGATCACACCCGGGCAGGCGGCTGTTTTCTACGACGGAGATATAGTCGTGGGTGGCGGCTGGATCATTTGACCGGCCTGCCCGCCCTTGCCAAGACAACATGTGGATCGAATCCGCTGAAGGCTCCGGTTGCATCATCTGCCTTTCGCGGCATGTTACTTGGGAGCGCCGGACGCCCCTGATCGGGTCGTCACTCGAGGGAGAAACTGGTGCTAATGGATTGAGTCTGAGATGCTGAAAGGGCAGCATACGGCAGACAGGACCGTGGA
>Ga0335080_10002661_pt1 | contig 17883 bp, 15 predicted proteins | sample Lox_Sample_34_FD_206720 | JGI IMG/M metagenome (GOLD analysis project Ga0335080, IMG submission 206720) | Soil microbial communities from Loxahatchee National Wildlife Refuge, Florida, United States - Lox_Sample_3.4 | ecosystem: Environmental > Terrestrial > Soil > Wetlands | place: USA...
TTATTGGCGCTAATTGCCATCACGGATTTCGATCCATCCTGTGCAGTTAGGATCGCGGAAGTGGGAACCTTGAGTGCATGCTCAACGGTGCGGCCCGTAATCGAGACTTTCACCGGCGTGCCGACCTTGAGCGAGCCCTTTTTGTTGTCGGCTCTCAGCCAGATTTCGATGGTCGTGCTGCCGGGGTCTAGCGCGGGGCTGATGAGCATGACTTTGGCGGCAACAGAATCGGTGATCCCTGGCACGGAGAGTGTTGCATCGTCGCCGATCTTTATTTGTTGCGCGAGGCTCTGAGCGATGTGGGCTTTGGCAATCAGTGAGGATGTATCCATCACGGTGATCAATGGCGCACCTGATGCGGGAGTCTCACCGGTATAGAGAGGACGATCCGTTACGATGCCGTTGATCGGACTGTGAATCTCGGAATAGTTGACCTGCGCTGCTGCAGCTTTATATTTGCCTTCGGCGGAGGTGAGTTGCCCCTGCGCGGTCTTCAGTTCGGCATCGCGACTCACGTTCTGCATTGACTTCAAGTGCTTGGTAGCGGCGTCATATGCCGATTGCGCCTGGACGAGCGCTGCCTGTGCGGTATCGAGATCGCGGCCCGGGATGGCGCCCGCGGCGAAGAGCTGTTTGCGGCTGTTGACGATGCTGGTGTTCAGGTCGAGATTGGCCTTGGCCTGCGCATAGTCGAGCTCCGCCTTCTGCACGTCTTCGGGAACCTGGGCCTTGGTGGCGGTTGCGTAGGCTGCCTGTGCGGCTTGGTAGGAGCCTTTATTGTCCAGTGCGACACCGGCGAGGTCCGCATTTTCAAGTTCGGCGAGAAGCTGGCCCTCTCTCACTTTTTCTCCACGCTGCACGTAGAACTTCTTCACCGGCGCGCTGATCTTCGGAACGATGGCCGCCTGTGCCAGCGGAAATAGAATCGCATCGGCAACGATGTGCTCCGAGATTGCTCCTTGCTGGGGCCTCTCGGCTTGTACCGTGACTTCGGGTGCCGGTGACTCTTCCTTCCTGCATCCAGCGGAGACGAGCAATAGGGCAGCGAAAACAAGCACGAGGTGTTTTTCGGAGCCGAAGCGGTGACGGAGTTTCGCCAAAGGGGATTCGTTCATGGGTTCACATCTTCCCGGTCAGAGTTTGCAATTGGGCAAGAGCGGTTTCGTATCGCACGCGGGCATCTTCCCGCGCGTTTTCAGACGTGATGAAGGCCGCCTGGGCATCTACGACTTCGAGCACGGTGGCCTCACCGCCGGTATAGCGAAGCCTGGCAAGGTGCAGGCTCTCGGCGGCGGTAGCTACGCTCGCTTCGAGTGAGCTAAGCTGAGCGCGCGCAGTTTGCGCTTCGCCGTATGCCTCGTCGAGTTGTGCGATCAGCCGCCGCTGAGTTGCCGTCAGTGCAACCTTCGCCGCGTCGCGCCTGATCTCGCTCTGCTTTACCTTGTGCTCTGTCGAGAGCCAGTCCCACACCGGTATGTCGAGGGTTGCCATCGCGGAATAGCCGAGATTCTTGACCTTGACACCGTTGTCGCCGGTGGGTCCATAGGTGGCGAACTGCGGCGCGTCGATGCCATAGGTATAGTTCAGTGCCAGGGTGGGAAGGTAAGCGCCACGCGCTGCGACTACGTCGGCTTTGCTTGCCTCGAGCGCTGCCAGTGCGGTCTTGAGCTCGGGGTTGTTTTTTGCTGCAAGCTGGTTGACTTCGTCGCGGGAAGAGAGCGTGGCAGGGCTTTCCGGCACTTGGATCATGTAGGGCGTGCGTGGATCGAGGAAGAGAAGTACGCCGAGTTCGAGGCGCGCCTTCTCTGCGGTCAATTTCGCGTCAGCGAGTTCGCGCTCTCGGCTCTGTTGTTCGAGCTGGGCCTTCACCGTGTCGGCGTGGGCGGCTTCGCGCGCCTGTTCGCGCTGGTTGGTCAGTTTTGTGAACGCTACGGCTTCATCCACCGCGCTCTGTGCGATGGAGGCTTTGTTGTTAGCCGCTGCGAGACTGTAGTACAGGCCGGTGACCGTGGCGACGAGGCCGCGGCGAGCAATTTCGAGTTCAGCTGCGGCGCCCGCAGCGGCCGCATCGGCGCGGCGCACGGCAGAGATTTGCGCGAGTCCGATATTCTCATCGATGACGGCTTGGCTGGCATATTCGTGGATGGCGTTATTGGCAATGAAGATGGGTGAGGGCTGCGCGCCCACTCCCTGACCCGCCTGGTTGGTCAGGCCATTGGGCTGGGTGTAGAGCGCCTGGTTGTGATACACGACACTGGGCAGCAGCCCGGCGCGGGTGATGGATTTGTCGAGGCCGGCAACCCGGCTGTCCGCCAGTGCCGTAGCAAAGTTCGGTTCACTAGATTGCGCCCGCTTCAGGGCATCTTCCAGTGAGATCGCAACCGGAGCTCCCGCTGGCGCCGGCTGTTGCGCATCCGTCTGGACATTGATCTGCGCCTTCGCGGCCCCCCCGAACAGAGCGAGCAAACAAGGACCAAGCACGTAGATGAGGTAAGGCATGGGGCGGACAATCTTCAGGTGGCAGACCTTCGGCACAGGAAGAATCATAGGAATGAAACCTTAATTTCACCTGAGTCTTAGGCGTTGACGGGGCGCAAGAGTCTGGCGAGCCTCGGTGCGCTTAAGATGTTTCTGCATGGAAACGACGACAATAGCAGGCGTGGAAGTCTCGCGGGTGGGCCTGGGTACGTGGGCCATTGGTGGAACGGAATGGGGCGCGGTGGAGAAGGAGACCGCCGTCGCGGTGATCCTGAGCGCGATTGATCGCGGGATCAACCTCATCGATACAGCGCCTATCTATGGCCGTGGACGCGCCGAGGAGCTTGTCGGGGAAGCTATGCGCCGGCACGGCAACCGCGAGGCCTTTTACATTGCGACCAAGGCGGGGCTCGACCGGGACGAAAGGGGCGTGTATGCAAACTCCATACCGGCCCGCTTGAGGCGGGAGCTCGAAGACAGCCTCCGCAGGCTGGGAACGACTTATATCGACCTCTACCAGGTGCACTGGCCGGATACGCTGATGCCGGTTAGGGAAGTCGCCAGCGTGCTGGCGGAATTTCAGTCGGCGGGCAAGGTGCGCGCGCTTGGCGTCAGTAACTTCAGTGTGGCGCAAATGAAGGAGTTCCGCAGCGTGACGCCGCTTGCCTCGGACCAGCCGCCCTACAACATTTTCGAGCGCCAGATCGATGCCGAGGTGCTGCCGTGGTGCGCTGCAAAAGGCGTCGCGGTGCTGACTTACAGTTCTCTCTGCCGCAGCTTGCTGGGCGGGCGCGTGCAGCGTGGGATGAAGTTCGACGAGAAGGACATCCGGACGGTGGATCCCAAATTCCAAGAGCCGCGTTTCAGCCAGTACATGACGGCGGTGGAACGGCTGTCGACATTCGCACGCGAGCAGTTTGGGAAGTCGATCATCGAACTGGCTGCGAGATGGGTTCTCGATCGGCCGGGAGTTTCCGTCGCGCTATGGGGAGCAAGGAGGCCGGATCAACTTAATGCGGTCAAGGGAGTCATGGGCTGGGAGCTGAGCAGCGACGCAATGGAGGGAATCGACCGCATTGTGGCTGAGTCGGTTACGGATCCCGTGGGACCGGAGTACCTGACCCCGATGGTGCGCCAGGGGTAACCGGCACTGGCGCGAAAAATTCCGAGATGTTCGATCGGACGAATTCCACGAACACTACCCCGGCCTGCTCTGCGATACTGTTTCGTTATGCCAATTGCCGACCTGCAGCAGGCTGCACAGAAAATTGCAAATTTCCTTGCTTCCCTCAACAAGCTGGGCGGGATGCGCCTGAAATATCGGATCACAGCGGGCGATGGTGCGCGCGACCCGCAGGGTTTGGAAGCGCGAGTGATCTACGTAGAACTCGGCGGCCCCGACACGCAGCTTCTGACGCAGCACAACGGAGAGTTGCTGCGGGCGCTTGAGACGATCGCGGCGCAGATGCTGCGGCTGGACCCGCGCGAGCACGATCTGGTCAGCTTCGATGCCGGCAACTTCAAGGCCCTGCGTGCGCAGGAACTGCGCATGTCGGCCGAGGTAGCGGCGGAGAAGGTGCGCAAGTCCGGCATCCCCTACGCCTTTCCACCCCAGAACAGCCGCGAGCGCCGCCTGCTTCACTTGGCGTTTCGCGACCTGCCGGGTGTGGAGACGGCGAGTTCCGGCGAGGGACAGGACCGCTTTCTGGTTGTTTATCCCGAAGGGAAGACGCATCTGCCAGTGACAGCACCGATGCGTCCGCGAGGACTCGGCCGGCGATAAGTTCGCAGATCGGAGATCGCGCGCGATTCCAGGCTTGATGTTCGTGTGACACAATACCCAGCGATGAAGACTGCAGTCGGTTTGCTGATCTCGTGCGCGGCATTGCTATGTCCCGCGCAGAAACGGCTGGTGCTGATCGACCAGGATGGCTCCGGCCCCGGTGGATCGAACCAGATGGCGATACTGTCGCTGCTGCAGGCGCCGCAGGTCGAGGTCCTCGGCGTCACCATAGGCACGGGCAATGCGTGGCGCGATGAGGAGACACTGCACACGCTGCGCATGCTCGAACTTACCGGGCATTCGAATATCCCCGTTGCAAGGGGCGCGGTTTTTCCGCTAGTCCGTACGGCGAAGGAAACGCAACTCTCTTCGGCGCTTGACGGCAAGGTCACATGGCTTGGCGCATGGGGCGAGGGCCCGACGACGCTGGTGGAGTCGAAGAGCGGGGTCACGCCATTTACTCCAGACAAGCTCGACACACATGGACCGTACGACATTCCTCAACTGCCGGAGGGGATGCCGACAATCAAGCCCGTCGATGAAGATGCGGCGCATTTCCTCATCCGGCAAGTGCACGCCCATCCGCATCAGATGACGATCTACGCAGCGGGCCCGTTGACCAACATCGCGCTTGCCATCTCGATGGATCCCGGCTTTGCTGAGCTGACCCAGGGAATCGTGCTAATGGGCGGCAGCCTCAATCCGCAGACTGAAGATCCGGAGTTCGCCACGAGCCCGCGGCACGAATTCAACTTCTGGTTTGACCCGGAGGCAGCACACATCGTCTTGCGTGCGGCATGGCCGCGGATCGACGTGACCACGGCGGATGTCTCGATCAAGGCGCCATTCACGCAGAAGATGCTGGACGCGATATCAAAGTCAGAGTCGCTTTCGGCTAAGTACATTGCCGCATGGAGCCAGAACCGTTACTACATGTGGGATGAGTTTGCGGCGTGCGCATGGCTCGACCCAAACCTGGTTACCAAGGAAAAGGTCCTGTATATGGATGTTGACTTGAGCCACGGGCCGAGCTATGGCGATACACTCACGTGGACCGAACAGCTGAAGCCGCAGACCGGAGTTCGCCTGGTGCATGCGCAGCTCGATCTCGATCTGGCGCGCTTCCAGAAGATGTTTGTGGAACTGATGTCCCGGTAATGCAATGTTTTGAGGTAATCGGAGGTCTCCGTATCTTCGGTACTCTTGCTTGCCGGCGCGGCTTTCTCTTTACTGAAGGCAGTAGATCTCTAAATTACTGCTGAACTTCCCTGATTGCCTTGGGTTCGTACCACACCACTATTGAAACGAGGACGGGTATGTTTTCTTCCAATCTTTTTGCGCGTCGCGGACGCACGCCCATGCTGGCTCTGGTTCTCACGGTGGCGCTTGCGGGTTGCGAATCGAAGATGGACAAGGCGATCGACCAGGCAAAGAAGCAGGCCGCGGCCACCGGACAGCCTCAGCAGGTCGTCGCTGTCGATAAGTCCGGAACTACGACCACAACAGTTGTTCAGGCGCCAGCAAAGGGGCAATCCGCCGGGGCGATAGCGACTACTACTACGCCGCCTCCGTCGGGCGGACCGATTCCTGCGGTTCAGGAGCCCAGGGTGACCTCGCTGGGAGGTGAGCTGAGCCAGCTGCAAGACCAGAACCAGGCCGGCGCGCAGACACCGGCATCGCTGACGGCGCCATCGGCTCCCGTCAAAGTAACGATTGCCGCGGGAACAAGCCTTGCGATCCGCGTTGATCAGCGCATCAGCGTGAAAACCAGCCATGCGGGAGATGCATTCACGGGTGAGGTTGTGGAACCCGTTGTGGACCCGAACGGAAATGCGATCGTGCCGAGGGGTACGCAAGTGGGAGGCGTGATCGATGAAGCGCACAAGCGCGGACACTTCAAGGGCGCCTCGGTGTTGGAACTTCGCCTGACCAGGATGACATTGAACGGCACGGAGTATCACCTCAGGACCGCGGACCTCACCCAGCGTAAGAAGGGCAAAGGCAAGCGCTCTGCGGCACTGATCGGCGGCGGCGCGGGCCTTGGCATGCTGATCGGCGGAATCGCGACGGGCGGAACCGGCCTGCTGATCGGCGGGCTCGCCGGTGCGGGCGCGGGAACTGCCGGAGCTGGACTGACCGGGAACCGCGATCTCGATATTCCGGCGGAGTCCATTGTGCACTTCAAGCTCTCGCAGGACCTGGTCGTTCAGGGCGCTTAGGGGCGTTTCAGCGAGGTTACACGGTCTCCCAGGTCTCAAAATCGAGACCTGGGGCACCCAAGTTCTTGACCACAACTGACCACTTAAGACGCGGTACCAGCCGATCCTGAACGAATCCTCTTGCCATCGGCGCGACCGCGCAGGAAGAATGCAGCTGAGGCAAGAGTCAATGAGCGAATCCATTCTCGGCGGGAGCGAAGTGATCGCATTCGTTCCCACAACAGATCCTGCAAAAGCGCGCGCGTTCTATGAGGGAATTCTCGGACTGCGCCTGGTCGCCGATCAGAAGCCGTTCGCGCTGGAGTTCGACGCGAACGGAGTGATGCTGCGCGTGACGACTGTACAGGAGCTGAATCCGCAGCCGTTCACGATTCTGGGCTGGCGTGTGCGAGACATCGAAGCCTCCGTGGATAGACTTGTCGCGGCTGGCGTGAAGTTTGAGCGCTATCCAAAAGTCAACGATGCCGAGCCGCGCGCCATCTGGAACTCGCCGAGTGGCGCACGAATCGCGTGGTTCAAGGACCTTGATGGCAATGTGTTGAGCGTGACGGAATTTTCGAAATAGCCTCCTTTTCCTTGTCCATCGAATCGACCCTCATCCTCATGCAACCGTTTGGTTGCGAGTACCCTCCCCACCCCCCCTGCTCTGGGAATAAGTTAGCTCGTTTCAGGGGGTTACGGAAGAGCCTCGCTGTAAAGTCGTGCAGGCATTATGGATACGGGTAGAGTCGTCTATACAAATGACTTATGCGACATTTTGGAGCGCTCGGGTCTGAATGGACCGTCGGAGAATCTGCAACTTCGCAGCAAATTTCCCAATACCGGATTACGCGAAGGTCACCTGAATTCATCGTAGCCAATCTGCGAGAAATAACATGCAAACGGGGGAGAAGTTTTAAATCGAGTGGTGTGCAAGAGATGCGCGTTGCGGTTGAAGATCTGGCACTTGACAACAAAAGTGACTTCCGAAAAATGTCGGTCATCAGTTTGATTTTGTTTATGCAGTCTTCTTTGCGAGACCTCCGGCAAACGGCCTACGGATTACACTGCCCCTCACGCTGTGAGACTGCTGAATTCATCTGTCCCGGACAGCAGCTTCTGATCGGTTGTGGACAAGTGGTCGCAATGCGGAAGCAATCGCTTCTTCTCTGCAGCACAGACAAAAGCAACTGGCAGATGACCCATCCATCGCATTCGAGGTTGCTTTGTGTCTGCGCAAAGTTGTGCCCCGTTCATCGCGGCCTTATCGCGGTGAGCGGGTCTTCGGATCAACATCGAATTGATATTACGATAAGACCATGCCGTACGGTTTGAAGCGGTTCCAGAGAGCAGAGGCGCTTCACTTCATCACGTTCAGTTGCTTCCACCGTCTCCCGCTGCTGGAAGCACCAGAAGCCAAGGACACGTTTGAAGCCATACTGGAGGAGACGAGGTCACGTCACCAGGCCAGAATCTACGCGTACGTTCTGATGCCTGAGCATGTGCATCTGCTGCTGAACGAGCCGCCGGCGATTCTGGTGGCGCAGTTTCTGAAAGCACTCAAACACACGACTTCCCGCAGGCTTAGAGGCGACCGCGAACGATTTTGGCAGGATCGCTATTTCGACCGGAATATTCGCGGCGAGGCGGCCCGCTCGGAGGTGATCCGCTACATTCACCGCAATCCGGTGAAGCGGGGGTTGGCGGCTTCGCCCGAGCAATACCGATGGAGCAGCTTTTGTCACTACGCTACCGGAGACCCGGGAGTTGTTGAAATTGAATCGGAGTGGTCGGCAAGAGTTCGACGCCCACTCATCGCGATAAAACTGCGATGAATGGGGCACAGCCGGGATGGATGGGCCACTGCCAGCTTTTGTCACTACGCTACCGGAGACCCGGGAGTTGTTGAAATTGAATCGGAGTGGTCGGCAAGATTTCGACGCCCACTCATCGCGATAAAACTGCGATGAATGGGGCACAGCCCGATTCTCGTTTTGCATGGAAAAAGGCCGCGCATTGCGCGGCCTTTCCGGGCTAACTCCCACCCAGGAGGAAGCTAGCCGTTCAACATCTCTGAGAGCTTGTTCAGTGTCCGGTGCAGGTCCTTGTCAGTGCGGCGCTGTTCGTCGATCTTGCCGATGGAGTGCATCACGGTGGTGTGGTGTTTGTTGCCGAACTGGCGGCCGATTTCAGGCAGGCTGGCCTCGGTCATCTGCTTGGCGAGATACATCGCGATCTGCCGCGGCACGACGACGTTGCGGGAGTTGTTCTTCTGCTTCAGATCACTGACCTTCATGCCAAACTGCTCTGCGACGGCGCGCTGGATCGACTCGATGGTGATCTTGCGTACCTGCATGTCAATGAACTGCTTGAGGCACTGCTGCGTGGTCGCCAGCGTGATCTCGGTGTGGTTCAGGTTGCACCACGCGACGAGGCGGGTCATTGCGCCTTCGAGTTCGCGGACGTTGGTGCGGACGTTCGACGCGATGAAGAGAGCGACGTCGGTGGGAAGTTGTACCTGTTCGCTCTCAGCCTTCTTCTGCAGAATGGCGACCTTGGTTTCGAGATCGGGCGGCTGAATGTCTGCGATCAGTCCCCACTCGAAGCGCGAGCGCAGCCGGTCTTCAATTTCGGCCAGCTCCTTCGGCGGACGATCCGAGGCGATGACGATCTGCTTCTGGCCATCATGCAACGCGTTGAACGTGTGGAAGAACTCTTCCTGCGTCCGTTCCTTTTGCGCGATGAACTGGATGTCGTCGACGAGCAGGACGTCGACGGTGCGGAAGCGATCGCGGAAGCTGGTCATGCGGTCGTTGCGCAGCGAGGTGATCATCTCGTTGGTGAACTTTTCGGCCGAGACGTAGCAGATACTCGATGAAGGCTGTCGACGCTTCACCTCGTGGCCGATGGCGTGCATCAGGTGGGTCTTGCCCATTCCCACGCCGCCGTACAGGAAGAGCGGGTTGTAGGCGCGCGAGGGTCGCTCGGCGACGGCGAGAGCCGCGGCGCGGGCAAACTGATTGCCATTGCCGATGACGAATGCGTCAAAGGTGTAGCGCGGATTGAGCTGCGCTGCAGTGGACCAGTCAAAGCGTGTCTGCTCGGGTGCGCGCGATGCGGGGGCGCTGGGGGAATGAGCAGGCAAGGGACCAAATCCGCCGTCCTTGCGCGGAGGAGGAGCTGTGGGGTCTTCTTCGGCGGTGACGAACTGGACGTCATCGAACTCCAGCGACTGCGAATCGATCGCTTCCTGGATCAGATCGCTGTATTTGTCACCGATGTGCTGGAACTCCTTGGAGGGAACGCGCACGAAGAGGATGCGGCCACTGGCGTGGCTGAATCGAGTAGGTTTCAGCCAGGTCTCGAAGGACTGGCGGATGACCTTCTTCTCTAAAGCTGCGAGAATTTGCAGCCATGGATTGAGAGCCGAAGCCGGCGAAATAGCGAATGACATCGAGCGAATCCTTGCCGGCGCCACCTGTCTACTGCCGTGTGAGTTCAACCCTGCGGTTAAGGCAATGGCTCACGCCGCGAATGAAGAAGTATTCTCTCATCCGCGATGACCTTCTGAGAACCTGCCTGATGGCCGTTGAAATCTGCCTCGGAAAAAACACTACGAGGCACGGGCTGAAATTCACTCCGTGGGACGCTCGGAAACTTTCCTGAACGGTCCCGATGGTAGCACATTTGGGGTACGTTGCAATCACTCTTTCACATAACTTTTGGGAACAAGACGCGACTTGCACCACGCACGGTGAAACACATCACATTTGGAAGAAATTTCGCGCAGCAAAATGAAAGCAGCAGTCAATTGAGTCTACCAACGAGCACAAAAAACTTGGATGCCGAGGTACGCGAGCGAGTTCATCCAGGTAAGCCAGTACTCTTTCGAAAGGATCGACCCTTTCGTTCTCGAAGGCCAGAGGTAACTCTCGCAGAGCTCCCGGCGGATGCCCCGGCTGGATTCAAAGGCCAACCTTCGATATACTTAATGCTTGCCGTTCAGGCCAGGATTTCAGAGAGGAAACAGGAGCGCATTCCAATGCCCAAGCGCACATTTCAACCCAACCGGCGTCATCGCTCGAAAACGCATGGCTTCCGTTCACGCATGAAGACCAAGTCAGGCGCGGCCGTGCTGAACCGCCGTCGTGCCACGGGCCGCAAGCGCGTCTCCGTCAGCGCCGGATATCGCGATTAGGTTTTCCCGCCGCTTTCATTTCGGCTGGGACAGTCTCAGAATCCGATTCTGGCCGGAATCCTTCCCGATTTGCCATGAGCGCACCGTCCAACACTGATTCGCACACTGCTTCGTCCGCAGTGCGGAAGAACGGGCGTGCGTCTCTGGCCGGAGCGCGTCTCCGCAAGCATGCGGATTATCAGAGGGTCTATGCGGAAGGCCGGAAGCGCCGTTCGGCTTCGATGAGCTGGTTCCTGGCTTTGCGGCCTGAGACGTCGATGCCGCGCGTTGGGCTCACCGCCGGCAAAGTGCTGGGAAAGGCGCACGAGCGGAATCGCATCAAGCGCCGCTTGCGCGAGGTCTTGCGTCGTCACCTTCACGAGTTACCTTCCGGATGTGACCTGGTTCTTCACCCGCATCGTTCGGTCCTCACCATAGAATTCACGAAACTCGAGGCGGAGATCGTACGTATTCTTGAGCAGGCTAATGCCGATTGCGCTCGTCGAAACCCGGTGGATGGTCCGCGTTCCGGCGAGGCGAAGGCGGCTCGATGACTCGCGTTCTTCTCGCCATCCTCGCGTTCTACCGCCGCTGGATTTCGCCGGCGTTGCACTCGCTCGGTCAGGGGGGCGGTTGCCGATTCGTGCCGACGTGCTCGGAGTACGCGACGATTGCGATTGCTACGCATGGCCCTGTCCGAGGCGCGGGTCTTGCAATCTGGCGTTTGCTGCGATGCCATCCCTTCAGTCGTGGGGGACTGGACCAGGTTCCAGCCGTGAGGGCGGCGCCACACATGCCCCACGAACCATTACCATAGAAAGAGCGGCATGCCTAACCAGCCCCAAGAGCGCGAACCGCTCTTTGGGGATCCCGGTAGGACATGCCACTCCTCAAAGACAGGAATCTACCTTTGCCCGAAATTCGCAATCCTAATCTTGACTCGCAGGGGCCCGGCGGTGGCGGCGCTCCCGGCGGAGACTTCCGCAGCCTGATTCTCTTTACGCTCCTGGCTCTTGCCGCCTTGCTGGTGTTCCAGTACTTCAAGAAGCCGGAGACGAATCAGCCGGCCCAGCAGAATCAGCAGACGCAGCAGCAGGGCGCACAACAAGCGCCGTCCACATCGACGCAGGGGAATGGCGGCGTGACGACCGCGGCAAAAGTGGTGACCGCAACAGAAGCCGCATCCGTTGCCGCGGCCTCCGAGACTGCGACGACCATCGAGAACGAGAAATTCCGGATTACGTTTACCAACAAAGGCGCACAGGTCGAGCACTGGATTTTAAAGGGCTTTACGGACTCCGCAGGCAAACCTCTGGACATGGTTCAGGAGCAGGCCGCTGCGCGTTTTGGACTTCCGTTTTCTCTTTATACATACGACAGCGGTCTAGGCCAGTTGCTCGCGCCCAACTCCATCAGTTTCCACTACGCCGCCGGCGGACTCGACGTGGTCAAGACGTTCAGCTTCGACACAAGCTACGTCATCAGTATCCAGGTCAAGGTGACGCGTAATGGCGAGCCGGTGCGTGCTCTTGTAGCGTGGCCCGCCGGACTCGGAGACATGGAAGAGTTCCTCGCCTCCGCCGGAAAGCGGACCACGTTCTCGATTCCCACGAGTTCGGAACTGGCCTGGTCGATCGACGGCAAACAGGACACACAGGCCGCCAAGAAGGTGAGTGGAAACGGAACGTTCGATCAGCCGTATGAATATGCGGCGTTGATGGATCTCTACTTCGCGGCTGCGTTTATGCCGGATGTTCCGCAGCGGGCGACGCTGGTCACGTTCCATAACACCATCGATCTGCCCGGCGACTTGAGCGATCCCAACAGCGCCAAGAAACCGGCAGATGTGATCGGACTGGCGATGGGGGATCAGAGCGGTGACACCAGGCTGCGGTTTTTTGCTGGACCGAAGGAGACCGAGGTTCTGAATTCCATTCGCGCGACGGGCGCAGATGGAGGCGCTACCGGCGAATCGCTCTCCTCCCTCATTCAATATGGATGGTGGGGAATCATCGCGAAGCCCCTTTATCTCGCGCTGCGGGCGCTGCACAACCTGATGGGGCCGGGGATCTACAACTGGGGATGGGCCATCATCATTGTCACGGTTATCTTCAACCTCGTGCTGCTGCCTACGCGCATCTGGACGATGAAGTCGTCGCTGAAGATGATGCGCATTCAGCCCAAGGTGGATGCGCTCAAGGCTCGCTACTCGCATCTGAAGATGAACGATCCCAAGCGCGCCGAAATGAACAACGAGATGATGCAACTCTACAAGGAAGAGGGCGTGAATATGTACGGCGGATGTTTGCCTCTTCTTCTGCAGATGCCGCTCTTCTTTGCCTACTATCGCGTACTGCTGAATGCGGTTGAGTTGCGCCATGCGCAGTGGTTCTGGCTGAAAGATCTCGCGATGCCCGATCCGCATTACATCCTGCCGATTCTGATCATTGGCACGATGTTTCTGGTGCAGTTCATCACGCCTTCGCCGGGCATGGATCCCATGCAGCGTCGCATGATGGCGATCATGATGCCCGCGATCATGGGTTTTACCCTGTTGCACTTTGCCTCAGGCCTCGCGCTCTACTGGATCACCGGCAACATCATCAACCTGGCCATGCAGGTGGCGATCAACAATTCCAAGATGGGCAAGGAGATGCACGAGATCTCGGCACGCCGAGCCGCGAAGAAGCTGGCCAAGGGCGGCGGCTCGAGCCAGCGCGTGATCCAGGGCCGGCGCTAATCTAGTGTTCGAGGATCGCCGAACCTGCACATCTCCCGAGGTCCGGGCCGTGGGTGGGATACAGCAATCTCAACTGATCGCACCCTGCAGAGCTGCAGTGATCTCCGGCGTCGAGAACTGGAACCCCGCATCCAGCAACTTCGCGGGCTGAACGCGAGCGCTGGAAAGCACTGCGTCATTGGCCATCTGTCCGAACATCAGGCGCAAGGCGAACGCGGGGATCGACAGAAACACCGGCTTCCCAAGCTGATTGCCAAGGGCGCGTGTGAACTCGGCATTGGTCACTGGATTTGGGGCTGTCAGGTTCACCGGCCCCGACAAGCTTTTCTGATCCAGCGCGAAAAGGATTGCGGCGACGGCATCGGCGAGGCCGATCCAGCTCATCCATTGCCGCCCGTTACCGAGCCGGGCGCCCAACCCCGCGCGAAACGGCGGCAGCATCTGCTTCAGGGCACCTTGCTCCGGTCCCAGGACGACTCCGAATCGGAGATGGACAACGCGTATCCCTGCTTGAACGGCCGGTTCGGCGGCGGCCTCCCATTGGCGGCACAAACCCGCGAGAAACCCTGACCCTGGAGCGGAGGACTCATCGAGGACCTCGTCGCCGCGATCTCCGAAGATGCCAACCGCAGATGCAACCAGAAAAGACTGAGGCGGCTTTTGCAATCCTGCCAGTGCAGTGGCGAGGCGGCGCGTAGAGTCCACCCGGCTGGCAGTCATTTCGCGCCGGTATGCTTCTGTCCAGCGATGCGCGGCAACGCTTGCTCCTGAAAGATGAATCGCAGCGATGGCACCTTCGATTCGGCCCCAGTTCTCAATGGGGTGATCAGAACCGGGATCCCACCGGAGTTGTCCTTCGGCTGCCGGCCCCCATCTGACTAATTGAAGGGTTGGAGTTTTGGCAGCGATCAACGCCTGGCGCACCGCAGTTCCGAGCATCCCTGAAGCTCCGCTGAGAATGACAGGGCCTGAAACCATTGCAGTGGCCATACTTAAAGGATGAGCGATCCTTGCTCAGGCACGGAGAGCGGGCAAGTTTGCTCAGAGCACATGAGTTTAGTAGCATGGGAATAGGTTTTGATTGGGGCAAAACAGCTCCGAGCAGGCTTTGGAGGGCAAATGACTGAAGGGGCGGCTCGTAACGAAGAGACTCAAAAATCTCAAGTTGACACCGAGACTACGGAAAAGTTCATTGCGGAGAAACACATCGGGGAGCGAATCAAGCGCTTGCGCCTGAAGAAGTCGATGGGCCTGGTCGAACTCGGCAAGCACACCGGCTTGTCCGCCAGCTTTCTTTCGCAACTCGAAACCGGTCGCGTCGTTCCAACGCTTCGCAATCTTGCCCGGATCGCGATGGTCTTCTCAAAAGATCTCTCGTATTTCTTTGAGACCGAGCCTCAATCAATGTTTCGGGTGCATCGCCGCAAGGAACGCGTTCGCCTGCCGCAGACTGGAGTGGATGACCCCACCTACTACTTTGAGAGCCTCGGTTATATGGTGCCTGACCGGCACATGGATCCGTACTTCGCGGAATTCATACCGCTCGAAAAGGCGAAAGAGCCGCGGGCGCACATGCACCCCGGTTACGAGTTCCTTTACATTCTCGATGGCGAACTCGAACTGCATCATGGCGAACACCACTGCACTCTGACGCCGGGAGATGCGGTGTATTTCGATTCGAGCACGCCGCACTCATATATATGCGCGGGAAAAAAGCCGGCGGACGCCTTGATCGTCACCATGCATCAGGCGCCAGCTTCGCAGCCGGTGACGTTGCTGCGTTCGGGAAGCGGCGCCACGCTCGTGCAACGTACCATCGCGGGCCGCAGCGTCTTAGGACCGGCAGGTCGCGAAGGGAACTGAGGCGGCATTTCGGATCTGGGTGAAATTCCGATTGCGAGCAAGGACTGCCCGCCATTACTGATGGTAAAAACTGATAGCCTGCAGCGGCTTGCGTTCTCCTGCCGATCATTCTTGCCCGGCAATTTTCGACCGCTTTTCCTCTGAAAACACAGTTGGCTCAGGCCTTCCGTGTCCCAGAACACAGAAGATACCTGCCCCGGTCGGTTCTCTTAATCGTAGGAGAGCCTCACCCATGTTCGTACAATTCGTCCGCAAGAGCTTCAAAGGGCTCGCGGTGTGTCTGTTGTGTGTCGGTCTGTTCTCTGTTGTATCGAAGGCTCAGAGCACGACGCAGGGCGCAATCGCGGGCACAGTCGTTGATTCCAGCGACGCCGCTGTTCCCAACGCCGCCGTCACACTTCACAATGAGGGCACTAATGCCGAGTTCCAACTGGTGGCGGATGACAGCGGATATTTCAAGGCCCCGCTTGTGCCGCCAGGAACTTATACCGTCACAATCACAGCGACCGGCTACGGTCAGTACAGCACCAAAGCAGTTCCCGTGACCGTTGGTTCGCTGACGGAATTGCACCCGGTGCTTCGAGCGGGTTCAACGCAGGAGTCTGTGGAAGTCACAGGCGTAGCTCCCGTCATGCAGTTTGAGTCGCCCGAGGTTTCATCCACGCTGACGACCCAGGAAATCGTAAATCTGCCTCTGAACGGAGGGCGGTGGTCGAACCTCGCGCTGTTGACTCCGGGTGCTGCATCCGATTCCAACGGGTTCGGTCTCATTTCGTTCCGCGGCATCAGCCCGATTCTCAACAACGTTGAGATCGATGGCGCCGACAATAACCAGGCTTTTTTCTCAGAAGAGCGCGGCCGCACTCGCGCCGGTTACTCGACTTCACAGATCGCAATCGCAGAGTTCCAGGTCAACACCGGCGTCTATTCAGCCGAGTATGGCCGTTCCGCCGGGGGCGTGCTGAACGCTGTCACAAAGAGCGGAACCAATCAGCTGCATGGGCAAGCCTACTTCTACGATCGCGATAATGACTGGGGGGCTTTGAACCCATTCACCACGATTACCCGCGTCGTGGTGCCGGCGGGAGGCGGAACGCCGACCTTTCCGAACAGCCCGTATGGTCCGAAAGACTGGCGCAAGCGCTGGGGCTTTGGCGCCGGTGGAAAACTGATCACGAACAGGCTTTTCTGGTTCTATGCTTACGACCAGTTCAAGCGGAATTTCCCTGGCCTCGCAAAGCCATCCAGCCCCGCCGCATTCTTCAATTACTGGGCTGATCTCAGCCTGCCTTCAGGCGCCACATGTTCTACGGCAACCAAGGGCACAACGATCAGTGCGAAGTTCACGGGCACCGGATCTCCGGGTGATGCGGAAGCTTGCACGCTCGCATGGCGTCTCTATGGTGCAGGCGATGCTGCCAGTTATGCCAGGGCCGCAGCACAGTTCGACCAGCTCCTGTATGGAAGCGCAGTTTCGTCGGTAACGGGACTCAACATGACCGGACTGCTGGATGATCTCGGACCCACTCCTCGAACCGGCGATGAGGTGTTGAACACGCCGAAGCTCGACTGGCAGATCACGCAGAAGGAGCACTTCAGCGCGCTGTACCACCGGTTGCGCTGGGATTCGCCGGGTGGTGTGCAGACCCAGACGTCGAATAATTACGCCGTCGATACTTTCGGTACGGATTATGTGAAGCTCGACTACGGATTGGCAAAACTCGACAGCATGTTCACATCCAGCCTTTCGAACGAGCTTCGTTTCCAATATGGTCACGAACTTGATTGGGAAGGTCAGCAACCCTATAGCCAGTTCACCAAGGATCATCTGACCAATTCGACGGGCATTCCGATTCAACTGGCAATCTACGGTGGTTCGAGCAACAACGGATTCACCGGGGGTTCGCCATACTACTCCTTCCGCACCGCCTACCCATCCGAAGACAAGATTCAGATTGGCGATACGGCCATGTGGACGCACAAGAGCCACAACGTCAAGTTTGGTCTCGACATCCTGCGAAACACCGACACCATCAATAATCTTTACGAGAGTAACGGCGTCTACACGTACCAGTACTTTTCGAATCTCTTCTCCGACATCCTGAAGCCCAATGGCGGCTGCGATTCCAGCTACACCGAAACCGGTCTTTCGACAGGCGGGACTTCGTATCCCTGCTACTACGGATTCACGCAGGGATTCGGCACGCCGAAATTCACCATCACAACAGTGGATTATGGCTATTTCGTCCAGGATGACTGGAAGATAACCTCGCGTCTGACCATGAACCTGGGTGCACGCTACGACTATGAGCAGGTGCCTGCTCCGTTCCAGTCTCTGATCTCAACCTCAATCCTGAATGTCGCGGTCAATGGAAAGGGACCCTATCCAAACGATGCCGCGGAGATTACCAACCAGCCTTCCGACAAGAACAACATCGGTCCGCGGGTTGGGTTCTCGTGGGATCCGAAGGGTACGGGCAAAACCGTGATTCATGCGGGATATGGCCTCTATTTCGGCCGCATGACCAACGGCGTCATTCTGAATGCCTATGAAGCGGCAGGCAGTCCGAATGGCCAGTACACAATTCCGTCGATCCACGGATCTTTGCCGAGCAGCACCGTGCCGGTTTTCCCGAACATTATC
>Ga0335080_10002662_pt1 | contig 17880 bp, 12 predicted proteins | sample Lox_Sample_34_FD_206720 | JGI IMG/M metagenome (GOLD analysis project Ga0335080, IMG submission 206720) | Soil microbial communities from Loxahatchee National Wildlife Refuge, Florida, United States - Lox_Sample_3.4 | ecosystem: Environmental > Terrestrial > Soil > Wetlands | place: USA...
CCCCGAGGCCTCCCGGCGTATCCGTAGACGTCACTATGTGTACGGCAATCGGCGGGATTTCGTTCATCCGCAGAACGCGGTAGTCGTGGAAATTGCTCTGCTCGACCTTTCCATGCGCGAAGGTAATCTGAGCATGCAGTGCGTTCGAGAGCCCAAACAGCACGCCACCTTCCATTTGCTGCCTGACCAAATTGGGATTGACGACCGAGCCGCAATCGACCACCGCGGTAATCCGTTGCAGCGCGACGTCGCCATCGTTCGAGACAGCGACCTCGACGACCAGTGCAATGTAAGTATTGAGCCAATTCGTGACCATGACGCCCCGCCCACAGCGCGAGGGCAATGGGGATCCCCAATTCGATTCTTTGGCCGCGCGGTCCAAAACTGCCAAGGCTCGCGGCACATTTGCCAACAGGCGGCGACGGTATGCTACTGGATCGGCGCCAGCAGCTTTGGCCAGCTCGTCGATGAAGCTCTCGACCACGAACAGGTTATGTAGCGCGCCAACGCCGCGCATCCAGGAAATAATGATGCCTTCGGGCATTGGATGGCGAACATACTCAACGAGCATGTTGCGAAACTGCCCATAGACGGTTTCCTCTGCCTCTTCGACTGCGTCCGGGTCGACTCCGTTGCTTCGCATCCATTCCGGCGAGAAGCGTGTCATGACCGAATCCGCAGTCACGCAATGGTGCCAGGCCGCAGGTAACCCGTTCTCATCCAGAGCGGCACGGATGTGATCGATGTACATGGGCCGGAAGTTGTCTCGCTGTATGTCCTCCTCGCGACTCCACACAACCTTGACCGGGAATGGGCACTCACGGGCAATCTCGACTGCCTGTACCATGACGTCGGACTCGAGTTTGCGTCCGAAAGATCCGCCGATGAGCAACGTGTGCAACAGCACGCTCTTCGGCGCGATCCCAACGAGTCGTGCCACCTCGGCCTGCACCCTTATGGGAATCTGAGTGCCTCCCCAAATCTCAACCAGACCATCGTGCACGTGCACCACGGCGGCCGCCGGCTCCATCGGCGCGTGCGCCATCAAAGGCTGTCGGAACTCAGCCTCAAGCCGCTTGGTGCTCTTGGCGAGCGCCCGCGGGGCGTCGCCGCGCGACACCGCAACCGAACGCTGCCCCTTCGACGCAGCTCCCTGAAGGCCAGCCCACAAGGCTGCGGAACTCAGGGTCTCGTTGGGCCCAGGGTTCCAGCGGACACTGAGTGCATCGAGACCCATCTTCGCTGCCCAGTAATGCTCCGCCACCACCGCCACCGCCTGAGGCAGGCGAATCACCTGGATCACGCCTGCGATCTGTTTTGCCGCAGCATCGTCCACGGCCGCAACGTTCCCTGCCCTGTACGGGCAGGCGCGCACCGTCGCGAACTTCATACCCGGCAGCATCATGTCGATGCCGAACTTCGCCGTACCGTTCACCTTTGCGGCGGCATCGACCCGTTTCGAGACCTTGCCGAGCAATCTGAACTGGTCCGGCCGCTTCAGCACTACGTCAGCGGGCTTTGGCAAGCGCGCAGCGACCTCGACCAACTCTCCGTAGCGAGTCCTGCGACCGCTATTTAAATGCAAAACCGCCCCGCGCTGCGCCACGCACTCACCGGGCGACACCTTCCACCGGTCGGCGGCCGCTTGCACCAAGAGAGTTCGAGCTGCAGCCCCGGCCGTCCGCAGGGGCTTCCAGAATCCGCGAATTCCTGTGGACCCGCCGGTACCCTGAAATCCGAGCTCAGGGTTGATGTACGCGACATTGTCGGGGGGCGCATCCAGCAACTGGACCTGGTCTAGGTCCACTTCGAGTTCCTCGGCGATCATCATGGCTTGCGCGGTATAGATGCCCTGTCCGAATTCCACGCACGGAAGAATCAGATAGATCTCATCGGCCCGTGTGATGCGGACGAAGGCGTTCGGGGCGAATCCTTCAATATTCTTGCCGGCATCGAGAAGGGACTGCGTATTCGACAGCGCATTCGGGCGTGCGCCGCCGGCGCGCGCGATCGCGCCGCCGCAGGCCACACTGAGAATGAGACCTCCGCCCAACTGCAGTACTCGCCGCCTATCGAGGACGATATTGACGCGAACCGTCGATTCGTGGCTAACCGTCATGGCTTGGCCGCGCGTTTAATCGCCGCGCGAATTCGCGGATAGGTGCCGCATCGGCAGACATTTCCAGACATCGCCAGGTCGATGTCCGTGTCGCTAGGTTCAGCCTTCTGCCTTAGTAAAGCCGTTGCAGCCATGATCTGGCCGGACTGGCAATAGCCACACTGAACGACCTCCAGATCCAGCCATGCTTCCTGAACCTTCCGGCCGACTGCACTTTCGCCGACTGCTTCGATGGTGGTCACCGCAGAATCACCAACGGAGGAAACCGGCAGAACGCAGGATCGCACTGGCTTGCCCGCCACATGCACAGTGCACGCCCCGCACTGCGCAATGCCGCAACCGAACTTGGTGCCGGTCAGGCCAAGGACATCCCGTAGCACCCACAACAGCGGAACGTCCGGAGCGACGTTGACCGACATTAACGTACCATTGACGTTGAGCACAAAAGGCATGCCACCGCTCCTAGGCCACGTCGCGGGGCGCACTCCGGACGCGCCTTACCGGTCCCTAAACCCGCGCGCCTTCCTAGCGCACGCCGCCGATCAGCAAGACGCCTTATGTATACCGTATGCTAGTGCTTCTGTCATCCGGCGCCTGCCGTTCGCAGCGATTGGGCTGCCCATCGCAGCGTGCTGCAAGCCATGAAGCATGATCTAGTCAATGTCGATCCGCAGTTCACGGGCGAGTGGTCAATCGCTGGGACGGCGGACATGGTGACGACGCGTCCGAGAATACAGTGGGCGACTGCGAACGCGCGCGAAGGATGCCATGGGGTCCTGGGCGTCTGACGAGTGGACCGCGTACTTACTTCGCATAGCGGATCTGGTCGATGAGTGCGCAATTTTTTCGCAAGTAACGACAGTAGAGACCGGCAAGGAAATCCTAGCTCGCCCTCGGAGGTAGTACGCGCCGCTGAAACCCTGCGGCTGGGTGCCGAGGAGACGCTACCCGTCCAAAGCTCTCACCTAGCAATCATGCTTCCGCGATTGGTTATTCAAAAATTAGGTTCAACGGACTAATGCGCGTCTTTTCCCTGTGTAAGAGCCAGACCCGCTTGTTGACGGATGTAATGCTGGAGCGCGGTCAGTTCGGCATCGGTCAGTTTGAATGACGGCATCCGCAGCGGCCGCCTGGCTCCGCCGCGTACGACTGAATCGAACGCGACAGTCACGGGCACGATCGGCGATGCCCGCAGGTCCGGGGCCAGCCCACCCCCGATCGCCCCAAAGCCATGGCACAGCGAACAGCGCCGGAATTGTCGTGCACCGATCTTCGCCAGCGCCGGGTCCACCTTGAAGTCGGCCTCAATTGGAATCGCGCGTTGCGGCGACGGAAGGCTCGGTAGCTGCGTCGTTTCGCCTAGCGAAAAAGTCACCAGCCTTCGAGTATGACGGCCGTAAGCCCAGCCGAGCTTTGCCGCGCTTTCACCGGCCGGCCCCGAAAACCCGCCGCCGAATCCGACCAAGACTGAAACATATTGGCGACCGTCCAAGGAGTAAGTGATCGGAGGAGCGGTTACGCCAAGTCCGACGTTATAGCTCCACAGCTTTGTGCCTGAGCGCGCATCGAACGCGTTAAGGTGACCCTCTACATCTCCCTCGAATACGAGATTACCGGCGGTGGACAACGTACCGGGCGACCATGGCGATGCAAGAACTACCTCCCATTGCTTACGCTGTCGAATCGGGTCCCACGCGATCAAGCTTGTCGTTGGCGGAGAAGAATCGACGATTCGGCGATATCGCGGGTATCGCACATGGAAGCCGCTTCGGTCTTCGGTCAGAAATTTCTGTACTTCCTCAGGATCGTTGTCGAGAAAAGTATCCGCGGCCTCCCGCTTCGGGAAGTAGACCAAGCCTGTCACCGGGTTATACGAAGGAGGTTGCCAGTCATGCGCGCCCCAGGTTCCGGGCCACACGACTGCGTGCTTGGTCAGCTCGAAATCGGCCTCGGGATTGAACACCGGCCTTCCCGTCTTCAGGTCGATCTTCGAGGCCCAGGTGACTTTGGCATATGGCTCCGCCGATACGAGCTTTCCGGTTCGACGGTCGAGGACATAGAAGAAGCCGTTCTTTGGGGCCTGCATCAGCGCCTTGACGGTTCGACCTTTGATCTTCAGATCGGCGAGTATGATGGGACTGGAGTTGTCGAAATCCCAAGAATCATGCGGTGTCGCCTGGTAATGCCAGCGGTATTTTCCGGTATCTGCATCCAACGCCACGATGGATGATAAATAGAGGTTGTCTCCACCGCCGGGACTGCGCATGTGGTAGGTGGGAGGCACTCCTCCGCCGGTGCCGATAAACAGCAGGTTTAGCTCTGGATCATAAGCGTAGGCTTCGCTGAATACGCTGCCGCCGCCGCCTTGTTTCCACCATTCCCCGGTCCAAGTTTTCGCTGCACGCGCTTGAGCGTCGTCCTCGAACCCCTTCGTCGGATCACCCGGCACGGTATAGAACTTCCAGGCAATCTTGCCTGTCTCAGCATCAAACGCGGTCACTACCCCGCGCTCTTTGCCGTTCTCCCCGCCTGCGTCACTAATGATCACCTTGCCCCGGAAGGCGAACGGAGCTGCCGTGACGAAGCGATCCTCGCCAAGCGGGTAACTTCGGGTTGACCACAGCTCCCTTCCGGTCGAGGCGTCAAGCGCGATCATCCGGCCATCCACAGATGCAAGAAAGATCTTGCCCTCCCACATCGCGATGCCGCGGCCGCCGTGGAGAAAGGCGAAGTCCATCGCATCGCCGGCGGCTTCGTCGACCTTTGGATCGTACGTCCACAGAATCTTTCCGCTTCGCGCGTCTACGGAACGGACAATGTTTCGTGAGTCCGTGAAGTAGACCGTGCCGTTCGTGACCAAGGGCGTCGACACGAGACCAACGTTCGCCGGAAGGTCCGTGTACCAGGCCACGCCGAGGGTGCCTACGTTTCCTGCATTGACTTGATCAAGGGGGCTGAATCTTTGCGCGTCATACGTGCGTCCATAAGCGAGCCAGCCATGCGAGTTAGACTTATCGGCAAGAGCCTGGTCGTTAACCTCGTCCGGCAAATAGTTACGCGACGTGCTGATACGGGGGGCGTGACTGGCTCCTCGGGGTTCGTGCGCCTTGACGAGGGACGATAAGCCAATTGCGGCCAGCAATAGGCCGCCAGTCACCGAAATACCGCGGCCGCTTGACGAATTCCACATCGATCTTCCCCTCAGCGAAGGTTTTTGAATCTGCCATCCAGTCGGAAGAACCTGATGCCGACCGACGTCGCGGGGATCAAGAACTTCCAGCGGCCCCCGGCTCCTTTGAATCCCGCGCACCTTCGTGCGCGCGCCGGCTAAGGTCGCATACCGTATACAAACATGATAACTTTGTACCGTATGACTAGGGACGGCGCAAGTCAGCATCTTGTAGGCTCGGACCGAATCACCGCAGTGGAACCTGCGACATCCTTCCCTAGGCCGGCGGGAGCCATGTGTTCGGACATTGAACGCCTGAAGGGGTCTCTGTTGCGATACTTTGGCGCGTTGCTTTGCGTCGTGTGCGGTCTCGCCTCACTGCCTATATTGGCGGCATCTGATCTACCCGTGCCTCCGACCACTCGACAGGTGCTACGAGTGCGGGAACCGGATGGGACGTACGGCCGGCAACTGGTATCTGTTCCAGTTCCGCAGATCGGTGACCACGACGTACTGCTGCACGTCCGCGCAGTGGCGATCCAACGCGGAGACGCAGAAAAAATGACCCTGCCAGCTGACTGGCCAAGTCCCGATCGCAATGGCCAGATCATGGGTTCGGATGCGGCCGGGGATGTCGTGCGCGTCGGCAAGCTCGTACGTTCCGTACGCCCCGGCACAAGGGTTCTGACCTCCGCGTTTGCGAGCTACCTAAATCATCCGCTAAAGGCCGACGCCTTGGACGATGCGCTGGGGTTTTCGGTAAATGGTGTCTTCGGTGACTACGTAGCATTAAAGGAGACTGCCGTAGTACCCATGCCGCGATATCTCTCGTACGAGGAAGCGGCAACACTTCCCTCCTCCGCACTGACCGCCTGGAGCGCCCTGGGTATTGATCATAAGCTCCTTCGCCCGGGAGACATCGTCCTGGTCGAAGGAACCGGTGCGATATCCACCTTCGCGTTGCAATTTGCGGTTGCCGCCGGTGCACGGGTTATCGTCATCAGCAGTTCGGACGAAAAGCTGCAGAAAGCACGTTCGCTCGGCGCGGAAGCCGGTATTAACTACAAAAAGGAGCCGAACTGGAGTGCCGCAGTCCTGAGCCAGACGAATGGGCATGGTGCCGATTTTGTGGTGGACATCGGCGGGCGCAGCACACTCGAGCAGTCGATGAGCAGCCTTGCCTATGAGGGCAATCTGGCGATCGTCGGAGGTCTCGGAGGATACGACGGCACCATATCCGCCTGGTCCTTGATGAACAAGGCTGGAACCCTGCGCGGCGTGTTCGGAGGGTCGCGCTCTGATGTCGTCCGAATGTGCGAATTCATGGAGCGGCATCAGATTCATCCCGTAATTGGCCGCACATATCCGTTGGAAGAGTTGGAACGGGCGCTAAATGACGCCGTATCTGGCGACCATGTTGGCAAGCTGGTCGTCGTGCTTGATGCTGAAACCCCTCTTCGCCGGAAACATGACTCCGGCGAACCGTGAGTAAAGTCATCTTCGTATGTCAACAAGTCAAATGAAGCTGACATTGGTTTTGATCTGCAGCTGGTGCTTGCAGGCATGGGCGGCGCCCGATTTTCCCTTGCCTCCCACGACACGTCAGGTTCAGTTGTTTCGCAATTCGGACGGGAACTACAGTCGACGCCTCGTAACAGTTCCCATCCCGCAGGTTGGAGAGCGCGAAATACTGTTGCATGTTCGTGCGGTCTCCATTCAGAGATTCGATCTCGAAATGGGGGTGATGCTGAAGCAACTGAATCAAGCGGATCTGACGGGCCAGGTCGCGGGCTCAGACGCCGCCGGCGACGTAGTGCGCGTAGGCCGTCTCGTCACCACGGTCCGACCAGGAATGAGGGTTATCAGCGTGATATCACCTGAATTCATTGAGCATCCGATGTCGGCCAACAGTATGGAGGGTGCCCTCGGGCTTTCGGCCAATGGTGTCTTCGGTGACTACGTAGTATTGAAAGAGACGGCCGTCGTACCGATGCCGCGGTATCTCTCGTACGAGGAAGCGGCAACACTTCCCTCTTCCGCTCTGACCGCCTGGAGCGCTTTGGGTATAGACCATAACGTTCTTCGCCCAGGAGACACCGTACTGGTCGAGGGAACGGGTGGAGTATCCACCTTCGCGCTACAGTTTGCGGTGGCTGCCGGTGGGCGGGTTATCGTTACCAGTAGCTCGGACGAGAAACTGCAGAAGGCACGTTCCCTAGGCGCTACCGCTGGCATTAACTATAGGAAGGAGCCGAACTGGAGCGCCGCGGTTCTGCGCCAGACGAATGGCCATGGCGCTGATCTGGTGGTGGACATCGGCGGGCGCAGCACGCTCGAGCAGTCGATGAACAGCCTTGCCTATGAAGGCAATCTGGCAATCCTGGGAGGCCTCGGAGGTTACGACGGCACCATCTCCGCCTGGTCCTTAATGAACAAGGCTGGGACCGCACGCGGTATAGTTGGCGGCGCGCGAAATGATCTGGTGCGCATGTGCAGATTCATGGAGCAACACCGGATCCATCCGGTAATCGATCGGACCTACCCGTTCTCCGAACTGGAACGGGCGCTCAGCGACCTGGAATCAGGCAGTTTTGTCGGCAAGCTCGTGCTGGTTCTCTAGTAGGAAACGCCTGGTCCAATTTCACTGCGACGTAGCCGTCACCGTTTCCCACAGCGCGCACTGATGGCGCGAGAAATATTCCTGTTCTGACATCGTCGCCGGTCCGCCAATATCCTGCGAAAGGTATATCGGCCGTAACAGAGTATATTGCGGCCATGGGGTGTCTCCAGAACCGTTCGGGTTGCCGGTGCGCGTAAAGTTCGCCCAGTACCGTATCATCTCCGTTGAGAGTTGTTGCTGCTCCGGGGTTAGCTTGGCTGGCCGCCCAAGGTTGCCACCGTGATAACCGGGAAACACATAAAGAATGTCAGCCGTGTGATAGGCACCTAGTCGAAAGCTCATGGAGGGAAAATAGGATGGTGCGCTTCGATCGTTGAATACATAGGCGTACAAGGGAACCCACGCCGCGAAGGCCTTATTTGCCGGTCCCGCACCGCACAGTATGGAGTCAGTCGTGAGTTCGCTGTTCGCCTCACTCACGGTCCGATACTTATTGAGCGGATAACCAGCTAGTACTTTCTCGGCAGTTCCACTTGGATACTGCGGACTAGCATAGGCCTGCCGGACGCTCTGCTCGTGCTCACCGGCGGTGAGACTCCTACCCGTGTAGTACTCATTTACCATTAGGAAGAACGTATTCTCGTCACGGGTAAGGCCGTTCATGATCGGCACGTGATTGAAGCGCCCGCTCGCAAACGCTTCTCTCGGCTGCTCAACCACGAGCGCGCCGTCAACGATTCCGGTACCAGCGTTCGTGTACGGCCCGATCGTCGCCGCGGTCCCCTGGAGTGACAGGACCTGCTCGACTGACAAAGCGCGTAAACACGCTGCGGCATCATCGCCCGTCTTGTCACATCCCGCCGCTTTCGCGAAGGCAACGCCTTGCTGCTCGGCGTCCTTCAGGGACGTGTAGTCAAATGATGGATGTACGGACCAACCACTTTGGAATATCGCCCGACTGAACAACCCCTTCGCCAAAGGCGAAACGACGTGGGCAATAGTGCTGGCAGATCCAGATGACTGTCCAGCAATCGTAACTCGGGTGGGATCGCCGCCGAATGCCGCAATGTTTCGTTGAACCCATCGCAGTGCAAGCTGCTGATCCAGGTACCCGTAATTTGCGAAGGGAGCTTTTGCGCCATCCAGGGCGGGATGCGCAAGGAACCCGAGCAGTCCCAGTCGATAATTGACGGTGACGACCACGACATTTTGTCGGGCGAGTGCAGTCACGTCGTAGTCACTACTGTCTCCATCAAACAGGCCACCGCCGTGGATCCAAAAAAGCACTGGCAGCCCAGCGCTCGCGCCCCCTGAGGTAGCCTTTGGGGTCACGACATTCAAGAACAGGCAATCTTCGATGAATGAAGGGGGACCCGCGAACACGCCGAGACCATAGAGTTGTGGACACGCAGCGCCGTGAACGGTCGCCTGCAATGTCCCGGTCCAATTCGCATGCGGTAGGGGTGGACGCCATCGCAATTCGCCCACTGGCGGCTTCGCATATGGGATACCGAGAAATGCCTGGACACCATGCTGATCTACGCCGCGAATCGTTCCCTCATCGGTTCGCACGATCGGTGCCCCGGCAGGCGACGGCGTTGCTGTGGGGGCAGCAGGTGAGGAAACACCGAGCGTAGCGGCGAATACCAACCGCCAAAGTCCCGCCAATGCGTCTGTACTAGTCGATCTCTTCGCGTGATGCATTGCCCCTGCTCCAGATCATGAGTATTCGCACGCCCGGCGCGGTACCAATCAAAAAGCTGCTGGACCTCCCTGTTCCACGTGCTCGAGTCCTGCGCAAGGTGCTGATGGGAGACAATGGATGGCTCGGAGTCCCAGACGCGTCTCGTGGTGTACCAGGAAAAAATTATTGTATACGGTACACGATTGATCGACGGACGGATAGTCAGACCGCAGCGGCAACCTACCCCAGATATTCAACGGAAAAATTGCGAGGTGACCGAACTCTGGCGAGGCCCCCTTGCATCGGTGAAAGTAGGGAACAATCTGCGAAGCAAGCTAGGCAGTCGATTTGGAGGAAATGCGGGAGAATGTCTCAAGGACGGCGTGCTCGGCTGCGTCCAGATATTCATGCATGGCGCGCTCTGCGCGCGGTCCGTCACCGATTTCGAGAGCGTGAATAGTTGCGCGGTGCCGGGCGATAACAATCTTGCGAACCGCGGCGCGCTTGAGCGTCAGGTGCCCGATCGCCTGGACGTGGTCGTTAAGCTGGTCGATCGCAGCGGTCAACACCGCATTACCGGCCAGCGCAAAGATCTTGTGGCGAAGTGCCCTGTTAGCCGCCGTTACGTCGCCCGTACCCTTCGCGGCCGCCACGCGAAGGGCCTGCAGTGCTTGCTTCAGATCCTCGATGTCCGTGGGCGTGACGCGAGAGGCGGCGCGGCGAGCGGCGTACGGCTCGAGAAGCCGTCGGAGTTCAAAGGCATTGCGGATCCCGTCCAGGTCTGGTGTCGGTATGACATACCCGCCGCGATCACGCCGCGCCAGCACTCCCCGCTGCATAAGCGCCCCCAGGGCTTCGCGGACCGGCGTCCGGGACACCCCGAGAACGGTTGCAACGCTACCTTCAGTGAGTCGCTCGCCCGGACCGAACCGCCCAGCGTGGATTTCGGTAATGAGACGTGCAAGGACCTGATCGCGCAGCGGCACGGCGCGCTGGATAGCTGGGCGGGGCATCCTGTGTAACCTCAACCTGAATCAGAGTGGTCGGTCCTTAGAATAGGGCTCGTCAGAATAGGCTCGTCGCAGTCCGCCGAATCCTACCAAAAGTGATGACGCGCTGCGCCACGGTGACCTGTGGACAATGAGTATATGGCCTGTGATGCAGACGAACGGCCGAATCAAGCGCGTGCAGGGAGCCCGCAAGGGGGGCCTGTCGCCGCTCTTCGCGCCTGGCTTGACACCCTGGTTGTACCGTGTACGGTATGCAATGTTCCAATATGCTTAGCGGTTCCCGACGAAAACAGTTCCCTCAATGATTCTCAAGGAGAATAGCGTGGTTTCAATAAAGAAGACGCAGCGCTCTGCAGGGGTGCTTGCGGCATGCTTGTGCGCGATCATCGGAACTGCTCACGCCGAGGATCGTGCCGTGACTGAGGCGCGTACTGGAATCCAATCCGCAATGGATACATTGGTTGCAGCGTTGAAGAAGGGCACGACCGCCGAGGAGGCAGCGCGACTGTGGTACACAGATGATCTCGTCCTATCGATGACTGGCGCCAAGTACTACCACGGTTTGGATTCCTTCATGAGCACACTCAGGGAGTGGGTTGCCTACCCTGTCTGCGACTGGAAGCTCGACGCGTCTTCGGTGCGGGCATCGGGGAATCTTGCGTCCGCGTTTGTCATAGAGACGTGTGCCCCTAACAAGGCGGGTGAACCGCCCATGGTCATGCGCAGCCTCTACGTCTTTCGCAAGACGCCAGAGGGCTGGCGCGCAACCGCAGAGGCCCTCACGAGGGCGCCTTGATTGTTCGCGAAGCCCAGCTTTGTTATCGCTGTTCTACGCTGACACGAACCAGCTCCCAGTGAAGTGGATCTAAGAGTGAACATGCCTGTGCCCGGCATCGCGTCCGAAGCACGAATAATTTGGCAGAACCTGATCGCAAAAGTACGTCATAGGGGCATCGACATGCGCAATCCGACATCTGCGGGTCAACAACGGCATTGGTTCGTTGCCGTTGCCTTTACTATCTCCCTGACCGTCTCGGCCATTTCAGCCGCGCTGCAGGTAACTAACACTCCGGTGCCTCGGGAAATTATCGACGACGCCGCACTGTCGAAGGAGTCCAATACTTCGGACTGGCTGGCATATGGGCGAACGTACAGCGGGCAGCGATTTAGCCCGCTCGATCAGATCAATGCATCTAACGTAAAGAAGCTCGGGGTTGATTGGTACCTCGATTTACCTAACGAATCCGGGTTAGTGTCCACTCCTCTGGTCGCGGAGGGACGGATCTACTTCAGGACCTCGAAGGACCTTGTGTACGCTGCGGATGCAACGACGGGCGATCGCCTGTGGACTTATGATCCCAAAATCGGGGATCTGATGAACGATCCTGAGCGTCATCCGGAATTGTTCTTCCTTCACGGCGGGAGGGGTATCGCCCTTTGGCACGATAAGCTTTACACGGCGACTGTCGATGGACGCTTAGTCGCACTCGATTCTCACACCGGCGAGGTCGTCTGGAGTGTTCAAACGTTCGACCCGAAATCGGCGCAGTACGTGGTAGGTGCTCCCATCGCCTTTCACGGGAAAGTCCTCGTTGGAATTGCGGGCACCGAGTTCGGATCAAGGCACGGCGACAAAACCGATTGGAACCGAGGCTACGTCACCGCCTACGACGCAGAGACTGGTAAACAAGTTTGGCGCTTTTATACCGTTCCCGGTGATCCGGCCAAGGGATTCGAGAACAAGGCCATGGCCATGGCAGCAACGACATGGCCGGACGGGTGGTGGAAATTTGGTGGCGGCGGACATGCCTGGGGCGAGGGATTTACGTACGACCCCGAGTTGAACTTGTTATTCATTGGCACCGGGAACCCCAACCCCGTGCCCCGCAAAACCCGTGGCGCCGGAGACTGCCTGTTCACCGACTCCATCATCGCGGTCAATGCAGACACGGGTGAATACCGCTGGCATTACCAGCTCAATCCCGGAGAGCAATGGGGCTGGGATGGGGTAACGCCGATGATCAGCGCCAACCTAAGTATTAACAATCGAACAGTCAAAGCGTTGATGCTTGCGCCGAAGAATGGATTCTTCTACGTGCTCGATCGCACCTCCGGCAAGCTAATCTCCGCTGAACCCTATACAAAGCAAAACTGGGCCTCGAAGATCGATCTCAAGACCGGACGACCCGTCGAACTGCCGAGCGCCGACTACTCCACGCTCGAAAAGGCCCTCGTCTTTCCAGGGGCTTCTGGACCGCGCAGTTGGGAAGCGAGTTCCTACAATCCAAAGACCGGGCTGGTTTACATAGCTTCACACGACCAGGCGACTCTCTTTCAGCTGGCCGGGCGCAACTATTGGGCAGACCGTGCAGAGGGCTTCTCCTACTATTTCATGATGCCCTCGGGGCTCGAAGCGAAAGGGATATTGCAAGCCTGGGATCCGGTAAAGCAAAAGCGAGTCTGGGAAGTTCCGATGCCTGGGCCCATTGCTGCCGGAACCCTCACGACTGCAGGGAACCTCGTATTCCACGGAGAGGCTGATGGGACCTTCGCAGCGTTCGATGCCAGCACCGGCACCGAGTTGTGGCACTACGCGCTTGGGGAGGGGCTCACGGCTCCGCCCATCACCTATGCCATCGGAGGCCGTCAATACGTCGCGCAGCTCGTGGGTTATGGCTCAAGCCATACCGGATTCCCTGAAGCGGTAAAGATGGGTTGGCAGTACGGCCGTCAAATGCGACGGCTTGTAGTCTTTTCGCTCGACGGTAGTGCAACTTTACCGCCGCAGCCGCCTCCACAGCCTGCGGTGCCGATCAGCTGCCCCTCCTTCAAGGTAAGTCCAATCCTTGCAGAAAAAGGGGCGAATCTCTATGGCGCGTGCTCGTTGTGCCATGGAGGAGCCCTAGCTCCGAACTTGAAGGCCTCGCCCATTCCGTGCTCCAAAGAGGCCTTCGAACAGACGGTTCACAACGGCCGCCCGGCTCTGAGGATGCCACCGTTCAAGACATTGCCGGACGAAGACATCTCCGCGATACAGCACTTCATCCGCTCGAGGGCTGAAGCCGAGCTCAAAGCGACCGGTCAGTCTGAGCATTGAATGCCGATACGACGTATTAAGTGCGCACAGGGTGCCGTCGTGTATACGCGCCTGGGGGACGTCGCGGGCGATTGAGGTGGCTCCGAGTGCGACGGGGCAGCGTTCTCTCTGCCAAAGGCGCCGTTTCTCCTCAGCCGCAAGCGCAAACTTATCAACGAGCAATGTTGATAACCTGGATGTTCGTGTATTCCTTTAGGCCGTCGACACCGAACTCGGTGCCGATCCCAGAGCACTTTACGCCGCCGAAAGGTGCCATCGGGTGCACGCCACCGTGCTGGTTCACCCAAGCGGTCCCGCATTCGAGTCGCGACGCAACCTTCGCCGCCTCAGCCGGGTCGTTGCCCCACACCGAACCTCCGAGGCCGACATCCAGCGAATTCGCCCGAGCGATCGCCTCCTCAACCGTCGAGTACTTGAGGACTGGAATCGCAGTGCCAAACTGCTCTTCCCTGACCAACTTCATTTCGTCGGTGACGTCCGCGACCACCGTTAACGGATAAAAGAAGCCCGGTCCCTTCGGCCGCACTCCACCGGTCACGATCCGGGCGCCGCGTTCGCGGGCATCGTCGACATATGAACTCACGATGTCGAGCTGCATTCTATTGGTAAGCGGCCCGATGAGAGTCTTCGGATCCATGCCGTCACCCACCGGAATCTTGGAGACGTAGTCGGCGAGCTGCTGGACGACATCCTCATACTGGCTCTCGTGCACGAAGAGCCGCTTCAGGGCGGCGCAGCTCTGTCCACCATTGAGAAAGCAGCCCCAGAACAGCTTTTCCATGAACGGCTTGATATCCGTTCCGGGCAGGATGATGCCGGCGTCGTTGCCACCGAGCTCGAGGGTCAGACGCTTCAGCGTGCCCCCCGCACCGCTCATGATCCCCTTGCCAGTCTTGACCGCTCCGGTGAATACGATCTTTGCAATATCGGGATGCGTTACCATCCGCGCCCCGACTTCCGCATCGCCCGTGACCACGTTGAGGACGCCTGGCGGCAGCACCGTGTTCATGAGTTCGATCATTCGCAGCGTCGACAGCGGTGTGTAAGGCGAAGGCTTGGAAACGACCGTACATCCGACGCGCAGTGCCGGGGCAATGTGCCACATCGCGATGATCATCGGCCAGTTCCAGGGCGTGATTGAGCCGACCACTCCGATGGGCTTGCGACGAATCACGATTTTCCCCGTCGTGTCGTCCTGAATCGTCTCCTCGGGTAGCGAAAGACTCGCCGTGACCCGCGCCCATGCCGCCGCACCTCCTGCCTCGAAGAGCGCGCCGAAACCGTTTTGCGCCTTGCCCTGCTCAAGCGTAATAAGATGGGCGAGCTCGGTCGCGTGCTTATCTAGTACGTCGGCGATATCAACGAGCTTCTGAGCGCGCTCCTGATCCGGAACTGCCGACCACGCTGGAAAAGCATTGCGCGCGGCAGCGACTGCCTGATCGAGGAGTTCGACCGTACCCTTGGGGCACGCAGCAACGACGCTTTCGTCCTTGGGATTGAGGACATTAAACGTATCGGGCGTGCGAACGGGCTTGCCCCCAATCGTCAAGGAAAAGTTCAGTGACATGAGTGCTCCCGGAAGAACAAGGCCGGCTAAACGCACAAATCGCGGCACACATCGCGGGTGTACGTAGCGACCTAAGGTATTAACTTGTATACCGTATGCGATTTAAATTTGCAAGGCGCGCCCCTGCTCAGGGCACGGCGGTCTACTACCACGTATGCGCTACGCGTAGTTCGTCAGCCCCTCTGCTCGCTCCTCGCCATCGATTCAGCTCACGTCAAACGCAAACATCGCACCCGACGGCGTTTGCCTTCGCATTGGTAGCTGCAGTCCTGCGGAACATATTTAAAACTGGACCGCAGCTTGCACCTGAAACTCGGTGCGTCAGATAGGGACCGAAGTTTGCTATCTCGCTGCGGCGGCTAACGCTACCTACGCCCACCACCGCCGCGACAAGCTCATGGTCGAGCGAACTCACTCGCCGCCGATTCCGCGGACGATCGTAGTGCGAGGTGGTGCCGCCGCAGTCGAGTCTTGTCGATTTTCCCCGTTTGATTGACGGGCAACGGCTCTTTCTGAATGTGCCACAGACTCGGCACCGCGAACGATGCGAGCCCCTTACGCACCTGCCGCTCGATCTGCGAGGCGGATAGGTCGTCCTCGACCACAACCACAGCCATGACCTCCTCACCCAGATCGGCGTGCGGAACACCGAATACCGCCGCCTCCGTCACACCCGGTATCGCCGCAATGGCTTGCTCAACCGCCGCAGGCGCGATGTTCTCGCCGCCGCGGATGATGAGATCCTTACATCGACCAGTGATCCAGAGATAACCGTCCACGTTCTGCTTCCCTAGATCACCGGTATGCAGCCACCCTTCCAAATCGATCGGGGATTCATCGCTCCCGTAGTATCGGAGCATCTGCGTGGGCGATCGGATGAGGATCTCGCCGTCCGGTAGGCCGGGCACAGAAATGGTTTTTAGCTCGACTAACGGCATCGGGCGCCCAGTCGTGCCCGCCAAGTCGCTCGTCTCCTTGCCGGATGCAGTAGTCGCTTGACCCCCGTTCTCGCTCAACCCGTACCCGGTCGCTATCCGCGCCTGCACGCTCGGTACCGTTGTTCGGATTCTCCGGAGAAGTTCCGGATGCACGGGGGCCCCACCCAGCGTCATCGCAGTTAGAGAGCTGATATCCCGACGATGAACTTCCGGATGTTCCAGCAAACGCGTAGCCATAGTCGGGACTGCCGCCCAACGCACGATGCGATGGCGCTCAATGAGCTCTAACGCCTCCCCCGGCTCGAATCGGCCCTTTCCGAATACCAAGGTATTTCCAACGAGCACCGCTCGGATCAGCGCATGAACTCCGCCAATGTGAAAAAGCGGGCCGGTGTGCAGGCCGATGTCGCCGGTCGCGGGGTCCGGCTTGTACGGGAGCCGACGTGTGACGTGCAATAGCATCTGCTGGTTGGCAAGAAACGTCCGGTGCGGCAACACAACCGCCTTCGCTCGCCCTTGCGTGCCGGAAGTGAAGATGATGACCGCGGGATCATGTTCGCTGAGGGAGACGGACGGATTCGGTGGTAGCGCCACGCTGTCGCTCTTCTCGTTGGCATCCCATGGGCCGATCGCCCAGCGGCTCTGGGGAGCTAGCTTCCCCGCACCATGTCGATCAGCCAGGACCAGTCGTGGCTGGAGCAGGTCCAGAGCCTGAGCCAATTCCGCATCGCTCCACCACGCGTTGGCGAGCACGGGAATTGCCCCAACACGCAGGCAGGCCCAGAAATTAATTACCCAGTCTGGGCTGTTCCACCCGAGTAACACAACGTGGTCGCCACAACTGACCCCTGCATCGATCAAGACGCGTCCCTTCTCAGCGCTCCCGTGAAGCAGGCCGGCGAAGGTCACGATTCGCTCGCCTTGGATAATGTGCGAACGATTGATCCAGTTGTGCGCGAAGGACAGCAGGGAATCGATTCGCCGAGGTCGATTTTCGTACATCCGGTACGGAATGTTTCCGAACCTTGTGACTGTGATGGATTTATCCCAATAGCTGCTCATGCAATTTCCAACATCTCAGGAGATCTCGCTTCGCAAGCGATCTGAACACTAAGGTCTCGGGCGGGTTGGCAACACGATGCTCGCCGAACCGGGCATAACGTCCTGCCCACGCTGGTTGTGTGCCCAGGTCGTCAGCTTGACGATATGTTCTCCGTCGCCATCGACTTCCTTTGCGTTGACTCGACCCCCAAGGCGCACCACATCCGAGAGATATACATGGGAGCGGTACTGGGAATGCGCGCTCTTGAGCCGGCCGTCGTCGCCCATCCAGTTCGTCATTGAATGAATCTGCCAGCATGTCCGCTGGATACCTACGTCGTAAGCAATCTGAGCTCCCTGAAGCCCAGCTGCGTAATCGTTGTAGTGCACGGAGTAGACGGGTTCGAGCGCGTGAGTGCGAGGATCCCGGAACGCCCACTTAGGGTGCTTGCGATACTGCTTCAGGGACACTCGGTGGGCGGCCACACGCGGGATCGGGGCCGCCCCAGCAGCGACGAAGGCAATCTCGTCGGTGAGTCCAATTGGGCCCTTCGTAATGACATCGAGTTCATCACCGACCTTCACGTCATCCCAATATCGCGGCATGGCTCCCCGCGGGGCTTCGGCCATAATGG
>Ga0335080_10002665_pt1 | contig 17876 bp, 13 predicted proteins | sample Lox_Sample_34_FD_206720 | JGI IMG/M metagenome (GOLD analysis project Ga0335080, IMG submission 206720) | Soil microbial communities from Loxahatchee National Wildlife Refuge, Florida, United States - Lox_Sample_3.4 | ecosystem: Environmental > Terrestrial > Soil > Wetlands | place: USA...
TGAAGCCTGTTTTTCCTGCTATCGCACGCTGTTCACCGAAGGAACGCAGCCGTTCAGCTACGACCTCGCCGATCTCGGTGCCTACTGGCGCGACTACGACCGTGCCTGCCGGCACTGGCTGGCGCTGTATCCCGCGCGCTTTCGCGTGCAGCGCTACGAGGACCTCGTGGCCGAACCCGAGCGCGAGATCGCCGCCTTGCTCGCCTTCTGCGGGCTGCCCGACGACCCGGCCTGCCGGCGCTTTCACGAAACGCCGCGCAGCGTGCGCACCGCCAGCGCCAGCCAGGTGCGCGAGCCCCTCAGGCGCGACACGGCACGCGCGGCGAAGTACGGTTCCCTGCTCGATCCACTGCGTGCGGCACTCGGATTGCCGGCCTGCTCATGCTGACGCCGCAGCAACGCCTTGCCGGGTTGTCGCCTGAAACGGCGGGGCGGGTCGCCGCGATCGCGCAAGCGCAGCAGCGCGGCGACCTCGAAAGCGCCGAGCGCCACCTCGACGCGGTGCTGGCCGCGGCACCGCAGCATCCGGAAGTCCTGCGGGTATGCGGCGTCGTGCGCTCGGCCCGTGGCCGCCATGCCGAGGCCATCGAAGCCCTGCTGCGGGCGCTCGCGCTGCGTCCCGACGATGCCATGATCCACAACGCACTCGGCGGCGCCTACGAGCGCATCGGCGACAGCGCGCGGGCGCGCACCGCGCTGCGCCGCGCCTGCGAACTGGGACCCGAAATCGCGCCGTGCTGGTTCAACTACGGCTACCGTTTGTACGTCGATGGTGATTTCGATGCCGCGGTTGCCGCCCTGCGCCGTGCGGTGGCGCTCGCGCCACGGCACCTGCAGGCACGCACGCTGCTCGCGGATGCGTTGAACGCGGAAGGAGAGTCCGCGCAGGCAGTCGCCGCATATCGCGGGATCATCGCGGAACGTCCGCAGGACGCGGCGCAGGCATGGTGGAGTCTCGCCACGCTGCGGCCACTGCCGCTCGACGCAAACGACGTCGCCGTGTTGCGGCGCCTGCTCGACGCAACCGACCTCAGCGACAGCGATCGCGTGACGATCAGTTTTGCGCTCGCGATCGCGCTCGAGGCGCGCGGCGACTACGCCGGGGCGTTCGCCACCATGCAGGCGGCACACGCACTCGCGCGGCGCGGCGAACCGTATGACGCCGCGGCCTTCAGCCGCAGCGTCGATGCCACCCTGAACGCGTTTCCCGCCGCAGCTTGCGCCGACGTCGAAGCGGGCGGCGAAGTCATCTTCATCGTGAGCATGCCGCGCTCGGGATCGACGCTCGTCGAGCAGATCCTCGCCGCCCATTCCCGCGTTCACGGCGCGGCGGAACTCAACGACCTGCCGCAAGTCATCCTGCAGGAATGCAATCGCCGCGGCAGCGAACTCCCGCAATGGGCGCGCACGCACACGGCGCAGGACTGGCGCAGGCTGGGACGTCAATACCTCGAGCGCACTGCGCGCTGGCGCACCCAGCGTCCGCGCCATACGGACAAGCTGCCGGGCAACTGGCTCTATGTCGGCGCGATTTTCGCCATGCTGCCAAACGCGCGCGTGGTCGTGGTCCGGCGCGATCCGCTGGAAACCTGCCTGGGCTGCTATCGCTACATGTTCCGTCGGCACCCGTACACGCACGATTTCGCGGACCTCGCCCGGCGCTGGCACGACTTCGACCGCGCGGTGCGGCACTGGCAGGCGCTGTATCCGGAGCGCGTTCGCGTGCAGGGTTACGAGGATCTGCTGGCCGATCCGGACGGACAGATTCGCGCCCTGCTCGCGTTCTGCGACCTGCCGTTCGAGGACGGATGCCTTGCATTCCACGCCGGCCCGCGGCGCGTGACCACGCCGAGCGCCGCGCAGGTGCGCGAACCCCTGCGCCGCGACACGGCGCGCACCCGGGCCTACGGCGCCCTGCTCGATCCGCTGCGCGACGCGCTAAAATCGCACGTTTGATCCGGAGCGGAGACTGGTACGACGTGGCAGTGATCACCCAACAACAGCGGTTTGCCGGACTTTCGCCGGAACTGGCCCAGCGCCTTCTGGCGATCGCGCAGGCCCTGCAGGAGCGGCGCATCGACGATGCCGAACGCGCCGTCATCGCGGCGCTGGCGCTGGCGCCGAAGCACGCCGAGGTCCTGCACCTGTTCGGCAGGGTGCAGTGCATCCGCGGCCGCTTCGAGCCCGGCGTCGACACGCTGCTGCAGGCGCGGGCGGCGCGACCCGACGACCCGGCAATTTATGCCGACCTCGGCTCGGCCTACGAGATGCTGAAAGACTACGGCCGTGCCCGCGACGCGTTCAGGCGCGCGTGCGAGTTGGGCCCGGAGCAGGCGTCGTACTGGTTCAACCTCGGGCGGCGCATGTTCATGGACGGCGACACGGAGGCGGCAATTCCGGCGCTGGAAAAGGCTGTCGCCGTCGCCCCGAAGCACGCCGCGGCACGCACGATGCTCGCCAACCTGCTGCGCTCGGACGGACGCACCGCCGCGGCCGCCGAACAGTACCGTCGCATCATCGCCGATGCGGCGCCGGGGACGGGATTCGCGTGGTGGGGACTTGCGATGCTCAAGCCGATGCCACTGGGCGAGGCGGACATCGCCTCGATGCGGCGCACGCTACAGGCGCACACGCTCTCGGACGCTGACCGCATCCACACCGGATTCGCCCTGGCCCTGGCGCTCGAACAGCAGGGCGACTACGCGGGGGCGTTCGCCGAAATGCAGACGGCGCATGCGCTCGCCCGGCGCAGCGAGCCCTACGACGCGGCGGCATTCAGCCGGCACGTCGACGGGATCCTCGAGGCGTTCGCGCCGCCGGCGACTCGCGCTGCGGCGGCGCAGGGCGAGGAAGTGATCTTCATCGTCAGTCTGCCGCGTTCGGGTTCCACGCTGACCGAACAGATCCTCGCGTCCCATTCGCGCGTGGAAGGCGCGGCGGAACTTCCCGACCTCGGCCAGGTGATCATGGATGAATCCGATCGCATGCGGCAGACGTTCCGTGCCTGGGCGCGCACCCACGCTGCCGAACAGTGGCAGGAACTCGGCAGGAAATATCTGGCGCGCACGCGCAAGTGGCGTGAACGCCGGCCGCGCTTCACCGACAAGTCACCCGGAAACTGGCAGTACGTCGGCGCCATCCTCGCGATGCTGCCCGAAGCGCGCATCGTCGTGTGCCGGCGCGATCGACTTGAGACCAGTTTCGGCTGCTACCGCTACATGATCACGCGCCATCCGTACGCGCACGACTTCGGCGACCTCGCCAGCCACTGGCACGATTTCGACCGCGCGGTGCGGCGCTGGAAGGAACTCTACCCGGAGCGCGTGCGCGAGCAGGTCTACGAGGACCTGGTCGCCGATCCGGAAGGCCAGATCCGCGCGTTGCTGGATTTCTGCGGATTGCCGTTCGAGGAAAACTGCCTGAACTTCCACGCCACCGAGCGCCGCGTGACCACGCCGAGCGCGTCCCAGGTGCGCGAACCCATGCGTCGCGACACCGCGCGCGCGGGAAAATACGGCGCGCTGCTGGATCCCCTGCGCGCTGCATTGGGCCTGCCGCCGTGGTCGCCGGGCTGACCCGTCGCCGGTTCGCGCTATAGTGTCGGCGCCGGGCTTCCGGAAACCGAATGGCTGACTCGCAGGCAACGCTCGACCGCTTCAGCGAACTGGATCGCCGCCTCGCCGCAGCGGTCAAGGGTATCAAGCTACTTTCCGCCGTGAGCTGGCCGATGAGCGCGCAGAGCCGGTTCCTCGCGGACTGGCATGCGGGCCGGCCGCGCTTGCCGCAGGTCGAGTACGCCACGTCGGATTTCACCCGCACGCGCGAGGAACTCGAAGCCGTATTCCTCGCTGCCGATCCGGCGCATCCGGTGGGCGACTATCTGCGCCGCACGGCGCAGTCGTGGCGCACCGCAACCGAACTGCTCGATGCCGTTGGCACGCCGGCGATCACCGAGCATTCCATGACGCTGTTCGGCCGCCCCGGCGATCGCCTGCCCGGCGGGCATGTCAGCAACATCGACGCCGCGCGGCATTTCATCGAACTGGCCGACGAACTCAACCGCGAGATGGTGAGCGACGAGGCGGACTACTGCATTCCCGCCGAACTGCTGCGCGAGGAACTGCAGCAGCGCATCAGCGCGTTCTTCAACCGGCACAAGGTCGTCGTCGAGGTCGACCCGGACCTCATCGCCAAGGCGGCCGCCGGACCGACGCGCATCCGCCTGCGCTCGGCCACGTGCTTCTCGGAGTACGACAAGCACCAGTTGCTGGAGCACGAGGCGTTCGTGCATTCGCTCACGGCGCTGAACGGACGCGAGCAGCCGAACCTCGCGTCGCTCGCGCTCAATTCGCCGCGCATCACGGCGACCCAGGAAGGCCTCGCCACGTTTGCCGAATTGATGTCGGGCTCGATCGACATCGGGCGCATGAAGCGCATCAGCCTGCGCATCCTCGCCATCGACAAGGCGCTCGGCGGCGCCGACTTCATCGAGGTGTTCAAGTTCTTCCTCGCCTCCGGCCAGACCGAGGCCGACAGCTTCACCTCCGCGATGCGCGTGTTCCGCGGCGCACCGCTCGAGGGCGGCAACGCCTTCACCAAGGACACCGTCTACCTGCACGGCCTGCTGTCGGTGCACACGTTTTTCCGCTGGGCGCTGAAGAACCAGAAACTGAAACTCTGCCGGCTGCTGTTCGCCGGCAAGATGACCCTGCACGACGTGATTGCGCTGGAGCCTTACTTCGACTCGGGCTATCTGGCGCCGCCGCTGTACCTGCCGCCGTGGGTGCAGCAGGCCAGCGGCATGGCCGGTGTGCTGGCGTTTTCGCTGTTTGCCAACAGGATTCGTCTGGATCGTGTGGAAGCCGAAGATCTCGTGCTCGGAGTATAAGATGATAAAAAATGCAATCGTGGCTGCGATGCTGACCGTCGCGGCAGGGCCGGCGCGGACGGCCGAGACAAACGCGCAGCATGTCGCCGACGTGCTGGCGCAGGAGACGGCGTGGCGGCGCGATTTGCACCAGCATCCCGAGCTGAGCAATCACGAGACGCGCACGGCGAAGATCGTCGCCGACGAGCTGAAGAAGCTCGGCTTTGAGGTGCGCACCGGCATTGCGATCACCGGCGTCACGGGCATCCTGAAAGGCGGCAAGCCGGGACCGAAGCTGGCGATCCGCGCCGACATGGACGCCCTGCCGGTGACCGAGCAGGTGGATCTGCCGTTCGCATCCAGGGCGAAAGGGCAGTATCTGGGCCATGAAGTCGGCGTGATGCATGCGTGCGGTCACGACGCGCACACGGCGATGACGCTGGGCCTCGCGGAGATCCTTGCCGGCATGAAGGCGCAGCTTCCGGGTGAGGTCATGTTCGTCTTCCAGCCCGCCGAGGAGGGCGCGCCGCCCGGCGAGGAGGGCGGCGCACCCCTGATGGTGAAGGATGGCGTGTTCCGCGACTTCAAGCCCGACGCCGTGTTCGGCATGCACGTCGTCAGTTCGATGACCGTCGGCAGCGTCGGCGTGCGCGCCGGCGGTGCGATGGCGAGTTCGGACACGTTCCGCATCGTCGTGCACGGACGCCAGAGTCACGGCGCGCTGCCGTGGAACAGCATCGATCCCATCGTCACTGCTGCCGACATCGTCAGCTCGGCGCAGACCATCGTGAGCCGCGAACTCGATATCAACAGGGATCCGGCCGTCGTCACGTTCGGGGTGTTCAACGCGGGACAGCGCTTCAACATCGTGCCGGAGTCGGCCGAGTTGCAGGGCACCGTGCGCACGTTCGACGACGACATGCGCAAGCACACGCTCGCCAGCCTGAAGCGCATTGCCGAAAATGTTGCCGCTGCGCATGGTGCAACCGCGGATGTGCAGCTCGTCGACAGCAATCCGGTCAACTATAACGATCCCGCGTTGACGGCGCGGGTGCGCGCAAGCATCGAGCGGGCGGTGGGAAGGGAGCATGTCAGCGAATCGCCGCGCTGGATGGCCTCGGAAGACTTCCCGACGCTGGCCCTGTCCGTGCCCGCCCCGAGCGTGTATTTCTTCGTCGGCGCGACGCCCGCGGGAGTCGACCCGGCGACGGCGCCGACCAACCACTCGCCCAAGTTCTTCCTCGACGAGGGCGCTTTGCGCGTGGGCACTCTGGCGATGCTGCAGGCCGCGCTGGACTTTCTCGGTTATCGGGGCTGAAAAGCTCCGGAAAACAAGTGTATGGCATGAATCTGGCAAGACTGCCTTCTCCCCCTCACCGCAAGGCATGACCATGCAGACCCCCAGGCTGGCGCTCCTGATCGCCGGGATCCTGTCCGCGCCCCTCGTCGCCGCCGGCCCGCCGGCATTGCACACGCAGGGCTGTTCGGTGTCCGTCGATGGCAACCGGCTGGATACGGTGCTGACGCCAAACGGCGCGGACCAGCGCAACACGTTTGCCTATGAGGCGCTCACGCGTCGCTGGCACTTCTGGGGATTCCTCGCCGACGACGCCAATTTCCCCTCGGTGGCATCCTCGCTGCGCGCCGTGGTGCACGCGACCTCGAGCGACGGGGTCCATTTCACCAGCGACGGTGCCCTGAGCTACGCCTTCGGCAGCTCCAGCTACACCAGCTACGGGGCCAGCATCGATCCGCCGCTCGACTTCTTCCGCGCCGTCCGCGATGCGCAGACCGGCACCTGGAAGCTGTTCAACTGGACAGAAAACGTGGGGGCCAGCGTCGGCGCATACGACTACAACAGCTCGGTCAACGATCTCGGCACGGTGGCTGGCACGACGGCAGTCGTGCATCAGGGCCCCCTGGATGCGCCGGGCGTGGCCGGGAACCACGTGGGGACGTTCGGGCTCGTCGACGGCAACCTGTTCCTGCGCCTGGATGGCGGCGCGGCAGACGGCGGCAACGCGCAGTACCCCTACGACGACGGTGCGGCACCGTGGACCGGCGCCGGCCAGCCTTCGCTCGGAGCCAGGATCAGCGAAGCAGACCTGTTCGTCGGAACGCCATATTGCTGGTTCCTCGACCCGTCCTGCGGATCAGCCGATGCGCGCACTCCGGCGTATGTTCACAACGTCGGCAGGACCCTGCGTCAGCCGGATGGCAGCCTCGGCACGTACTACACATTCCGCGACGCAAACACGTACGCGCGCCTGGACCAGCAGGTCTGGTACGTCGAATCTACGGACGACGGATCGACATGGTCGACGCCCGCCGGCGCGTTCGCGGATGGCAGCGCTCTCACCATCGATGGCACTCCGCTCGATGCTGCTCCCGGCGCCGGCCGCTTCAGCGACGTGGATATGGTGCTGGACGGCTCGCGCTACCAGCTGTACCTCAGCGCGCAGGACGCCGATGGAAACTACGTGATGGTGACGACCCAGGGACGCCCCGGTGACGCCATCTTCTTCAACGGCTTCGACGGCTGCGATTGAGCAAATGTTCGCTGTGCTAAGCTCGTGGGCCCGCTTGCAGGCCGACGAGTTGGCGCTATGTCAGACGCTGACGAACTGAAGAAAGCCGCTCTCGAATATCACCGCCGCGCGCCGTTCGGCAAGATCAAGATCGCGCCGACCAAGCCGCTGGTCACCCAGCGCGACCTGTCGCTGGCGTACTCCCCGGGCGTCGCCGCCGCGTGCGACGCGATCGTCGCCGATCCGGGCGAGGCATTCACGCTGACCGCGCGCGGCAATCTCGTCGCCGTGATCACGAACGGCACCGCCGTGCTCGGCCTGGGCAACATCGGCCCGCTCGCCGGCAAGCCGGTCATGGAAGGAAAAGGCGTGCTTTTCCAGAAGTTCGCCGGCATCGACGTGTTCGACATCGAGGTCAACGAGCGCGACCCGAACAAGCTCGTCGACATCATCGCGGCGCTCGAGCCCACGTTCGGCGGCATCAACCTCGAGGACATCAAGGCGCCCGAGTGTTTCGAGGTCGAGCGCAACCTGCGCCAGCGCGTGAAGATCCCGGTGTTTCACGACGACCAGCATGGAACTTCCATCATCGTCGGCGCCGCCGTGCTCAATGCGCTGGCGGTGGTCGGCAAGAAGATCGAAGAGGTGAAGCTCGTTTCCACCGGCGCCGGCGCCGCCGGCATTGCCTGCCTGGACATGCTCGTGCAACTGGGGCTGAGGCCCGAAAACATCCGGGTGGCGGACCGCCACGGCGTCATCTACAAGGGCCGGCCCGACGATATGGATCCGGCCAAGGAGCGCTATGCGCGCGACACCAAGGCGCGCACGCTCGCCGAGATCATTCCTGACGCCGATATCTTCCTCGGGCTTTCCGCCGCCGGCGTGCTGACCCAGGACATGGTCAGGACCATGGCGCCGCGGCCGATCATCCTCGCGCTCGCGAATCCGACCCCGGAGATCCTGCCCGAGCTCGCCAAGGAAGTGCGGCCCGACGCGATCATCGCCACCGGCCGCTCCGACTACCCGAACCAGGTCAACAACGCGCTGTGCTTCCCGTACATCTTCCGCGGCGCGCTCGATGTCGGCGCGACGACGATCAACGAGGAGATGAAAGTCGCCTGCGTGCGCGCGATCGCCGAGCTCGCCCGGCGCGAGATCTCCGATGTTGCGGCGCGCGCCTACGGCGACCAGTTGCTGTCATTCGGGCCCGAGTACCTGATTCCGCAGCCGTTCGACCCGCGCCTGCTCGTCTCGCTCGCGCCGGCGGTGGCGCGGGCAGCGATGGATTCTGGCGTGGCGACGCGGCCGATCACCGACCTCAAAGCCTATACCGAACGCCTGAGCCAGTTCGTGTTCCGCACCGGCCTGCTGATGAAACCGGTGTTCGACCGCGCCAAGGCGGACGTGAAGCGCGTCGTCTACGCCGAGGGCGAGGAAGACACGATCCTGCGCGCCGCGCAGACGCTGGTGGACGAAGGCATGGCGCGGCCGATCCTGATCGGTCGCCCGGCCGTCATCGAGCGCCGCATCGAGCGGCTGGGTCTGCGCATCCGTGCAGGCGAGCACTTCGACCTCACCAACGTCGACGACGACCCGCGCTACCACGAGTACTGGAACCAGTACCTTCACCTGGGTGAACGCCGCGGCATCACGCCGGCGCTGGCGAAGTCGCTGGTGCGCTCGCGGCCGACCCTGATCGCAGCGCTCATGGTCGCTCGCGGCGAGGCCGACGCGATGATCTGCGGCATGGTCGGCCGCTACACGCGCCAGCTGCGCCACGTGCTCGACGTCCTGCCGCTGGATCCCGGCATCAGTGCGCCGGCCGCTATGACCGCGGTGCAGAACGACCGCGGCACCTGGTTCTTCGTCGACACGCACGTGCAGTACGACCCGAGCGCCGAGCACATCGCCGAGGCGACGATGCAGGCCGTGCTGCGCCTGAAGCTGTTCGGCATCACGCCGCGCGTGGCGCTGCTGTCGCATTCGAACTTCGGCAGTCACGAGAACGACAGCGCGTGCAAGATGCGCCGCGTGCTCGAACTCGTGCGCGCGAAGGATCCGCGTCTGGAGATCGACGGCGAGATGCAGGCCGACACCGCGCTCAACGAGGACATCCGTGCACGCATCCTCCCGAACTCCTTGCTGCGCGGCCGTGCCAACGTGTTCGTGTTTCCGAATCTCGATTCGGCCAACATCGCCTACAACATCGTGCGCCAGTTCACCGACGGCGTGGCCATCGGGCCGATCCTGATGGGCGTGTCCAAGCCGGCGCACGTGCTCACCACCGCGTCGACGGTGCGCCGCGTGGTCAACATCAGCGCGCTGGCCTGCGTGGAAGCGCAGATCCGCGCGCAGGCTGCGGGGTAGGAGCAGCAGGCGCCATGAAGCTGAGAGCGTCTGCAAGCGCAGCGATCGGCGGGCGCTGCCATGCGGCGCCCCCGTTTTGCTGCGCCGCGCGAATCGACGCCGCGCGCGGGCGGGGCTAAACTGGCCGCGCCAACCGAGAAAGCGCAGAGCGGTGCCGGAGCGCGCCGCGTGGAGGAGTCGCCATGAACATCCTGCAGGACATCATCGACCAGGACCTCGATCCGGTCGAAACCCGGGAATGGGCCGAGGCGCTCGATGCCGTCATCGCTGCCGACGGACCCGAGCGCGCGCACTTCCTCCTCGAGCGCATGGTCGACGCCACGCGCCGTGCCGGCGGCCACCTGCCGTTCTCGCCGACCACCGAATACACGAACACGATTCCGCCGCACCTCGAAGCGAAGATGCCGGGCGACCCGACGATGGAGTGGCGCATCCGCTGCCTGGTGCGCTGGAACGCGATGGCGATGGTGGTGCGTGCCAACCGCAAGCCGGGAGAACTCGGCGGTCACATCGCGAGCTTCGCCTCCAGCGCGACGCTGTACGACGTCGGCTTCAACCATTTCTGGCGCGCACCGAGCGAAGGCCACCCCGGCGACCTGATCTTCCACCAGGGGCATTCCAGCCCAGGCGTCTACGCACGTTCGTTCCTGGAAGGCCGCATCGACGCCGACCAGCTCGATCTGTTCCGCATGGAAGTCGCCGGCAAGGGTCGCGGCCTGAGTTCGTATCCGCATCCGTGGCTGATGCCGGACTACTGGCAGGTGCCGACGGTGTCGATGGGCCTGGGTCCGATCCAGGCGATCTACCAGGCGCATTTCTGGAAGTACCTGGAAAACCGCGGCCTGATGCCGAAGTCCGACCGCAAGGTCTGGTGCTTCCTGGGCGACGGCGAGACCGATGAGCCCGAATCGCTCGGCGCGATCTCGCTCGCCGGGCGCGAGAAGCTCGACAACCTCGTCTTCGTCATCAACTGCAACCTGCAGCGCCTCGACGGTCCGGTGCGCGGCAACGGCAAGATCATCCAGGAACTCGAAGGCGTGTTCCGCGGCGCCGGCTGGAACGCGATCAAGCTGGTCTGGGGCAGCTACTGGGACCCCCTGCTCGCGCGCGACCACAGCGGTACGTTGCGCAAGCTCATGATGGAAACCCTCGACGGCGAATATCAGGCGTGCAAGGCATTCGGCGGCGCGTACACGCGCGAGCACTTCTTCGGCAAGTACCCGGAGACGCTGGAGATGGTGCGCAACCTCTCCGACGACGACATCTGGCGCCTGAACCGCGGCGGCCACGATCCGCACAAGGTGTACGCCGCCTACCACGCGGCGGTGAACACCAAAAACATGCCGACGGTGATCCTCGCCAAGACGGTGAAGGGCTACGGCATGGGCGCGGCCGGCGAATCGCTCAACCCGACGCACCAGCAGAAAAAGCTCGACGCCGAGGCCGTCCGGCACTTCCGCGACCGCTTCCGCATCCCGGTGCCGGACGACAAGCTCGACGAGGTGCCGTACTACCACCCGGGCAGGGATTCTCCGGAAGTGAAGTACATGCTCGAGCGCCGCGCCGCGCTCGGCGGCTTCCTGCCGCAGCGCCGGCGCAGGAGCGCCTCGTTCGAAGCGCCGCCATTGGCCGCGCTCGAGGCGATCACCAAGGGCACCGGCGACCGCGAGATTTCCACGACCATGGCGTTCGTGCGCGGCATCAACCTGCTGCTGCGCGACAAGGAGATCGGTCCGCGCATCGTCCCGATCGTCGCCGACGAGGCGCGCACGTTCGGCATGGAAGGCATGTTCCGCCAGATCGGCATCTATGCGCCGGAGGGGCAGAAGTACCGGCCGCAGGACGCCGACCAGCTCATGTACTACCGCGAGGACGTCAAGGGCCAGGTGCTGCAGGAAGGCATCAGCGAGCCCGGCGCGATGAGCGCGTGGATGGCCGCAGCGACGAGCTACTCGAACAGCAACGTGCCGATGCTGCCGTTCTACATCTACTACTCGATGTTCGGCTTCCAGCGCATCGGCGACCTGGCCTGGGCGTCCGGCGACATGCGCGCGCGCGGGTTCCTCGTCGGCGGCACCGCCGGGCGCACGACCCTGAACGGCGAAGGCCTGCAGCACGAGGACGGTCACTCGCACCTGCTGGCCGGCGCCATTCCCAACTGCCGCGCCTACGATCCGACGTTCTCGTACGAGGTGGCGGTCATCCTGCAGGACGGCGTGCGCCGCATGCTGCACGAGCAGGAGGACTGCTACTACTACATCACCGTGATGAACGAGAACTATGCGCACCCGGACATGCCCAAGGGCGTGGAGGCCGACATCATCAAGGGCATGTACCTGTTGCGTGGCAACGGCAAGGCGAAGAAGAACGAGCCGCGCGTGCAGCTGCTCGGTTCCGGCACGATCCTGCGCGAAGCGATTGCCGCCGCGGAACTGCTGGAGAAGGAATTCGGTGTCAGCGCCGACATCTGGAGCTGCCCGAGCTTCAGCGAGCTGCGCAAGGATGGCTTCGACGCCGAACGCTGGAATCGCCTGCATCCGGAAGCCAGGCCGCGCGTGCCGCACGTGACGGCCTGCCTCGCCGAGCAGCAGGGTCCGGTCATCGCGGCGACCGACTACGTGCGCGAGTACGCCGACCAGATCCGCGCGTTCATCCCGGAAGGCAAGAAGTATACCGTGCTCGGCACCGACGGCTTCGGCCGCAGCGACACGCGCGAGAACCTGCGCATGTTCTTCGAGGTCGACCGCTACTACATCGCCCAGGCCGCCGTCGCCGCGCTCGCCGCGGAAGGCAAGATGAGCGCGAAGGACGTCGCGCGCGCCCTCAAGACCTGGAAGATCGATCCGGAAAAGGCGAATCCGGTCGGGGTATGAATCACAGGGTGCGCCGCCCGGGGAGCGGCTGCGACCAGGGAATTCGATGCGCGATGGAGTTTCGCGCGGGAGGCACCCATGAGGCTGGGTAGTTGCTTTCTTCTGTGCATCCTGACGCTTGCGGACCGGCAAGCCGCAGCCAATGCACCGCTTCCCTCGATTGGCTTCGATCCGCCTGGCCCCGCTGCGGGGCAATTCGTCACCGCCATGGTTCCGTTCCAGATATGTGCCTGGAATGTCGTGATCACGGGCAACCGGATCGACATCAACTGGATGCCCGCACCCTGCGCGATGCAGTCATTCACCAACAAGGTGCCGCTCGCAGCGCTGCCGTCGGGTTCGTATTCGGTCTATCTCAATGAGTCGGCTGGTCAGGCGCCGATTGAGCAGGCCTTCGGCATTCTGGGAGTGGGTGCGCCCTTTGCGCAGCTGCCCGCGCTCGGCTGGGTGGGGCTGTTGGTTTGCTGCGCGGGGATCGTGCTGGTGGCTCGGAGCGCGCGGCGACGCAGGATAGGCATTGTGCGCGCACCAATCCGCTCGCAGGTCGATCGCTCGGCTTGATCAGCGCGGCCGCGATTTCTTCAGCGCCGGGTTGAGACGGTCCAGATCGGCCTGGACCTGTTCGGGTGTGCGCTCGTAGACGATTTCGCGGCCGAGCGCCTTGCCCGAGAAAGCCATGCGGTTCGGCGTCGGCGCCAGTTCGCATTTGACGCTGTGGACGCCCTCGCCGAGCACCACCTGGATGCGGTGGGCGTGCTTGCTCAGCACCACGACGTCCATGGTCTTGCCGCTCTCGGTGATGCGCACGGTGATTTTTTCGATCTGCATGGCAGCCTCTGGCGGCGGACTCGGGTAGGATGGGCGCAGCGTAGCAAACCCGTCGAGCGCCCGTGCGACTTTCGTCCGCGGACGCATCCCGCGGCCATGCGGAACAAGCCAAGTTGTCATGAGTCAGTCCTTTGACTTTGTCATCGTCGGTGCCGGCTCCTTCGGCGCATGGACTGCGCGCGAACTCCTGCGCGCGGGGCACAAGGTCCTTCTCGTCGACGCGTTCGGGGCCGCGCACACGCGCGCGAGTTCGGGCGGCGAGTCGCGCATCATCCGCATGGGCTACGGTGCGGATGAAATCTACACGCGCTGGTCGCAGCACTCGCTGGGCGAATGGAAGGCGCTGGAGCAGCGTACCGGGCGCACCTTGTTCCACCGCACCGGCATGCTGTGGATGACCGGCCGGGACGAGGCGCACGCACGCGGCACGGCGCAAACGCTGCAACGGCTCGGCATCGAGCACGAACGCCTTGGCAGCGACGAGATCGGGCGCCGCTTCCCGCAGATTTCAACCGAGGGTATCGAGTGGGCGTTGTGGGAACCGGGCAGCGGCGCCCTGATGGCGCGGCAATCCATTCAGACGCTCGTCGCCGAGTGCGTGCGTGAGGGACTCGACTACCGCATTGCGCAGATTGCGCCGCCCACCGCAAAAGACCGGCTCGATCGCCTGGTCACGGCGACGGGCGAAGCCCTCTCGGCCGGCGCCTTCGTGTTTGCGTGCGGGCCGTGGCTGCCGAAAGTTTTTCCGGTCGTGCTGGGAACGCGCATCTTTCCAACGCGTCAAGCCGTGTACTTCTTCGCGCCGCCGCCGGGCGACGCGAGCTTCGCGCCGCCCGCCATGCCGTGCTGGTTCCACCATCCCGCGCTGGTGTACGGCATTCCTGATCTCGAGAGCCGCGGCTTCAAGGCGAGCATCGACCGGCACGGAGCGGCGTTCGATCCCGATACCGGCTCGCGCGCGCCAGTTGCCGACGAGATCGGCGCCGTGCGCGCCTATCTGGAACAGCGCTTCCCGAAACTGCGCGGCGCGCCGCTGACCGAGAGCCGTGTGTGCCAGTACGAAAACACTTCGAACGGCGACTTCATCCTCGATCGTCACCCGCACCTGAGCAACGTCGTGATCGCCGGCGGTGGATCGGGCCATGGCTTCAAGCACGGCCCGGCGGTCGGCGACTACGTGGCGCGGTTGCTGAGCGGACGCGTCGAGGCCGAGCCGCGCTTCGCGCTCGCGGCAAAGGCGGCGATACAGTCGCGCAGCGTGTACTAGGTTCCTGGTCAGCGTGCGTGGATCGGCAGGCTGGACGCGCTCAGGCTGCTGCCCGCACGCGCGTTGACGCTGGCGAGAATCTCCGCGGCCACCGACAGTGCGATCTCCTCGGGGGTCTCCGCACCGAGGTCGAGTCCCGCCGGCGCGTGCAGCCGCACACGTGCGTTGTCTGCCGACATCCGCATGCGCGCACTGCGCTCGCGCGACCCGATCGCGCCGAGGTAGGCGAGCGGCGCTTGCGCGAGCGCGTCGAGCCAGGCGATGTCGCGCGCGACGTTGAACGTCATCACGACGGCCGAGGCATACGCGTCGAAGCGCACGGCATCGTGCAGTGACTCGGGCGAAGCCTGCACGAACACCGTTCCCGGCGGCAGGGTGTCGAGCGGTTCGACGTGGTCGACGAGCGTCGCGCTCCAGCCGAGGGAAGCGGCGATCCTCACGAGTGCGATCGACGCTGCGTTGGCGCCGAACGCATAGAGCGCGTGCGTCGGACGCAGCGCTTCGGTCAGGACGTCGAACCGGCCATTCGCCGTTTCGAGATCATGCACGACGGCGAACTCCGTCGCAGATCTTCCCAGCTTGCGCAGGCGCACGGCGATGCCGGCGTCGTCGAGGTCGTTCCACTCGCTCGCGCCGGCGCAGATCAGCCGCCGCGGGCGCGGCGCGACTGCTTCGCCGTCACGGGCGAAGAGCGTGGCGATGAAGCCGCTGGCGCGGGCGCGGTGATGGTCGGCGAGCGCGTCGAGAAAGCGCACGTCGCCCGGCCGCGTCAGCGGCTCGATCAGCACGTCGAGCTCGCCGCCACAGCCCATTTCCATCAATACGTCGAGTCCCGAGTCGCGGTTGTAGCGCGCAATGACGGGTCGATCCGCTGCAATCACTTCCTGTGCGCGCAGCGCGATGTCGCGTTGTGGACATCCGCCCGACAGTGCGCAGACCACCTCGCCATCGGCGTGCACCAGCATGCTCGTGCCGGGCCTGCGGAACGTCGAACCACGCGTGCGCGTGATCGTCGCCAGCGCCGCCTTGCGCATAAAGCCGTCGGCGGCGACGGCGCGGACCGCCGCGTAAAGGCGCTCGAATTCGTGCGGCGAGTTCATGACGTTGCACCGGTAGGCAGCTGCGGAAGTTTCTCATGCCCTGCCTTGTCCCGCGACCGTTGCGCAACGATGGAGCGGCTACTGAAATCCCGCTCGACCGACCTGCTCCCTGAACTGCGGCACGCGCGCGAAGCGGGATGTGTCGTAACCGAAAGCGGCGAACTTGCCGAGCAGGTCCCGGTATTGCGCGTCGTCCATGGCCGGATCGCGCGCGAGCACCCAGCCGAGCTTACGGCTGGGCTGGCCGACCAGCGCCCAGGCGTAGTCGGGGGCGACTTCCAGGATCAGGTAATCCGCGCGAATGAGCCACAGAAAGCGCACGATCCAGTACGCGTTGTTGCTGCCCGGCTGCACGATGCCGAGCGAGCCCATCGTCTTCTCCGGATCGTCGAACGACTTGCGGTACACGTACGTCGTGGCGACGTTGCCGTCGGCATCGAGGGCGTACACGTCGCGCGTTGCGACCTTGCCCCGCTCGGCGAAATAGGGGATGTTCGCGATGACGTACCACGCGCCCATGTAACGGGCGAGATCGATCCTGGCGGAACTGGCCAGCGCCGGACCATCGGCTGCTCGCGTCGCGCAATAGGCAAAGATGCCGCCGATTGCGACGATTGCTGTTCCCAGCAGGACGTACCATGGCTTCATCGCAGGATCCTCCAGCACGCCCGCCGATCATCGGCGTCAACGTGTGGAGGCCGCGTGTACATCCAGCCTCAGTGCAACGGCCGGTTCTGCTTTGCCGCCATCGCCGCCTCCATGGCCTGCAGCAGTTCCAGCAGCTCCAGGTCGTGCGGGTCCCTGGCGAGCGCCGCGCGCACCAGCGCAAGGTAGCGGTCGGCGTGGCGCATCCAGTGCAGTTCGTAAACCCGTTGTTGCGTCTCGTACAGCACGGTCGTCTCCGGTTGTCTGGGATAGCCCGATGCCGCCGCCTGTGTGGTCCGCGAGGACCCGTGCACCGTGGCAAACATCCTAGGGACCGCGCGGCCGTGCCTCGGCCGCAGATTCCTCACCTGGCATGTGAAGCGGTTGGCAGTTCCAGCGGAAAGTCGTGGAGACCGCGTGAAAGCGCCGCTCAGGGTTTGGCGGACCCGCGGAGTCGCGTTTCGCTCGGCGCGTCGGCATGGAACTGGCGCCAGACCCGGCGCAACTGCCGCGCCGAGGCAAATCCTGCCCGTTCAGCCACGTGTTCCAGGTCCAGACGCGTCTGGCTGAGCAGCTCATACGCAAGGGTCGTGCGCAGACGGTTGCGGTACTCGGCCAGGTGCATGCCGGCATGGGTCTGAAACAACCGTGACAGATGCCGCGGGCTCGTGCCGGCGATCTCGGCGAGCCGGCGTACCGGCCACGGCTGCGCCGGGTCGCCGGCGATGGCATCCTGCACCCGGTGCACGGACGGATGGATGTGGTTGCGGCCTTCGAGCCAGGGCGAAAGCTGCGGATCGCTGCCGCTGCGGCGCAGGTAAACGACGAGGTAGCGCGCGACATCGAGCGCGCAGGCGTGGTCGATCTCGCGTGCGACGAGATGCAGCATCAGGTCGATGCCGGCGGTGACCCCGGCGCTGCTCAACCGGTCGCGGTCCTCGACGAACAGGCGGTTCTCGATCACCTTCGCGCTCGGGGCCAGCTCGGCGAGTCGCGCGCAACTGAGGTAGTGCGTCGTGCAGGCGTAGCCGTCGAGGAGACCGGCGCGTGCGGCGAGCAGGGCGCCGGAGCAGATCGTCGCCAAGCGGTCGCCAGGACGCACCGTGTCGCGCAGCCAGGCGACGATGCGCTCCTCCTGCGCGGCGTCTGCCGGATCGACACCCCCGCCCGTGATGTCCAGATCGACGTTGCCCGCGATCATGACGAGCGTGCCCCTGGGCAGGCTGCGCGGAAGGCGGCCGACGCCGGCGAGCTGCAGGCCGATCGACGTACGTACGCTGCGCGCAGCACTTGCATAGCGCACGCGGAAACGCACGGTGTTCTGGATCAGGTTCGCGCGCCGCAGCACCTCGAGCGGCCCGGCGACGTCGAGCAGCAGCGTGCGCGGCGGCAGCACGACGC
>Ga0335080_10002667_pt1 | contig 17863 bp, 15 predicted proteins | sample Lox_Sample_34_FD_206720 | JGI IMG/M metagenome (GOLD analysis project Ga0335080, IMG submission 206720) | Soil microbial communities from Loxahatchee National Wildlife Refuge, Florida, United States - Lox_Sample_3.4 | ecosystem: Environmental > Terrestrial > Soil > Wetlands | place: USA...
TATCGCATGCAATCCGGAATGACCGCTGCAATGAACCTTGGGTATTACTCGGAGCAGGAGTTTGAGTTTGCACGTTATGAGCCTTTGCGCCACGACATACTCGAGTTGGGACGTGCATCCATCGATCGCGAACATCGGACTCCGGAGGTACTTACATTGTTATGGCGCGGTATTGCGCAGTATGCTAGCGAAATGGGACTTAGATATCTGGTTGGGTGCTCTTCGCTGAATTCCAGAAAACCGGCCGAGGGTTGGCAGATGTATCGCGAACTCGAACGCTACCGCGTGTCGCCGGAGTTTGAGACAGTGGCAACACCGGAGTATGTTTGTCCCGGCGAGCAGTCGCAGGCCGATACACAGCTCGAATCGGCGTGCAATCCTTCACTGCCGAACAAGGTTCCCAAGTTACTCAAGACTTATCTGACAATTGGCGCACGCATCTGCGCTCCGCCGGCTTGGGACCGTGACTTTGGCACGATTGACTTCCTCACCTTGCTCGATCTCAAATTACTTTCTTCGGCAGCGCGCAATCGCTTCCTCGCTCCGCTCTCCTCATGAGTCTACGGTTGATCCAGCGTGCTGTGGCGCTGATATTCGTTCTGGTCTCAAGCATTCTCCGTTTCTGGCTGAAGCGGCTGGGTGGTCCCCTTGCCCCCGAACAGCGCGCGCGCTGGGTGCAGCAGACCTGTATCCGGGTGCTGCGGAGCATCGATGTCCACTGCGAAGTCGAGGGTGTTGTCCCGACTCAAGGCCTGGTGGTCTCAAATCATCTCAGTTACATGGACATCGTGATCCTCAGTGCCGTCATGCCATGTTTTTTCGTTGCCAAGGCGGAAATCGATGCGTGGCCGTATTTCGGTCGAGCTGCAAGGGTGGGTGGAACGATGTTTATCGATCGGTCAAGCCTCGCGAGTGCAGGGCAGGTCTCTGCCATGATTGCCGAGCGTCTCAAGCTTTCCATTCCGGTGTTGTTCTTCCCCGAGGGCACCAGCACGGACGGCAACATGCTGCGCTTTCATTCGAGGTTGTTTCAGCCGGCTATCGAGGCAGGCATTCCAATCACCGCCGCGTCGATAAGCTACGTAACTGATGACGGCACGCCGGAGCGTGAACTCTGCTGGTTCGGCGATGATGCCTTCGCACCGCATCTTCTGAAGACCCTGAAGTCGGCCGGTTTTCACGCCATGCTGCATTTTGGCCAACCCCGCGTCTATGAGCATCGCTGTGTTGCCGCGAACGAAACATTTGCTGAAATCGAAGCCATGCGCACAAGCACGGCGCAACAGGAAACCGTAGAGTTGGCTCAGCCTGTCTGACCTGAACGATAGGGAAGCGTCAGGCCTCATTCCCCGATGGCGGCGCCGTAGATCCGCGCACCACGAGACCTGTCGAAACCAGAAAGTCACGCTGCATGCCGGTCCTTCCCGGCTCTTCCGCGTGCTGCCGGAGAGCGTCGAATGCTGCACGCGCCAGATCCGCCCGCGAGAGCCGGATCGTGGTGAGCGGCGGCAGGGTGAACTCAGCGAAGTCGATGTCGTCGAGCCCTATCACGGAGAGATCCTGGGGCACATGCAAACCTTGCAGGTAAGCCGCGCGTAACACTCCGATAGCGGTCATATCGTTCGAGCAGATCACCGCAGTCGGACGGCCTGTGAGAGCCTGCAACTTGCCAAACCCAGCCACGCCGCCTTTCAGTGTGTGGTCACACTCGATGATCCATTTCTTCTGGATCGGCAGGTCGCTCTCCTGCATGGCGGCGAGAAAGTCATTCTGGCGGGTAATGGCGGAGTGCAGCTTGTGCGGTCCGGCCAGGAAACCGATCTTGCGATGCCCAAGCGCCGAGAGATGGTCGACAGCTGCGCGAATGCCGGTCTTGTAGTCAAGGACGATGGTGCTGGCCTTTGGTTCGGCGAGCTTGAATTCAGCCAGAACAATGGGAATGTCGTGAAACGACAGCTGATCGAGCACCGGCTCTTCTTCGCCGAAGGTGAGGACCGCAACACCCTCCACCTTTCGCTCGAGCATGCGCCGCACACACGTTGTCAGCACCGCCGGATCACTATTCGAGGAACTGACCAGGATCTCGTATCCATTCGCGACCGCGATCTCCTCGAAGCTCTGGATCAGCTCGGGGAAAAACGGGTTGGTAATGTTTTCAACGATGATTCCAAATAGCCGGCTGCGACCTGAAACAAGTGTCCGTGCGTGCGTGTTCGGGAAATAGTTCAACTGCTCGATTGCCTGCCACACGCGTTTCGAGAGCTTCTCGCTCACCACCGGGGAGCCGTTGATGGTGCGTGAAACCGTTGCAATGGAAACCTTGGCCAGCGCGGCCACGGCCCGGATGTCCGGTGTTTTGTCGGCGCCTTTGCGACTAGCTTTTCGAGCCACGAGGAGTTCCTATGTACATTCGAAGATAAATGAACGGTGAACTTACATCATAGTTCTCGCCGGCGGCCCGGAAGAAGCATCTTCTTAATTTGGGGTTATTCAGGACTTGTCGGAGATCAGTAGCCGCAGATCACGCAGGTTCTGACCCGTCGGGCCGGTTACTACCGCATCACCGAGGGCGGTGAACAGGGGGCAGGCATTGAATCCACGCAGCGACTGTTCCGGATCAAATCCAAAAGCGACAGCCCGCGCCACGGTTGTAGGATCGGCGATCGCACCGGCATTCTGCGTATTACCATCGATGCCGTCCGAGCCCGCGCTCAGAACCGTGAGCATTTCGTTGGCGTGATGCGCCAGCTCCAGCGCGCACGCCAGAGCAAATTGTTGATTTCTTCCTCCCGCACCCGGCACACGATCAATCGTCACTGTCACTTCGCCTACCGAAATCAGGCAGAACCGCCGGTGCAACACGCGCATGTCGTGGAACCGGTCCAACAAGTAGCGCGCGGCATCGGCATAGTCCCAGTCGTCGCAGGAGTTATCGACGGCCACAAAGTAGCCGGCCTCCTGCGCCAGTGCCCGCGCGCTCTCAACGAGGTCGAGGCTGGAGAGCAGCACCTCGAATACGGAGTCCCTGAACGCTTCGTCTTCCCCTGTCATGCTGGCTGCGGAGGTGAAGCGCCGCGGTTGGGGCGCCTCATTGCGCTGGAACTTTGGAAGGAAGGGCGGTCTCCACTTCTTGTTTCCTGGTGATTCCGGAAGGTCGGTCTGCTCGAAGAAGGCGCGGACCGCGCCAGGGAACTTCTTTGCCAGATCGTACTTTTCGATGATTTCGTGCACTTCATCCACCGTGGAATGGTCCGGCGAAGTTGGTCCAGACGAAAGCGCATCCAGGGTCCGCAGAGGTACGTCTGGCAGCAAGAGCGACACCTTCATCGCATCCGGAGCAGCCATGGCCAGCCGGCCGCCCTTTACTGCGCTGAAGTGCTTGCGCAAGGTGTTGATCTCGTTGATGGGCGCCCCCGAACCGACTAGCGCATCGTGAAACGCGGTTGTGTCTTGCAAGCTGATTTGCGGATCGAGCGGCAAGTCGAACATTGCCGACCCTCCGCCAGAGATGAGAAAGAACACCAGCGTGTCTTTCTTCGCCTTCTTCAACAGGGCCAGCGTGGCGCGGGCAGCGGCGAATGAATCTTCATTGGGCAGTGGATGACCACCTTCGAAATAGCGGAAGCGCCAGTTGCGTTTTTTCGGCAGGTACTTGGTACAGCAGATGCCACGCATTCCCTTGCGGCGCTTCACTCGGTCCAGCAGAACCTCGAGCATTGGTCCGGCGGCCTTGCCCAGTGCGATCACGAAAATCCTTTTGAACTGCGACAGATTGATGGTGTCCGGTCCACTTCCATCGGGGATCAGGCGTATGAGCGTATTGGTATCAAATCGAAGGCGCCGGTCGAAGGCGGATTCGATGCTGCATGCCTCCAGAGCGCCGGTAAAGAATTCCGTCACGCGCGCATGCAGGAAATCAAGCGCTGCATCGCTTGCGGGCGTCATTGCAGTTGCTCCTTCAGCCAGCCTGCGAGTACCTGTTGCATGGCATCCAGCCTTTCAGAGAAGAAATGATCAGAGTCTGCGATGATGATGAGCTTCCGGGGTTCTGCAGCGGTGTTAACGACCGCCTGTAACTGGTCAGCCGGCGCGAAGCTATCACCGTCTCCACTTAAGAACAGCTTGGGCACGCGGCAGTCGGCGAGATACTCGTATCGAAAACGCTGCCCGAATCCTTGTGTGGGCAGCCCCAACGCTGCCAGGGCACGCACGTCTGCCTGGGTGATTGCATTGGGATCTATTCCGCAGCAGGCTCGCACCGCCATCGAGGCGCCGAAGCTGAATCCCGCCAGAATTACCGGAACTCCGTAGTTTGCGTGCAACCAGTCGAGCGCCGCAGTCACATCGGCCGCCTCGGCCAGCCCGTCGTGCGTTCCCTCACTCAGCCCGGTACCGCGGAAATTGAACCGCATCACAGGTAGCCTGAAGCCCCACTCTGGCTCGTTCAATACCTTCATCGCGTGGTAGACCACCTTATTGTGCATCGTGCCTCCGCCCTTCGGATGCGGATGGCAGACCAATGCCGCGCAGGGTGAATCGGCTGCGCCTTCATTGAGCAGTGCTTCCAATCGGCCGGCAGGACCGTGCAGATTCACGGTTCGCAGCGTCCTTGCATCCGGGTTGGCTTCCGGCTCTAAGAAGGCGGGGATGGACTTCATTCCACGCTCAATTCTACGCGCTTTCGGTCAGAAGCTGGGCCATCGGCAAACCGATCCAGCGCGGCGTGCGCCAAAGAGTGACCTTCTCTGCTGCGCTATTCTGACAACACCATGCAAGATCACCCGCCACTCGATCCCGTTCGCTTTACTCAGCAGCTTTGCGACATTGAATCAACGACCTACTTCGAGGGCAGGGTGGGTGATTTTCTTGCTGATTTTCTGTCGAGTCGTGGCTGGGCGGTGGAGAAGACCCCCGTGCCTCAGCCGCCGGAGAGCCCCGGCAAAGGCGAGCGCTGGAATGTATTCGGCACTATTCCCGGGCCGAGTCCGGACCTTGTCTTCTCCACGCACATGGATACTGTTCCGCCGTACATCCCCTTCAGCGAAGATGCTGATTTCATTTATGGACGAGGAGTGAGCGACGCGAAGGGCATCATCGCCGCGCAGGTTCTGGCCGCGGAACGGCTCCGTACAGAGGGATTTCGCGTTGGGCTGCTGTTTGTATCGGGGGAAGAACGTGATTCAGCCGGGGCGAAGGTTGCTAACGAATCGCCCAAGGGAAGCCGCTTCCTCATCAATGGAGAACCAACCGACAATCGCCTCGCGCTTGCGTCGAAGGGTTCTCTGCGCGCGGTCTTCCATTCTTCGGGAAGAATGGCTCACTCGGCCTATCCCGAACTGGGTGACAGCGCAGTTCACAAATTGGTGGTGGTTCTTGCGCGGCTTCTGCAGCTCGATCTGCCGATCACCGAAGACGTTGGCCCCAGCACACTCAATATCGGGCAGGTCCACGGCGGACATGCCCCCAACGTGATTGCCGATAAGGCCGAGGCGCAGGTGTTGGTGCGGCTGGTCGGTGACTCGGCGCCGGTGCGCGCAGCGCTAGTCGAAGCGGCAGGAGACTTGGCCGAGGTTGATTTCACACTCGAGATTCCGTTCGTTCGTCTCCGCGCTGTGGAAGGCCTGCCCACAATGATCGCAAAGTTCACCACGGATATCCCGCAGCTCTCGAACTGGGGCGAGCCAATGCTGCTAGGTCCGGGGTCAATCCATGTTGCTCACACGCCTCACGAGAGGCTCGCAAAGGAAGAACTGCTCGAGGCAGTCGACCTGTATATTCGAGTTGCAAAGCAATTGCTAGCCTGAGTGGCAGCATCCAACATTTATCTTCAGAAATATCTTCAGGAGATTTCATTATGAGCACTGCCATTTATGACGTTCCCGTTAAGAAGATCACCGGTGACGATGCGTCTCTCGCTGAGTTTGAAGGCAAGGTGCTGCTGCTGGTAAATGTCGCATCGAAATGTGGGCTCACGCCGCAATACGAGGGCCTCGAAAACCTCTATGAACAGTATCGTGGTCAGGGACTCGTGGTAGCAGGATTCCCGGCGAACAACTTCAAGAGCCAGGAACCTGGCACCAACGAAGAGATACAGGCATTCTGCACGACGAATTACGGTGTGAAGTTTCCAATGTTCAGCAAGATCAGCGTCGCCGGCAGCGACAAGCATCCGCTTTACAAGCTACTCACTACTGCGCAACCCAAGGCCATCAGCGTTACGGAGGTTCCATTCCGCGAAAAGTTGAACGGATACGGCATTGAAACCAATGCAGATCCCGAGGTGCTGTGGAACTTCGAGAAGTTTCTCGTCGGCCGCAACGGCGAAGTAGTAAAGCGCTTCTCGCCCGACACACTGCCCGATGCGCCCGAACTGGTCGCCGCGATCGAAGAGGAACTGGCAAAAGAATAAGCGCGATGTTGTCAATTGCGGTTGGAGGGCGCAGCCTCTTCGCAGTTGACAGGAAATACAATCCTGAATACGGTTCCGCAGCCGTCTTTCGTGCGGACGGCAACGTGCGCGTGATGCTTGTCGAGGATTCCCTTCGAGACCCACAAACCCAACCCGGTGCCGGCTTCACCCTTTGTGGTCACGAAAGGATGGAAGATCCGTTGGAAAGTGTGTGGGTCCATGCCAGTACCGCTGTCGGCGATGGTGACCGCAACCGCCTCCCGTCCATCGCGGTCTTTCGCGGGTCGAACCGCAACGCTAAGGCGTCCCTTCGGCGGAACCGCATCCAGCGCGTTCGACACAAGATTGGTAAACACCTGCTGTATCTCTCCTGGCTGGCACAGAACGGCTGGCGCCTGGCGATGTCGGCGATCAATCTGTATATTGCGGACCCGAATGGCCGGGTCATGAAAATAAAGGACAGAATCCATCACTTCATCCAGCAGAGTGAAGGCGGGGGCAGTGCGCTGGCGATAGAACTTCAGGCTGCGAGCCGCGATGTGGGAGAGCCTTTGCAGTTCCTTGTCGGTAATCTCCAACAACTCTTTCGTGCTACCTGAAAGTCCAGGATCGTTCTTCGCCAGGAACAGGAGATTCGTCACCGCCTCGAGCGGATTGTTGATCTCGTGGGCTATGCTCGCGGCCAGGCGTCCCGCTGCGGCAAGCTGTTCTGACCGCCGCAGAGCCTGCTCGGCTTTGCGCGTCTCGGTCGTATTGCGGCAATAGAGGATAATGCCTTCTCCCGGCTGTGGGTAGACATCGAACTGGTACCACATCTCATTCCCGGGAGTGGGGAAGAACTGCTCGAAGACAACGGATGTGCGCTCTTCCATCGCGCGCCGGATGTTCGCTTCCACATCGCTGCCGAGCAGTTCAGGATACAGATCCCAGAGGCAGGCTCCCATGTGCGGCTTTCCTGAAAGCGCTGCGAGTTGAACCGCGGCGGCATTCAGATAGGTAATACAATATTGGCGATCCATCGTGCAGAACGCAATCGGCACGTGCTCCAACGCTTCGCCGGCAAACTGGCGGGCGCGATTGATCTCCTGTGTCATGGCCGCTTTCTGTTCTGCGGCCTCCCGTCGCATGCGCGCCATCTTGAGCTGTGCATCGACGCGTGCAATCAATTCGCGCGCAGTGAACGGCTTGGTGAGGTAGTCATCGGCGCCCGCTTGCACTCCCTCGATGCGAGCTTCTTCGCCGGCACGCGCAGAGAGCATGATAATCGGGATTGTGGCTGTGGCCGGATCCTGACGCAGCGCACGAAGCAGAGCAAACCCGTCCATCTCCGGCATCATCACGTCGGTCAGGACGAGGTTCGGGGCGCGACTTTGTACTTCCTCGAGTGCTTCGCGTCCGTTCGGCGTGCTGACAACCTCAAAGCGCGCAGCCAGCAGCGTGCGAACGTACTCGCGCATATCTGCGTTATCATCCACCAGCAAGACAACCGGCTTGCCTGCCGAGTCTGGCAACTGAGACTCATCTTCCTGGTCTCCGGCGACAGAACCCGCGATCTCGGTTCGCAGCCGGTCATGGCCGGGAAGCCAGCCCAGTGCTTCCTGCACATATGCGACAGCCGTGCCTTGCAATTCAATTGGAGCGGAAGCCTCTTTCGCCACATGACCGTGTGCGAGATGCTCGCGTCCGAACGGCAGGTGCACTTTGAATGCCGTGCCGTCGCCGACCTGGCTATCAACGTGGATGGAGCCGCCGTGCATCTCTACCAATTCGTGCACCAGTGCCAGACCGATTCCGCTACCCTCATGACTGCGGCGCTGGGCGCCCTCAATACGCCTGAACCGCTCGAAGAGATTCGGCAACTCGTGTTCGGGAATGCCCGTGCCGGTGTCGCCAATTGTGAGCATCGCTCCATTCTCATCTAAACCAATGGACACCCGAATCTCACCCTCGAACGTCGCTTTCAGGGCATTCGAGAGCAGGTTGAGCACAATCTTCTCCCACATCTCGCGATCCACGTAGACCGGCTCAGGCAAAGGTGGACAATCGACGATCAGCTTCAGCCCGGCCCGCTCCACAGCCGAACGAAATACGGTGACCAGTTGTGCCGTTAGTAGCGACAGATCCGTCGCCTGGTAAGTGGCATGCATACGGCCCACTTCGATGCGCACGAAATCAAGCAGTCCATTCACGAGTTTGAGTAACCGCAAAGCGTTGCGGTGGAGCATCTCGATGGCTTCGCGCGACGGCATTGTGTCGCCAAGCAGAGCGTCTTCGACCGGTCCGAGAATGAGCGTGAGCGGAGTGCGAAGCTCATGGCTGATGTTGCTGAAGAAGGCTGTCTTTGCGCGGTCAAGAGCGGTGAGTTCTTCGGCACGTCGCTTCTCGGCTTCATATGCATCCGCGTTGGTGATGCTTGCGGAGATCTGCCCGGCGGCCAAGTCAAGAAATCCGGCATAGCCCGCATCGAATTGCCGGTAAGGGTTCAGTGCGGCAATGAAGACGCCGGCGGGCTTCTCCTGGCCTCGCCGAAAGATAGGAACCAGATGCGCCTGGTTCGGCGGTTTGTTCCAGACGCCTGCCGGTAAATCCGGAAACAGTTCGCCAAGTCGATCGATCGTGATGGCTCTGTTTGAATCAAATACCAGGTCGACCGGCCACGGGGCACTCACCGATTCGCTATCCATTTCGCGTGGAGCGGCCGGATGACTGGTCTCGATGCCGCTCTGTGCAACCAGACAAAGCGTTGGGCCGCCATCCTCGAAACAATAGACAAGCGCAAAGGGGATGTCCTTCTGGTCTGCGAGGCCGCGTTCAATCGCTGCAAACACTTCCTTCCTCGTGTTTGCATCTACCAGCGCGCCGGCCAAGGTGCTGAGGGAGGCGAGTTGGCGTTCTCCGCGCACACGCTGCGTGTCTTCCATTACGACGCACAACATCCCCTCGATCTGGCCATTCGGTCCTGCCAGCGGGCTATAGGAGAAGGTGTGATACGTTTCTTCAGGAAATCCGCTGCGCTCGAGAATCAGGCCCAGCGTCTCGTCCCATGAGGCTTCGCCGGTCCGCATTACGCGTTCAATGCGAGGGCCGATGTCGGGCCAGATCTCGTGCCATACTTCCGTAGCGGGCTTTCCCATCGCCCAGGGATGCTTCTTGCCCAGCGTCACCCGTGCATAGGCGTCGTTGTACAGGACTGTAAGCTCGGGTCCCCAGGCCATCCACATCGGAAAGCGCGAACTGACCAGGATGCGGACAGCGGCCTTGAGGCTGTCGGGCCATCCGGCTACATGCCCGAGCGGAGTCGTCGACCAGTCGTAGGAACTGATCAAGTCGCTCATCGAAACGGGCTGCATCGTTCCTGCATGTCCGCTTTCGAGCGGGCTCTCCTGCATCGGGACCCTCCGGTTTGCTACCCCCACAAGATCCCTACGGCTTCAAAACAGACAAATCCGGGTAAGGGGAGAAACTCGAACTTCTACATTCAGAGGCAATTGACTGCTTTAGAATCCAACTTCGACCTTAGATGCCGCAGTTTCTTCAACCGTTGCCTATCTGCCTCTCTCGGCTCGTTCGCCTCTTCCAGGGCAGCTGCGCACTTATAGATCTCATTCTCACTGGCATTGCGAACGATCGCCCGTGTATTCTCGGCCCATGGACGAGCACCAATCCTCGACGGCAGAGGCTCTCAACCAGCTACAGTCCGCCTCCTCCTCGTACCTTCGTTCAGCACGACATCAGCCGGTGAACTGGCACTCCTGGGGAGAAGCCGCTTTCGCCCGCGCGCAGGCTGAGAACAAGCCGATGCTCTTGGACATCGGAGCTGTATGGTGTCATTGGTGTCATGTGATGGACAGGGAGTCCTACGAGGACCCGGAGCTTGCCCGCATCATCAACGATCACTTCATCGCGGTCAAGGTGGATCGTGATGAACGCCCCGACGTCGATTGCCGCTACCAGGCAGCCATCTCCGCCATTAGCGGGCAGGGTGGCTGGCCCCTAACGGCCTTCCTCACGCCCGATGGCCGCCCGTACTTCGGCGGCACCTATTTTCCCCGCGACGACCGCTACGGTCGTCCCGGCTTTGGCCGGGTGTTGCTCACCATGGCACAGGTGTGGCGGGAGCGCCGCGACGAAGCGCTTGAATCGGCGGCCAGCGTGATGGGAGCCATCGAACACAATGGAAGTTTCTCCGCTCGCAGCGGCGACCTCACCCTTGCCCTCGTCGACAAGATCGCGGCCTCAGCGGTCTCGCAGTTCGATCCGCGCCATGGCGGTTTCGGTTCACAACCAAAATTTCCACATCCAGCGATTCTCGACCTCCTTCTCGAGGTAGGACTCGGTCGTGGCAATAAGCAGGCGGAGCAGGCTTTCACAGTGACGCTTCAGCAGATGGCCCGGGGTGGTGTCTACGATCAACTCGCTGGCGGCTTCCATCGCTATAGCGTCGACGAACGCTGGGTGGTTCCGCACTTCGAAAAGATGATCTATGACAATACCGAGCTGCTGCGTAATTACGTGCACGCCTATCAGAGCTTCGTGCGCGACGACTTCCGCAGAACGGCCGAAGAGATCATGGGCTGGCTCGATGCTGTCATGACTGACCGTAAGCGCGGCGGCTTCTTTGCCTCACAGGATGCCGATATCAATCTCGACGACGACGGCGACTACTTCACCTGGACTCTCGACGAAGCGCGCGCTGAGCTCGATGCAGATGAGCTTGCAGTCGCCTCTCGCTATTGGGATATCGGCGAACTCGGTGACATGCACCACAATCCCGCGAAGAACGTGCTCCATCGCAAACTTACCATCGATGAAGTTGCGGCCCAGACTGGCAGATCGGTTGAAGAGACGCGTCGACTGATCGCGTCGGCTCACCAGAAACTTCTGGCCGCCCGCATCGCGCGACCGACTCCGTTCATCGATACCACCCTCTACACCAGCTGGAATGCAATGGGAGTCACGGCATACCTGGAGGCTGCTCGCGTCCTGCGCGCCGACGGGCCGCGCGAATTTGCGCTGCTTACGCTCGATCGACTTCTCGCCGAAGCATGGGATGGCGCGGAGACGCTCCATCACGTGATGGCTTACGGCAACGAGGCCGGCGCCAAACTCGTAGACAAAGTTCCCGGGAATCTCGACGACTATGCAATGACCGTCCACGCCTGTATCGACGGCTGGATTTCAAGTTGCGAGATGCGTTTCTATCGCGCAGCTCGAAAACTCGCCGAGGCCATGATCTCGAAGTTCTACGACCGTACGGCTGGCGCCTTTTTTGACATCGCGATGAATCTCCCCGGCGCCACTCCGCTCGGAGCGCTCACCGCTCGCCGCAAGCCGCTTCAGGATTCCCCAACGCCGGCCGGCAACCCGACCGCTGCCTCTGCGTTACTGCGCCTCGAGGAACTTAGCGGCCGCAAGGAATACCGCGAGATGGCCGAAGATGCGCTCGAGTCCTTTGCCGGTATCGTCGAGCATTTCGGCTTGTACGCGGGGAGTTACGGAATTGCTCTCGAACGGCTCCTGCTCGATCCCATGCAGATCGTCATCGCTGGTCAAGGGCCTGAAGCCGACCAGCTTGAGGCCCTCGCAATGGCGCGATTTGCGGTTAACAAAACCGTCATTCGTCTTCGCCCTGGGCAAATTGTCGCCAGTAACCTGCCAGAGGCCCTCGCCGAGACCGTAGTCCAGGTTCCAAAGCCCGAAGGCAAGCCCGCATGGGCCTTAATCTGTCGCGGCCGCACCTGCATGCCGCCGGTCTTCGATGCTGAAGGCCTGCTGCACGCCCTCGAATAGGCCGGTAGGCTCTCACGACCCACTGAATGGATTTCCCTCCTGCGGCTTGATGGTTGTCGGATCGGGGTTCGGCGTCTCTCCAGGTTCCCTCCCTTGTTCCTGGACCTTCGACCCCGTTTTGCCTGTAAATACGCGGTAGGGATCCCCCGGCAGAAGTTTGTTTTCTTCGAGCGCCAGCCGAACGCGCCGCCTGAACTCGCGCACCGGTCCAAATTGCTTCATAGCCTGGGTCTTGAAGACAACCGGGAAAATGAGCTCCGATCCCTTGAGCGCATCCACACCCAGCACTTGTGGATCCGCTACAAACAAGTCCTTGAACTCATCGCTGTTTCGGACCTCCATGGCAATCTCCTTCAGCATTGCCGTTACTTTGTCGGGATGCGCGGAGAAATCGACGCTCACCTGCACCGTTGCCACCGAGTAGTCGACACTCAGGTTGGCAACGGTCGTGATCTGCGAGTTGGGAACCACGTACACGGTGCCGTCGCTGTCTCGTAAGATCGTCTTGCGAAGGGTCATCGATTCGACTACGCCTGCGACGCCGGCAATCTTTATGTTCTGCCCCACGTTGAACTGATCCTCGAGCAGAATCATCGTGCCGTTCAGCATGTCGCGGACCAGGTTCTGTGCCGCCAGGCCGATGGCAACCCCGGCGACGCCTGCCGATGCCAGCAGAGGCGCGAGGTCCACGCCGATTGCTGCCAGAAACTGCATCACGACTATCGTTGCAATGATCGCGAAGCCGGTGGCGCGGATTACTCCCGCCATCGTCTTTACCTGAGCGATCCGGTTGTGTGCTGCCGCGTGCTGCTCGGCGATTCGGATCATCCGCGCCGTAATGAGTGCGAGAACGCGGTAAAGTACGAATCCGATGAGCGCCGCCACGATGAGATGTGGCAGCTTGATCCGGACAAACTCCTGGGTATCGCCCATCCACTCGTCTAGCACCTTACCCATAAAACGGCCTTCGGAAAACAATTCCCAACGCGAGACCAAAAGGAAAGCAAGCATACGAACTCCTGTTTTCAGTATCTACATTGTGCAGAAAATGGGTCCCGGTCGATTCCCAAAACTCTGGAGACCCAGATGCTGTTTATACCTGAATTGCCCATAAGGGAAACTGTGAACATTGTTTCTTTGCTCCCCACTCCTCCCCACTTGGCAGAGCCTTCAACAGGAAGCGAAATAGACATTGCGAATGACTGCAGAAAACTGCTTTCATTGGCCATCGCTTTCAGATCCAAACTGCGCCAGACGCCCGGTGGCCGTCCTTCATCCGATGTCGTACGAAAAGGGCAGGAGATTAAGAAACTGGCGCATGCAGTGAAGGATAGGATGATCATTTCTTCAGAGGCGGAGTTTTAGCCTGTCAAAATGCGTAGGGACGCAATATCTGTGCATGAAAGTCCCGCTCAGTCAATAATAGGTATGCGCCTCACAGGAGGGTCCACATGAGAGGAGAGAGAGAGCGTTCGCCAAGGAAGTTCTCGGGCGGCACGTTCTGGTTGATCTGTGCGGCCGTCCTGTTTGCGGCAGCTTGGGTTTGCATAGCCCAGGACAGCCATCCAGCTTCGCCCCAGGACAACAAGTCAGCAGCAGCATCTCAATCTTCGGCCGCTGCTTCTTCTGATTCCAGTACCCAGGATCCCGATCCCGCCAAAATGACCAGGCAGCAGAAAGCAGCAGCAGCTAACAACGAGCGAAAGAAACAGATTACCGATGAGAGTACACAACTTCTGACCATGGCCCTCGCCTTGAAGGCAGAGGTCGACAAGACCACCAAGGATACCCTTTCCATCAAAGTGATTCGCAAAGCCGACGAAATCGAGAAACTCGCACACAACGTGAAGGAAAAGATGAAGCAGAGTGCGGGCGCCAGTTAAAAGCGTCGCTGAATAAATTTGAGCCAAGTTCGGAAGTTCCCAGGGGAGTAAACCGCAGCAAACGGAAGTGAGCATGAAAAGCGAAAGACATCAAATGCGACCGATGTACCCACAAAGCGGGCTCTCGGTACGGGGCCTGGTTCTTTTAACCGGTTGCATTTTGCTTGTCGCGCTCTCCCAACAGGCAGGGAGTGGCCAGCAAACCAACCCGCTCCCGAACCGTCCGATTGTCATTCCCAATCGCACGCTCAGTCCAGACGAAATGAAACAGTTAACCGACAAGAACGCTCGCAAGCACAAGTTTGACGCCGCCAACGCCGCCCGGAAACAGGTCATCGACAACGAAACCAATAACCTGTTGATTCTTGCCCGCGATCTGAAAGCCAAAACCGACAATCTGGGATCGAACCCGCCCTCGCCGATGATGCTGCGCGAAGCTGCCATGATCGAAATCCTGGCAAATGATGTGAAGGAAAAGATGAAATTGACCGTTAATCCTGATTGATTGGCTGGGGAGCCCGAAAGGTAATGCGTTCAATACAGAGGTTGAGGAGCGCGGCTAAAGTTGTTACGGCTTTGGTGCTTGCGGGAGCGCTGCTCGGCTGGGCGCAATTTGGATCAAGAGGGACGGGCCAGATTACCCGGCAGGGGGGCTCCGACGACACTTACGCCGCAAATGCCAATGCGACATGGGATGCGAAGCGGATGAAAGCACTCAATGCGGATCGCCACAAGTCCATGGTTTCTGATACCGAGAAGCTGGTGAAACTCGCGCGCGAGTTGGATGCCGAGGTAGCATCCAACCCTACTGAGGAGCTAACGCCCCAAGAAATGCACCAGGTGGCGACCATTGAAAAGCTGGCGCACAATGTGAAAACCAAGATGGCTCAGGCATTTGGAGGAGGTCCCGAACTGAAGCCGCCTGTGTTTCCATCTGGCGTGCCCAGCGTCGAATAGTTGTATACAATCATTTTGGATTAGAGATAAATAGACTGGCAAAGCTCGAAAGAACCCGAACCTTGGAGTAAGACAACATGGGACTTGCGGTTTCCAGCGCTCACGCGCAGAAGGTGGCGGATGCCTCAGGCAAGCTGGGCTCACAAGAGTTGATCCAAATCTATCGGTTGATGTACCTGTCCCGCCGCGTCGATGACCGCGAAATACTCCTCAAGCGCCAGCAAAAGACCTTCTTTCAGGTTTCCGGGGCCGGCCATGAAGCACTGCAGGTCGGGGCGGCCCTCGCCCTCAGGCCCGGTTATGACTGGTTCTTCCCCTATTATCGCGACCGCGGGCTCTGTCTGGCCCTCGGCTTAACCCCGACTGACATGTTTCTGCAAGCTGTGGGCGCCGGTACCGATCCCGCGAGCGGTGGTCGCCAGATGCCGACCCACTGGAGCAGCCGCGAGCTACACATCGTGAGCACTTCATCTTCAACGGCAACACAGGTACTTCACGGCGTCGGCTGCGCCGAAGCCGGCCGCTATTTCGCCCGTCACCCGGATGCCGCAGCGAAGGCCGAAGGCGACTACAGAGCCTTTCGTGACGTCACCTTCCACGGCGACGAAGTCGTGCTCACCTGCATCGGGGAGGGCTCTACTTCGCAAGGCGAGTTCTGGGAAGCGCTCAACACCGCCTCCAATCGCAAGCTCCCCGTCATCTTCATGATCGAAGACAACGGTTACGCGATCAGCGTTCCCGTCGAAGTGAACACGCCCGGCGGCAACATCTCGCGCCTCGTAGCCAATTTCCCGAACTTCCATTTCGAAGAGGTTGACGGCACCGATCCCGAGGCCAGTCTCCGCGCCTTCCAGCGGGCAGCACAACACTGCCGTGCGGGACTTGGACCGGCTTTCGTCCATGGACACTGCGTCCGCATTTATTCTCACTCGCAGTCCGACGATGACAAGCTCTATCGCACCGCAGCAGAGCGCGAAGCCGACGCGATGCGCGATCCAATCGCGAAGCTGCAGATGCGCCTGCTTCGCGAAAACATCCTCACCACTGAACAGATCAACGCGCTTGAGAAACAGCTGGAACGCGAAGCAGCAGAAGCCGCCGAGCGCGCGCTCGAAGCGCCACTGCCTGAAATTTCCAGCATTCCACGCCACGTCTACTCTGAAGACCTCGACCCAACCCGCGCATTTTTTGCGACTGAGACGGTACAGACGCCCATCTGGGCAAACGGAAAGGGAGGCGCCACCAAGGCTGGCGCGCCCCGCACGATGGCCGACCTCATCAACCTCTGTCTCCACGACGAAATGCGCCGCGATCCGCGCATCGTCGTCTACGGCGAAGACGTGGCCGACGCCAGCCGCGAAGAGGCCCTTGCTGAGGTGAAAGGCAAGGGCGGCGTTTTCAAATTGACATCGGGCCTGCAGACCGCCTTCGGTTCCGAACGCGTGTTTAACTCTCCGCTGGCTGAAGCGAACATTGTCGGCCGCGCTGTTGGCCTCGCCGTGCGGGGCATGAAGCCCGTTGTCGAGATCCAGTTTTTCGATTACATCTGGCCGGCAGTCCACCAGATCCATAACGAGCTATCCCTCATGCGTTGGCGATCGAATGGCGCGTGGGCCGCCCCCGCCGTAGTCCGTGTCCCGATTGGCGGGTATCTGACCGGTGGCGCCATCTACCATTCACAATCGGGCGAGAGCTTCTTCACACACATTCCCGGCCTTCGCGTCGTCTTCCCGTCGAACGCCCTTGATGCCAACGGCCTTCTTCGTACCGCGATCCGTTGCGATGACCCGGTGCTCTTTCTCGAGCACAAACGCCTCTATCGCGAATCGTATGGCCGCGCGCCCTACCCGGGTCCCGATTTCGCCATCCCCTTCGGAAAGGCGAAGATCGTTCGGCCGGGTCAGCACATGACGCTTGTGACCTACGGCGCACTCGTTCCGCGAGCCCTTCAGGCTGCCAACACTGCCAGCCGCGATAAGGGCATCGAGGTTGAGGTCATCGATCTCCGCACGCTCAGTCCCTATGACTGGGAAACCATCGCCACCTCTGTTCGCAAGACCAGCCGCGTGATCGTGGCCCACGAAGACATGGTGAGCTGGGGGTACGGCGCTGAAATCGCAGCCCGCATCGCCGACGAACTCTTCGAAGACCTCGACGCCCCGGTCAAGCGCATCGGCTCGATGGATACCTTCGTCGCCTACCAGCCCGTCCTTGAAGACGCGATCCTGCCCCAGCCAGACACGGTTCTCAAAGCGATTGTCGAGTTGCACGGATACTAGCTGGCGCTCTGAACCGTAAATCTTGATTCGTATCCTGGTCTCCCAGGTTCCGAATCGGGACCCTTCGACTGCGCTCCGGACAGGCTCTGGGCACCCAATTATGGTGCAAAAACCAGGCGGCCCAGCGGAGGTCCCCGGTATGTACCCCCTCCCCCTCTCCCCCCCCGGTATTTTTATGAAAGTAATAGATTCTACGGGGGCTATTAGAGGGGGTTATCGCCTTATAACAGAAAAGTTGTTTGCAAATACGAATGACTCATGGCGGAAGGCTCCTCGGCTGGATTTTGAATACCAGTTGTATTGTGCGCCACAGGCACAAAACTCCCTGCAAAAGTCCGCAAAGAATCTCAGTTTTAGATTCAACAGCTTAGTCGGATGATCGTCTGTTCAGTGGCTTGACATCTCTAACGACGTCGGCGTCTGTCAAGGGCGAAGTAGGGCGTCATCGTGGGGAGCGGGGTCAAGGGCGCCGTTTTGTGGCGTTCATCTGGACCCTTGAGGCCGCTCCCCACGACCGTAAGCTTGGGCCGGGAAGGAAGCACAGA
>Ga0335080_10002669_pt1 | contig 17856 bp, 14 predicted proteins | sample Lox_Sample_34_FD_206720 | JGI IMG/M metagenome (GOLD analysis project Ga0335080, IMG submission 206720) | Soil microbial communities from Loxahatchee National Wildlife Refuge, Florida, United States - Lox_Sample_3.4 | ecosystem: Environmental > Terrestrial > Soil > Wetlands | place: USA...
GACCACAATATACCGCCATCGCGTAGTCGCCATTCTGCCGGTCGCCGTCAACCATCACCTCAACGTCATCATCCAGGTAAGGCGCATTCGGAGAGTCGGTAAACACAAAGTCGTCGGTCACATCAACAGCAACATACAAATAATTGTCATCGTACAAGGTGTAGATGACGAAACTAGAGTCTTCGGGGCTGTCCGGAGGAAGAAGGGTGGGCATCCAGGGAATATTGGGAACAACGCCCGGGGCGGTCGCCGGTGTGCTGCCATCCACGTAAACCGGAGTTGCGCCTGCCCATTCGCGCGGGCTGAAAACGCCGTCGATTACAGGTGGATGGGCCGTGTAATTAGCCACCATCACTTGTTTGCCAGGAATTGTTGTTTGTGGGTTCGCGATGAACCCTTGATTTTGGCCTTGTTGGTTTTGCCCCGCCCAATTGACGAACGGTAGGACCGTTAATAGAGCTGATAGAGCAAGAACGACAAAAGCGATGCGTTTCATCATCCCTCCATGTGCATTAGCTAGACCAGGTCGAACGTGTACATCGTCTGGACTCTTTAATTTCGCTTTCCTGTGAGGCTGAGCCACTTGCCTGTTCGCCCTTCACACTATCGATTCGGGTAACTCATATTTCAAGCGACAAAGAACGACAAAGTGGACCGGAACCTGTCCGTTCCGAAGTTTTGCATCGTGGGTTGTGTCTTGCGCTATAGAGGGGCCCAACCCATGCTCACGCCTCTGTCGCCGATTTATATCCCCAGCTCCTGGCTTGTCCGCTAACCGGACACGTGTCCGGTTACCGCGTTAATCGGGAGTTGAATGTCATTTCGACGTGAGCTTAATTAGACGCTGCATGAGTCCAAAGGCCGCAGCAATTACAGGACCGCCCAGTTTGTCCTTCGCAAGAGTGTCAAGAGGCCCTTCACCAAAGTGAAGGCCGCTCGGAGTCAGGAAATTAATTCTGGCCCGGCCACTTGTAGGCACGGGCGGTCTGCCTTTTTCCCAAGGGCCGATTGCTTGAGCAACCGTGGCGCTGGCGTGCAGCAATTCGTCGATAGGTTGGTCTAGGGTATTGTCGGGTCTTTCCCATACGACGCCCGCCCCGCTGTAGTTGTAGTAGCGGGCATGATGGTCAGCATACGCTGCGACCAAATCCGTACCGTTCTTCATCCCCACCTCAACCACAACTCCGAGGACACGCTTTTTCGCATCTTGGGGAGCGGTAACACCCAAGTCTGTTAGAAAGTGATACGCCTGCAAGTAGTGGCGTGACTCAAAGCCGCTAGTTTGCAGAATTTCTTGTAGAACCCTCGTCGCATTTCCTTTGTCACCCGATTCAATGAACTTGCGCGTTCGTTCAAATGAAATCCACGGCTCGCATGACGCTTGAGTCGAATACGACGCCCACTGAGCAAGCGACTGGTCGCCAAAGAGGGTTTCTCGAATTTCAGTTGTTTGCGCTTGAGGTTTTTTCTTCAGCCAATCGAACACAGCCAGCTCCCACTCAACGGCAGAAGAATCTTACTGCACTCCGCGTTACAACTCCTGGTAAGTCCGCTAACCGGACATCTTGTTGCTAGTACCCATTCAGGGGTTAGAAGGCTCTGCGACGACACCACGGGGTGTCAAAACGGCGAGAAGAACCGCCACGATAATTAATGCAGGAACGTCTCCCAAAAGATGGCCATGTTCGGCAGGAGCATTGATCGCCTGGACGGCCATTATGCCTGCATGAACAAGGCTCGACCAAACAGTGAACCAGATCAAGCTGCGGTGTTGCAGAGGATTTCGGGAAGCAATGAGCAGAAACACACCAAGAGTTGCATAGACACCGAGAATCATTTGTTCGTATTCGGGTTGATTGGGCTGCCACCGCCAACCAGAGGGCCACAACGCCATCATGAGCGGATATACTCCGAAAACAAAAATCAGGCCAACCAAGATCAAGGCTACACGCAGATAACGCACTCGCGTCGCAACGTTCATAACTTACCTCCGCCAATGTTTGTTGATGGGTAACCGGACCTGAGCGGGGATGCTAGCCGGTCAGACGGAACAGGTCAACTCCTGGTTTGTCCGGTGGTCTCAATAGGTCGACGCAACACTCAGTTCAAGCCCACCTCGCGCTGAAAACAAAAGCTAAGATCGCTCGCTAGGTTAAATCCGGAACACTGCCCTGGCTGGGATTGGAGCGAGTACAGCCAAGGACGTGGATTCGTCCGGAGAAACATGGTCGAGTCAATACGTTGAACGGTGTTGCATCGACCGTTTGAGCCGGCAGCGCAAATCGGAAACATAGGTACTAGCCGTCTCTCCTCGCCGGTTAGCCGCAAGCAACCATTTGTATGATGCGGTCCGTCTCATTTCAACAAATTGTGTGGCTCGCCACCAACAGCATGAGACTTCTTTCTACCTTGGCCCTTTTGTTCTGCCTAACTGGAGTTTGTGTCGCACAGGAGGGCGACGGGACATCAGCCACAATAAAAACCCGTTCCAATCTGGTTATGGTGCCAGTGTTTGTGAGCACCATTCACGGACAGCCGGTCTTCGAGATGAAGGCAAGTGACTTTGCGCTGGCAGACAACGGCAATCCTCAACATGTCACCTTGGAGGTGGATACAGATTCGCAGCCCCTCGCGCTGGCAATTGTGGTTGAGACCGGTGGTGAAGGAGCAACGCACCTCGCTGACTATCAGGAACTAGACTCTATTCTTGATGCGTTGGTCGGCAATGTAGAGCGCCGCGTGGCGGTAATCGCCTTCGATACGAAGCCACACCTGATTGTTCCATTTTCTTCAAAGACGGAGGACGCTTCCAACGCCCTTGCAAGCCTCTCAGCAGGCGACCACGGTGCTGCAATTCTTGATGCTGTGACATTTGCTGTCGGCCAACTCCGAGTGCAGCCTGCTGAGTATCGGCGCGCCGTTGTGCTGCTTAGCGAAACGATTGACCAAGGCAGTGAGACGAAATTGGATGACGCTCTCCGTCTCATCAGCGATACCAACACGGCCATCTACAGCTTTGCTTTTTCTAGCACTCGCTCGGCGGTCTCGCACGAGGCGTCAAAATTCAGCAGTCACGACCCCGGCCCTGAGCACGGCTGTTTTAGCCGCACTGGAGCTGCCCCAGGGTACGAGGGTCACTACGACAAGCAGGTGCTCGACTGCATCAGCCAGCTTGCGCCACCGGTGAGATTGGTGACGATGACTTTTTTAGCCGCTCGGAATGGACTGCGGACGAACACCGCTGAATCTCTTGCCCAGCTTACAGGGGGCGAGTTTTATCGCTTTAACAGCGCAAAGGACCTGAAGTCTGGCCTTATTGGAGCGTCGAACAATATCCCAAACTACTACGTTCTGAGTTTCCAGCCGACTGACCCGGCACCCGGGTTGCATGCCCTTCGCGTGACCACGACTGGCCGCCAGCAAATGGTTATCAGATTTCGGCGGGAATATTGGGTCGAGGATATTAAGCGCTAGCGAATGTAAATTCCGCCATTCGGTCGTCCGCAAATCGGACAAGTTCGTTCCAGTACCGAGCTAGAGCTTTCGCTAATCAGGTATCGTCGGCAATGATTGAAATAGTACAAGATCCCACACACCACACCGCTGAAATCGTGAGCAGGGGATGAGCAAGGCTGTGATCTGGTTAATGGAAATCGGATCGAACGAGCTCGTCCTGATGCATAGGTTTGGCTTCCAGCAGGCGCAGTGTAAGAATCGCCGCAGGCACCAGGTACAAAATAGTGACGCTGGTCCACATCAATGCCCCCGCACATTGCTGATCAGCGAGCACCGGCCAGTCCCAACTGCGGCGAACCCCCAGATAAACGGGATACACCACCCGGTCGGAAAAAACTAAAAAGGCGGAGAGAATGTCGCAGGGCAGTGTGGCGAGAAAAAGATACAGAACTTGCGACCATTGCGGCGACAGGCGAACGTTGGGCCATACCGGTATCACCGGCGACCAGAACAAAAATCCGCCGAGCAAAAACGAAAAATGCTCAATAACGTGCCAGGTCTCCGATTTCAGTGCCGCCGTGAACAGATACGGGACATGCCAACCGATCAGCACGCCGATCGAGAAGATCCAGCAAAACGCCATCCTTTCGCACAACCTGGAAACTGCCTTTACAAAATGACTCCGAAGAAATGGACCTAGAGCGAACTGAACGACTCTAGCCGGCAACCCGTGAAGCAAGGGCAACGCCGGTTTTCCCAGCAGAATCAACAGCGGCGCGACGGTCATCAGCAGAAGATGCTGAACCATGTGCACCGTCAAGGATTCGTCATCGAGCGCTGCGAGTGGCGATGCCACTGCCACCCAAATCAAAAAGATCCCGCAGAGGAAGCTGAAGCCGCGCCAAAGTTCGACCGCGCTGCTCGCGTGGGCCGCCGCTCGCCGGAGGTTCAGCCAGCCGCACGAATACACCGCTAGGACCAGCGCTGCCGTCGCGGTGAAGGGAACCGGGAGCGACCACGTTTGCGATATCTCCTGACTCCAGTTCATGGCTGGTCCCGCACTGGAGTCGAATCATTCGGAGTTTGCTCCAGAGCCAAACTGCGCGACGCGTCTCGTGCCGGGGCCTGCCCCGCCGGGTGCAGCGATGCCAGGAATGCCACCAAAGCCGTGGTTTCCATGGGACTCAGATTCGTCCCGTACGCCGGCATGTTTCCACCACCTTGAATGACCTGACGCACCAACTGGTCCGGTGTTAGGCGCGTTGCGACGCTATCCAACGATGGACCGCGTTGCCCGCCCCTATTCCCGAGCGCATGGCAGTTGCGGCATTGCTTTTCCTGGAACACCAGGGCCCCGCGACGTTCGAGCGCAGTCCGATTCTTGAGAAATTCCATGGGTATGGGCTCCCCGCTCCATGCGTCCATATGGGGACTCCACGGTGTGGATCCGGACAAATGTGTGAGCGTTCCCAAAGCTACCGCAACAAGCAACACGGTGAGGACGGCAATCGGACGGCGCCGCCAACTCTTCTCTCCTTCTCCGGAGACAAATGGCAACAGAATCAGAGCAACAATCACCACCACGGGACCAACCAAAAGCGCGGGTGTTTCCAGCGATGGCGGCAAGAGCGACAGCAGCGCATAGAGCCACAGGAAAAAATAATCTGGCCGCGGCGCCGTCTGTATGATCGTCGGATCGGGACGGCCGGTGGGACCAAAGGGACCAAAGAACCAGGCGCAAGCCGCAACCGCGATCAAAACGAAGGCCGCAAAAAACATGTCCTTCCAAATGGCATACGGAAAAAAAGGCGCTCCATCCTTCTGCGTCAGTTCATGATACTCAGCCTCATAGGTTGCTTTGCGGACGATGCGGCCCGGCATCGGCCATTCATTGATTCCGAGTTTCAAAACCATCAGCAAGTGCAAACCGACGAAAGCCAGCAGCGCTCCCGGGATCACAAAAACATGCAGCGCGAAAAATCGTGACAACGTCGCTCCCGCAATAATCGGCCCGCCCAACAGGAGTTTCACCATCGCCGGTCCGATCAGCGGCACGTGGCTCGATATCGATGCTCCAATGCCGAGTCCCCAATATGCATCCTGATCAAACCGCAGAACCTGGCCGCTGAACGCCATCCCTAACGTCATCAGCAGAAGAAATACACCCACGATCCATGTCAATTCCCGAGGGAACTTGTAAGCGCCGAACAGGAACACCTGAACCATGTGCAGCAGCACGATGGCAATCATGAAGTTCGAGCCCCACCCGTGCAGCGCGCGGATGTACCAGCCCAGCGTGATATCGTGATTCAGCGCTTGCAGGCTGCCCCAAGCCTCTGCGGCTGAAGGCACGTAGATCAACGCCAGCAGAATTCCCGTAACAATTTGCAGCACAAATATCGTCAGCGCCGCGCTTCCGAACACATAGAACCAACTCGCGGTCCGGCGGGGAACAGGGTGCTCCACCGCCTCGCGTATCGGCGCGCCGAGTTGCAGGCGCCTTTCAAACCATCCACCGATTTCCTCGATTACCCGCACGGCAGCTTCTTTCTGTCGAGCGATGCGCTCGCACCCGGCGTAAACAGTTCGCCCGCCTGAATATTCAGCTGGCCATTCTCGATTCTGTAGGGATATTCGAACAGACCGCGCTCGGGCGGGCCCGACGCCCGTGACCCGTCGCGATAGTAAGCGCCGCCATGGCAGGGGCACATGAATAGCCCCGACTGCGGAAACCAGCGTACCGGGCACCCCAGGTGCGCGCAATTGATCGCGAATACCTGAAATTGGTTCCCCTCGATGTGGCGAACCCAACACGCTGTATCCACGGTTTTTCCGTCCGTCGGCATGACATTGGGATTTTTGAACGTGGCTAACCGTGTTTCCCCTTCGGGAAATGAACCCGCCGCTCCTAAGGCGACCCAGGACGCGTATCCGCCGGAGCGCCAGCGTGCCACTGAAGAGAGCAGGTACCCCACAACAGGGATGGCCAGTCCCGCGGCGACCGCCCCGTTGAACAAGATTCCGATCTTCACAAAAAGGCTGCGGCGCGACAGCGTCTCGTCATTTGGCATTGTGCTGCTCCTTGGCAACTTGGTTTTGTTGCGCGGCATTTGCCGGTCGTTGTTCTGCTAACCAGGCGACGACGTCGGTGATCTGCTGCTCCGTCATTGGATGGCCCGGAACATTGTTGCGCCAATCGGGGGCGCCAAAATCGGGCCGGCCGACGATTACCGCCGTACGTAAGCCCTGATTGCTGGTGAGCGCGAGATAAGCGCGCTCGATAATCGAGCTTCCCTTCGGCCCACCCCGGCCATCGCTGCCATGACACGTTTCGCAGAAGGTCTTGTAGTCCTCAGCGCCACGTTTTGCGTCGCCCGCCGAACTGCTGGCATAAGCGGGGACGTCAACGCCACTCAGGATTCCAGGCTTGCTCCACCGCGAAAAAATTCCTGAAGCGATCACCTCTACTTGCTTGTCCGTCAGCATTCCCCCGGCACTTTGCCCGAACGGAGCCATCGGCGTGCCGGGCACACCTTGCGTGATCGTCTTCTGAACCGTTTTTACGTCGGTGATTGCCAGGTAAACTGGGTCGGATAGCGGGGGGCCAGCGCCGCCCCGCCCATTTTCTCCGTGGCAACCCGCGCAGTTTGCTCCGAACAATGCTGCAAAATCCAGAATCTCATTGGGAGCCGGCACTTCCGAATTCTTGACTGGCTTGCCGGGTGGCGTACCGCAAGCGCAAAGCAAGAGCGCCGCCAGCACGTGCGCGAGCGATCGGGGAAACTTCGTCATCGATTTTCCTCTCCCCGTTCTCGAGGCGACATCATGCCGGGTGCTTCGATGCCAGCGCGGAACGCAAACGGCAGATTTTCGCGCGTGGGCACTTGCGAATGCCGGATAACCACCAAACCCGCCGTAACTCCGAAGGCCACTTGCGATACCACGAACCAGTACCAGTTGATATGGCTGGCCAACAGCGGATTCAACAGGTCAATCACCGAGTACAAAAGTCCCGACCAAAGGGCCGGCGCGATCAAGCCGCCCAGGAGCACCGGCCGGCGCGGTAGCATCGGTAACATAGCGCCGTAGAGCAGCCCGACCAGCGACGATCCAAGCAAGTGGAGCAATACCGCGAGGAGAAAGCTGTCCAGGTGGAACATGTTCAACTGTCCGCTGGAGAGAGTTTGCGATTGTGAATAGAAGACCGCGGCCAGCAAATTGATCGGATACCAGATACTCCCTGTATGCACGAGCCCGTAGGCGCACGCGACTACCGCCATGGCCACACTGCCCGCCATGCCGCCCTTCAACCCGGCGGAAATCGGATACGTTTTTAGAGGCAGCCACGCTCGCTGCGCCTCGATCACCGGAATCCGTTCGACCACCCGGCGTGAGGGCGTGATCCACTCCTCGCGTCCCTCCACCAACACTCCGATCTCGTGTTCCCGGGGAAAAACCTCTCGGAACCAACCAATGGTTCCCGCGACCGCCAGTAACACTCCTAACACCGAGATCGACACGTTGGTCAAAAGTCCCGTGAACAGGAGAGTGATCCCGAACGCCAATGCCACTGGCCACGCCGTCGGTGCGGGCAACTCTACTTCAGAGATTGCTCCCGCCACCCGCCGTTCATTCTTCTCACTGTGCATAATTCCTTCTGTCTTACCGCCCAACGATATACACCACCGTGAACACAACCACCCAAATCGCATCGACGAAATGCCAGTACATTGAGAGCACTTCAAGCCTTTCCGAATGCTGCCGTCCCACATACCCGCCCAGCGAAAACAAAAACACCGCCGTCAACATCAGCAGCCCTACGCAGACGTGAAGCCCATGCAGCCCCACCAGCGAGTAGTAGGTCGTGCCGAACAAATTGGTGGAGATTGTCAGCCCATGCTCATAAATCAACTTGTGCCACTCGCGCGCCGTGCCGAACAAAAACAGTCCGCCCAGCAAAATGGTCCCGAACCACAGCGCGCGGAAACCGCTCTGATTGCCGCTCGCGAAGAGCTTTGTCGCGAAGTGAACGGTGATGCTGCTGCTCAACAAGCAAATCGTATAAAAGATCGGCACTTCCAAAACTTGGCGTGGCGTCGGCCCGGAAAGACTTTTTCCCACATAGAAAAGATACGCGACCACGAAAATCGTAAAGATCGCCGATTCCGCAATGATCAGGCAGGCCATTCCGACCTTGCCCCGATTCGGCAAATTCCAAGTCGCGCTCGCTGGAATGGCTGTCGAACTCATGATTCCGTCCTACTCATATTGGCTGTCCGGATCTTCAGGATGTTTGCGATCCCACAGCGGGCGCCGGCTCGCGACCGTAGGTACAACCGCGAAGTTATAGGCAGGGGGCGGGGAAGTGACCGACCATTCCAGCGTCCAGGCGTCCCAAGGATCGTTCCCCGCCTTGCGGCCCCGAAAATAAGAAAGCACCAGGTTCGCGACAAAAATCAGAACCGCGATTCCTTGAATGAACGCTCCAATGCTGGAAATCAGATTCCACACTTCCCAGCCGCGCCCGGCTTCGTACGTATAGATTCGCCTCGGCATCCCCAGAATTCCCGGGATATGCATCACATCGAATGTGAGATGAAAGCCCACCAGGAACAGCCAGAAGTGTAATTTGCCCAATCTTTCGTCTAACATCCGCCCAGTCATTTTCGGATACCAGTAGTAGAAAGCGCCAAAGACCGCGAACAGAATCCCGCCGACGATTACGTAATGAAAATGGGCGACCACGAAATACGAGCCGCCCAGTTGCCAGTCCAGTGGCGCGCTGCCGAGCATGATGCCCGTCAAACCCGCGAACAGAAACTGAAAGAGAAACCCGATACAGAACAACATTGCGGTCTGGAACCTCAACTGGCCGCCCCACATGGTCCCCAGCCAATTGAAAATCTTGATTCCGGTTGGCACTCCTACCGCCATAGTGGTCAGCGTGAAAAAGCTGTTGGCGTAGGAATTCATTCCGATCGTGAACATGTGGTGGGCCCACACGCTCATGCTCACGAAGCCGATGCACACCGTCGCACCAACCATTACGGGATACCCGAAGATCGGCTTTCGCGAAAAAACCGGAATAATCTCCGACAGGAACCCGAAGCTCGGAATGATCAGGATGTACACTTCCGGGTGGCCAAAAATCCAGAAAAAATGCATCCAGATCGCCGCCGACCCACCTGCCTGCGTGTCAAAGAAATGTCCGCCCAAATAACGATCCACCAGCAGCATGATCTGCGCAGCAGACAGCGGGGTCAGCGCCAGCAGCACCATTCCGCTCATCACCAGGTTGAGCCAGGCGAACAGCGGCATCCGGTTGAGCGTCATTCCAGGGCAACGCATGCACAGGATCGTGGCAATCAGATTGATCGCCGTGCCGATACTTCCAAATCCGGAAACCAGCAGTGAGATCGTCCAGTACGTCGAACTGTTCCCCGGAGAAAAAGCCCGCGCCGTCAGAGGTGCGTAGGCCCACCAGCCCACATCCGGTGCGCTTCCCCCACCGTAAAGCCCGCTGCCACCCAGAAAACTGAAATACAGTAACGCTCCTCCGAACGCCGTCAGCCAGAAGCTAAAAGCGTTGAGTCGCGGAAAAGCCATGTCGCGCGCGCCGATCATCAACGGCACGAAGTAATTCGCAAATCCGAACAGGATTGGCATCGCCACGAAGAAAATCATGGTCGTGCCGTGCATCGTAAACATCCGGTTAAACACTTGCGGCGACACGAAATCGCTGTGCGGCCGTATCAACTGGATGCGAATCACAACCGCTTCCAGTCCCCCCATCACCAGAAAGAACAACGCCAGGAGGATGTAAAGAACTCCCAGACGTTTATGATCAACCGTGACGAGCCAATCGTGCAGAATCAGCATCCACGGCCGGCTCGTTCGGCCGGCGATTGGCATCGCTAGTGCTTCCGACGACATGTGCAGCACCTCTCCACCGCTACCGCAACGTTCTTAGATAACGTACGAGCGCATCCAATTCCGGATCGGTCATCTTCATCGCGGGCATCAGCGAGCCGGGCTTAATCGCGTCGGGATTTTGAATCCACATTCGCAGGTTTTCGGCGGTATTGTCCGCAGCGCCCGATGCAATCGTCTTCCGGCTCATCAGGTGAGTAAGGTCGGGTCCAAATCGCCCATTGGCCGTGGTCCCCTGGATGGCGTGGCAATTGACGCACGCCGTAGTCTCGAAAACGCGCTTACCCGCGGCCTCGGTCGTCTCGGCGGCGGCCGGTTTTGCTTGCGCGCTGATCCACGCGCTGAACTCTTCCGGAGTGTCGACGGAAACCCTCAGCAGCATTTTTGCGTGCTGCGTTCCACAATATTGCGCGCACTGCCCAAGGTAAATTCCGGCTTCGTGTGGCTCGATCCACATTTCATTGGAACGGTTGGGAATCAGGTCCGTCTTGCCAGCCAATTGCGGCACCCAGAAGCTGTGGTCGGTGTCGGCCGACAGTAATTGCAAAAACGTCGGCATGGTTCGCGCAGAGGTGCTCACCGGAATGTGCAGCTCGTTCGCCGTTACCACTCCGTATTTCGGATAGCGAAACTCCCACCAATACTGATGCCCAATGGCGGTTACCTCCACCGCCGACGCAGGCTTCCGCGCGTCCTGCACTGCGTGAATCACGCGAGACGTCGCCAGGAAGAGAATAATGACCAGCAGCAGAGGAATCACGATCCAAGCCAACTCGATTTGCGTGCTTCCATAGACTTGGGGCGGTTCGCGTTCCGGCTCCCCACTTCGCTGACGGAAGCGAACAAGCGCATAGACCAAAAGCGCGAACACCACCACGAAGACCGCGGCATCGATCGACACCACAAGGAACGACAGGTGATACACCGCGTCCGCCGGCGTCGACTCTGGTTGGATGGCACTGGGAATGGGATGTTCGGCTCCAGTCCCCGCTATGCACAACGACGCTGCTAACAGCACTCCCGTCAGCAACACAACAAGGCCGATCGCCGGACGCACCCATATTGGCGCTGGGACGCCCTCCGCGATTCGCCTCCTCAACTTGTTTCTTCCAGACGAGAATCGGTACTGCATATGCCCATCCCAACCGCGTTTCAACACCCTAACGATCGAAACTTAGATAAGGAACCAGGCCTCAAAGATGCGAACTCTTTTAACACAAAACACAAAAACAATCGTCCTCTTTGATCCGTACATCACGAAACCAACCGGGGCGGATCAATCCGGCGAAAAACACACCACCGCACGCAAAGATTCCGAGCGCCTCAGCGCCGAATTCGCTCGGAACAATCGTGCTTTCGCGGCGCTGACGGACATGCCCAGATGAGACGCTGTTCTCGGAAATTTCTCCCCTCAGCAAATTCCGCCAGGCGTTATTGCATCTGGCGATGGACGAAACAGGAACCGCATTTTCCTCGCTGGCAAAGGCTTGCGACGAACGGGAGGGCGAGCTCATCTGTGTCGCCAGCGATCCCCGCCTCGATAAGCTCCGAGCTGACCGGCGGTACGCAGATTTGCTCGTGACAGTCGAACTCCAGGGCGCTTCCGAACTGAAGGCTTCCGCCTGGCGGCCAGTTTTCAAAGGTGTCGCACGCACGGAAGGAACAAGCTGCTTTGGTCCTCCGTTAGCCGGACAGACGAGCCCCAATTTCCTCCCTTAAAACTTTTCCGAACGGCGCGCTTATGGTCAACTAGACCCATGACTACCGCCATCAACAAATCCAGCGACCTCATTCCTCAGCTTGATTTCCTCGCGATTTCAGCGCACGACGCCGAGTCCCTCATGAGAGGAATCGTCACCCTGCTCCACGAGAAGCTCACTCGGTACAATTGGGTGGGTTTTTACATGCTCGAGAAGGAAAGTGCTGGGGACATGCTCGTCCTCGGCCCATTCAAGGGTACGATGACGCCCCACACCCGCATTCCGCTCAACCAGGGAATCTGCGGCGCTGCTGCCGCCAGCGGAAAGACGATCGTCGTCGACGACGTCAACTCCGATCCCCGCTATCTTGCTTGTTCGCTCGAAACCAAGTCCGAAATTGTCGTTCCGGTCTTTGCTCACGGCAAGGTTGTCGGCGAACTCGACATTGATTCACACTTCCTCGCCGCGTTTGGACCCGATGACCGCAAGCTCTGCGAGCACGCCGCTGCGCTCCTGGGAAATTTCCTTGAGCAGCACCCTTGATCGGTGTCTTGGTGATTGGTAGTGGAATCCAAGGTTCCCGAGTTTACGGTATGACTGCCGTAGCCTGGTTCGAGTAGGCGCTTTCCGTCCCATCCGTGCCCAGCGTCGTCACCGCGTAAAAATAGGTAGTGCCCGAACTTACGCTGCTGTCCGTATAGCTCGTGCCGCTGATTGCTGCGCTGTCCAACTTCGTATACGGTCCGCCTGCCGCGGTCGCTCGATATACGTTGTATCCGCTCACTCCTGACGACGAACTCGCTTGCCATTTCAACGCCACCGAATGGCTTACCGTTGTCGTGCCCATGCCCGTCGCCGGCAACGTCATGCTTGCTCCGCTGGTCGCGTTGCTCGCGATCGTGATCGATCCCGATACGCTTCCCGCCGCTTTTGGTGCAAACGTCGCCGTTAACGTCGCGCTCTGGCCGGGCGCCAGCGTTGTGCCTCCCGCAATCCCGCTCAAGGCCATTCCCGCGCCGCTTACTGCGTCGCTCGAAATCGTTACGCTTGAGTTTCCGGCGCTCGTCACCGTCAACGTTTTCGCCGTCGACGCTCCCACCGCTACGTTGCCGAACGCCACACTTCCGGGTGAGACGCTCAATAACCGCGACGTCGCCGTGCCTGTTCCACTTACGGCGATAGATACCGAACTGTCTGTCGCTGTCGATGCAATCGTTACTGCACCGCTGGCACTCCCCGCGCTGGCCGGCTGGAACGCCACCGTAAGTTGCGCGCTCGCACCTGCGGCCAGCGCATACGGCGTCGTGATTCCCGAAACCGAAAATCCGCTTCCCGTTGTTGCCACACTCGAAATCGTCACTGCAGATGACCCCGTGTTCGTCAACTGAATTCCTTGGGTGTTCTTCGTCCCCACCGCCACATTCCCAAACTGGGCTGTAAGCGGCGTGGCCGCAACATATCCGGCGCTTCGCGAGACTCCCAGCCCCGTCAATGACACAGCCACAGTGCCATTAGCCGCGTTGCTGATCAGCTTCAGCGTCCCCGCGGACGTTCCTGCGTTCTGTGGCGTGAATTTCACGGTAAATGTCATGGTCGATCCAGCATGCAGCCAATGTGGCAGTGAGAGCCCTTGCACGCTGTATCCGCTGCCCGTCACCGTGTCGCCTGACAGTCGCACTCCGGAGTTCCCGGTGTTCGCGATGGTTACGCTTACCGTGTGCGCCCGTCCGACGGCCACTTGCCCGAAGTTCACCGCTCCGGGCGTCAACTGCAACTCGCCGCTGGCTCGCGCCGCGGGAGCCATGCCCGCCCCGATTACCGCCAACACCACAACGAGGTAGGGAAGTGTGCCCAATAAATTTGGTTTCTTTGGTTGGGAAAAAATCGCGCGAACAACTCTGACCTGGGGGCCCATAGGTTCCCAGTGTTGGCGAACGCTATTGGGTTATCTACTGAACTTCCGCCGCTTTATCGGGTAAGCCGCAGTACAGAACCTTCCCGAGTCCAGCGCCTTGTACGGAAATTCGCCCTGCCTTTACGACTGCGGTACAGGTAACCAGGAAGTTATCTCAACTCCGCTTCACGACTCAAGTCACCTCTGCAGCTCTGCCGCTTACGGCTGCCGACTACTAACGACCGGCTGCCCACTCATCACTTCACTTGTCCCGCTCATCAAACTCCTTCATCCAATCCCGCCCCTTCAGCACCTCGCGCGGCCGTGTTCCATCCGGCGGGCCCACAATTCCATCCTTCTCCATCAAGTCGATCAAATGTGCTGCGCGTCCGTACCCGATGCGCAATCGTCGTTGCAATGTAGACGTCGACGCGCGGCCCATCTCCAGGCAAATCCTTACCGCGTCCTGGTATAAATCGTCGTCCACATCGTCCCCGCCGTTTTCGCCGCCTCCCTCGCTTTCATACGTCCGCTCGGCAGCGCCAGTCCGTCCGCCTTTCCCGCCTCTCTGCTCATCATCTTCCTTTGGCGGTTCCAACAGCGATTCGTTGTATTTTGCCTGCGCCTGCTCTTTCCAGAACTCGCAGACTGCTGTGATTTCATCTTCGCTCACCAACGGCCCGTGAATGCGGTGCAACCTAGCCGATCCCGCCGGCAAATACAGCATGTCCCCCTTGCCGAGCAGCGACTCCGATCCGTTCGAATCGAGAATGGTGCGCGAGTCCACCTTGCTCGCTACCCGGAACGATATCCGCGCCGGGAAGTTCGCCTTGATCAATCCCGTAATCACGTCCACCGACGGACGCTGCGTCGCCAGAATCAAGTGGATGCCCACCGCGCGCGCCATCTGCGCCAGACGCGTGATCGACTCTTCCACGTTGTTCGTATCGACCATCATCAAGTCCGCCAACTCGTCGATGATGATCACCAGGTAGGGAAGTGGTTTGTGTTCGCTCTCTTCCGTATTCTCGAAAAGGGACAGCGATTGCTGCTTCTGGAAGGTCCGGTTGTACTGGTCGATGTTCCGTACGCCGCGCTGCGCCAGCAGTTTCAGCCGGTTTTCCATCTCCCGCGTGGCGTTCCGCAGTACGTTCGATGCCACCTTCGGGTCCGTCACCACCGGCGCCAGCAAATGGGGTATGTCTCCGTACAGGCTCAACTCCAGCCGCTTGGGATCGACCAGCACCATCTTCACGTCATCCGGCGTCGCCTTGTACAAAATCGACATCATCAGCGAATTGATGAACACGCTCTTACCCGTGCCCGTCGAACCCGCAATCAGCAGGTGCGGCATCGATGCCAGGTCCGTCACGCGGATGCGCCCATGCAAATCTCGCCCCATCGCCAGCGTCAGCTTGCTCGGCGAATTTGCGAACTCCGTTGCCTCGATAATTTCCCTCAGCGCAATCGTTTGCCGCCGGTCGTTCGGCACCTCAATGCCAACTGTCGATTTCCCCGGGATTCTTTCAATCAGGATCGACTCCGCCTGCAATGCCAGGCACAAATCCTCTGTCAGTCCGATAATCCTGCTGTACTTGATTCCCGCTTCCGGCTTGAACTCGAACGTCGTCACGACTGGACCGGGATTGATCTGCGTCACCCGTCCTTCCACGCCAAACTCATGGCACTTGGACTCAATCGCGCGTGCCCGCAGCTTCAGTTCCTCTTCGTCCAGTTTCTGCGTGCCCTCGCCCTGCCGCAGCAGTTGCGCCGAAGGCAGCCGGTAATTCGTCGGCCCCTTCGCCACCTTTGGCTCAGCCTTCTTCGGCTGCGCCCCTTTTTCCTGGTTCAAGAACATGATGGGCGCCTTGTGTGTCGCCCCCTTCTCCGCTTTCTCGTCCTCTGCCTCGGCTTCCTCTGTGGTTATCTTTTTGTTCTTAAAAACGTCGCCCAACTCTTCCAAATGGATCGTCTTGGGCTCTTCCGTCTCTGGCTTGCCGACAATCTGCGGAGCCACAGGTTTCCTGCCGGACACACGGCGCTCTTCCACCTGGCGCCGCATCCGCTCTTCTTCCCGCTCATCCCGCCACGCTTCCCAGCGAGCCTTGGCCCTTTGCAGCAGCCCCATTTTCCCGGCTTTGCCCAGCGGTCCCTTCGAATTCGTCGCCCAGGCGTGCGCGCCGCTGAAGCTGAAACTCGTGGTCAGGAACAGCGCAACAATCAGCAGCGCCATCGCCACCAGCAATGCTCCCCAAAAATTGAACCCGCTTTGCAGTCCGTGTGACACCGCGCTCCCCAGCAGTCCACCGGCGGGAATCGCTCCGCGCACATCCGGAAAATGAATCATCGACAGCAGGGAAGGGAGCGATAGCAGCAGCAGTCCATATCCCACCAGGGTCGCCCACTGGGAATCCACCGCTTGGCTGCGGAACCAGTTGTACCCCAGGATCCCCAGCGCCAGCGGCAGCAGAAACGCTGCGAACCCGAACACCTGAAACCCTAGATCTGCCGTGTACGATCCCACCGGCCCAATCCAGTTCCGGACCGCGCTATCCCCCACCGACGCCGCGCTCACATTGAACGCCGGGTCGTGCGGGTTGTAGCTGATCAGCGACAAGGCCAGCAACACCGCCGCGGTGATGCACAAAAAACCTACCAGTTCATTCAACCTCTTATTCTCAGTTGGTGTCAGCAAGCGCACTTACCGTCTCCTAGGCATGCCACGTAGCGGCGGGTCTTTAGACCCGTCCGTCATCGATCACAATCCGCTCTCAGGCGTATGGGGGAAGGCTGAACGCACACGGTTGCGCGTTCGCATCCGTGGCGATTCTCCAGGGGCGCGGCGCTGGGGCGCCCCTCAATTGGAGGAACACCGGAATCATACCATCCGCCGGGTTCCATACAAGCCCCACGAGTACTACTGTTTCCACACTGAATGCCGTCCTGGCAACGTTGCCTCGGCACAATCCCGCCCCCTTCGCGGGATGAACTCCCACAGGCTGTTGGCTGTAGGCCGTTGACTACTGGCTTTCGACTGTCTTCCTCACCCAACCAGTTTCGCCGCAAAGAACAGCACCAGAATCCCCACCACAATCCGATACACCGCAAACGGTCCAAACCCCCGCCGCCTCACCCACGCCATAAACCACGCCACGCTTCCATACGCCACGATGAACGACACCACAAATCCGATCGCCAGCACGACCCACTCGTGCCCGGTAATGCTCGACACGCCGATCGGATTCTCCGTCGCCGTCCCGCGCAGCGACTTGTACAGCGTGTACAGCGTCGCCACCGCCATCGTCGGCATCGACAAAAAGAACGAAAACTCCAGCGCCGACGCACGCGACATCCCTGCCAACTGTCCGGCTGCAATCGTCGACATCGACCGCGACGTCCCAGGAAATACCGCCGACAAAATCTGGCACGCGCCGATCCATACCGCCTGTCCCAAACTCATCTCCTCCATGTGCCACGTGCGAATCAGTCCGCCTTTCGCGGCCGACTCTCCCGCCGCCTCCGCCTTTGCATTCCGCGCATCGATAAACCACATCACAATTCCGCCCACCAGCAGCGCGCCCCCAATCACATATGGGTTCTCCAGATTCTTTCCAATCACCTTGGTCAGTAGAAACGACGGGATCGCCGTAACCACGAACGCGATCATCACCAGGCTCAACGGGTGCGTCCAGATCGTCCGGTCTCCGCGCTCACCGCGCGGAAATGTCGACAAAAACTTCGCGATTCTCTCTCGGAAATAGATCGGCAAGGTCAAGATCGCCCCCAACTGAATCACAATCGAGTACATCTTCCAGTACCCGCTTCCCAAATCGATGTGCAGTAACGCCTCCGACAATCGCAAATGCGCCGTCGAAC
>Ga0335080_10002671_pt1 | contig 17851 bp, 15 predicted proteins | sample Lox_Sample_34_FD_206720 | JGI IMG/M metagenome (GOLD analysis project Ga0335080, IMG submission 206720) | Soil microbial communities from Loxahatchee National Wildlife Refuge, Florida, United States - Lox_Sample_3.4 | ecosystem: Environmental > Terrestrial > Soil > Wetlands | place: USA...
GGTCGACGCCGTGATCGATCACCATCCGGAGCGCGCCGGCTACGACGCCGTGATCCGCGACATCCGCCCCGGCTACGGCGCGACCTCGACGATCCTCACGGAGTACGTGCGCGCGTCGGGCACCGAGGTGCGGCCGCGTCTCGCCACCGCACTGCTCTACGGCATCAAGAGCGACACGCAGCTCCTCGGCCGCGAGACCGGCTCGCGCGACATCCAGGCGTTCGCCTTCCTGCACGCCCACCACAGCCCGGCGTTGCTGCGCCGCATCGAGCGGCCCGCGCTGCCGCTCGACGGGCTGCGCGCGATGGGTCGCGCGCTCGCCTCGACCTCCGTGGAGGAGGGAATCCACATCCTGGTGTTGGGCCGCGTGCGCGAGGACGTGATCCCGCAGGTGGCCGACCTGGGGCTCCAGGCCGAGGGCGCCGAGTGGGCGGTCGCCGCCGGGCTGGTCGGCTCGGACCTGGTCTTCTCGGTGCGCAACGTCGGCTACGTGCGAGCCGCCGGCGAGGTGGTGCGCGCCGTGGTCGAGGGCCTCGGCGTGGGCGGCGGCCATCGGTCGATGGCGAAGGGCATCATCCCGCTGCGCGCCTTCCGCGACGTCTACGGCAAGACGGACCGCGCGACCATCCGCGAGGCCCTGCACAGCGCGTTCGTGCGAGCGATCCGGCGCGAGGGCGAGTAGGTCGGTCCGGGGCTCAGCGCCCCTTGGTCAGGTCCGTCGAGGACTCGAGCTTCTTGAGCTCGGCCTCGGGCGGCGGCGTCGACACGAGATCCCACGACTCGCGGCGCCAGCTCCCCTCCTCGGCGAGATTCGCGAACGCGGCGCCCACCGAGTCGACCACGCGCACCGGCCGCTGCGGGTCATCGGGCCACTTCGGGTAGTCGGGCCGATCCTCGCTCCAGCGGCTCGCGAAGACGCCGATGTCGATCGGCTCCTCCTTCGAGCTGTACGAGATGTAGTAGAGCGGCACCAGCGTCTGCAGGTCGACGTACATGGTGAGCCGGCTCTCACCGCGGAAGCCCGGCTGGCCCTTGACGCGCGCCTCGAGCACCAGCACGCGCCGCAGATCCCAGCGGTCGCTGGCGAACGAGAGGCCCCAGGGACCGAACTCGCGGTTCGCCTCGGCGGGGTACACCGGAGCGGCGATGTTGATCGGCGCCAGCAGGTCCTCGACGCCCACCACGCGATAGGACCACAGCACCGGGCGGATCTCGAGGCCCTCGAAACCGCTCCGCTTGGTCTGGATGGTGCCGCCGCCCACGCCGCTCGGAGCGCCCGCCGCCGCCACGCCGCCGCCGAAGGAGCCGGCGCCGCTCCCGACCATGAGCTGCTGGCTGGGCTGCACGCCCACGCTGAAGGACGGCATGTAGAGGCCTTCGATGTCGACGGCCGGGATGCGGCGGACGCGGCGCCACTCGGGCAGGAAGGCGACCAGGTCGTCGGTGCGGATCGCCTTGGTCTTGTTCTCGTCGTTGCGGTACTGACGCCAGGCGAAGTCGCGCGCGGCGAACGGCGAGAAGAGCTTGCCGCCCGCGACCCAGTCGTTGCCCTTGGCGAACGACACCGCATAGCCGCTGCCGGGGAGATCGGCGCGGTGCGACACGTCGAGCTTGAAGATCTCGCCGTCGAAGGGCTCCGCGCGGCCGACGCGGCCGAGGAGGTCGGTGACGCGGAACTTCCCGCGGAAGCCCGCGGCCTGATAGCGCTGCGCGACGTTCCACGCCCAGAGCGCGCCGGCCTGCGGATCGGCCGGATCGATCGTGTCCGGCGGGAACGGCTGCCCGGCGAGATATCCCGTGAGGCCGCCGCCGTCGAGCTTCGCCTGCCCGCGCAGCTTCTCGGTCGCCTCGCGGTAGAAGGCCGGGGCACCGTAGTCGCGGAAGCAGGGTCCGATCTCGAGCCGCATGCCCTCGTAGAAGAAGCGGTCGCGATACTGCCAGAGCTCCTTCGGCACGAAGCGGCGCAGGACCTCGAGGCGCCCGATCTCGAAGCTGTCGCCGGTCTGGAAGGGGACCGGCGCGGAGGCATCCTCGCCGGGCGCCGCGCGCAGCCCTCCCTCCGGCTGGCACTTGCCCTCGGCCGGCAGCGCCCACGGCGACGCCGCGCCGGCGGCCCGTGCCTCGGCGCCGGCCATCGCCAGCAGGAGCGCGAGCGCGAAACGCATCGCGATCATGGGCCCCTTCCTCCCTAGAGCGGATCGATGCGCCAGGCGACGCCCGATGCGGCGAGCGCGTCGAGGAGGGCGCGCGGGTCGAAGGCCGCCGCCGTCGTCACGACGCCCGCGCGCTTCGCCCGCCCCTCGAGCAGCCACTGCGCGCCGAGCACCGCGATCACCGCGGTGATGCCGTAGCTGTCGTAGCCGCTCGCCGTGACCCGAACGCCGCGACCGCCGGCGGCGCGCACCCGCGCCTGCACCCACCAGGGCTGGTCGCGCCGCTCGTCGCCGGGCCCGAAGGCCGCGCGGTCGATGCGGCGCTCGATCAGGCCGCGCAGCGGACCGCGCACGAGCGCCCCCGCCGCTCGCGCCAACGCGGGCAGCAGAGCGGCGGCCGCGGCCGGCACCACCAGGTAGGTGCGCACGGCGCGCACGCTCGGCGCGAAGCCGGGCACCGAGAGCACCTCGCCGCCGGGGAAGGAGAGCGCCACGTGGTCCTCGTCCTCGTCGGGGAAGCGGACGCGCGCGCGGTGGGCGAAGGGCACCTCCTCGCGGCGCCGGCCGTTCACCACCGCCAGCGAGGGCTTGCCGAGCACGTCGAGCGCCGACTTCTTGGTGCCGCGGCTCGTCCCGAAGCCTTCGACCCGGTTCACGACCTCGACCGTCTCGGCGCCTGGCGTCTCCTCGACGGCGATGCGCGCGGCGCAGTCGCCGATCGCGTACTCGAAGGCGTGGGCCAGGATCGCCGTCACCCCGGCGCGCTCCGCGTCCGCGCTGTGGAGGTCCATCATGCGCGCCATCCAGAGCTGCTCGCCGGTGGTGTCGAGATAGTGCGCGCCGGCGTCGATCGCCGCGCGCAGCACCGGCTCGCCCAGCCGCGCGAAGGGCCCGGCGCAGTTGATCACCGCGCCGACGCCGTCGAAGAGGCCACCGAGCGTCGCCGGCCGCGCCGCGTCCGCCGCGCGCACCTCGGCACCGCCCACCGCGTCGGCCAGCTCGTCGAGCGACCGGCGGTTGCGGCCGCCGAGCACCGGCTCGAGACCGCGGCGCCGCGCCTCGTCGACGACCAGGCGGCCGGTGAAGCCGGTCGCACCGTACACCATTATGAGTCGGTTCGCCCGGTCGTCGCTCATGCCAGGCGCAGCAGCTCGTGCGACTCGATCATGCGGTCCTGGATCGCGATCCCGGCGGGGCATTGGCCGAGGCACGGCGCCGCACAGCCGGCGCAGACGGAGGCGTTCTTGCCGAGCGCTCCGTACTGCGCCATTCCGCGCTTCTCCCAGCCGTAGTCTTCGAAGTACATGCGGAAGCGGAAGACGTCGTGGATCGCGAGCTGCTCCGGGCAGTGGTCGAGGCAGGCGCCGCAGTGCGGCGGGCAGTAGCTCCCCGCGATCACCTCGTCGTAGCGGCGCAGCAGCGCGTGGTCCCGCGCGCTGGGCTCGCTTCCCGACGCGAACAGGTACTCGTCGACGTGCTGCGGCTCGTAGAAGGAGACCACGAGGCACGAGACCTCGGGATTCGAGAGCACCCAGCGGAAGGCGGCCTGGCTGTAGGCGCCGGCGGACTCGCGGAAGCCGGCGAGCCCGTTGTGCCGCGCACCCTTCAGCGTCTTCATCGCCACCACGCCCATGTCGCGCTCGCGCCGCGCGCGCGCGATCACGTCGCCGAGGCTCGGCCAGATGCCGTGATGGTAGGCGAGCATCATCACGTCGAAGCGGTTCGACTCGATCGCGCGGCTCGCCACCTGGACCAGGTTCGGCGTGTGCGACGAGAAGCCGAGGAAGCGCACCTTGCCCTCGGCCTTGAGCTGGTCGAACGCCTCGTGCATGTTGGGATCCATCAGCCGGTCGATCTCGTCGCAGGAGTGCACGTGCGCGAGGTCGACGTGGTCGGTGCCGAGGCGCTTCAGGCTGTCCTCGAGCACCTGCTTGTAGCGCGCGACCGGCGTCCCGGGCGGCAGGTGGCCCTGCGGCGTGCAGAACTTGGTCGCGATGAACAGGCGGTCGCGCTGGCCCTGGATGGCGCGGCCGATCGCGTTCTCGCTGCCCGCGCCCGAGTAGTCCGGCGCGGTGTCGATGTAGGTGACACCGCGCTCGATCGCCTCGCGCACGATCGACTCGCCCTTCGCGCCCTGGAGCGCGCCGGTGCCGAGCGAGATGTCGGAGACCTCCACCCCCGTGCGCCCGAGGCGCCGGTAGGCGCGCACGCGCGAGCCCTTCCACGCGTCGGGCCAGGTGGGACTCGTGTTCTCCACCTTGGCGCCGAAGATCTCGGTCGCCTGCGGGCGCCAGCCGCGGCCCTCGTTGCCGACCCCGTAGAAGGCGCGCGCCATCATGAGCGCACCGCCCGCGGCGCTGGCGGCGACCGCGGCGCCGGCGCCGGATGCCGCGCCCGTCAGGAAGCTCCGCCGCGACGGGTCGACCTGGGAGCGGCTCGCGCGACGCACGAACGCGAAGCTCGCCGCGGCGATCGCGAGCAGCATCGCGATCACGAGCACGACGCCCGCCATCGAGAAGCCGAGGCTCGGGAGCAGCGCACGGCCGATCCCATCGAGCAGCGTGCCGGCGGGGAAGGCGCTCGGGTCGAGGCCGATGAAGCTCCGATACAGCACCGGGCCCGCGAGCCAGAAGCCGGCGGCGGCCGCGATTGCGAGGCTCAAGAGGAACGCGCGGATGGGACGCACGGCGGGCCCTCCTCCGATGGCCGCCAGTATAGACATGAAGGTGACTGCGCACATAGCCCGGCCGCCGCCGTGTGTTACGTTCCGCGTGCCTCTGGGAGCTCCGATGCCCGAGCCCACCGTCGTTCCGAGCGTCGCCGCGCTCAAGACCTTCGTCGGGAAGAAGCTCGGCGCCTCCGACTGGGTGACCGTCTCGCAGGCGCAGATCGACGCCTTCGCCGACGCGACGGGGGATCACCAGTGGATCCACGTCGACGTCGAGCGCGCGCGGCGCGAGTCGCCCTTCAAGGGCCCGATCGCGCACGGCTACCTGACCATCGCGCTGGCGCCCGCCCTGCTGCCGCAGATCGTGCGCGTCGACGGAGTCCGGCTCGCGGTGAACTACGGCCTCGAGAAGATGCGGCTGCCCGCGCCGGTGCCCGCGGGCGCGCGCGTGCGCCTGGTCGGCGAGCTCAAGGACGTGCGAGACATGCCCGGGGGCGGCGCGCGCGTGATCCTCAACCTCGTCTTCGAGGTCGAGGGCGGCGGCAAGCCCGCCTGCATCGCCGACGCCGTGTACGTGTACTACCCCTGACGATCGGCGCGCTCAGTCCGACAGGAACTCGCGCACCGCGGCCAGGAACGCCTCGAGCTGGTCGTGGTGCACCCAGTGGCCGGCGCCCGGGATGGTCACGGAGCGCGCCTTCTGGAACGGCGCGATGCGCCCGTCCTTCACCGGATCGCCCGCCCACGAGTCGCCGCCGCGCACCAGCAGCGTCGGACACTCGATGCGCTCCCAGAGCGCGCGCATGTCGTCGACGTCGAAGCGATACGGCGCGAACGAGCGCACGTAGTTGTCGAACTTCCAGGAGAAGGTGCCGTCCTCGTTGCGGGTGACGCCGTGCAGCGTCAGGTGGCGCGCCTGCGCCTCCGAGAGGAAGGAGTTCTCCTCGCGCATGCGCGCCGCGGCGGCCTCGATGGTCGGATAGCGGCGAGGCTGGCGCGCCGCGAGCTCGCGCATCTGCTTGAGCCAGCTCTGCATGCGCTCCCAGGGCGGGCGGCCGCGCAGGCGCTCGATCATGGCGGGCGGCGGGCCCAGGCCCTCGATCGCGACCAGCCGCTGCACCCGCTCGGGGTGGATCCCGGTGTACATGAGCGCGATCGCACCCCCGAGCGAGTGGCCGATCAGCACGACGGGGCGCGGCCCGAGCGCCTCGATCAGGTTGTCGATGTCGAGCACGAAGTCTGCCACGGCGTACATGCCGCCCAGCGCCCAGGCGCTGTCGCCGTGCCCCCGCAGGTCGGGGGCGACCACGTGCCAGTCGGGGCGCAGCGCGCGCGCAACCCAGTCCCAGTTGCGCGCGTGATCGCGTCCGCCGTGCACCAGCACGAGCAGCGGCGCCTGCTCGTTGCCCCAGTCGACGTAGTGCAGCCGCAGCCGCTGCGACACGTAGAAGCTCGAGGTCGGCCCGATGATCTCCGCCATGCGCGCATGCTATCACCGGAAGCGGCCTCGGTTATCCTCCGCGCGTGCGGATCGCGCTGGCGCAGCTCAACCCGACCATCGGCGATCTGGCCGGGAACCGGCGCCTGGTCGAGGAGGCCGCGGCCAAGGCGGCGGCCGCGGGCGCCGAGCTGGTGGTGTTCCCGGAGATGGCCCTCACCGGCTATCCGCCGATGGACCTGCTCGAGCGGCGCGGCTTCGTCGAGGACCAGCTGCGCGAGCTCGAGGCGCTGACGCCCGCCTCGCGGCGGATCGCGATCGCGCTCGGCGCCGTGCTGCCCTGCGAGCCCCACGGCGGAAAGCGCCTGCAGAACGCGGCCGTGCTGCTCGCGGGCGGCCGCCGCGCCGCGCACCAGGCCAAGACGCTGCTCCCGACCTACGACGTCTTCGACGAGAACCGCTACTTCGCACCGGCGCGAACGCGCGCGCCCATCGAGCTCGGCGGCGCCTCGCTCGGCCTCACCGTGTGCGAGGACGGCTGGACCGAGCGCATCCCCTACGACGTCGATCCCACCGGCGAGCTGTCGCGCCAGGGTGTATGCCTGGTCCTGAACCTCTCGGCGTCGCCGTGGCACGTCGGCAAGCCGCGCGAGCGGCGCGAGATGTTCGCCGCGCTGGCGCGGCGCCACGGGGTCCCGATCGCATTCGCGAACCAGGTCGGCGGCAACGACGAGCTCGTCTTCGACGGCGGCTCGTTCCTCGTCGACGCCGGAGGCCGGATCCGCGCCAGCCTCCCGCTCTTCGAGCCCGCGCTGGAGTGCGTCGACCTCGACGCGCCGTCGCTCTCGCTGGCGCCCGAGGGCGTCGCGGAGCCGACGGGCGCGGCGCAGCTCGAGGCGGGCCTGGTGCTGGGGATCCGCGACTACTTCCGAAAGCAGTCGCTCCCGCCGGGCGCGGTGATCGGGCTCTCGGGCGGCGTCGACTCGGCGGTGACCGCGCACCTCGCGGCGCTGGCACTCGGGCCCGACCGCGTGCTCGGCGTGCTGATGCCCGGGCCCTTCTCCTCCCCGCACAGCATCGACGACGCGCTGGCGCTCGGCCGCCATCTCGGGATCGAGACGCGGACGGTCGACATCCGGCCCATCTACGAGCGCTACCTCGAGGTCTTCGGCTCGCTCCTCGGCCGCCGCGACGACTACGGTCTCGCGCAGCAGAACATCCAGTCGCGCATCCGCGGCGCCGTGCTGATGGCGGTGTCGAACGCCGAGCGGCGCCTCGTGCTCGCGACCGGCAACAAGAGCGAGCTCTCGATCGGCTATTGCACGCTCTACGGCGACACGGTCGGCGGGATCGCGGTGCTCGGCGATGTCTACAAGCGCGACGTGTACGCGCTCGCGCGGCACGCCAACCGCGCCGGCGAGCGCATCCCGGCGCACACGATCGCGAAGCCCCCGTCGGCGGAGCTGGCGCCCGGGCAGCTCGACGAGGACGACCTGCCGCCCTACCCGGTGCTCGACGCGGTGCTCGAGCAGGCGATCGAGGGCGGGCTGGGCGCCGACTCGATCGATCCTCCGGCCGGCGCCGACCGCGAGCTGGTGCGACAGATCGTGCGCCGGCTGGACGGCAACGAGTACAAGCGCCGCCAGTCGCCGCTGGTGCTGCGCACGTCGCGCAAGGCCTTCGGCAGCGGCCGCCGGCTGCCCATCGTGCAGCGCTACGACCGCGACGGCTAGAATCCGCCGCGAGGAGCCGCCCCATGCCCGAAGCCGACGCGCGCGACACCAGGGACTTCCAGCCCGGCGTCGCCCAGAAGAACGAGGGCTTCTTCCTGAAGGGCTGCGGCGCGCTCGACTGGGGGCTCAAGAACCGGCTGTCGCGGATCTTCGACCCCGGCTCGGGGCGGACCGTCATGCTGGCGATCGACCACGGCTACTTCCAGGGGCCGACCACGGGCCTCGAGCGGGTGGATCTCAGCATCGTGCCGCTGCTCCCCTACGCGGACACGCTGATGTGTACGCGCGGGATCCTGCGCTCGGTCATCCCCCCGACCTTCCCGAAGGGCGTCGTGATCCGCGCCAGCGGCGGCCCCTCGATCCTGAAGGAGCTCTCGAACGAGGAGCTCGCCATCTCGATCGACGAGGCCGTGCGGCTGAACGTGGCGGCAATGGCCGTGCAGGTCTTCATCGGCGGGGAGCACGAGACGAAGTCCGTGCACAACCTGACCCGGCTCGTCGACCTCGGCAACGCCGCCGGCATCGCGACGCTCGCCGTCACCGCCGTGGGCCGCGAGATGGTGCGCGACGCGCGCTACATGCGGCTCGCGTGCCGGATCTGCGCGGAGCTCGGCGCCAGCTACGTGAAGACCTACTTCGTGGAGCAGGACTTCGAGACGGTGACCGCATCCTGCCCGATTCCCATCGTGATCGCGGGCGGCAAGAAGCTGCCGGAGCGCGACGCCCTGCAGATGGCGTACGACGCGGTCCAGCAGGGCGCGGCGGGCGTCGACATGGGCCGCAACATCTTCCAGTCCGAGGCGCCGATCGCGATGATCCAGGCCGTGCGGAAGGTCGTGCACGACAACGAGAAGCCGGACGTCGCCTACCAGTACTTCCGCGACCTCGCGCAGCGGCGCTAGCCCCCCGCATGCGCAGCCGCTGGTCGGATGCCGAGGCCGCCGCGCTGGCCGCGCGCTTCGGCGCCGAGCGCGGGCCGCGGCTCTACACGAGCCGCCTGCTCGGCGCCGACCCGAGCCTCGTGCTGCACGGCGGCGGCAACACGTCGCAGAAGGGAAGCGCGGAGAACGCGCTCGGCGAGGCGCTGGCCGCGCTCTTCGTGAAGGCGTCGGGACACGATCTCGCAACGCTCGAGCCGGAGGGGCTCCCGGCCCTCGACCTCGGCTGGCTGCTCCGGCTCCGCGCGCTCGAGGAGCTCTCCGACGCCGCGATGTTGAACGAGCTTCGAACGCACCTCTTCGACCACCGCGCGCCGACGCCTTCGATCGAGACGCTGGTGCACGCGTGGATCCCGAAGCGCGTCGTCGACCACACCCACGCGGACGCCATCCTGGCGCTGACGAATCGCGAGGGCGGCGAGGCGTGCGTGCGCGAGGCGCTCGGCCCCGGCGCGGTGGTCCTCCCCTACGCGAAGGCGGGGTTCGCGCTGGCCAAGGCGGCGGCCGCCGCCTTCGACGCGCGACCCGACGCGAGCGCGCTCGTGCTGATGCACCACGGTGTGATCACCTGGGGCGACACGGCGCGCGAGTCGTACGAGCGCATGATCGACGCGGTGGGCGCGGCCGAGCGCTGGCTCGAGGCGCACGCGCGCCGCCCGCTGCCCGCATCGCCGACGCCGCTCGCGCGGGCGCGCGAGCGGCTCGCCACCGTCGCGCCGGTGCTACGCGGGCTCCTCGCGGCGCCGAGCGGCGACGCCGACCGGCCGTTCCGGCGGGTCGTGCTGCGCGCGCTCGTCGAGCCGGCGGTGCTCGACTTCGTCGACGCCGAGGGCGCGCGCGAGCTCGCGCTCACCCCGACCCTGACCTCGGACCACCTGATCCGCACCAAGGCGCTGCCGCTCTTCGTCGACGCCCCGGCCTGGGGTGACGCGGCGCGCGTGCGCGAGCAGCTCCGAGCGGCGATCGACGGCTACACGAGCGGCTACGCCGCCTACGTCGATCGACACCGGGCGGAGCTGGCGCCGGGCATCGCGCCCGCCGACCCGCGCCCGCGCGTGGTGCTGCTGCCGGGTCTCGGCGCGGTCTGCGCGGGCGAGGACGCCGGGTCGGCCGACGTGGCGCGCGACATCACGCGCCAGACGCTCGCGGTGAAGGCGCGCGTCGCCGCCACGGGCGGCCGCTACCAGGGGCTGCCCGAGCGCGAGCTCTTCGAGATGGAGTACTACGCGCTGCAGCAGGCAAAGCTCGCCCGCCCGCCGGCCGGCCGCCTCGCGGCCGAGGTCGCCCTCGTGACCGGCGCGGCCGGAGCGATCGGCGGCGGCATCGCGCGCGGCCTCCTGCGCGAGGGCTGCCACGTGGCGGTGACCGACCTCGCGGGCGAGCGCCTCGACGCGCTGGTACGGGAGCTCTCGGCGGAGGCCGGCGGGCGGGTGATCGGCGTGCCGATCGACGTCGCCGACCCGGAGTCGGTGGCGGCGGGCTTCGCCGAGGTGTCGCGGGCCTGGGGCGGCGTCGACCTCCTGGTCGTGAACGCGGGCGTGGCGCACGTGGCGCCCCTGGCGGAGCTCTCGCTCGAGGCGTTCCGGCGCCTCGAGCGCGTCAACGTCGAGGGCACGCTGCTGCCCCTCGCCGAGGCGGCGCGCCACTTCGCGGTGCAGGGAACCGGCGGCGACGTGGTCCTCGTCTCGACCAAGAACGTCTTCGCGCCCGGCGCGAGCTTCGGGGCCTACAGCGCCACCAAGGCCGCCTCGCATCAGCTCGCGCGCATCGCGAGCCTCGAGCTCGCACCGCTCGGCGTGCGCGTCAACATGGTCGCACCGGATGCCGTCTTCGGCGACGGCGCGCGCCGGTCGGGCCTGTGGCAGGAGGTCGGACCCGCGCGGATGAAGGCGCGCGGCCTCGACGAGCGCGGCCTCGAGGAGTACTACCGCGACCGGAACCTGCTGCGCGCGCGCATCCGCGCCGATCACGTCGCGGCGGCGGTGCTCTTCTTCGCGACCCGCCAGACGCCGACCACGGGCGCGACGCTTCCGGTCGACGGCGGCCTGCCCGACGCAACGCCGCGGTGACTATGCGGCGCCCGACTCGGTCAGCGCGCGCACGTTCTCGGCGCGGGCGCCGCGCGGCCCTTCCTGGATCACGTACTCGACGGCGTCGCCCTCGTTGAGCCCGTCGTAGTCGCCCGCGTTCAGGCCCGAGCGGTGGAAGAACACTTCCTTGCCGTCGTCGCCGCGGATGAAGCCGAAGCCGCGGTCGCGCACCATCTTCTTGATCCGGCCGCGCGCCTTCGGGCCGCTCGCCACCTGCGCGGTGCCCGGACGGCGCCCGCGCGGTCGCGCGCGGCCGCGCGGCCCGCTGTAGCGGTCGCTCGCCACGAACTCCTGCCGGAACAGGTCGATCTTGACCAGCAGGTCCTGGTGGTCGGCGTTGTCGGGCGAGAGCAGCACCTCGTCCGCGCCCAGGTCGGCGACCGTGTAGCGCAGCCCGGTGTTCCTATGGGTCACGCGCGAGCCGGCCTCGATGTCTTCGAGCGACAGCATGCTGCATCCTGCCTCGGGCGGAACGGGATCCCGAGATGATTCGCCGGGATCGGCGGAAGGGGTGCCGGGGGGTCCCGACGAGAGCGGCGGAGCATAGACGAGCGGGCTCGCCTGTCAATTCATCGGCGCCGCCGGCGCGCGGCGGACGGGCGCGCTCGGCTATCCTCGCCGGCCGTGCGACACCGGGCGGTCTTCTTCGATCTGGGCGGTACGCTGTTCAGCTACCGGAGCATCAACTCGCACTTCGACCGGGTGCTGGAGGACATGGCGCGCGGGCGCGGCGTCGGCGCACCGCTCGACGAGCTGCGGCACGCCTACCGCGTCGCCATGGGCACCACGATGGCGAGCTGGACGGCGCGCCCCTTCTACCTCCACCGCGACCTCTTCACGGAGGCGCACGTGCGCTTCCTTCGCAGCCTCGGCGTCGACGCGGGGCCCGAGGACCCGGACGTCCGCTTCTCGGAGGGCCGCGTGCTCGGCGAGCCGGAGGTGGCGCCGCGCGAGGACGCCGCCGCCACCCTGGCGGCGCTGCGGGCTCGCGGCCTCCACGTCCAGATCGTGAGCAACATCGACAACGACCAGCTCGAGGCGATCTGGTCGCGCATCGGCCTCGGCGAGCATGTCGACGCCATCACCACCAGCGAAGAGGCGCGGTCCTGCAAGCCGCATCCGGGCATCTTCCGCCTCGCGCTCGAGAAGGCCGGCACGCCGCCGCCCGACGAGGTGGTCTTCGTCGGCGACTCGCCGTGGCACGACGTGGCCGGCGCGAACGCGCTCGGCATGACGAGCGTGCTGATCGGCGACCCGCCGCCGTCCGACGCGCCCCCGGCGCGGCACGTGATCTCGAACCTCGGCGAGCTGCTCGACATCGTCGCCGCTTGAGCCTTGGGGGGCGCCGATGGCGACCTACACGGGAGGCTGTCACTGCGGCAGGATCCGCTTCGAGGTGGAGGGCACCCTCGAGAGCGTGATGGCCTGCAGCTGCTCGATCTGCAGGCGGACCGGGTTCCGGCACTGGACGGTCGAGCCGAGCCGGCTGCGGCTCCTGAGCCGGCCCGGCGACTGGACCACCTACCGCTTCCTGACCGGCAAGGCGGAGAATCGCTTCTGTCCGACCTGCGGCATCTCGCCGTTCCGCGTTCCGCGCTCGGATCCGGACAAGATCACGGTGAACGCCCGCTGTCTCGACGGCGTCGACGTCGACGCGCTCCCGCTCACCCGCTTCGACGGCCAGCACTGGGAGGCGTCCATGCGCGCCGAGCGCGGGCCGGCGTGGAAGGAGGAGTGAGCGGTTGCGATGGTGGGTCGGCTCCAGCGGCTTCTCCTACGACGAGTGGTCGGGCTCGTTCTACCCGGACGACCTGCCCGCCGCCCGGCGCCTCGCCTTCTACTCGGAGCGGCTCCGCGCGGTCGAGATCAACAACACCTTCTACCGCATGCCGAAGGCGGCGGTGCTCGCCGGCTGGGCGGCCCAGGTGCCCGACTCGTTCCGCTTCGCGCTGAAGGCGCCGCGCCGCATCTCCCACGCCAAGGGCTTCGCGTTCGATCCAGAGGCGGTCGCGCACCTCTTCCGCACGGCGGAGGCGCTCGGCGAGCGGCTCGGCCCCGTCCTCTTCCAGCTCCCCCCCTGGCTGCGGAAGGACGTCGTCCGGCTGCGCGAGCTCCTCGCCGCGGTGCCGCCCGGGCGCCGCGCCGCCGTCGAGTTCCGCCACGCGTCGTGGCTCGACGACGAGGTCTTCGCCGCGCTCCGCGCATCCGACACCGCCCTGTGCGGCGCCGACTTCGACGAGTCGGAGAAGCGCGTCCCGCTGGTCGCAACGGCGCCATTCGGGTACTTGCGGCTGCGCGCCGCCGACTACGACGACGGCGCGCTGCGCGCGTGGGCGGGAGAGATCGCGGCACAGCCCTGGCAGGAGGCCTTCGTCTTCTTCAAGCACGAGGACTCCGGCGCGGCGCCGCGCCTGGCGGCGCGACTGCTGAAGCTCGTCGGCTGTTGACTTCGCTCGGCTCCGAAGACTCCGCCTCGCTGCGCGCGCCCGCTCCGCGGGCGCTGGCCGATACGCCAGGCGACCACAGTGCCTCGGAGGAGGCGGGGCCGCTCAGTACCAGACGCAGCGGGTGCGGTGGCGCGGGCGCGCCTTCATCTCCGGCCTCTGCCCGCGATGCCAGAGTGCGAAGTCGAGCTCGCGCGCCGTGGTGGGCATGCCGGCGCGCGCGCACGCGTCGACCAGCCGCTCGACCGCGTGGAGCCCGGCCGCGCGGATCTCGACCTCCTCCGGCGAGCCGGCCGGAAGCAGCGCGCCCGCCTCGATGCGCGCCTCGAGCTGCGGGTCGAAGCGGAGCGCACCCTCCATCCGGAGCACGTGCGGGACCAGGTTGTCGGCGAAGGCGGTGAGCTGGTCGAGGTCGTCGAAGCGCCCGGGTCCCGTCGCGTCGAAGGCGAGCGCGAGGTCGGCGGCCGTGATCTGCGCGCGCTTGTAGAACGGCACGCAGAATCCCGGCGTCGCGCCGTCGTAGCGGGCGACGTCGCGGTAGAACGGCATGCAGGCCAGCACCGCGACGAGCTGCTCCGCGGACCCCGCGGCCTCGTCCACCAGCGCCTCGAAGCGGCCGCCGAAGCGCGACAGCAGGAGCTCGCCGAGCTGGTTGAGCGCGCGCGCATAGAGATCCATCAGCTCGGCGACCTCCGGATCCGCGGCGTCCTGCCCGAGCACGCGCGCAACCTCCGCACCGCCGAGCTCGGCGAGCTCGGCGGCGTGCCACGCCCCCTCGTCGTCGAAGCGGTCCTTGAGCCCCATCGCGATGGCGTAGTAGCCGGAGCGGCCGGCCCGCTTGCGCAGGCGAGGGAACCAGCCCGAGCCGAAGTTGATCGCATCGAGCGTGAGCACGTAGGCGAGCGTCGAGGCCTGCGTGCCGCGGTGGTGCGTGGTCGGGTCGTAGGCGGGCGGCGCCGCGCGCTCCGCGGCGAGAGCGAGCGCGAGAGCCTCGAGCGGCGCCGGATCCAGCCGCACGAAGCGGGCGCGCTCGACCACCTCGGCGCACGCGGCGCGGATCTCCCGGAAGAGCGCCGTCACGCCTCCGCGCCGCGCAGCACGAGCGCGCCGGGCAGCAGCTCGAAGCGCGCGGGCAGGCAGCCGAGCGGCTCGCCATCGATCTCGAGCCAGACCTCGCCGCCGGCCTCCGCCTCGATGCGCGTGCCGCGGCGGACGATCACCTCGGGCAGATCCAGGTGCGCCCCGCGGTAGATCAGCGGGAACTTGCTGAGCAGGCGCGGCTTCGAGGCGCCGCGCAGGACGATCACGTCGAAGAGGCCGTCGTCCGGCCGCGCGTCGGGGGCGACCCGCATGCCGCCGCCGAAGCAGGGGCCGTTGGCCACCACCGCGAGGTGCAGGGGGCCGTCGTGCAGCAGCTCACCGTCGACGCGCAGCGCGACGGGCGCCGCCCGCCAGCGCGCGAGCGCTCGAAGCGTGCCGACGAAGAACGAGACGCGCCCGCCGAGCTGCTTGGGCGCGCGGTTCACCAGGTCCGTCACCAGTCCCGAGACGCCGAGGCTCGCGATGTTGACGAAGTAGGTCTCGACGGGACGGCCCTCGCGGTCGCGAAACCAGGCCCGGCCGGCGTCGATGCGGCGCGTCTTGCCCCCCGCGATCCCCGCGATCGACGCGTCGACGTCGCGCGGGAGGTCGAGACCGCGGAGCAGGTCGCCGCCCGTCCCGAGCGGCAGCAGCGCGATCTCGGCGTAGCCTGCGAGGCCGGCGCCGAGCAGCCCCGCGGCGACCTCGCTGGCCGTGCCGTCGCCGCCCGCCGCGATCACCAGCTCGACGCCGGCGCGCACGCCCTCGCGGGCGAGGCGCTCCGCATCGCGCGGACCGCGGGTGAACTCGACCTCGAGCGCGCCGAGTGCCTCGCGCAGCCGGCGCTCGACCGGCGCCCAGCGGCGGTGCGTGGCGCCGCCCGCGCTTCGCGGATTCACGATCACCAGGGTGCGGGCCGCCACGCGGCCAAGGGTAGCGGCCCGCCGCGCGCCTCAGGCGGCGTCCTTCGACTCGCTCCTCGACACGATCTGGTAGCGGCGGCGCACGGCGTCTGCGTACGCCGCGCTCTCGGCGTGCGCGCGCTCGGCGTCCCACCCTGCGGCCTCGGCCGCCACCTCGGCGATGCGGGCGAGCTGCGGCAGACCCTGCCCCTCGGCGAAGAGCGCCAGCCGGACCCGCCGCTCGAGCAGGTCGCAGAGCGTCGCCGGACACTCGGTGCGGATCGCCCACGGGAGCTCGGCGTAGAGGTATCGGGAGGAGCCGATCGGGCGCCGCCATTCGGGAGCTGCCTGCTCGAGCAGATCCACCGCGGCAACGCCCCACGTGGCGATCAGATGTCCCGCCAGCCGCGGCGAGAGAGCGAAGCGCCGCCGCAGCTCCTGATCGAGCTCGTCGCGCGAGAAGTCGTCGTCGCGCAGGGCCAGCTCCTTCGTCCGGCTGGGGCCCGCCGTCCGCCGCCGCTCACGAGGCAGGAGGTCGAGAACGCGATCGACGGCGAGCTCGCCCATCGCGCGGAAGGTGGTGAGCTTGCCGCCCGCCAGGCTCAGCAATCCGCTCGGCGCCAGCGTGATCTCGTGCTCGCGCGACACGTCGGAGGGCGGAGACTCCGCGTCCGCGGGTGCCACCAGCGGGCGCACCCCCGCGAACACGCTGCGCAGGTCGTTGGTGGTGAGGCACGCGCGCGGGAACGCCTCGTTCGCGGCGGCGAGGAGGTAGTGCACCTCCTCGATCGTCACGACCGGCTCGTCGATCTCGTCGGTGAACGTGTCGGTGGTGCCGATCAGCGCGACGTCGCCGAAGGGGCACAGGAAGAGATGGCGCCCGTCGCGCGCCTCGAAGGTCACAGCGCCCTGGCTGTGGATGCGGCTGCGCGGGATCACCAGGTGCACGCCCTTCGCGGGCCGCAGGTCGCTGCCGGTGTCGGGCCGGTCGATGCCGCGCACCCGCTGCACGCCCGGGCCGGCCGCGTTGACCAGCGCACCCGCGCGGATCGCGAGCGTGCGGCCGTCGAGGCGGTCGCGCACCCGCGCACCGCCGAGACGGCCCTCGGGACCGCGCTGGAACTCGATCAGCTCGGCGTGGTTCGCGGCCTCTGCGCCGAGTCGGCGCGCGCTCTTCAGCGCCTCCATCACGAGGCGAGCGTCGTCGACCTGCGCGTCCTGGTAGAGCCCGGCTGCGCGCAGCCCCTGCACGCGGATGTCGCGCGAGTAGCCGAGCACCTGGTCGGGCGAGAGCATCCGGAAGCGCGCCGTCCGGCGGAAGTTGGCCACCGCGGCATACGCCACCAGGGCCGCGCGCATCTGCCACGGCGGGATCTTGCCGCCCTCCCACGTCGGGAACAGGAAGGGCAGCGGCCGCACCAGGTTCGGGTTGCGCGCGGCGAGCAGGTCGCGCTCGCGACACGCCTCGCGCGTCACGCCGAAGTGTCCGTGCGCGAGATAGCGGATGCCGCCGTGGATCATCTTCGACGAGCGGCTGGAGGTCCCGGAGGCGAAATCGCTGCGGTCGACGAGCAGGGCGCGCAGCCCGCGCGAGGCGGCATCGCGCAGCACGCCCGCTCCCGTGATGCCGCCCCCGATCACGAGCACGTCGACGCCGTCGCGCTCGGCGCGCGTGAGCGCCGCGCGGCGCTCCTCCGGCGTCCAGTGCCCGCTCACAGGAGCTTCCCCGGGTTCATCAGGCCGCGCGGGTCGAGCGCCGCCTTGAGCGCGCGCAGCGCCTCGAGCGCCAGCGGCCCCTTTTCGCGCGCGAGCCACGGCGCGTGGTCGACGCCGACGCCGTGGTGGTGAGAGAGGGCGCCTCCGGCCGCGAGGATCGCCTCGGTCGCGTCGCGCTTCACGGCGCTCCACTGGTCCAGCGCGCGCGCCGGGTCGAGCGGGTAGAGGACGGTGAAGTAGAGGCTCGCGCCATCGGCGTAGCCGTGCGAGAGATGGGCCATGGCGAGGCCGCCGCCGGCGTGGGCGGCGAGCGCCGTCTCGAGACCCCGGACGATCGATGCGTGCCCGCCCGCCAGCCGGCTCCACGGCAGCGACGTCTCCATCGTGTCGACGGCGACGCCGTGGTCGAGCAGCCAGTCGCGCAGATAGGGGGTGCGGAAGCGATCGCGCCGCCACGAGCGCCCCGGCGCGCGCCCGAGCGGCAGCCCGCCGCAGCGCCACCCAACCGCGCGCGCGGCGCGCAGCGCCGCGCGCACCCCACCGGGCTCTCCCTCGGCCCCGTAGAGGAAGGCGCATCGACCGCGCCCGTAGCCACCGCGCTCGGCGGCCGCGAGGACCCACGCCGCAGGATCCACGCGGCGCGCGGGATCGCGTCGCAGCGCGAGCGAGAGCTCGGTCTCGGCGGCGTC
>Ga0335080_10002672_pt1 | contig 17846 bp, 17 predicted proteins | sample Lox_Sample_34_FD_206720 | JGI IMG/M metagenome (GOLD analysis project Ga0335080, IMG submission 206720) | Soil microbial communities from Loxahatchee National Wildlife Refuge, Florida, United States - Lox_Sample_3.4 | ecosystem: Environmental > Terrestrial > Soil > Wetlands | place: USA...
ATCCGGCAGGCGGCGTCGCTCCGATTGCGGCGTACATATTCTAGTGGCAGAAGATACTACGGATCTTCGGGTCATGAAGTTGCTCCTTGCTTCGGCCTTGCTCGTCGTCAGTGCGGCCTTATGTCTGGCAGTAAGCATGGGAGCGAAGGCGGATGTAACATGGCGTATCATCCTTCCAAACGGCTATGTTGGTTGGGTCCGGATTGACTTCGAGGATCGTTCCGCCACTGAACTCAGCGTCACCGAGGACAACGTGGCGACCGTCAGGATTCCGGAGAACGGAATAGCTCAAACCAGTTCAACCTTCGTCAGTGGGGTACATGAATCCTATCGGCTATACTACCAAGTCAATGACAGGCTCCAACCTGTCCCGAGCCGGTTGTACTCCCACAAATGGATGCTAGACGGATTTTCGACTGAGCAGGTCGATGCTTCTGGGAAACCGTGGGCTCTCTCGTGGTATTTTTTCATCGGACCGAAATCGTTACGGGAAAAAGACCCCAGCAAAGCGCACATCCCCACGGGGACACTGCAGCCAGTCCCTGGACGAATCGCGCAGTGAGGTTGACCGGACCGAGTTTTCGTACCACGGCGAATGAGACAGTTTACATCACAGCCTCGGGCTGCGAAATCGAGTTCGTTGGAACCGGGATATAGGCCGCCGTGGCGAAGCCGGCTGCGCAGGATGAGGGGAGGCATGTCGCGTTCGGAATCGCCCATTTGACGCAACACTTGAACAGCGACAGCGGCTTCCGGCCTCGCCTGGCGGATGCCGTTCACCGGCGCCATGACGCCCTCCAGCACACCGTCGGCCTGAACGCAGAGGTGTTTGATGCGCTCGTTCTAATCGCGGCCGGCTCGTGGAATCCGGAGGATTTGCGCCGTGGGCATCAGCGCGTGATGGAACTGACGCAAGAAATGGACCAAGGCCGCCAGCGGCGTCTGCGAAGACTCGGCTTCTCAGAAGAGGAAGCGGCGGAGCTGTCCCGCCTTCACACCCGCAATTTCATGTAGAAAATCTCTGCCGCCGGCTATTACGCCTTCAAGCGTTACTCGATCGACTTGCGAAAACGCAGCACGCTCACCGTTAGCGTGAGACCCGCGAAAACTGCCATCACCAGCAGGTTCGGCCACAGCACGTCCAGGCCAACTCCCTTCAGGAAAATGCTCCGAAGAATCAGCACAACATGGCGGAGCGGATTGAAGTAGCTCAACCTCTGGAAGAAGAGAGGCATGCTGCTGATCGGCGTGCCGAATCCGGAAAGGCTCGTCATCGGCATCGTGAAAAAGAATGCCGTGATCATCGATTGTTGCTGGGTCCTGGCCAGCGTGGAGAGCAGCAGCCCGAGACCGAGCGCCGCGAGCAGGAAAAGCATTACGCCGACCGCGAGCACGGCGATATGTCCGCGAAGAGGCACTCCGAACCATAGGGTGCCGACGAGAGCGAGCATCGTCGCGTCAAAGCACCCGATCAGGAAGAACGGCACCGTCTTTCCCACAATAAACTCCCAGCGCCGGATCGGAGTGACCATCACCTGTTCCAGAGTCCCGATTTCCCGTTCGCGGACGACGGCGAACGCCGTCAAATTCATGATCAGAATGAGCATCAGGTTCCCGAGGACGCCCGGCACGAAATACCATTCGCTCAGAAGGCCCTCGTTGAACCACGGCCGTGCCACGAGATTGACCTCGGGAACGAACGACATCGTTTGTGGCGCCACTCTCCGGAGGCGATCCAATTGATAGTCTTGCGCAAAGGTGGCTCCGACCTGGCTCAGATAGCCAAGCGCTACAAGTGCGGTATTGGAATTGGAGCTGTCCACAATGACTTGAACCGACGCGCCCTGGCCGCTCCGAAGACGCTGCGCGAAACCTGAGTCGATTTCGACCGCGATAAGGAAATCGCCGCGGTCGATGCCTTCGCGGAGATCGTCGCGCCGCGCGACATATTTGGAGACATGAAAATAACTGCTGCCCGAGAAATGAGAAATCAATTCGCGACTTTCCTGCGTGTTGTCCTGATCCAAGACCGCCATCGAAACGTGTTTGATCTCCATTGTGGCGGCATAGCCGAAGACGAACATCTGGATCAGAGCAGGACCAAATAGCAGCCAGCGGGTGTGCGGGTCGCGCAGCGTCTGAATGAACTCCTTTTTCAGCATTTGCCGAATGCGCTCGACGGCTTCGCGGATTCTCATCCGAGCCTCTTCCGAAAGGAGCGAGTCGAAAGCACGACAAGCACCACTGCGGCCGCCGCCAGAGCGGCAATATTGCCGGCCAGCAAGCGTATTTCGGACCCCTTGAGAAACACATTGCGCAAGATCGAGACGTAATATCTGGCCGGCAAGACCGCGGAGATCCACTGAACTACGATCGGCATCTGATCGATTGGAAAGACGAAGCCTGATAGCAAGAACGTTGGAAGAAATGTAGCCAGCAGCGCCATCTGGCATGCTCCGAGTTGCGATTTAGCGGTGACGGATATGAAGTAGCCCAGTGACAACACGACCGTCAGAAACAGCATTGAGCAGCCGAATAGAACGAGCCAGCTTCCTCGGAAGGGAACCTGAAACCACCACACCGCAACGGCCGCGCAAACAGCCGTGTCCGCAACTCCGATCACGAAATACGGGAACAGCTTGCCGATCTGGATTTCCAGCTTTCCGACGGGCGTCGAAATCAACTGTTCCATCGTGCCGCGCTCCCATTCGCGCGCGATCGTCAGCGAAGTCAAGAACGCGCCGACGACGGCCATCACCATCGCGACGACGCCCGGAATGAGATTGGCCATGCTTTCCAGGTCCTCGTTGAACCATGTGCGCGGCTCGAACGAGATGTTGGGCCTCCCGGCGGAGCCTCCACGACTTTGCTGCCAGCCGATTTGGATCTGCACGGAGTATGTCTGCACGATCGCTTGGGCGTAGCCCACTCCGATGCTCGCCGAATTGCTGTCGCTGGCGTCGAGGATCGCCTGCACGTTCACCTGCTTGCCCGAATGCAGGTCCTCAGAAAATTGCGGAGGCACAACAATAGCCACGCTGCAAACGCCGTGGTCGATGCTGCGAACGATGTCCTGATAGCTTTCGGACAATCGGACGATATTGAAGTAGTCCGTCGCCTGAAAAGTCTTCAGGAAGTCCTGGGATGTTTGCGTACCATCCTGATCGTAGACGCACAATGGAACATGTTTGACGTCCAGATTCACGGCGTAGCCGAAGATGAGGAGCTGAATCAGAGGGATCACCAAAATAATGAGCAGGCTTCTTCGATCGCGCCAGATCTGAAGCACTTCTTTGCGGGCCATGGCGGCAATGCGACGCCAGCTCATGCGGGAACCTCTCTCCGCTCGTTCGATCCGCGTGCAGCTGTCAGAGCAACGAACACATCTTCGAGACTCGGTGCGATCGGATCGATTCGGTCCACACGGATCCGTTTCTCAGAAAGAAAGCCGCGAATACTAGGGATGGCCGCTCCCGGGTTCGCAACTACGGCGTGAATCGCATTGCCGAAAACGGCGGCGTCGAACACACCGGGGGCCGATTGAAGCAGCTCCAGCGCGGGCCCGAGCGGCTCACATTCGATTAGCAGGAGTTGTCCCTTCATGTGCCGGCTGGTCAGCTCCGTCGGCGTGCCCATTGCCACAATTCGCCCGCGGTCGAGAAGTACGAGACGGTTGCAGTATTCGGCTTCGTCCATGTAATGCGTTGTTACAAACACCGTGACGCCCTCATGGACCATCGCGTGAATCAGATCCCAGAATTGGCGGCGCGAAACAGGGTCCACACCGGACGTCGGCTCGTCGAGAAACACAATCGGCGGGCGATGCAGGACGGCGCAGCCTAGCGCCAGCCTTTGCTTCCAGCCGACGGCCAGCGAGCCGGTCGGCTTGTTTTCACGCCCCTGCAATCCGGCCATTTTCAGAGCCCATGCGATACGTTCCGGTATTTCCCGGGCAGGCACGCTGTACATGCCGGCAAAGAACCGCAGGTTCTCACCGACGCGGAGATCGTTGTAGAGCGAGAACTTCTGAGACATATAGCCGATGTGTTGCCGCACTGCTTCCGGATCCTTCGCGACATCGACTCCCGCCACTCGGGCGGAGCCTGAGGACGGCGACAGCAGCCCGCACAAAATGCGAATCGTCGTCGATTTTCCGGAGCCGTTCGGGCCGAGGAATCCGAAGATCTCACCCCTGTGCGCGTCGAAGCTCACATTATCGACTGCGACGAAATCGCCGAATCGTTTGGTGAGCCCATTCACGACGACCGATGGTTCCCCTGTGTTCATGGCAGCTTGTCCGTAACTCTTTTCGGCGATTGGCCCGTCGGCATTTCTTCCACTGCGGAGACGAAGAGGTCTTCGATGCTCGGCGTGACTGGCTCGATCGACTGGTACGCCACTTGAGCGGCGTCCAGCCGGCGGCGCAGCTCGGTAAGCCGCCGGCTGACGATGTCCACAAATACATGCGCGCGATCCCCCACAAGAAGGACGCTGCGAACCCCATCAGCGCCTTCGAGTACCGCGGGAATCTGTTCGGGATCCGGTGAATGAACCTCGATCACTCCGCCAGGAAACTGCTTCTTCAGTTCACCGGGATGGTCACAAAAGAGCAGGCGGCCACGGTAGAGCAGGCCCACGCGATGGCAGCGCTCGGCTTCGTCCAAGTAAGAGGTCGAAGTGAGAATCGCCACGCCCTGCGCCGTGAGCGAGTAAAGAATGCGCCAGAAATCGCGGCGCGAAACGGGATCCACCCCGTTGGTCGGTTCATCCAGCAGAATCACTCGCGGCGTGTGGATCAGGGCGCACACCAAGCCCAGTTTCTGCTTCATCCCGCCGGACAGATTCCCAGCCAGGCGGCGTCGGAACTCCGCGAATCCTGCGGCGGCGAGCAATTCGGCGGATCGGGTCTCGCGCTGTCGGCGCTCGACGCCGAATAGATCCGCGTAGAAGCGGATATTCTCGTCAACGGTGAGGTCCTCGTATAGACCAAACCTTTGCGGCATGTAGCTCAAATCGTGTTTCGCGCCTTCGGCGTCGACGCGCACGTCGTGTCCGGCGACCGTAGCCGAACCGGAATCCGGGGTCAGAACGCCGGCAAGCATTCGCAGCGTCGTCGTCTTGCCCGCGCCATCGGGTCCGACTAGGCCGAATATCTCTCCAGGCTGGATTTCAAACGAGAGTTTGTGGACCGCAGGCGTGTCGCCGAACCGCTTGGTGAGATCGGAGACGACGATAGCCGGTGCGGAACCCATGGCGATTCCTCCTATCGCACCCGGATGTAGGCATCTGCCGGCATGCCGGGTTTCAGTTCGTGGTTCGGATTCTCAACGTCGACCTTGATTCGGTATACCAGTGTGACGCGCTCCTTCTCCGTCTGGACGCTCTTGGGAGTGAACTCCGCGTCCGACGCGATCACAGAAACCCGGCCCTGATAGGTCTTGCCTGGATAGGTGTCCGCCCGCACTTGCACGGCCTGACCCCACCGCACCTTTCCAAGATCCGTCTCAGGCAGATAGACGCGGAGCCAAATGTGGTCAAGGTCGGCGAGCGTCACGATGGGTGTTCCCGGCGACACGACCTCGCCCAGTTCGGCTTGGCGTACCAGCACAACACCATCGAATGGGGCGCGCAGCACGGTGTAGCTCAGGCGAATCTGTGACATCTCCAGATTCTCTTGCGCCTGTCTCAGGCTGGCTCGATCCACATCCAATTCTTCCCTGCGGGTCCCTTCGACGAGCTCGTTGAGGATTTGCTGAGCGCGATCGTAGTTTGCCTGCGCCCGCGTGACGGCCGTCGCCGCTTGATCGCGCGTCTGTCCTGAAATCTCATCTTTCTGATAGAGAGCTTCATATCGCCCGTAGTCCTGTTTCTTTTGGTCGAGATCGGCTTTGGTATCGATCACGTTCTGCCTGGCCGCTTCGATGTCCTGCGAGCGGCTGCCCGCGAGACCGAGGTCCAGCTGGCGATTGCGGACCTCCTCAGACGCTTGATCGGTCGCGACCTGTTGACGGTAGTCGTCGCTGTCGAGCCGGGCGAGGACGTCGCCGGCTTTCATCGTCATCCCTTCGTCTACCGGGAGTTCATCGATTCGGCCGGTCACTTTGAAGCTGACCAGGCTCTCGTGGGCCTCGATGTTGCCGGAGAGTTTCAATTCGTTGGCGGAGATCTGACTGGAACGCCAGGAGCGATACACATGCGCGCCGGCCAGCCCCACTGCCGCGATCAACCCGAAGATCAGAAGCGCCCGTTTCACGGTTATTTCAATCCTTTCTGGCCGTCCGTGCCGCTTGGCGGAGCGATCTCGTCGAGATATGTCTGGTAGTTCCTCTCCGTTGCTCCCAGCGCGCGCGCCAAAGCCGCGTACGCATCTCCGTGCTGCGCGACCGCCGCGATGTGATCGTCCTGGGCGGCGGTGAGGGCCGCTTGGGCCGTGATGACCTCGATGTTGTCGCTCACTCCGTTGCGGAACCGATCCTCGGCCAGTGTCAGCTCACGCTGGGCTAGATCCAGAGCCGCCTCAGTTACCCTGACTTGCTGGTCGGCTGAGCGGATATCCAGCATGGCCTTCCGCAGATCCTGCTCGATTCCGCGGGAGAGGTCGTCGATCTGCGCCTTCAATCGAGCGGCGCGGCTTTCGATCTGTTCTCTCTCTCCAGAGCGATCCCGATCGAAAATCGAAATCGAGAGGACTCCCTCGATTCCGCCGTTGAAAGGCATTGTGCCGAAGTTGCGGCCGGCAGCTCCGTAATTGCCGCTCACGGAAAGGACCGGCAGATAACGCGCGTGCGACGCCTTCTGTTGCTCGATCAACGATTCTTGCTGGTTCAGAAGGGCGCGGTAGTCTTCGCGAACGGCCAGCGCGGCCGGCAGGGCCTGCTCCACGTCCGGCACTTCAACATGGCGAAATTGCAGCTTTTCAGCCAGCTCAATTGATGTCCCCGGGCTCAGACCGAGAAACCGCGCCAGGGCCAGCAGCGAAGTTTGGTAGTTGTTCTCCGCGACCAACAATGCCTGTTGATCTCGAGCGAGCTGCACCTGCGATCGAACGACGTCGATGGCCGTGGCGAGCCCTTGGGCGTGCTGGTCGCTGGCCAACGACTCCAACACTTGCGAGGTCTGCACCCGGGACTGGGCGGCTTCCACTTCGGCCTGCGCCGTCTCGGATTGCAGGTAGAGTCTGGCGGTCTCTCGTACCACCAGATTGCGCGTGTCTTGGTAGCTGAGCTTCGCTGCATCTTCCTGCCGTACGCTCGCTTTCCAAGCGTGAAAGGCTTGTCGATCCACGATCGCCTGCGAGCCGAACACACGAAAATCGTAGTAGGCGAACGGGCCCACGGTCGTGGGAAGGCCGGGAAAAGAGATCCCTTCGATGCTGAGGTTGTTCTTCACGAGGTTCGCAACGGCATCTCCGCTGGCATGGGGCAGCAAAGCCGCCAGACTCCGCGTGCGTGCCCCTTCGGCCTCGCTCACTTCGGTTGCAGAAACTTGCACATCAATGTTTCTCTTCAGCGCGAGTTGTATCGCATCTCGGAGCGTGAGAGTTCGGGCAGCCTGCTGGGCGTTTGTAAGAGCCGCCGACGCCGCGAGCGCCACAAAGAGCAACACTGAAGAGACGCAGCGCTTCATTGCTTCCCTCCCGGGACGAGATGTGTCGTCGTCCGTGACGCATCCTCGTGAGCAGTATTTCGGAGCCCGCGCGCGACGAAATCGAGATGTGCTTCCCGGTAAGCGTCGATGTCGAGCAAGTGACGTCGCCCGAACAGAAGCACCCATACGACAGCGAGAATCGCCGGGGCGACCAGGATTTGAGGGAAACCTCGCGCTACCGTGCTTTCGAACACTCCGGCATCGATGCCGTCTTCAACCACGAGTTCGATCGCCGAGGCGCCGGGCGCGATAATCTCCTGATAATAGATCTGAGCGAGTTCCGGGAAGTGTTCTCCCTCCGCGATGAGCAGCCGGAGAAGGGCCCGCGCCTTTTCGTTTTCGACGACTTCGGCATAGATGCGCGACAGCAACTCCCGCATCTGTGCTTCGCCGCGGCACTCGCCGCCTCCCGTTTCGACGTCGGCGCGAACGGGGTGAATCAAGCTCCGTAGGACCGCGCGAAACAGAGACTTCTTGTCCCGAAAGTGCAGAAAAATGGTTCCCTTGGCCACCTGCGCGCGCTTCGCCACATTGTCCAATCGCGCGCCGGCATAGCCCTTGGCGGCAAATTCCTTGAAGGCCGCCGCGAGAATCTGTGCTTGCCGTTCGGCCCTCGGGGCGCGTCTTCGAAAGGGTTGTTTCTTCTGCCTCATCTCGCCGCCGTGCAGTTTCCGGTCAACGTCAGGAAACTGACTGGTCAGTCACAAGCGGGACTAGCGTAGCGGCAGCGGCGGCGCAGAGCCGTGACTTTGCGCACTCGCCTTTGTGACGGCCGTCACATGCCTGATCGCTGGGGTAGCGGCGTTGCCCGAAATGGAACGACGTAGGAGTATTCAGATGGAATCGAGTCAGGGGATCTGCGCGCTTCCGGAGTCTTCTTCGGCGGCCGACGCCCGGCCGTCGCCGGCTCCAGTGCGCCACGGCTTTCGTTCCATGTTGATACTGGACTTTGTTGCATACGCGTGTTCGTACATCAAGCCCGCGACTCTGGCGCCCTCGCCGTTCTCCAGTGCCTGGACGATCGCGTGATGCTGATGATGAGAATGACTCAACGATTGGTACATTCCCGGCAAATCGACTTTGTCGAACGCAATGGCCTGCGCAGCCGCGAAAGGTATCCGGCTGTTTCGTTCGATTGCATCGGCGATAACTTTGCTGCCGGCGCCCTGCACGATCAGCGAGTGGAATTGCTTGTTCATTTCTCCGTAGCGAGCCTCGTCCGATTCCACCAGATGACGTTTCGCGAAGATGGCATCGCCTTCCCGAAGACATTCATGGAGCGACTGGATTAGCCGGCGTGAAGGCCCTTGTTCCGCGAGCATGCGGGCCGCGAGTCCCTCGAGCACGCCGCGCACGTCGATCGCGTCCATGATTTCCTGGGGCGTGAAACTGCGCACGACGAACCCGCGCGTATCGAGCTGCGTCAGCATCCCTTCTTGCGCCAGAATCGGCAGCGACTCGCGAACCGGCGTGCGAGAGACGCCAAGCTTTTCGGCAAGCTCCACTTCGCGCACCCGCTGACCCGGCACGAGCTGCCCATGCAGGATCATTTCTCGAATTCGAACGATGACGCGTGAATTCTTGCCGGCCATTTCGCACGCTAGAAATCAGGGAAGTACATCCGAGTTGCAAACCCGATCGAATTGTCCCGCAAGTCAGCCGACGGCGCAATCCGAACGGCGGATGTCTGGGCGGATGTTACCAACTCAACTGCGCGCAATCAATCGCTACAGGATGCGCGGTCGGCCGAGATGTCCGAAGCGAAGCCAGCACATCACGGAGATGGACGCGCGCGGGGTTCGTCCGCGCACACGGGATTTCCTTCTGGCCATCGGACCGATCGGGAATTGCATCCACTATGATCCATCTTGGCCAAAAGGGAGTTGGACGAGCGGTCAACGTGAGGTCGAACCTGCTGAAAATGCAGCCCGGAAGAGGGGGGTGGTCCATCTTCCGGGCCACAAACGGCAGCCCCAAAATTTCTTTAAGGCGCCACTGCTTTGAAAGAGTGTATACAACAGTCACCTGTTGGTATGCAACTGCGCATTTGCGGATTCCTTGAGGGAAACTTAGGGGGGCTCACCGCGCCAACTGGAGCCCTGCCAACAACGAAAGGCCCGCAATTGCTGATGGAATGCGACGTCCGGCAGGCGCCCTCCGAGAAGGCGCCTGCCAGCGCCGGAACGGTCTAGAAGTCGAGCTTCACGGGGAATTGGGTCTGCCGAGGAGTCACGACCGGGTTTTGCGAAAAGAAGGTCACACCATCGTTTCCCACGGGCTGATTGATGGCGCCGAGGACCGTCGGAGACGTCGGCGATGCGCCAGCCGGATTGAAGTGGTTGATGAGGTTGAAGAACTCTGCCCGAAACTGCATGCTCAGCTTCTCCTTTAGTTTGGTGTTCTTCAGGATGGAGATGTCCGCGCCAAGCGTGCCGGGACCGGGAAGACTGTTTCGCTTGATGTTGCCAAGAAACTCTGGAGCCTGGGCTTCATATCTCTTGTACAATATTGCATCCATTGTGACGCCCCAAGATCACAATCTGATTGACAGGAAAGCGTTTATCGCTTATCTTCCTGCGGGCTTCAGGGGGCGTGCTGACCGTCACGGAACGGCCACGGCAGCGCGCGCAAGAGGCAGTTGTTGGACCAGTAGCCGCTGCGTTCCCGCAATCCAATCCCGGCGTATTCGTCCCGGCGCAGTTGGTCGGCCGATCGATCTTGCCATCATTATTGAGGAGAAACAGTGAGCCAAAGGAACCTAGAGGACCTTATAGCAGCAGCTGGAAGTCCGGTAAAGATGCTCCGCAATTCGCAGACCGGTCCGTATGTATATCCCGTAGTTCCACCCGAGTATTCGAATTGGCGCGATGAGCAGCGCGCCTGGCAGCAGAGCTGCGTTTTGTTCAACCAGTCGTACCACATGATGGATATGTACGTGTCAGGCCCCGATTCGCTGCGGCTCCTTTCAGACCTCGGCATCAATACTTTCAAAGGCTTCGAACCGGATCGCGCGAAGCAGTTTGTGCCTTGTAACTACGAAGGCTACGTGATCGGCGACGTCATTCTCTTCTATCTCGACAAGGACCTGTTCAATCTTGTCGGACGCCCCTCCGTTCACAATTGGGTGCAGTACAACGGGCAAACCGGAAAATACAACGTGAAGTTTGAACGCGACGAGCGCGCAGTGGTGCAAAAGGGTCCGATCGTTCGCAAGGCGTACCGTTTCCAGGTGCAGGGCCCGAACGCGATGAAGGTGATCGAGAAGGTAACCGGCCAGCCCGCGCCGCAACTCAAATTCTTCCATATGACAACCATAACGATTGCCGGAAAGAAGGTGCGGGCGCTGCGCCACGGCATGGCAGGCCAGCCGGGACTCGAACTTTTCGGCCCCTGGGAAGACGGCGAGACGGTTCGCTTGGCGCTGTTCGAGGCCGGAAAAGAATTCGGACTGCGCTTGGTCGGCGCGCGTGCCTATTCCTCGAACACGCTCGAGTCCGGATGGATTCCCTCGCCGATGCCGGCCATCTACACGGGTGAGAAGCTGAAGGCGTACCGGCAGTGGCTGCCGGCGGACAGCTACGAAGCGATCGCGTCGCTCGGTGGAAGCTTCTATTCCGACAACATCGAGGACTACTACCTGAATCCTTGGGATCTCGGATACGGACCGATCGTGAAATTCGATCACGACTTCGTCGGCCGCGAGGCGCTCGAAAAGATGTCCAAGCAGCCGCAGCGGAAGAAGGTCACCCTCGCGCTGGATAGCGACGACGTAACGCGCGCGATCAACACGATGTTCCAAAAGAAAGATCGCGCCAAGTATTTCGATTTCCCGTCCGCGGTGTATGCGACGTTGCCGTACGACAAGGTGCTGTGCAACGGCAAGGTGGCCGGGATTTCCACGTGGTGCGGCTATAGCTCGAACGAGGGCAGGATGCTCACGCTGGCGATTCTGAAGGAAGAGTATGCGGAGCCCGGCACCGAAGTCACGTTCGTATGGGGTGAAGAGGGGGGCGGATCTTCGAAACCGACCGTCGAGCGCCACGTGCAAACGCAGATTCGCGCGATCGTGAGCCCGGTTCCATACTCGGAAGTCGCCCGCACGTCGTACGCCGAGGGCTGGCGAACCGCACAGCCGCGGTAAGTCGCCGGACGAGGCAAACACAAATCTCAAACGGGAGTCGCCACTGAAAAGGCGGCGACTTCTTATTTTTTTGCGCTGCCCTTCGCGTCGGCTCCCGAATGTATGCAATCGGGCGCGATATCACCATGCTGCGTTGCCTTTTCTGTCGGAAAATACGTTTAGGGCCTCTTTCTGGATACATTTTGACGTTGACACTTTACGCGGGAACGTAGTATCTAGCGGCGCATTCCGGCAACGCGACGAGTCCAAACGCATTCTGGCGCCCGCGAACCGAGCTTGCCGTGTGCATACGAAGTGTGGGGTGAGGGAAGCTCGACTTCAGGCAGCAACGAAACCCTCGGCCGCACGGCATCGTCACACGGTTAGGAGATCCCATGGATTATCCGGCAACTGGATATCATCACATCACCGCCTGCGCGGGTGGAGCGCAGGAAGACGTCGATTTCTTCACGAAGGTCGTGGGCCAGCGGCTGGCCAAGCAAACCGTCCTGATGGACGGCAAGTTCCCTCACTATCATCTCTACTATTCGAACGCGAAGATCGAGCCAGGCTCGATCATGACGACGTTCCCATACAGCCGGCTGCCGGGCCGGCGCGGCTCGGGGCAAGTCCAAGCGACAACTTACACCGTGGCGAAAGGGTCCCTGCCTTTCTGGCAAGAACACTTCAAGCGCCACAAGGTGAAGCAGAGCCCGATTCAGGAACGCTTCGGGCAGCGCTTCATTCGATTCAGTCATCCTGCGGACTTGGACTTTGAGGTGATGGAAGATAAGGACGACACGCGCGAAGGTTGGACGACCAAGGAAATTGGTGCCGGCGAAGCGGTGCGGGGATTTCACGGTGCCGTGCTCTCCGTTCGCGACGTCAACGAACAGGAAAAGTTCTTGGTCGAAGCGCTCGGCTTCCGCAAGACGGGCGTCGATGGCCCGTACTATCGCTTTGAAATCGGCAGCGGCGGCGCGAACAAGACGCTGACTCTCCTGCTGGAACCGAATCGCGCTCCTGGCAGCTGGACCTTCGGCGCTGGTACCGTGCACCACATCGCCCTCTGGGTGGCCGACGACGAAGCGATGGCAGCGCAGAAGGCGATTTACGAGGAGCTCGGGTACACGGATGCCTCGGAAATCAAGGATCGCTTCTACTTCCACTCCATGTACGTCCGTTCGCCTGCAGGCATTTTGGTAGAGTGCTGCTGCAATGTCCCCGGGGGCTTCGAAAAGGACGAGCCGGCGGACAAGCTCGGCACGAAGCTGCATATCCCGCCGTGGTTTGAGGACCGCCGCCAGGAAATCCTGGCCACATTGGAACCGGTCGTTCCTCCGGAGGGAGCGACCTCTCGATCCTGAGCGGCAGACATCGGAACCCTGGACATGAAGCGAAGCGAAAACCGAATTCTGACCACGCATGTCGGGAGCATTCCCCGCCCACCGCAGCTGAAGGAATTGGCCGCGGTGGCTCACGAATCGCCGGAGAATCAGAAGCGATACGACGATTTTCTGCGCGAGTCCGTCGCGGACGTCGTGAAGATGCAGGCCAGGGTCGGCCTCGACATCGTCAACGACGGCGAGTTCGGTAAATCCAGCTGGGCGAACTACGTTCTGGAACGGATCACTGGATTCGAGCGGCGCCCCGAGCAATTGCATCCGGTCTACTGGCTGGGCCGCGACCGCGAGCGGTTTCCGGACGTGATGGCGGCGGAATTCCCGTGGATGGGCAAGGGAGTCCCGACGGAAGCGTGCGTCGCTCCGATCAAGTACCGCGACCACTCCAGCATCAACCGCGACATCGGCAACTTGAAAACGGCGCTCCGCTCCGTGCACGTTGAGGAGGCCTTCCTTCCGGTGGTCGCGCCGGCCAGCACGGCATACGACGGAATCAACGAGTACTATCCGACCGAGAAGGAATTCGTGTACGCCATCGCGGATGCGCTTCGCGAGGAATACCGGGCAATTTTCGACGCAGGTCTCGTTGTGCAGATCGACGATGCCGTTCTCGCGAACATGTATGACCACTACGTCGAGCAGAGCCCGGAGAAATATCGGCAGTGGGCCGGTCTGCGCATCGAAGCGTTGAATCACGCTCTTCAGGGAATTCCGGAAGACCGCGTCCGATATCACGTTTGCTTCGGCAGTTGGCACGTCCCGCACCTTTCCGACGCCCCGCTCGAAGAGATCGTTGGCTTCATTCTCAGCGTGCGCGCGGGCGCGTACTCGATCGAAGCGGCCAATCCGCGACATGAACACGAATGGCGGGTCTGGGAGTCTCACAAACTGCCGGCGGGCAAGATTCTGATTCCAGGCGTCGTGACGCACCACACGATCACGGTCGAGCACCCGCGCCTGGTGGCCGATCGCATTCTGCGATTCGCTCGAATCGTCGGACGCGAGAACGTGATCGCGGGAACCGATTGCGGTTTCGCCCAGGCCCAATTCATCCAGCGCGCGGCTCCCTCCGTGATGTGGGCCAAGTTCGAGGCGCTCGTCGAAGGTGCTCGCCTGGCAAGCGCCGAGCTTTGGGGAAAAAGCAAGGGCGCCTGATCGCCACATTTGTCCGCAACCGACGCCACAGGTGTTCCTTCGAACCGATCCAGAGTGCGCGGGCCCTAGAACGTTGCGCCCCCTCCCGGTATTGCCTTCCAGTTAGGGCACAGCAGCGCCCGGCTTGCAGTTGACTTGGGTGAGGGGCCTGCTATCCTGTGCCCAGCGGCGATGGAGTTCGCCCTATAACTGCTGTCCCTCCGAAGCCGGGACAGATGATGACTCCTGACGATGATCTTGTCGCGGAGTCATGTCCCCGGCAACGATCCCACAACCGAATCGACATGGAATAGGAGAGTCAACCAGCTCCCATGGACAAGTATCTGATGGTGGGTATCGGCGGCTTCCTAGGCGCCATTGCGCGTTTCTGGCTTGGCGGATTCATCGGCGACCGCATGGGAACACGGTTTCCCTACGGGACCTTTGTGATCAACATCACAGGATCATTCGTGATCGGGTTCATACTGACGTTGCTGGCGGAGAGGACCCACTGGAGCCCGAACTGGAGATATTTGATTCCAGTCGGGTTCATCGGGGCGTACACGACCTTCTCCACATTTGAGTACGAGACGTTTCGCAGCATTCAGGATGGAGACCTTTTGTACGCCGGATTGAATGTTGTCCTCAGCGTGATCGTCGGCTTTATTGCCGTTTGGCTGGGCGTGATCGCGGGAAGGACGGTCGCATGAATACCGGAACAGCTGCCGTCGAGAACGATTTGCGCCAGGAGGAATCATGCTGAAGCCCGGGCTTGCGAAGAAAGTCTCGATTTATGTTGGCGAGGACCACAAATATCACGGTCAGTCGGCGTATTCCGCCATTCTCGATTTTCTCTTCTATCGCGGCGTTTCGGGCGCGACCGTGGTGCGCGGGATCGCGGGCTTCGGAGCCGACCATCATCTTCACACCACACGAATCGAGCGCCTGACTGAGAATCTTCCGATCAAGATCGAGTTCATCGAGTCGCCGGAGAAGATCGGTGAGCTGCTCCCGAAACTGCGCGACATGGCTGGCACCGGCCTCATCGAATTGCAGGAGACGATGGTCGTCAAGCCGCCGGAGCCCGAGCTCACCGCCAAGGAAGCTCCGCAGCCTGCCGTTCCGCCGCTCCGGCGGGAAGGCAAGGCCAAGCTCATGCGCATCTTTATCGGCGAAAACGACAAATGGCACGACAAGCCTTTGCACACAGCTCTGGTCGAAAGCATGCGCGCCAACGATATTGCGGGCGCCACCGTCTATCAGGGAATCCTGGGCTACGGCGCCAACAAACGAATTCACAAGGACACGGCCTTGCATCTCTCGCACGACCGCCCGGTGATGCTTTCCGTGGTCGATACGGAAGAAAAGCTTCGCGCGTTCTTCCCCGTGCTTGACCGGATGGTCCCGCAAGGCCTTGTGGTGTTCTCCGACGTCGACATCATCAAGTACACGCCGAACTACCTCGAAGTGGAACGAAGAAAGGAGGCGCGGCCATGAAACTCGAGGGAAAGGCGAGGATGCTGCGCATCCACTTCGGCGAGAACGACAAATGGCAGGACAAGCCGCTCTACCGCGCGATCGTGGAGAAGTGCAGGGAATTGGACATCGCGGGAGCGACCGTGTTCCGCGGAATCGAGGGATACGGTGCGAGCACGCTGATTCGGCGATCGCACCTCTTCTCGTTTTCCTCCGACGCGCCGATCATGGTCAGCGTGATCGACTCGGAGGAAAAAGTGAAAACGTTGATCCCCTACCTCGATGAGATGGTCCGCGAAGGACTCATCGCGACCTCCGAGGTCGAGGTCGTCAAGTACACGCACCCGTGAGCTAGCGCCACTTGTCGATGGAGGCGCTGGTCACATAGCTGAAATCGCCGCCGGCCCAGTATGTGTTTGTTTCCCCGCCCAGCACGATTATCTCGATAGAGGACTTGGGGTTGGCATCGACCGGTCCGCCAGGACGGCCGCGGCGGTAGAAGCGCTGGAACGGAATCTCACCGTCGCCCATCTTCAAATAAGAGGCGTACGGCTCGACGCCTTGCTGACCCTGCTTCAACTCCCGCTGGTGCTGGTCCCAGTAGAGCCAAGCCGGTGTCTTCGAGTTCTTCGACCAGTAGTCGCTTAGCTCTTCCTTCGAGTTGAATCCCTTTTCCTTCGCCTCGCGGGCGATCGTTGGATCGAGCAGCAGCGTGGCGGCGGTGGTGCCGAACGAGAAGAAATGCGTCAGCCAGTTCTTGATCAGTTCGTGGTAGGGCATGTTGGGGAACCAGGCGACGTTGTTCAGGCTCCAGCCGCTGAAGATGCTCACGACGCTCTCGTCGGCCTTGAACCCCTTCTGCACGTGGAACGGCTTCCAGCCATCCGGCAGCCTATTCTCCGTTTCCGCGATGCAGAGGTTGTTGTAGTTGAAGTTGGATCCCAGCGTGCCCAGGTAGCTCAGTCCGGGCACACCGCAGCCGCCGAGGTTTTTCGAAAGGATGGTCCACGCGCGGCCGATGACGGCATTGGGTTCGGCAAACGGGCCCATCGCGCCGATGCCGTAGTTCATCTTGATTTGGTCGGAAATGGGGCCGTTCAGCATCACCATGCGGGAGAAGGACGACGTCGAGCTAAACAGCGATGGCTGGCCCGTCGAAGAGATTGCGAGAATCACGGGCAAATGTTCCGGGCTCGCGCCGGCCATGACCGCATTGATGGCCACGTGCCTGACCGTGAACGTCCACGAAGGTTGCGCCCCCTGGGCGGCGCTCAATTTCCCGATAACCTCGTCGGGCTTGTGGCTCGTGCCCTTCAGCATCGCCTCCACCTTTTCCTCGGTGGGAAGGATGATGGGCATGAAATCGGTCAGGTTGTTATCGCAGTACAGGCGCTGCAGCTCATCCTGAGTGCCCACATAGGTCGGCGGACCAATATCCGGACTGATGGTGCCGGTTTTCTTTTCGTCCGCAGTCAGCGGCTGCGTCAACGCGGCAATAATTTCTGGCATCAGCGGCTTGTTCGTGACCGGATCGTTGCCTTCGAGGACTTTGTACATCTCCTCGTCCGACTTGTTGGTCATCGGGTGAGGCAAGAAGCAGACGCGCTCGAGCGGCATGCCGCGGCTGGCCGCATTGGACTTCGCCAAATCCTTGAAGGCGATTGTGACCAGTGGAGCGGTCGGGAAACCCATCTTTTCGACTTGCATGCAGTGACCGACGGTCGCTGGGGTGCAGGTGCTTCAATGCCCGTACGCCATGATCATGGCGTTGCCACTGGCCTTGATTTCCGCCATCAACTTGGGATCATCATCGAAATACGATCCGGCTTTCAGGCGGTACACCGTCTTCACGCTGGGCATGTTCTTCTGGAACCAGATCGCGATCTGATTCAGAAAACGGTCCGCGCCGGCGAAGCCGTCGGACACGAGGAAAACGGTCTTGCCTTCAAGCGTGTCCAGGCGCGGGGCCATAGGGACCAGCTGGACCGCGGGCGGCATCCCCTTCGGATTGAGGACCTCGATCTTTTCGGGGCCGTGCGACGCGGCCTTGCCATTCTTCTTTTTCT
>Ga0335080_10002673_pt1 | contig 17844 bp, 13 predicted proteins | sample Lox_Sample_34_FD_206720 | JGI IMG/M metagenome (GOLD analysis project Ga0335080, IMG submission 206720) | Soil microbial communities from Loxahatchee National Wildlife Refuge, Florida, United States - Lox_Sample_3.4 | ecosystem: Environmental > Terrestrial > Soil > Wetlands | place: USA...
TAGGAACGGGCGAGGGTCGCGGCCATCCAGTCGTACAGGGCCTGTGCCATGGAGAAGCCGACCGTCAGCTGGATGTCCTCGTACTTCACGCCGGCGAGGTGCTTCTTGGTGAACTGACCCGGAACGGGCTTCTCCTGGGCCACGTCGGCGAAGATGCCGCCGCCGTCGACCGCCTTTAGGAAGCCGCAGGTCATCCCGTCGAGCATGAGGGTGAAGCTGCCCGCGACGTCGCTGCGCGTGCCTGCCATCTGAATTTCCCCCTAACGTGGACTCGCCGCAGCGGAAACCGAAGCGTACTGGGGACCGCGCGCGATTCCAAGGCGCTATCGTCGCCGGATGATCGACCTCGGCGGCAAGCGGGCGCTCGTGACCGGCGGCTCGAAGGGGATCGGGCTCGCGATCGCCGACGAGCTCGTCCAGCTCGGGGCGTCGGTGGTGATCTGCTCGCGGCACGGGGACGAGCTCGAGGCTGCGGCGGAAGAGCTCCGCGCGGGCGGCGGCACGGTCCACGCGCGCGTGGCCGACGTCACGGCTCCGCACGAGGTCGAGGCCCTCGTGCGGGACGCCGCCGAGGCGCTCGGCGGGCTCGACGTGCTCGTCAACAACGCGGGCCGCGCCCACCCGGGCACGTTCGAGACCCTGACCGACGAGGACTGGCAGGCCGACCTCGACGTGAAGCTGTTCTCGATGATCCGCTGCTCGCGGGAGGCGGTGCCGCACCTGCGCGCCGCGGGCGGGGGCCGGATCGTGAACGTGAACGCGGTCTACGGCAGGTATCCGGACCCGACCTTCTTCGCCACGAGCGTGAACCGCGCCGCGTGCCAGTCGTTCACGAAGACGCTCGCGATCGAGCTCGCGCCGAGCGGGATCCTCGTCAACAGCGTCAACATCGGCTTCGTCGTCACGCCCCAGTGGAGGCACATCCACGAGCAGCGCGCTCCCGAGCTCCCCGAGGAGGAGTTCTTCGACGCGTTCGCCGCCGCCGAGGTCCCGCTCGGCCGCTTCGGCCGGCCCGACGAGGTGTCGGGAGTGGTCGCGTTCCTCGCGAGCGACCGGTCGAGCTACATCACGGGCGCGTCGATCGACGTCGCCGGGGGGATGGGCCGGTACGTGTAAAGCCGGCCGAGCGTCCCTCGGTCAAGCGATGAATTGTTTCGCTGTGGTTGACGATTGCTTCTTTCAAGTAGGCCTGCGGCCTTCGTCCATCCGCGAATACGGAAGGTTGCAGACATGGAGCGCATCGCACGTCTCGTTGTGATCCTCACGGTCGTTGCCGGCGTGGTGTTCGGCGGCGTCGCGCTCGCCTCCGGTGGAGGCAGCACCGGCAAGTCGGGCGACGGCTGCCGGGACAAGGACCGGTGGCACTACCACGAAGGGTCGTGCAAGCCGCCGCACAACCCGCCGCCGCACCACAATCCACCCCCGCACTCCAATCCCCCGCCGCACTACAACCCGCCGCCGCACTACACACCGCCGCCTCACAATCCGCCGCGCAACGACCGGCAACATCCCAAGCCGCCGCACCACTAGCGGGCGTTTCTCCGTTGTCGAGTCTCCAGAGGCCCCGCCCGGCGGCGCCGGACGATCAACAGCACCTCGATGTGCCTTCGCGCACGCTCCGCGTCCTCGTGGTCGGCCGCGGAGTCGTCCCGATCCGCGTCGGCTGCGGGGGCGCAGAGCTGGCCATGTACCAGCTCAGCAAGACGCTGGCCGACGTCGGTCACGAGGTGACGGTCGTCGCGGACGTCGTCGAGGAGGACTTCCCTTCGCTCCACGGGGTCCGGTTCGTGCCGCCGGGCGGACGGATGCAGCGGCTCGCGGCCCGGCTGCCGGGCAACTTCGCCGGCTGGCTCGTCAAGCACCTCGTGGGCAACCTCGCAGGCACGGCGGCCGCGCGCCGGCTGCTTCGCGACGAGCACTTCGACATCGTCCACGTTCACGGCAACCTCGCGGCGTGGCTGATCGCGCGGTTCTCGCCGGCGCCGGTCGTCTACACGGAGCACGACTCCACCCCGTGGAGCTGTCACTACCGCCGGCTGCACGAGCGCATGATCCGCCGACCGGTGTACCGCCTCGTGAACGTGCGCGCGTTCCGACGCGTCGCGGGTGTCGCGACCATCTACGAGTCCCTGCGCGTCGAGTTGGTCGAGCGGTTCGGGATCCCCGAGGCGAACGTTCACACGATTCTCAACGGCGCCGACTTCGACGTCTTCAACCCCGACGTCGGCGGCTTCGCCGGGCCGATCCCGTTCGATCGCTACTGCCTCTTCGTCGGCCGCCTGACGCCCCGCAAGGCGCCCGATCTCCTGCTCCACGCGCTGGTGGAGGCGCCGGAGGCCCGCTGTGTCTTCGCGGGAGACGGGCCGATGCGCGCGGGGCTCGAGGCACTCGCCGCCGAGCTGGGCGTCCGCGAGCGGGTCGCGTTCCTGGGGAGCATCTCGCCCGATCGGCTGGCGCCGCTCTACGCGAACGCCGACCTGCTCGTGATCCCCTCGTTCTCCGAGGGAACGCCGCTCGTCGCGTTCGAGGCGATGGCGTGCGGGACGCCGGTGCTCTCGAGCCGGATCGCGGGCCTCCCCGAGCTCGTGCACGACTGGAGCACCGGCTTCCTCGTCAAGCCGGGCGACGTGGGTCAGCTGGCGATGGCGATCCGGTTCCTCACCGCCGATCCCGAGGCGCTCGCTCGCATGGGCGAGGAGGCGCAGCGCCGGGTGCGGAAGCAGTTCCTCTGGCCCGACGTCGCGCGCCAGTACCTCGCCCTCTACCACTCCCTGCTGCCGGCGGACGACGAGGCGCCGGCCGAGACTCCCGCCGGCGAGCACCTGACGGTCGCCGCGGCCAAGGCGGTGGCGGCGTGAGCGGGCCGCTCCTCTTCGTCCTCGTCGACGCCGTCCGGCACGACTACGTCGATCCCGAACGAACGCCGTACCTCCACGGGCTCGGGGCCGAGCACGGCCTCTCGCGGATGCGCCCGCTGCTCGGCTACAGCGACTCGATCCGCGCCGCCATCTTCACGGGCCGCTACCCCGACGAGACGGGCTACTGGATGGAGTACTGCTACCGCCCGGAGACGACGCCGCTCGCACCCCTCGCGGGCCTCGCCCCGCTCGACCGGCTGCCGGGGGACGTGTTGCGACGGGGCGCCAAGTTCGCGCTCTCGCAGACCGTCGTGCGGCGGATCGCGCGGCGCCGGGGCTACGAGCACCTCAGCCTTCGCCACCTGCCGTTCCGGGCCCTCGACCGCTTCGACTGGACGCTGCGGCGCGAGATGAGCGCGCCGGGCGTCCTCGGCGCCCCGACCCTGTTCGACCGCCTGACCTCGGCCGGGCTGCCGTGGGCGTATCTCGACGCCCCGACCCTCGGCGCGCGGGGCCTGCTCCGCGCGGTCGACGAGCTGGCGCCCGAGACCGCGTTCGCGTTCGTCTATCTCCACCAGGTCGACATGGCGTCGCACATGTTCGGGATCCGCTCGCGGCTGTTCGAGCGCACCCTCGGGCGAACGGACGCGCTGGCGCGGGCGGTCGTCGAGCGGGCGCGCGCTCGGCTCGGCGAGCTCGAGGCGGTGGTCTTCTCCGACCACGGCATGTCGCCGGTCGACCGGATCGCGGCCTATCCCGGGCTCTGGCGGCACCCCGCGTTCCCGTCGCGCTTCTGCTTCGCGCTCGACGCGACGATGGTACGCCTCTGGTACGAGGACAACTCGCCGGGCCTCCGCGACGAGATCCGGCAGATCGTCGCGGGCGGAGCGCCGGGCCGCTTCCTCTCCGCCCAGGAGCTGCGCGACCTCCACCTGGACTTCGACGGGCGCCTCTACGGCGACGAGATCTACCTGCTCGAGCCGCGTACGGCGATCTTCCCGAACTTCCATTCGATGCTGCGGCCGAAGGCGATGCACGCCTACCACCCCGACGACACGGAGCAGCACGGCATCGCGATCGGCGCCGGCGCCGCCGGAGAGACCGTCGAGCTCGTGGAGCTGGCACCCCTCGCGCTCCGCGCGCTCCAGATCGAGGCCGCCGACCTCTCGCCGGCGGCATGAGCAGCGTCGGCACCGCCGTCCGGCCCGGAGCGAGCGCCCGGGCCTGGACGATGGGCACGCCTGCCGCGCTCCTCCGCTCCGGGACGATCGTGCTCGCCGCGACGCTCGTCTGGCACGCGTCGAACTTCGCGTTCAACTCGGTGGCCGCACGGCTGCTCGGCCCCGGCGGCTACAGCGAGCTCGCCGCGACCGTCGCGCTCCTGTACGTCGCGAGCCCGCTGCTCGTCTCGATCCAGACGATGACGAGCCGGGCCTCCACCGAGCTCGTGGTGGCGGGCGAGGAGCCCGCGATCCGGCAGGAGCTCCGAAGCCGGCTCCGGCGCCTCGCGCTCGTCGCGGTCGCGGTGACCCTCGTCGCCGCCGTCGTGAGCGGGCCGCTGGCGCGGCTGCTCCACCTCGGCTCGAGCGTCGCGATCGTGATCGTCGTCGGCGGCCTCGCGATCTCGCTGCTCACCCACTGCCAGCGAGGCGCGCTCCAGGGAACCGCGCGCTTCGGGAGGTTCGCTTCGAGCACGACCGTCGAGGCGCTGGCCAAGGTGATCGGCGCCGCGCTGATCCTCACCGTGGTGGGCCGGAGCGTCGACGGCGCGGTCGCGGCAGTTCCGCTCGCGGCGCTCGTCACCCTCGGCGCGAACGCGGTCCTGCTCCGCGTGCTCCCGCGGGGCGAGGCGCCGTCCGTCCGGCGGAGCATCCGGGCCCCGGCGCAGTCCTCTGCCACAGTCGTGACCTTCGTCCTGCTCGCCGTGCTCCTCTCCGCCGACGTGCTCGCGGCCAAGCGCTTCCTCCCGCCCGCAGCGGCCGGCCTCTACGCCGCCGTGTCGCTGTGCGGCAAGACGACCTTCTTCGCGACCTCGGCCGTCTCGCTCTTCCTCTTCCCGCTCTTCACGGCCAAGCGCGAGCGCGGCGAGGACGCGCGAGCGCTCCTCGCTTTCGCCTGCGGCGGCGTGGCCGCATGCTCGCTCGCGCTCTCGGCGCTCTACTTCGCGGCGCCCGGAGTCGTCGTCGGCCCTCTGTTCGGGTCCGGGTACCGCGGAGCAGAGCCGTACCTCGGCCGCATCGCGATCGCGTTCGGGTGCTACGCGGTGCTCTACCTGACGGCGACGTACCTCGTGGCGCAGCGAAGCCGGGCGGGAGTCCGCGTGCTCGTGGCCGTGACGGCCTGCCAGGTGCTCGCGCTCCTCGCCGCGCACGGGTCGGTCGGGGCCATCGTTCGCGTGCAGGTGACCGTCCTCGCAGCCGGCGCGGCCGCGATGGTCGTCGCCGCGCTCGCATCGAGCTGCGTCGCGCCGTCCGGAGCCGGGCCGTGAGCACGACCCGTGAGCAGCGCCTCGCCGACTCGATCCGCGCGAGCCTGGGCGACGTCCCGGTTCTCCTCTGCGGCAGCCGGGCGACGGGAGCGGCGACCGCGACGAGCGACTACGACGTGCTCGTCGGCCTCCCTCGGCGGCGGATTCCGTTCGCGCTCGGGCGCCTTCGCTCGCTCGACCGCGCGTTGACGCGGGAGCTCGGCGCCGCGGTCACGGTCAACCCGCTGCCGGCCGACCTGCTCGGGCGGCCGGTGCGAAATCTCCTGGTCTGGAAGGTCGCGAGGGAAGGGCGTCTCCTCGCCGCGCCGCGGGGCTTCTCGCTGCCGGCCGTCTCGGCGCCGCCGCTGGACGCGTCCGCACGGTTCTCGTACCTCCTCACCGCGCTGCTCAACCTCCTGCGCGACCTGCCGGGCGAGCAGCTGCCCGATCCCCTTCCCGCCTCGGTCGCGCACGGAACGGGCAAGGCCCTGCTCCACGTGCTCCAGTTGGAGCTGATGGAACGGGGCGGCTACGCCTCGACCGTCGGCCCCGCGCTGGCGGAGCTGGACGAGGCGCGCTTCGACCGCATCGCCGCACACGCGTCCGAGCCGGCAGGCTGGCTGGAGGTGCGCGACGAGGTGCTGGGCCGGCTCGCCCGGCTCGAGCCGGCGCGCTCCCGCGCGGGCTCGCTCGCCGTCAACGCGCGCTATGCGACCCTCGCCGGGCTGCGCGGGCGCCCGCGTTTCGGAGCCGCGCTGTCGCCGCGGCCGATCGACCACCGGCTGGCGGCGGTCGCCGTCGAGCTCGCGCTCGCCGTCCGGCGTGAAGGAGACGGGCGGCCCGCTCCCTCCGCCGCGCTCGCGCTCCCGCGCCCGCTCCGCCGCCGGGCCGGTGCGTCGTGGTCGTCGATCCGCGACGTCGTCGTCGAGGAGTGGAGCCACGCCCATCCGGTGCTGGCCCAGTGAGCGCGCCCGTCGTCCTCGTCCCCGGCGGGCTCGGCGGCACCGGCGGCCTCTCGATCGACGTGCGCAACCTCGCCCAGGGCCTCTCCGAGCGCGGACGGGAGGTGGTCGTCGCCGGAGCGGATCCCGGGGACCCGGCGCTGTCGTCGCTCCGCGGTGTCGTGCTCGAACCCCTCCGGCCGTTCGGGCCGCGGAAGGCGGCGGCGGTCTTCGGAGTCCAGCCGGGCCTCCGGCGCCGGATCCGCTCGCACCCCGGCGCGCTCGTGCACGCGTTCGGCTGCATGCCGTCCTACCTGACCCTCGCGGCGCTGCTCGGCGGCCGCGCCGAGCGGGTGCCCGTCGTCTGGACTCCCATGTTCCATCCGCTGCGCGCCCGTGTCTGGAATCGCCGCCTCGCCTACAGGCCGATGCGGGTGTTCGACGCGGTGGCGCCGAGGCTCTCGGTCCTCGCGAGCGCAGTCGGGGTCGCGACCGATGCGGAGGCTGCGGTGTTCGGCCGGGCCGGGGCACGGCGCGTCACGTTCCTGCCGCCGGTCGTCGAGGCCGCTCCCGTTCTGACGGAGGCGGATGCGAGGAGCTTCCGGGCCGCCGCCGGGGTCGGCGACGCCCCCCTGATCGTGGTGGTCGCCTCTCGCGACGAGCCGCGCAAGGGCCTGGACTTCGCCCTCGCCTCGTTTCTGCGGCTTCGCGAGGGGATGGGTGATGCGCGCCTCGTGGTCGTGGGGCTCGGCGAGTCCCGGCGGCCGCTGCCCGAGGGCGCCGTCTCGCTCGGGCGGGTCGACGCGGCGACGCTCGAGCAGGCCCTTCGCGCCGGCGACGTCGTCTTCGTCCCCTCGCTCTTCGAGGCGTTCTCCCGCGTCGTGATCGAGGCCTGGCAGCAGGCCTCGCCGGTGGTCGTCTCGGACGGCGTCGCGCTCGCCCCGACGGTGGCGGCCGAGGCGGCGGGCAGCGTCGTGCCCTACGGCGATCCCGCCGCCGCGGCGGTCGGGCTGAGCGCGCTACTGAAGGATCGCGACCGCGCCGTCGCCTGCGGTGACCGCGGACGGGCGATCGTCGAGGAGCGGTACGAGCTCGGCGTCCTTCTCGATGCCGTGGAGGCTCTATACGAGCAGGTCGAGCGAGGGCTCGCCCATGGTCGTGCGGCGTCACGGGCGGTTGCGTCTTGAGCGGCGCCGGCGCCGGCGTAGTCGGCGCGGCCGTTCGACCGTTCTCGGGGCGGGCATCGCCTCTCCGTCTCCGCGCTCTCCGCAAGACATGGGTCGGGTATCACGCTCCAGCCGTGATGCCGATCGTCGCTCTCGGTCTCTGGCTCACGCGCCGCTGGCTGCTCAGCGCTGCTCTTCCGGCCGGGACCGACATGCTCGGCTTCATCTCTCGCGCCGGGCAAAACCGGAGTCTCCAGCAGGCGGCGAGCTTGTGGAACCCGGCCTCGTGGGGCGCGCGTCGAGCACTGACGCTCGAGTCGCTCCTGGGACTCGCCGTGCGAGTGTCGGGCGACCCGGTACTCACGGTCAAGCTGTTCTCACTCGCAGTCCTGACGGCCTCCGGCGTCTGCGCCTACGCGCTCTCCTGGCGGCTGTTCGGAAGCCGCCTCGCTGCAGCGACGGCCGGGGTCCTCTACATGAGTTCGCAGGGGTCACTCGCGCACTGGGCGAGCGGACACCTGAACGTCGAGGTGGGTATCGCTCTCGCGCCCCTGGTCCTCCTCCTCTGGATCGAGAACGTGGAGCGTTTTCGACTGGCGCGTGCTTGCTGCCTGGCCGTGTCCGCGGCTGCGATTGTCGTGGGGCGACCGGACCTGCTGCTCTACCCGATCCCGTTCATGGTCATGTACGTCGTCGTACGGGTCGCTTTCGTTCCGGGCGCACGCCGCACGCTGCGGAACGCCTCCCTCACCGCGCTCGTCTCGGCAGGCGGAACCGTCGTCCTGTCCTCGTACCTGATCGTTCCGGCAGCCGCCGGAATCCGAGCGAGGTGGCTGACGTCGCAGAGCCTCTTCGACACGCGGCAACTGGTCGATCGAAGTGTCGGAGCCTACGATTCGATCCTCGGCTTCGCCCGCGAGATCGGCTATCTCGCGTTCACGGATCAGCAGACGTGGACGTCCCATCCGTGGCTTCCATACGCCGAGTACGCCGCCTGCTCGACTGCGGTGGTGATTCTCGCGTACGCCGCGCTTGCGATCCGCCGAGACGACCGGGTGATCTTCTTCGCTGCCGCGGCGGTGCTCGCCGCGTTCCTGGGGAAAGGGTTGCGTCCGCCGCTCGGCGGTCCCTTTCTCTGGGCGGTCACCCACGTTCCGGTCTTCGGCAACCTCCGCGACCCCAACCGCTGGCTGATAGCGGAGGGGCTTGCGTACTCGGTGCTTGCGGGATTGACGGTGGCCTGGATCCAACGCAGGCGGCCCTGGTGGCACGCAGTCAGGTTCGTCCTTCTCCCGTCGCTCGTGTGCGCGGCCCTGCTGCCGGTCGCGCCGACCCTGGTCGCCGGCTTCCGTACCGTCTCTGTCCTACCGTCGCAGTCAAGGCTGATGACGGCGATCGCGTCGGACCCGCAACCGGCGCTCGTGGCGTCGGTTCCCTTCGATCAGACCTACCGCTTCGTCGAGCAGCGCGGCTATCGCGGCTGGGAGCACGATCTGGGCGGTGAGAGCGTCGTGTTCACGAACCACCCTGTCGTCGGTGACGGAGGCTGGGACCAGCAGGCCGCCGACACGGTCGCGTTCACGTCGACGCTGCTGAGGCGCGGCGACCCGGCGTTCACACGGATTCTCGGCTCGCTCGGTGCGAAATACCTGCTCGATCTCAACTATCCGGCGACCGATCCACATCTTCTGACCGACGGCGAGGGCCCGTATTCGCAGCAGCGATCGGTGGCTGCGATGCCCGGCCTGTCCAGGGTCTCGAGCAATTCGGGCGGCCGTCTGTACCGGTTGAACTCGTTCGCGCCGGTCGTCTCGTTCCGGCCGAACATCGCGCTCGTGCTCGGTGGTCGAGCCGGAATCGCAGCGCTTGCGGATGATCCGCAGATCGATCTGACGACGTGGGCGGTATTCACCGCCGACGACGTGCTCGAACACGAAGGGGTCGCGGAGTTGTTCAGGCTCGCCCGCGCGGCCGATCTCGTGATCGTCGACAATTCGACAGCGAACGACGTCGCCGTCCTGGGCAGCGCCCCGGTCGCGACACTGCCCGGGATCACGAGCGATCCAGGCCTTGACCAGCGCTCCCAGATCGTGGCGTCCGATGCCAGCATCCGCCTCGGCAGCCTGGCAAGTCAGTCCGTCGCTCCCGCGCTGATCGGCCAACGCGCCTCGTCGACGACGTTCAGTATCCGACGTGCCCGCGTGCTCGAGCTCTGGGCGCGTGTTCGCAGCGGCCCGGATGCGGCGCGGCTCGACTTCAGCATCGACGGCCGTCGGATCAGCTCCTTGACGCCTCTGACTGCCGCCGGAGGTGGCTTCAGGTGGTACCTCGTCGCCCGGACTCGAGTCGCATCGGGAGGACATCGACTCGGAGTTTCGGCGAGCCGGTCCGCTCTCGGCAGCAGCTTCGAGGTCGATGAGGCGAGGCTAGTCGTTCCGTCGGTTCGCAGGTCGCTCGCGCGCCGACTGCAGCGGCTCTTGAACGTGAGCAGCGCCCGAACGCTCTACGCGTTCTCGCCGGCCGAGATCCAACGGCCGATCTCTCTCCAGACGCTCATGACCGACTCGCTTGCGGTGACGCCGAACGTGAGTCGATTCTGGCGCACGCTGGAGCCGCGGCGCGTGAAGCGTGCGTCCGCCGGGCCCGATCTCGAGCTCACGCTCGAACCTGGGCGGCGGTTCCACACGATCGTCCAGCACAGCTTCGGCCGAACGCTCGACTGGTCAGGCGTCGACCATCTGCTGCTCCGCTTCAAAGGCACGGGGAGCGGCACCCAGTACCGACTCCTCGTCGACTTCAACCGGAGCCACGAGGGTTCTCGAGCGCTCCTCTTCGACGACCGGCGCCCGGGATGGCAGATCGCGGCGTTCGGCGTGCTCGAGGGCAATGGCAATGCGCAGACGCCATGGTCCCATGTCGTTTCGGTTCGTATCGCGACGGACGACCGCAACGCGGCAGCCTCGCTCGAGCTCGGGGCCCTGGGAGCTGCACGCGCGACGGGCCGACCGGTCGCGTTTCGTGTCGCGCCCGTGCAGACGGAAAGACGCGTGAAGGTCGGCGGTGAGCGGCGCACGTTGCCTCCGGGCGCGTCAGTTCTGCGGGTGGCACTCTCGCGTGACGAGATTCTGTCGGGAACCGGCGCCTTGGTCTATCCGACTGAGAAGATCGAGGCGGCGCCGACGGTCCCCGTCGGCTTTGAGAGGACCGGGCCGACGACGTACCGTTTCACGGTCGCGACGCCCAAGCGCGGGATCCTGATGCTCGACCAGTCGTACGATCCGCGCTGGCAGGCGACCGTCGGAGGGCGCACGACGGCGCCCATCTCGACGTTCGCGCTGGCCGACGGGTACTTCCTGTCGCGTGGCACCCACGCCGGGACTGTCCAGTTCTCGGGGAAGAGCGTGGCGACGCTCGGGGTCGCCTTGAGTGCCGCGAGCCTTGCCGGACTGCTGTGCCTCGCGTGGTTCTCGCGCCTTCGCGGGAGATCGGCCGACCTGTGAGAGCGCGTCCGTACCGCAGGCGCGAGCTGGCCCGGTTCTGGGCCGTTGCCGCCGGACTCGCGGCGCTCATGCTCGTGCAGGTCTCCGTTCCCGGGGCGATAGCGGCGCTTCTCGCGCTGGTTGTGCTCTTCCTCGTCCCGTGGTGGCAGCCTCTCCTCCTCGGGCTGGCGCTCGTCGTCCTGGCTCCCATCGCCGCGGCGCTCGGCGCGGGATCGGCCCTGGACGACTACTCGGTTGTCGCGTTGGCTCTGCTCGGGATTGCGATCTGCCTCGCCGGGCTCGACGGGCGACGGTCCGCATGATCCGCCCGCGCACCGTCGAGCCGCTCGTCTACGGGCTCCTCGCCGGCGCGGTCGCCGGGCCGCTCTTGAAGCCGGGGCTCGTCCTCGCCGTCGATCTCGTGCCCGTCCCGCACCCGCATCTCGGCTCGGACTACTGGGGGCTCGCGTCGGGCACCCATGCCGGGCCCGTCGACCGGCTGCCGATCGACCTCCTCTTCGTCGCGCTGGGGCACGTCGGTGCGGTCGCGATCGGCGAGAAGCTGCTGCTGCTCGCAATCGTGTTCCTCGCCGGCCTCGGGATGCACCGGCTCGTCCCGGCGACGCACGCCACGGGCCGCTACTTCGCCGGGGCGCTCTACGCCGTCAACCCGTTCGTCTACGACCGGCTCTACACGGGGCAGTGGTACCTCCTCCTCGGCTACGCGCTGCTGCCGTGGGCGTTCGCCGCCTTCCTGCCCCTCGTCTCCGGGCGCTGGCGCTCCGCCTGGCGCTTCGCCGTGCTCGCGGCGCTGGTGGGAGTCGCGAGCCCCCACATGTTCGCCCTGCTCGGGGCGCTCACGCTCGCGACGGCTCTCGCGGCGCTCGTGCGGGGCAGGCACCGTGCCGCGACCGCCGGGGCCGTCGCGCTCGGCGGCGCGCTCACCCTGCTCGCCTCCGCCTACTGGCTCCTGCCGACACCCGGAGTCCGGGACTTCTGGAACCACGTCGGCTCCGCACAGCTTCAGCTGTATCGCACGGTCTCCGACCCCACGTGGGGGGTCGAAGGCGCGGTCGCGGGCCTCTACGGCTACTGGAACGACGCCGACCCGATCAAGGCCCACCTCGCCGCCTGGCCGCTCGTCGCCGCGGCGCTCGTCCTCCTCGCCGCGTGGGGCCTCGCCGTTCGGCGGCGCGAGCCGACGACGTGGGGCGTCGCGGCCGCTGCGCTGTTCGGCTTCGTGCTGGCGCTCGGCACGAGCGGCCCGCTCACGGGGTCGCTGTTCCACGACGTGCTCGACCACGTCGCGGTCGCACGCTCGTTCCGCGAGCCGCAGAAGGGCGTGGCGCTGCTCGTGTTCGGCTACGCGTACCTCGGCGGCCTCGCGGCGGCCGATCTCCGCGCCAACGTCCACACGGCATGGCGTCGTGCCGGCGCGGCCGTCGTGGTCGCGAGCCTGATCGCCCTCCCGCTCCTCGGCGGCTATCGCGAGCTCGGCGGGCTGTGGGGCTCGATGAGGACGAGCGCCTACCCCTCGTCGTGGAGCCAGGCGCGCTCGCTGCTCCGGCGGGAGGCCGGGGATTCGCGCACGCTCGTCCTGCCGTGGCACGGCTACATGGCGTACACGTTCGCCGACGAACGCGTCGTCGCGAGCCCCGCCGCCGCGTACTTCGACGTCCCGACGCTCGCTTCGCGCTCCGTCGGAGAGGGCCTCGCGTCCGCCGACAACTCCGACCCCGTCGAGCGGTACGTCGCCTCGCTGGTCGCGCGCGGCGCGACCATGCACGATCTGGGTGCCTGCCTCGCCCCGCTCGGGATCTCGCACGTGCTGCTCACGAAGGACGCGGACTGGGGCCGGTACTCCTTCCTCGCGCGCCAGAGCGATCTCGTCGTCGAGCGCAGCTGGAGCGATCTCGTCCTCTATCGCAACGTCCACCCGACCTCGCTCGCGATGGCCGTGCAGCGGCTCGGGTCGAGCCCCTGCACCACGACGGTCGTCCCGCTGAAGGCGACTTCGGCCGACCCGGCGCACATCCGGCTCGCATCCGCGCCCAGGCCCGGCACGCTCGTCGCGCTCGCGGCCTCGCCCGGCTTCGGCTGGTCGCTCGGCTGCGCGAGGAGCGTCCCGCGAGACGGAGCCCTGAACGTCGTCCGCGCCGAGACGTCCGCGCGGACGATCTCGCTCGGGGCCTGGAGCCCGCTCGAGCGAAACTACGCCCTCGGGCTGCTCGGCCTCGTCCTCGTGGCCGCGAGCTGGCTGCCGTTTCGTCGCCGGCAGAGCCCGGCTCCGGCCGGCGCGACGCATGTCGTCTCCCCGCGCGAGCGTCCGCTCTGGGTCGTGCTCCCGACCTACGACGAGGCCGCCAACATCCGGCGGATGGTCGCTGCGCTCCTGGACGTGTTCGCCCGGGAAGGGCTCGACGGCCACGTCCTCGTCGTCGACGACGACTCGCCCGACGGCACCGGGGCGATCGCCGACGAGCTGGCGGCCGCCCACGCCGCCGTCGACGTGCTCCACCGGCACGCGAAGAACGGCCTCGGGCGCGCCTATCTCGACGGCTTTCACACCGCGCTCGGGCGCGGAGCCGGCCTCGTCGCACAGATGGACTGCGATTTCTCGCACGACCCCGGCGACGTGCCACGCCTCGTCGACGCGGTCGCCGATGCCGACCTCGCGCTCGGCTCGCGCTACGTCGCCGGCGGCGGAGTCGAGAACTGGAGCGTGTTCCGGCGAGCGCTGAGCCGCGGCGGCTGCGCCTACGCGCGGCTCGTGCTGGGGATCCGCGTGCGAGATCTCACGGGCGGATTCAAGTGCTTCCGGGCCGAGGCCCTCGAGCGCCTCGAGCTCGACACCGTGCAGGCGAACGGCTACGGCTTCCAGATCGAGACCACGTACCGCGCGGGTCGCCTGGGACTCGCGATCGCCGAGCTCCCGATCGTGTTCCGCGACCGCACGGCCGGCACCTCGAAGATGTCGTGGCGGATAGCCGCCGAGGCGCTGCTACTCGTGGTCCGCCTGCGGGCTCAGGCGGCGCGCGCGACCCGTGCGGCGGCGGACCTGCGCTCGAGCTCGAGCGTCGCCAGCGCGACGAGCCGCCAGGCGAGCGACTCGGCGCTCGTCGACTGAGCCTCGACGCGGAGCGTCGTCGCCCCGATCTCCCGCGTCGCGATGCCCGAGAACACGCCGCGCTCCTCGCGCACCTCGACCTCCCAGCCGAGGAGGGTCAGCCACTCGACCACCGTTTGCTCTCGTGCCGCGACGCTCATGTCCGTCTCCTCACCGCAGAGTACGCCGGACCCATCATCGCCAGGCCCGCACGGCTCCGCCATCCCTGCATCAGGTGATCGGCCGGGAGCGGCCGCAATCCTGGCTTTTCGGGGCGAGCCACCGGGGGTATACTCGCGGCCCCTCGCCGCGGGTCGAAAACGTGGGCGTGGGCCGTGTCCCCCGACGCATCCCGCACACGGACGGGAGCCATCCGACCACTCGACGAGGTGGCTGGCGCACCTAAGGAGGAGATTGTGAGGCGGACGACGACGATATTCCTCGCGTTGTGCCTGATCGCGCTGGTAGCCACAGCAACCGGCTACAGCTTCCGCACCACCCCGCAGCGGGCAAGCCGCGCCGCCGCGCTCCAGGACCACCGCGGCGGCACGCTCAAGCTGCTGGCGAAGGCCGCCGGCGGCACGATCGATCCGCAGGTGAACTACACGCTCGAGTACTGGCAGCTGTTCCAGGACACCTACGACGGCCTGCTCGGCTTCCAGAAGGCCGGCGGCAACCTCGCCTTCAACGTCGTGCCGGACCTCTCCACGAACCTGCCGGTGCCGACGAACGGCGGCAAGACCTGGGTGTTCCACCTGCGCAAGGGGATCAAGTTCTCGAACGGCAAGCCGGTGACCGTGAACGACGTCGTCGCCTCGTTCCAGCGGATCTACAAGGTGAAGGGCCCGAACGCGGGCTCGTTCTACGCCGGGATCGTCGGCGCGACCGCCTGCAACAAGAGCCCGGCGACGTGCACGCTGAAGGGCGGCGTGGTCGGCGACGCCGCGACCAACACGGTGACGATCAACCTCGTCAAGCCCGACTCGGAGTTCAAGTACAAGCTCGCCGTCCCCTTCGCGAGCATCGTCCCCGCCGACAGCCCGCCCAAGGACGTCGGCACCAAGCCGCTGCCGGGCACGGGCGCGTACTACTTCGCCTCGTACGACCCGAACAAGCAGCTCGTGATGAAGCGCAACCCGTACTTCAAGGTCTGGTCGACGGCCGCGCAGCCCGACGGCTACCCGGACGAGATCACCCAGTCGTACGGGCTCACGGTGGAGTCGCAGATCACCGCGATCGAGAACGGCCAGGCGGACTGGACGCTCGAGAACCCGCCGGCCGACCGTCTCGGCGAGATGGGGTCGAAGTACCCGAGCCAGGTGCACATCGAGCCCCTGACGGCGTTCTGGTACGCGCCGATGAACGTCAACATCCCGCCGTTCAACAACCTGAAGGCCCGCCAGGCGGTGAACTACGCGATCGACCGGAACGCCGCGGTCAAGATCTTCGGCGGCCCGAGGCTCGCGACGCCGTCTTGCCAGGTGCTGCCGCCCGGCTTCCCGGGCTACAAGCCCTACTGCCCGTACACGAAGAACCCCGGCACGACCTGGTCGGCGCCGGACCTCGCCAAGGCGAAGGCGCTCATGAAGGCGTCGGGCGAGATCGGCCAGCCGGTCGCGGTCGTGACCTCGGACGACGAGGTGAACAAGGCGATGGGGGTGTACCTCCAGAGCGTCCTCAACGAGCTCGGCTTCAAGGCCACCGTCAAGCCGATCTCGGGGAACATCTTCTTCACCTACGGGCAGAACACGAAGAACCACGTGCAGATCCAGGTCCAGCAGTGGTACCAGGACTATCCCGCTGCGTCGGACTTCCTCTACATCCTGTTCGGCTGCGAGTCGTTCCATCCGGGCAGCGACTCGAGCATCAACTTCCCGGGCTGGTGCGACAAGCCGATCAACGACCAGATGCACAAGGCGCTCAACACGGCGGTCCTGAACGAGGCCGCGGCCAACGTCCAGTGGGCGAAGATCGACCGGGAGGTGACCGACCAGTCGCCGATGGCCACGCTGTTCACGCCGAAGCACATCGACTTCGTCTCGAAGCGGGTCGGGAACTTCACGTTCAGCAAGCAGTTCTACTGGCTGGTCGACCAGTCGTGGGTCAAGTAGGAACGACGGCGGGGGCCGGGCGCACGCTCGGCCCCCGCTCGACCGCGTACCGGTGACCGAGACCGTCGTCGGCGGGGTGCCGCCCGCGGAGCCGGCCGCGCTCGCGTCGCCGGGCGCCGGCCCCTGGGTGCTCGCACGGCGCCGGCTGATGCGCAACAAGATCGCGCTGGTCGCGCTCGGCGTCTTCCTCGCGATCGTGCTCGTCTGCCTCGCCGCGCCCGTCTACGCGCACGAGATCGCCCACACCGATCCGTTCCGGTCGAATCTCGACGGCACGACGGTCGTGAACGGGAAGACAGTGCCGGTGATGCAGCAGACCACCGGCGGCCTCGGCCTGGGCGTGACGCCGATCGGGCCGACGTGGGACCCGGCCCACTACTTCCTCGGCGCCGACTCCCAGGGCCGCGACGTCGCGGCGAGGCTCCTCTACGGCGGCCGCAACTCGCTGATGATCGGCATCGCCGCCGCGCTCCTGACCTGCGTGCTCGCGACGGTGATCGCGATCGTCGCCGGCTTCTTCGGCGGGCTCACCGACGGCGTCCTCGCGCGCGGCCTGGACGTGATCTGGGCGTTTCCCGTCTTCCTGCTCGCGATCTGCCTCTCGACCGTCCTCCTCACCTCGGGCGGCTTCTCGCTCGGGCCGGTCAGCATCCACGCGGGGAGCCTCGCGCTGCCGATCCTGATCATCGGGATCGTCTACATCCCGTACGTGGCGAGACCGATCCGCGGCGAGGTGCTCTCCCTGCGCCAGCGCGAGTTCGTCGAGGCCGCGGAGGGGCTCGGCGCGTCCAACTGGCGGCTGCTCTGGAGCGAGATCCTCCCGAACGTGACGACCACGGTGATCGTCTTCATCCCGATCATGATCGCGCTCGCGATGCTCACCGAGGCGGCGCTCTCCTTCCTCTCGATCGGCGTCCAGCCGCCCGCCGCGAGCTGGGGGACGATCATCAACGACGGGCAGGGGCTGCTCTACACGAGACCCGTCGTCGCGCTGGCGCCGGGGATCGCGATCGTCCTCACCGTGCTGGCCCTGAACGTCTTCGGCGACGGCATCCGCGACGCGCTCGACCCGCGCGCCAAGCACCGAGGCCCCGCCTGATGGCCCGCTTCATCCTCTTCAGGACCGCCTCGATGGTCTTCGTCCTGTTCGCGATCAGCGTGCTCGTGTTCCTGATCTTCTTCGCCACCCCGGGCGTCGACCCGGCCGCGCGCATCGCCGGCCGCGAGGCCGACCAGCAGACGCTGAGGGAGGTGCGCCACGACTTCGGGCTCGACCGGCCCAAGCCGGTGCAGTACGTGATCCTGATGAAGAAGCTCTTCATCACGCGCGACCTGACCTCCTACGTGAACCGCGGCGCGAAGGTGTGGCCGCAGGTCACCGAGGCGATCCCGGTCACGCTCTCGCTCGTGCTCGGCGCCTCGGTGATCTGGATCCTCTTCAGCGTCGGGATGGGGCTCGTGGCGGCCGTCTCCCGCGGCACGCCGGTCGACGCGGGGGTGATGGTGCTCGGCCTGATCGGGATCTCGATGCCGGTGTTCTGGCTCGGCGAGATGGTCAACCTCGTGAGCCAGAGCCGCTTCCACGACACCTTCCTCTTCTCGTGGGTGCCGCCGCTCGGCTACGTGCCGTTCACGGTCTCGCCGGTCGGCTGGTTCAAGGCGCTGCTCCTGCCGTGGATCACGCTCTCCATCCTCTACATCGGGATCTACGCGCGC
>Ga0335080_10002674_pt1 | contig 17841 bp, 15 predicted proteins | sample Lox_Sample_34_FD_206720 | JGI IMG/M metagenome (GOLD analysis project Ga0335080, IMG submission 206720) | Soil microbial communities from Loxahatchee National Wildlife Refuge, Florida, United States - Lox_Sample_3.4 | ecosystem: Environmental > Terrestrial > Soil > Wetlands | place: USA...
CCGCCACGAGGGCACGATCCGTCCGGGCGATGCGTTCCTCGTCAACTCCCCGTACGCCGGCGGCACGCACCTGCCTGATCTGACGGTCGTGAGCCCGGTGCACCGCGCCGGCGCGGCGCAGCCCGCCTACTGGGTCGCTTCGCGCGCCCACCACGCCGACATCGGCGGCATCACGCCGGGTTCGATGCCGCCCTTCAGCCACACGATCGACGAGGAGGGCGCGCTGTTCACCGGCGAGCGGATCGTGACCGCCGGCCGCTTCGACGAGGCGCAGGTGCGCGCGCTGCTCGCGCGCGGGCCGTACCCGGCGCGCAACGTCGCCCGCAACCTCGCCGACCTCGCGGCGCAGCTCGCGGCCAACGCGCGCGGCGCCGCCGAGCTCGAGCGCCTGAACGCCGTCCACGGCGCCGCCGTCGCCGCCGCCTACATGCGCCACGTGCAGGCGAACGCCGAGCAGCGGGTGCGCGGCGCACTGCGCGCGCTCGCCATCGCCGGCCGCGGCCCCGTGCATCAGGCGCGCGAGCTCGACAGCGGCGAGCGCCTCGTCGTCACGCTCGAGGTCGATGCGCGGACGGGCGGCGCGCGCGTCGACTTCACCGGCACCTCGCCGCAGTCGCCCGGCAACTTCAACGCGCCGCGCGCGGTGTGCACGGCGGCGGTGCTGTACGTGCTGCGCACGCTCGTCGACAGCGACATCCCGCTCAACGAGGGCTGCCTCGCGCCGCTCGAGCTCGTGATCCCGGCGGGCTCCATGCTCGACCCGGGGCCGCCGGCCGCGGTCGTCGCCGGCAACGTCGAGACCTCGCAGTGCATCGTCGACCTGCTCTACGGCGCGCTCGGCGTGCTCGCGGACTCCCAGGGCACGATGAACAACTTCACCTTCGGCGACGCCGACTGCCAGTACTACGAGACGATCGCCGGCGGCTCGGGCGCGGGCCCGGACTTCGACGGCGCGAGCGGCGTGCAGACCCACATGACGAACTCGCGCCTGACGGATCCGGAGGTGCTCGAGGGCCGGCTGCCGGTGCTGTTGCGCGAGTTTCGCTACCGGCGCGGCTCGGGCGGCGCCGGGCGCCACCGCGGCGGCGACGGGCTCGTGCGGCGCGTCGAGTTTCGCCGGCCGCTCGCCGCCGCGATCCTCGCGAACCACCGGCGCCTTGCGCCGCGCGGCCTCGCGGGCGGCGCCGACGGGGCCTGCGGGCGCACGACGCTCGTGCGTCGCGACGGACGCGAGGAGGCGCTCGGGGCGACCGCCGCGGTCGAGGTCGCGGCCGGGGACCAGATGCTGATCGAGACGCCGGGCGGCGGCGGCTACGGCGCGCCCTGAGCGGCGGCTAGCGCGCGAAGTGCTCCTGCAGCACCGTCGCGACGTCGAACTCCGGATCCATCGGCGGCCGCCCGCCCGCCGACTGCAGGCGGTTCAGCGTCACCGACTGCACGCGGCTGCCGTGCGCGCCGTGCGTGATCAGCCAGCAGTGCCACTCACCCTCGCGCAGCGCCGCGAAGCCGAACAGCAGGTTCACCTCGCTCTGCTGCCGCGGCGCGTTCACGCGCTGGTCGCAGATCGAGAACCACGCCTGACCGACCGGGCGGACCGGGAACGCGCCGTCCTCCTCGAGCACGCTCAGGAACTCCCCGACCTGGCGCTCGACGCGCCACCAGAGCACCGGTCCTGGCTGCTCGAAGAGCACCCAGCGCGTGCCACGCTCGACGCTCTCGGCAACCATCAGCGCGAGGCGCCGCAGCCCGAGGAACCGCCAGTCCGGCGTGCTGGCGCGCGGTCCCGCGAGCGTGCGCGCCGCGACCGGACGGCGCGCGCGCACCGCCTGCAGCGTGTTGATGCCGGCTTTCGCCAGCCGGTCGCGCCACAGGTCCGCGACCGTGCACGCCGGCCGCAGCCCTGGCCTCAGCGGCCCGTCGCCGCCGTCGCCGAGGGCCCAGAACGGCCGGCCCGTCTCGAGCCGCGCGAGCATGCCGGCCGCGGCCGCACCCGGCGCGAAGGTCTCGAACCGCCCGCGCAGGCGGTCGTAGGCCTGCAGCCACGGGAAGTACATCACCGCGTTCTCGCTCGCGAACTCGAAGCGGCGCATGCCGTCGATCGCATCCGCCGGCGTCGCCCAGTCGGGCGGCGGGTCGACGATCAGGAGCGCGCGCCGCTCGCGGCACAGCCGCGCCGCGACGAGCAGCGCGCTCGGCCCGAGCGGGTGCTCGCGCGCGAGCGGCGGGATGCACAGGAAGTTGAACGGCTCGCCGTCGCGGAACGCGAACACGCCGGTGCGCTCGGTCGCCGAGCCGATCACGTCGTAGTCGGTCAGCGGCCCGCCGTCGTCGCCGTCCGGGTTCGAGCTCGCGTACGCGGCGAAGGTGCGCCCGTCGCCTCGGTGGGTCGGCGAGGGCCGCTCGAGGGGCACCGCCCCACGCAGCCGCACGAGGCCGGAGTCGGCGAGCTGGACCGCCACGTGGCGCGGCGAGTTCGGGTCGATCGACAGCCGCGGGTAGATTTCCTGGTCCTCGACGTGCTCGGAGCCCGGTGCGCGCACGCGCTGCACGACGAGGTTGAACTTGTCGACGTCCCCGGCGGGGATGTTGTCGTAGTCGACCGCGGCCCTCAGGAACTCGCGCGTGCCCGGGCAGAGCGCCTCGAGGGTCAGCGCCGAGCCGCCGGCCGGCAGCGTGACGGTCGCCGGCCGCCCGCCGTTGACGACCCGCACGACGCGTGCCTGGCGTCCGCCGTTCTCGAAGAACTGCTCGACGGCGTAGGACAGCGTGCTCGGCTGCCACAGGCCGCCGAACACCGCCTGGAACTCGGCGAAGCTCGCGATCGCGACCGGGCGGTTGACGGGGCCGCGGAGCGCGCGGCCGACGAAGGCGACGGTGGCCGTGTCGACGCGTGCAATCGCCTGCCCGGCGCCGACCTCAACAGCAACTTGAAAGCCGGGTAGGTGTCGTTCTCGCAACCCGGTATTCCCCTGCCCCTGTGCCGGGGAGAGTAGCACAGGCGGCCCGGGAACCCGGCCTGGTCAGCGCGGCGGCGGTCGCGGCGGCGGCGGCGCGGGCTTTGGCGCCGCGCGAGCGGCGGCGCGGGCCTCCTCGTCCTCGCGGCGCTTGCGCGCCACCTCCTCCAGCATCACTCGCAGCCACTCGGTGGGCACGTCGGGCTCGCCTCCAGCAGGACCCGGGCGGGACTATAGCGCGGCGCCCGTGCCGCGATCACCTCGCGGTAGAGCGCGACGAGCCTGTCGGCCATCACCGGGGCCGACCACGCGTGGGCATCGGCGGGCGCCGCCGCGGCGAGCCGCCGGCGCAGTGCGGCGTCCGTCAGCACGGAGACGACCGACGCCGCGAAGCCGTCGACCTCGTCGGGCGCGATGATCGCGCCCTTGACGCCGTCGAGCACCTCGGCCGTGCCCATGACCGCGGTCGAGACCACCGGCACGCCGAGCGCGAGCGCCTCGAGCAGCACGAGACCCTGGGTCTCGGTGCGCGAGGCGAACACGAACGCATCGCCCGCGCGGTAGCAGTCGAGCAGCGGCCCGTCGCGGTCGAGATAACCGACGAAGAGCACGTGCCGGTCGAGGTCGAGCCGGCTCGCGAGGCGCTTGAGGTGCGAAAGCGCCGGACCCTCGCCCGCGATGACGAGCAGCACCTCCGGCACCGCCGCGCGCACCCGCGCGAGCACCTCGAGGACGAAGTCGATGTTCTTCTCGTGCGCGACGCGCGAGATGTGCAGCAGCACCGGCCGCCCGGCGGGGATCCCGTGCCGGCGCCGGAACGCCGCACCGTCGCCGCCGCGAAACCGCTCGAGGTCGATGCCGGTCGGCAGCACCTCGGCGCGCGCATCGACGCCGTAGTCCCGCAGCAGCGACAGCATCTGCGAGGTCGGCACGATCAGCGCATCGACCTCGCGGCACTGCGAGACGCTGAAGCGCCGCGCGAGGAAGCGCGTGGCCGCGCGCGGCACGAACGGAACGTAGTGGTGCAGGTATTCCTCGAAGAAGGTGTGGTAGGTCTCGACCACCGGGAGCTGCAGCCGGCGCGCGAGCGCGACGCCGGCGTAGTGCGCGACGAACGGCGTGTGCACGTGGACGATGTCGAAGGCCTGGCCCGCGAGCGCGCCCGCGAGCGCCACGACGCGCCCGCGGCCCATCATGCGGTCCTCGGGGTCGCGCGGCACGGCTCGCGAGGGGATCCGGATGACGCCGGACTCGCCGGCGGGCGCGCCCGGGTAGGCCGGGGCGATCAGCGTCGACTCGTGGCCGAGCTCCGCGAGGCTGCGGCGGAAGGTCGCGATCGACGTCGAGACGCCGTTGACCCGCGGAAAGCTCACGTCGGACACCATCAGGATGCGCATGCAGGCCCCGTGACGCGTCGATTGCCGCGGCGCACGCTAGCGGCCGTCCGTGACGGGCGTATGACAGCCGCGCACGGGCGCGAGCACGCTTTGGCCGTATCATCGGGCGGCCCGCAGGAGCCGCCATGCCCGATGTCCCGCCGATCGACGCGCTGCGCGTGCGCGCGCAGCCCTTTCCCCTCGACCTCGCCGCGCGGCGCGCGTTCGCCGACCGGATGAACGGGCTCGCCTCGATGCGCATGGCGGGCGCCCGATTCGACCTCGACGACGCCCACGTGCTCAGGCTCCGGCTCGAGGAGGTCGCCGAGCACCACCTCGGCGGCCTCGGCACGCGCGCGGTCAACGGTGCGGTGATCGCGGGGCTCTTCGATGCCGCCTTGGGCGTCGCCGGGACGGCGCAGTTCCTGCCGCAGCGCGCCGGGACCGTCGAGCTCTCGATCAAGCTGATGCGCCCGGCCTTCGAGGCGCCGCTCGAGGTGCTCGCGATCAAGCACTCCCCGCACCTCGCCTTCACCGAGGCGGAGCTCTATGCCGAGGGCAAGCTCTGCGCGGTCGCGAGCGGCATCGTCGCCGTCGCCTCGAGCCCGAAGCAGGGCGAGGCCTTCTGGTAGGACCGTCAACGACCCGTCACACGCCGCGGGCACAGTGGGCCCGGGTGGCCGCGTATCCGATCCGCGACCGTCCACTCGACGCCCGCGCCCGGCGCTACCCCCGCCTGCGCGGCGGGCCGGGCCGGGCCTGACCGGCCCGGCTTCTTTTTTAAATAGCGTTAATTAGTGGGGCGCTGCCGAGGTGGCCGGGGCCGGCGGGGCGGCGGGCTCGCGCGAGCCCATCATCTCGGCGAACTGCTTCTCGTCGACCAGCAGGCCCGACTGGCCGTCCCAGGTCGCGCCCTCCGGGAGCTCATTGCGCACGCGATGGGCGCTCGCGACGACGCTGGCGAGCGTGTCGCTGTCGCGCTTCATGACCGACACCGGGATGCCGCGAGCGGGATCGGCGAGCGAGCGCGCGCGTTCCCAGTCGATCTCCGCATCGTGCGCCTTGATCCGCTGCCAGAGCGGCGAGCGCGAACCCTTCCGGGCGAGCGAGCGGGGCCCGTGCTGCCAGTCGCGCTTGTCGTCCTCGAGCGCGCCGTAGGCCTGCACGTAGAGCGTGTCGCCCTGCCAGCCGAGCAGGTAGGGCTGGTTGACGACGCGCAGCGGCGTTCCGATCGGCACCGTGTCGTAGAGGATCGCGATGTCCTCGGGGTAGAGCCGCACGCAGCCGTGGCTCGAGCGCATGCCGACGCCGTAGGGCTTGTTCGTACCGTGCACGAGGTAGCTCGGCCAGCCGAGCCGGAACATGTAGGCGCCGAGCGGGTTGTCGGGTCCGGCCGGGACCTTCGGCGGCAGCACGTCGCCGTTCTCGAGGTGCTCCTTGCGCACCGAGACCGGCGGCACCCAGATCGGATCCTTGACGCGCGCGACGATCTTCGTGACGCCCTCGGGCGTCTGCCAGCCGACTTTGCCGATGCCGATCGGGTGCGTGATGACCGTTTGCGGCTCGCCCTTGGCGTGCTTGGGGAAATAGTAGAGGCGCATCGCCGCGACGTTGATCACGACGCCCTCGCGCGGCGCATCGGGGAGGATGAAGCGCGTCGGCACGACGATCTCGCGGCCGGCGCCCGGCAGCCACGGGTCGATGCCCGGGTTCGCGCGCACGATCTCCTCGTAGCCGACGTTGAAGCGCCGCGCGATGTCCGGAAGCGTGTCGTCGGCGCCGACGGTCGTGACCTGCAGCGTCCCGACGACGTCGTCGTGCGCCGGGTCGATCTTGAACTCGTGCGTCGCGTGCGCACGCTCCAGCGTCGGTCCCGCGGCCGGGCCCGGAGTCGTCGCCAGCGTCGGCCGCGGCGGCGGCGGGCGCAGCAGCGAGCAGCCGGCGCTCAACGCCAGCGCGAGCGCGAGCGGCGCCAGCCAGCGGCGGCTACAGAAGGACCGGACGATCCGCAAGCTCATTGTCCTGGCGACCCGTCCCCGGAAAGTGACGCGCGAGGAGCCGCGATGCGGCCTCGACGCCGGCGAGCGCGCCGTGCTCCCAGCGACCCTGACGAAACTCCGCCTCCATCGCCCGACACACGCTCGCCCACTCGGCCGGCGCCACGAGGCCGTTGAAGCCCCGGTCGGCGACGATCTCGACCGCGCGGTCGGCGAACAGCACGTAGATCAGGACGCCGTTGTTGGCTTCGGTGTCCCAGACGTGGAGTCCCGCGAACACCTCGAGCGCCCGATGGCGCGCGGTCTTGCCGCGGACGATCGACCACGCGTCCAGGTCGGTCTCGATGACGATGCGCAGCTCCCCGCAATGATGCGCCTCGGCGGCCGCGACCGCCTGCTCGACGCGGTCGAGGACCTCCTTCGTGAAGCGCTGGCGAGTCGCGATGCGCGTCTCGACGAGGTGCCGGGCGAGTCGCAGCAGCCGTCGCATGGCCTACCAGCTCCCCGAGGCGCCGCCGCCACTGAAACCGCCGCCACCGCCGCTGAACCCGCCGCCGCCGCCGAAGCCACCACCCCCGAATCCGCCACCGCCGAAGCCGCCGCCGAACCCGCCGAATCCGCCGCGGCCGGTCGACCAGCCACCGCCGCCGAGGCCGCCGAGGAACGTGAACAGGAAGGCGATCACGCCGACGATCACCGCGAAGGACATCGTCCCGAGCAGCAGGAACGTCAGGAAGCCGGCGATCCCGCCGGTCGCGGCGGCGCCGACCGGCCGGCCGAAGATCCCGCGCAGGATCGTCCCGCCGAAGAGGCCGAGCACGAGCAGGATCGGCAGGATGCTGCTGAGTCCCCGCACCGGGCGCTGCGATTCGCGCTTGGGCGCCGGCAGGGGCTCGCCGTCGACGAGGCCGATCAGCCGGTCGACGGCGTGGTCGATGCCCCCGTAGAAGTCGCCGGCGCGAAAGCTCGGGCGCAGGTATTCCTCGATGATCCGGTTCGACGAGAGGTCGGTCACGGCGCCCTCGAGGCCGGTCCCGACCTCGATTCGCAGGATCAGCCCGTCGTCGACGCCTTTGCGGCCGAGCTTCCAGGCGTCGCCGACCCGGATCCCGTACTGGGCGATGTCCTCGGGCTCGGTCGTCGCGACGATCAGCACCGCGATCTGGCTGCCCTTGCGCGCCTCGAACTGCGCGAGCTTCTGATCGAGCGCCGCGCGCTGCTCGGTACGCAGGAGCCCCACCGTGTCGACGACGCGGCCGACCGGCGGCACCGGCACCTGCGCCGCGGCCGCGAACGGCAGCACGAGCGCGGCGAGGAGCGCCGCGAGTCCCGCGACCGGCCCGGGCAACCGACCCCGCATCGTTCAGCCGGTCGGCTTCTGGGCGTTGCCGAAGTCGACCGTCGGCGGCTTGGAGATCTGCGCCTCGTTCTCGACGCTGAAGTTCGGCTTGACCTTGTAGCCGAACATCATCGCGGTGAGGTTCACCGGGAACTGCCGCACGGTGACGTTGTAGTTCTGCACCGAGTCGATGTAGCGCTTGCGCGCCACGGTGATCCGGTTCTCGGTGCCCTCGAGCTGGGCCTGCAGGTCCCGGAAGTTCTGGTCCGACTTGAGGTCGGGGTAGCGTTCCGAGACCGCGAGCAGGCGTCCGAGCGCGCCCGAGAGCTCGCCCTGCGCCTGCTGGAACTTCTTCAGCGACTCGGCGTCGTTGGCGTCGACCTTGATCGAGGTCGCCTTGGCGCGCGCCTCGGTGACGCCGATCAGCACCGTCTGCTCCTGCTGCGCGTACCCCTTGACCGTGTTGACGAGGTTCGGGATCAGGTCGGCGCGCCGCTGGTACTGGTTCAGCACCTCGGACCAGCCGGACTTCGTCTGCTCGTCGAGCGTCTGGATGCTGTTGTAGCCGCAGCCCGACAGGAGCGCGGTGGCCAGCAGAGCCAGCGCCAGCCACGAGGCGCGCAGAATCGATCGCATGGGACCTCCTTGCGGCCCGAGCGGCCGCCCGTCTCACTATATGGGTGACACCCGGCCCAGACGCAAGTGGATCGGGAAGCGGACGCTCAAGATTCGGTCCGTCGGCCACAACGGCTTGAGTGCGGCCGCAATCTCCGGTATCGGGTCGCGCTGCTCGGCGAGGCGGCACCGGTCGACCGCGGACCACGTCCCGACGTAGCGCAGCGCGTGCTCGACGCCCCAGTCGGTCACGTACGCGAACGAGGGCGCCGCGAGCTCGGCGAGCGGGAACGGCAGCGTCCGGTACGCCTCCTCGACGTAGCGCCGCTCAGCCGGCCAGTAGCGGCCGACGACGGCGCGATAGAAGTGATCGATCGCGGCGTCGATGCGCGGCTCGATGCGCGGCAGCTCGTACGTGAAGAGCGCGACGAGGCCGCGCGGCTTCAGGACCCGCGCCGCCTCGGCGTAGAAGCGCGGGAAGTCGAACCAGTGCGCGGCCTGCGCGGCGACGAGAACGTCGGCGACGCCGGACGCGACCGGGAGGCGCTCGGCGGTGTGGCGCAGGTAGCGGATGCGCGCGTGCGGCTTCGCTTGCTTGAGCTGTCCCGCGCTCGCATCGCTCGCGAGCACGAGCTCGAAGTGCTCGGCGAGGTCGAGCGCCGCCTGGCCGTTGCCGGTCGCGACGTCGAGCGCGAGGGTGCGCGCCGGCGCTTGCGAGGCGATGTGCGCCGCGAGCTCGCTGGGGTAGCGCGGCCGGTAGCGCTCGTACTCCTCGGCCTGGCGCGAGAAATGGTCCTTGAAGGCCATGGCGCTATGTTATTCCGCGCCGACGACGACGGCAGTGGCAGCCGGGCGCCGCGATCTCAGGTGCGCGCAACCCGCGTCTTCCGGCTACGCCGAGCCGTGCGGCGCGAGGCAAGCCGCTGGACCCGTCGCCGGCGTAGACTCGCCGTCGCCGCGCGCGAGCGGCGTGCGGCCGGGCGGACCGGCACGGAGAATTCCGGGACCCGCCCGATTCGCGGGCAAAAAAAACCCCGAGTGATTGACCCGGGGTTTCAAAAGCGGACCCTTTCGAAGGGAAGGAAAGTCCGCTAGGGGATTCAGTGCAGGCGCGCCCACTGCAGGACGCGGATCTCCTCGGCCTCGAGGTCAAGATCGCGCGCGATCAGCGTCGCGACCCGCCTGGGATCGGTCGGAACGCTGTCCTGCACGCCGAGTTCCACGATGCCCGTGTACTCGCTCGGGCCGCGCGGGCCGAGGTCGGCAACGAAGCGGGTGTAGAACTTGACGCTCATGGGCATTAGCTTAAGAACGGCCCCGGGGGGCGTCCGTGACTTATGTCCCAATACCGCCCGGGCCCGGCTTGACGGAGGGCGCTGATGGGACGCTGGCGGGCGCCGGTGCGGCCCGGTTCACAATACATAACGCGGCCGGGCGCCGAGCGGCTCCGGTCCGAGCTCGACCAGCTGTGGCGCGTCGAGCGGCCGCAGGTCACCCAGGCGGTCGCCGAGGCGGCCGCGCAGGGCGACCGGAGCGAGAACGCCGAGTACACCTACGGCAAGAAGCGGCTGCGGGAGATCGACCGGCGCGTGCGCTTCCTGCGCAAGCGGCTCGACGGCATCGTGATCGTCGAGCAGCCGCCCGCGGACCCCGCGCGGGTGTTCTTCGGCGCCTGGGTCGAGCTCGAGGACGAGGCGGGCGCGATCCGCACGCACCGGATCGTCGGCCCCGACGAGTTCGACATGGACGCGCGCTACGTCAGCATGGACGCGCCGCTCGGGCGCGCGCTCCTCGGCCGGCGCCTCGACGAGGAGATCGCGATCGAGCTGCCCTCGGGCCGGCAGCGCCTGACGATCGTCGCGATCCGCTACCAGCGACCGCCCGGATGAATCTCAGACGACGCGGACGTTCTTGAACTGCCAGGGATCGGAGGTGTCGAGGTCCTCCGGAAACAGCCGCGCGCGGTCGTGCAGCGGGTTCCAGTCGGTGTACTCGCCGACGACCGGGCCGAGGTACGGCCGGCAGATCTCGAGGTTCCTGCGAAAGTCCATCTCGTCGGGCTCGACGACGCCCTCGCTCGGGTTCTCGATCGCCCAGACGAGCCCCGAGAGCACCGCGACCGTGACCTGCAGGCTGGTCGCGTTGTTGTACGGGGCGAGCTTGCGGGCCTCGCCGACCGAGAGCTGCGAGCCGTACCAGTAGGCGTTCTTCTTGTGGCCGGCGAGCAGGACGCCGAGCTCGTCGATGCCGCCGTCGACGATCTCGTTCATCAGGATCCGCTTCTCGTCCTGCAGCCGCCAGTTGCGGCCGGCGAACTCGTGCACCGACAGCACCGCGGAGTCGCACGGGTGGTACGCATAGTGGGCGGTCGGGCGGTAGACCACCTGCTCGCCCTCGCGCACCGTGTAGTAGTCGGCGATCGAGATCGCCTCGCCGTGCGTGATCAGGAAGCCGTGGAAGAAGCCGGCCTTCGGCGTCCAAGTCCGAACGCGCGTCGCGGCACCCGGCTGCATCAGGTAGATCGCGGCGCCGCAGCCGAAGTCGTGCTTGCGGCCGTCGCGCGGGAAGTTGCGCTCGTGCGCGCCCCAGCCGAGCTCCGCGGGCTGGCAGCCCTCGCTGACGAAGCCGTCGACCGACCAGGTGTTGACGAACTCCCCGAGGCGCTTCGGCACGCTCGGGACCTGCGTGTCGCGCTCGGCGACGTGCACCACCTTGACGCCGACGCGGCGGGCGAGCGCCGCCCACTCCTCGCGCCCCTGGGGGTTGCCGGCGTCGATCGCGAGGTCGTGGGCGACGTTGAGCAGCGCCTGCTTGAGGAAGTGCTGCACGAGCCCCGGGTTCGCGCCGTGCGTCAGCACCGCGGTGGGCCGGGGCGTGCCGTCCTTGTCCTTGAGCTTTCGGAGCGCGAGCGCCTCCTCGCGCAGCGCGTAGTTCGAGCGCTTGGACGGCGACAGCGACGGGTCCGTGTAGCCGCCCGGCCACGGCTCGATGCAGGTGTCGAGGTAGAGCGCGCCGCGCTCCCAGCAGAACTTCACGAGCGCGATCGAGGAGACGTCGACCGAGACGTTGAGCACGAAGTCGCCGCGCCCGACGAGCGGCTCGAGCACCTGGCGGAAGTTCTCGCGGGTCAGCGGCTGCTTGACGAAGCGGATGCCGTATTCGCTGGCGCAGTCGTGGCCGGCGTCGTCGGCGGTCACGATCGTGATCCGCTCGCGGGCGAGCCCGCCGACGTGGCGCAGGATCAGCGGCAGCACGCCCTGGCCGATGCTGCCGAAGCCGATGAAAATCAGCCGGCCGGGAAAGCTCACGTGAACCTTGTGTTCCTGGGTCATGATGTTCCGTCTTGGGTGGGACGCGGCGCGTGCGCCGCGCGCGAGCGGCCGATACTCTACCTGAACGGCCTGCGCCGCGGCGCCCGCGCGCCGCCGCGCCCGCGCCCGCGCTAGACTCCACGCGACACGGAGAGCCGCGCTCGTGCACGACACGCTGATCGACGTCCCGACCCTCGCCGCGCGCCTCGGCGATCCGGCGCTGCGCATCGTCGACTGCCGCTTCGACCTCGGCGATCCGGACAGCGGCCGCCAGCAGTTCGCGCGCGGCCACATCGAGGGCGCCGTCTACGCGCACCTCGACGAGGACCTCTCGGGCCCGCGCGCGCCGTGGACCGGGCGCCATCCGCTGCCGGAGGTCGAGGCGCTCGCCGCCACCTTCGGCCGTCTCGGCATCGGCGCGGGCGTGCAGGTGGTCGGCTACGACGCCTCGGGCGGCGTGTACGCCGCGCGCCTGTGGTGGCTGCTGCGCTGGCTCGGACACGAGGCGGCCGCGGTGCTCGACGGGGGCTTCGAGGCGTGGCGCGCCGCCGGCGGCCGGGTCTCGACCGCCGTCGCAGCGCCCGCGCCCCGCGCCTTCGTCGCCCGGCCGCGCGCCGCGGCGCACGTCTCGGCCGACGAGCTCGCGGCGCTCCTCGCGCGCCAGGCGTGCCTGCTCCTCGATGCGCGCTCGGCCGAGCGCTACGAGGGCCGCGTCGAGCCGCTCGACCCGCGCGCCGGCCACGTGCCGGGCGCGACGAACTACCACTACGCGCGCAACCTCGGCGCCGACGGGCGCTTCCGGCCGGCGGCGGCGCTGCGCGAGGACTTCATGCGGCTGCTCGCCGGGCGCGCGCCGCAGGCGGTCGTCAGCATGTGCGGCTCGGGCGTCACCGCCTGCCACACGCTGCTCGCGCTCGAGCGCGCGGGACTGCCGGGCGGCCGCCTGTACCCGGGGTCGTGGAGCGAGTGGTGCCGGGATGCGGCGCGGCCGGTCGCGACCGGCGCCTGAGCGCGCTCATTTACATGCCGCCTCGTTTTGCTATCGTGCGCGCGTTCGTTTGAACGCGGCGAGGCCGAGCCCGTGAACAGCACCGCGCCCAAGTTCGCCACCCAGATGGGGTGGAAGGTCGACGATTCGGCGCAGCTCTACCAGGTCGAGTCGTGGGGCAGCGGCTACTTCGGCGTCAACGCCGCGGGCAACGTCGTCGTGCGCCCCGACCAGCAGCCCGGCCGCGAGATCGACCTGCTGGAGGTCGTCGAGGGCCTGAAGGCGCGCGACCTCACGGCGCCGGTCGTCGTGCGCTTCTCGGACATCCTCGCGCACCGGCTGAAGAGCCTGAACGACGCCTTCGCGCAGGCGATCGCCGAGAACGACTACCAGAACCGCTACGCGGCGGTGTTCCCGATCAAGGTCAACCAGCAGCGCCTGGTCGTCGAGGGCGTGTATCGCGCCGGCCAGCCGTTCGGCTTCGGCCTCGAGGTCGGCTCCAAGCCCGAACTCCTCGTCGTGATGGCGATGACCGAGGACACGCCCGACCGGCTCATCATCTGCAACGGCTTCAAGGACGACAGCTACATCGAGACCGTCACGCTCGCCGCCAAGCTCGGGCGCAAGATCGTGCCGGTCGTCGAGAACTTCGTCGAGCTCGGGCTCATCCTCAAGCACGCCCAGAAGTACAACGTGCGCCCGAACATCGGCGTGCGCGTGAAGCTCGCCGCCGAGGGCGCCGGGCGCTGGCGCGAGTCGGCCGGCGAGAAGTCGAAGTTCGGGCTCTTCATCACCGAGATCCTCGAGGTCGTCTCGGTGCTGCGCCAGAACGACATGCTCGACTGCCTCAAGCTCGTCCACTGCCACACCGGCTCGCAGCTGCAGGACATCCGCCGCGTCAAGGACGCGGTGACCGAGCTCGCGCACGTCTACGCCGAGCTCAAGCTCATGGGCTGCGGGCTCGAGTACATCGACATCGGCGGCGGGCTCGGCGTCGACTACGACGGCAGCCGCACGAACTACGAATCGTCGATGAACTACACGATCAACGAGTACGCGAGCGACGTCGTCTACCGGATCGGCAGCGTCTGCAACGCGCGCCACATCCCGCACCCGCAGATCATCAGCGAGTCGGGCCGCGCGATCGCCGCGCACCACTCGGTGCTCGTGTTCAACGTGCTCGGTGCGAGCGCGCTCGACCAGTTCCGGGTCGCGGGGCGCCTCGAGGAGGACTGCCGCGAGGGCGGCGAGATCCCGCAGCCGGTCCGCGACCTCTACGACGCCTACCGCTCGGTCAGCGAGCGGCGGCTCGTCGAGTGCTGGCACGACGCGCTGCAGGCGCGCGAGCAGGCGCTGCAGATGTTCAACCTCGGCTACCTCAGCCTCGAGTACCGCGGACTCGCCGAGCGCCTGTACTGGGCGACCTGCGCGCGCATTCGCGACCTGTGCCGGCGGCTCGAGGCGATCCCCGAGGAGCTCGAGGGCCTCGAGACGATCCTCTCCGACATCTACTTCTGCAATTTCTCGGTGTTCCAGTCGCTGCCCGACTCGTGGGCGATCGGGCACCTCTTTCCGATCATGCCGGTGCACCGGCTGAACGAACGCCCGACGCGCAACGCCGTGCTCGCCGACATCACCTGCGACTCGGACGGCAAGATCGACCGCTTCGTGAGCCTCAGGGAGACGAAGCGCACGCTCGAGGTCCATGAGCTCAGGCCGGGCGAGGACTACTACCTCGCGGCGTTCCTGGTCGGCGCCTACCAGGAGACGCTCGGCGACCTGCACAACCTCTTCGGCGACACGCACGTCGTGCACATCCGCCTGCTCGACGAGGGCGGCTGGTGGCTCGAGGAGACGGTCAAGGGCGACACGGCGCTGCAGGTGCTCGGGTACATGGAGTACGACACCGACGAGCTCTACCCGCGGCTCGCGCGCGACTGCGAGCGCGCGGTGCGCGAGAACCGCCTGACGCTGCCCGAGAGCCAGCGGCTGAAGCGCTTCTACGAGGCGGAGCTGCAGGGCTACGCCTACCTCGAGCCCGACGCCGAGGCCTGACCCCCGGGCTGCGCCGCCGGGGAGCGGCCTGCCGTACCCCCCGTCGGGTCGGCGCCCGGACGGCTGCGGGAGGCCGTTGTCGCGAAGCAGCAACATCGCGGCTTTTGTGCACTGCATTGCCAAAGTCCTTGATATGCCTCGCGGAAAATTGCGCGGTCCCATCGGACCGCGTAGGATCGGTTGGGGTTTTCGCCGAATCTGCTTTGACGGGCGATCGAGTCGGTTGAAGAAACAGTGTCTTCGCTGCGTCGACATTCCTCCGCATCACCCGCACGAGTTGATCAGCGCACGACCTACGGTTCGGGCCCAGGCCGCCGCGGGCGTACGTCTATGTACGCATGCGCCGGACCTGTGGTCCGTGGTTGAGGGACGCGAGGCGCGCGGACGATCCGTGCCTTCGCCTGAGCGAGTGAGATGATTCGATGACGACCATCTACGTAGGCAACCTGCCGTTCTCCGCGACCGAAGACGAGGTCCGCCAGCTCTTCGAGAAGCACGGCAAGGTCGAATCGGTAAAGCTCATCAATGACCGCGAGACCGGTCGCCCGCGCGGCTTCGGCTTCGTCGAGATGGCGGGCTCCGACGCGCAGAACGCGATCCAGCAGACGAACGGCTTCAACATGGGCGGACGTCCGCTGCGCGTGAACGAGGCCCAGGAGCGCCCGCGCGGCCCGCGGCCCGGCGGTGGTGGCGGTGGCTACGGCGGACCGCGTGGCGGCGGCGGAGGCGGCGGTTACGGCGGCGGTGGCGGCGGCGGCTACGGTGGTGGCGGCGGCGGCTACGGCGGCGGTGGCGGCGGCTACGGCGGCCGCAACTACTGAGCCGCGCCAGGCTCGCACCGACCAAACACTGACCCCGCCCCCGGCGGGGTTTTTGTTGGCCGCACACTGCGCGCCGCTGGTGGCGGCGACGATGTCAGCTTTCCGTCGTGCCCTGCGCGCAGGTGCACACGAGGCGCGTGCCCCGGACCTTGCCGCGCCCGATCACGAGCCGTGCGCCGATCACGGCCGCCCGGAATTTCATGATCCCGAGTCCCATGCCCGCGCCTTCATCGGCGTGCTCCGCGATCCCGATGCCGTCGTCCTCAACCTCGAGGCGCACGCTCGCCGGCCGGATGTCGAGCGCCACGCGGATCGTCCGGGCGTGCGCGTGCCGGCGGGCGTTCGTGACCGCCTCCTGGGCGATGCGATAGAGGTTGTCGGCCGCCTCGGCGCCGAGTCGCAGCGGCGACGTCCCGCTCACATCGAGGATGCAGTCACCGGTCGCGCCGACGCGCTGCAGGCCGACCATCTCCTCGAGCGCCCGCACCAGGTCGCCGCCCTGGTAGGTCAGCGGCGAGAGTCCGTGCGCGATCGAGCGGCACGTCCCGATGGCCTGACGCGTGAGCAGTTCGAGCTCGCCGAGCCGCGTCGCCGCCGGACGGCCCGCGGCACGCTCGGCGGAGGCGAGCGACGCCGTGAGCATCGAGATGCCGGTCAGCACCTGCCCGAGCTCGTCGTGCAGGTCGTATCCCAGCCGGCGCTGCTCGCGGTTGGTCGCATCGAGCAGCGCGCGCTCGAGGCGGCGCAGCTCCGTGATGTCGCGCGCCGAACAGTACAGGTAGGGCCGGCGGCCGGCCTCGAACGCCTCGGTATGCACCTCGACCTCGAAGCTCGAGCCATCCTTGCGCCGGTAGAACGTCTCGAAGCGCGACCGCGCGCCGCTGCGATCCACCGGCGCGCCCACCCCCGCTTCACGCTCGGTTGCGCGCACGTCCCAGTCGGGCGGCGTGCGACCGAGCGCCTCGTCGCGCGCCAGCCCGAGCATGCGGCAGAACGAGTCGCTCGCCTCGACGACGCGCCCCTGCTCGTCGAGGATGCAGACGCCGTCGCTGGCGTTGCGCAGGAACAGGTGGCGACGCGCGCTTTCGGCGGCGACCGCCGCCTCGAGACGGCGCCGCTCGGTCGTGTCGCGGATCGCGATGCTGATGCGCGGCTCGCCGCCGCTGTCGGCGAAGCGCGCGAGCACGACCTCGGCCGAGAACGCCTCGTCGCGCCGCCGCAGCGTCAGGTCGTGCCGCGGCGCGAGCCAGGCTTCGGCACCGGTGCCGGCGCCGAACGCGCCGCGCTCATCGGCGAGTCCGAGTTCGGCGCAGGTGCCGAATCCGTTCGGCGCGACGTCGAAGAGCTGGTAGGCGGCCGGGTTGGCGTCGAGGATGGCGCCGTTGGGCTGAACGACCAGGATGGCGTCGTGGCTCGAGGCGAACAGCGACCGGTAGCGCGACTCGCTGCGGCGCAGCGCGGATTCGTAGGCCAGCCGTTCGCGCAGACGCGCGCGTGCGAACTCGATCCCGATGGCCGCGATGATCGCGGCGAACACCGCACAGGCTCCGATCAGCCAGCGCGTCGCCTGCCGGGCCGCCGCGCCGAGCGTCGATGAGAACTCGTTCTCGCGCGGCGTGATGCCGACCGTCACGTCCTGGAGTATCGCGCGCACGGCCGCCCGCTGGCCGGGGTCCCGGTAGCGGTCCGGGTCGCGCCGCACGGCAGCCGCGATCTCGACGATCCGCGCCGTGTAGGCATCGCCCTCGGTCCAGAGCTCGATCGCGTGGCGAAATTGCGGCGTCGCGTGGAACAGCTGGAAGAACCAGATCAGGCGCGGCACGTCGTCCGGATGGTTGGCTCCGGCGAGGAACCCGGCGCGCGCGCGAGGGAGGTCGGGTGGTACCGCGCTCAGCGCGACGCGCGCGTCGCGGTCGCCGAGAGGCTTGGCGATCGAATCGAGGTAGGCCGAATAGTCCTCGTCGTCGCGCGACTCGACGTAGCGCGACAGGTAATAGACGGCGTCCTTCTGCCCCTTCGAATAGAGGCCCTCGCCTTCGACGTACGCGCGGATGGCCGTCAGGATCTCGAGGCTCGCGATGCTGAGGGTCAGCATCGTCGCGATCGTGATCAGGAACGGCAGCGCGGCGCTTCGATAGCGGTCGGGCGGGGGTCGTGCGCCGTTGGTGTCGGTACCAAGCTTGGGGGACACGGTGTCTTCCTTGAGCGGCCGGCGGGGAGGCCCGGGGCGCGCGTCGCGGGCGCGAGCGGGGCGCGGCAACGCCGTTATACGCCGCGTCCTCGACGTCGTACCGGGCGGCGCGCGACGCGGTCAGCCGGCCCGCTCGATGCAGAGATTTCCCTAGTCCTCCTCGGGCGGCACTCCTCAGCGATCCTTGGGGCGAC
>Ga0335080_10002675_pt1 | contig 17841 bp, 18 predicted proteins | sample Lox_Sample_34_FD_206720 | JGI IMG/M metagenome (GOLD analysis project Ga0335080, IMG submission 206720) | Soil microbial communities from Loxahatchee National Wildlife Refuge, Florida, United States - Lox_Sample_3.4 | ecosystem: Environmental > Terrestrial > Soil > Wetlands | place: USA...
TCGATCCACGCGGCGGAACAGGCGAATGCGCTCGCCGTGAAGGAAGGCATTCCGTTCCGTGAGGCGTACCGGCGCGCGGCTGAGAAGCTCAAGCGCTGACGACAGGAGATCCGCATGGAAACGTCCAGGCGATCGATTGCACGAGCGGCAGCCGCCGCCGCAATCACTGCGCTCGCGCTCATGACGCTGATGACGGGCTGCGGGCAGAAGGGTGCGCTTTACCTGCCCGATAAGAACGCGAAGGTCCAAACCCGTCCGGCGACACCGGCCCCCGCGGCCAATCCGGACGACGACAAGAAGAAGGATTCAAAGCCGCCGTCACGATGAGCAGGGTCCTTACGATCGCGACTGCCGCAACCGCGCGCAGCCGTAGAGCATCACTGCGGCCCGCCGCGCCTACGCCCTGAACAGATCCTTCACCGGCTTCACGCCGCCGCTGTCGGGGAATACCTGTGCGTCGAGCGCTCGGACAGGCACGCCGAGGTGCTCCTGCAGCGCGCCTTTGAAGATGGCGCGCACATCCAGAGTCGGGGCGACATCGCGCTGCTCATAGAGCGCGCGATTTGAAAGACCGGGCCAGTCCGCAACCACACGACCGCCGCGCACAGCGCCGCCGACGAGAAATGCGGCCGTCGCAGTGCCATGGTCGGTGCCGCGAGTCCCGTTGATCGCGGCGGTGCGGCCGAACTCGGTCACCGCAATCACGGCAGTCTTCTGCCATGCGGGACCCAACTCATCGCGCAGGGTCTTGATTCCGGTATCAAGTGCCGTCAGCTGAGCGGCGAGCCGGCCGCGTGCGCCGCCCTCGTTCGCGTGTGTGTCCCAACCGATGGTGTCGAAGACCGCGACGCGCGGTCCCGAATCGCTGCGCAGGAATCCGGCGGTGGCGCGAATGAGCTCCGTGTAGCGGCCCGCGCCTCCGGCCTGCCCGCCCATCGCCTTCGCATCCATGCCATCGCCCGAGGCGATCTGATCGGCCGCCAGCGCATCGGCGAGACGCTGCGACAACAGCGGGTCGGCCGCATACAAATCGGTGATCCGCTGCAGGGTGTCCTCATCGAGTGAGGCCAGGCGCGAGGGCGACCATGAGGCCACCTGCGCCTGCCCGCGCATGACGAGCGGGACGTTCTGGCCCAGCGCGACGCCGAGCTCCTTGCGCTCGCGGCGGGCAGCCTCGGGCAGCGCCTCGAGCGCGCGGTTGAGCCAGCCGCTCTGTAGAGCATGCGGCCGGACGGTGCCGTTCTCGAGCACGTCCTGACCGTCGAAATGCGAGCGCTCGCGGTACGGGCTCGCCACGGCATGAAATACCACCAGCTCGCCCGCACCGTAGGCATCGTGCAGGAACGGGAGCGACGGATGCAGCGCGAAGGTGCCATCCAGGCGCAACGCCCCGTCGCTGCTGCCCGGGGGCGCCAGCGCGAGCTCTCCCCGCAGCCTCCCGTAGTCCGCATCCCCATACGGCGGCACCGCCGAGAGCCCATCGAGCGCACCGCGCAGGATCACGACCACGAGGCGCGCATCACCGCCGGTGGCGGCAAATGCGACGCGCGAAGTCAAAAGCGCACCACCGGCCGCCAGCACGCCCCCCGCGAGCGCTCCGCCCTGGATGAATTCGCGTCGGCCGATCGGTTTCATGTCCGCATCCTCTTTCTGCATCAACGACGCATGAACTCAGGCGCGGCGAGCAACAGCGTGAGTGCCTGCGCGGCACTCGCCGCGTGCGCGACCGCCGTACGCGTCGCCTCGCTGAGCGTGGCGCCGAGCAGCTGCGGGGCGAGCTGCGCGGCGTCGTGCATCCCACCCACGCGCTGACCGACGGCATCGGCCCACTCGACCCGCTTCATGACGGCGGAAGCGCCATTCCAGTCTGCGCCGGTGTCCGGCCAGCCAGCCGGTGAGCCGGGAGACCAGGTGCGCTGACCCAGCACTTCGAAGCCGGCGAGTGCGCCCTTGCCTTCGAGCACCGGGAGCGCCAGCGCGCGGTAACTCGACACCACGTAATCCGTCGGTGTCTTGAATTTCGACAGCGGCTGCGCCCACGCCTCCGGAGAATCGATGAGCGCGCGATATACCGTCGGCAGATCGCCGTTACTGGCGAGGAATGCGCGCGTCAGGCGCTCGACCGCCGCGGCGGGTGGCTCATCCGCAATGAAATGCCGCGCCAGCTTGGTCGCAAGGTGGCGCGCGGTCGCGGGGCTGCGTGCCAGATCGCGCAGCACGGCCTCGCCCTGCGCGTAGCCCTCATCGGCGTAACGCCGTCCGAGGAGCGACTTCGTGCCGGGCTCGTGCAGCTCCGCGCGGAACAGGAACTCCCCGGGCGGCCCGCTGGCGAGCCTGCCCGTGCCGCCGCCGATCGACCAGCCGGAGATCACCTGTGCGAACGAGGTGACGTCGGCCTGTGCGTAGCCGCCGTTCACGCCGAGTGTGTGCAGCTCGAGTATCTCGCGCGCGAGGTTCTCGTTGATGCCGAGTTTGGCTTTGACCCGCCGCCGCGCGGCGCGCTGCGCGAGCGGGGAGTCCGGTCCGATCGACTGCTGATTGTCGAGATAGAGCAGCATCGCCGGGTGCCGCTCGACGGCAAGCAGCATGTCGGTGAAGGAACCCAGGACATGAGTGCGGATCGCCTCACGCTCGAAGCTGCCCGCAATGCCCAGCACGAGTGCCTTGTCGATCGAGACCGCGAAATGATTGGCCCAGAAGTACGTCAGCCGCTCGATGAAGGGCCGGTCGCTTCCCACCGCGGTCTGCAGGCGTGCGGTCGCCTCGGAGACGTAGAGCGGGCGGTACAGCTGTCCGAGCTTCATGACATCGGCGAGCAGGCCGGCGCTGTCCGTGGCGGCGGCCTCCTCGCTCATCTTCACCGCGCGCCTCGCCGCCTCGCGCTCGCGGCGGATCTGCAGCGCATCGGTGAGGATCTGCGGTGTGCTGCGCAGGCCGGGGTAGTCGACGGAGGCAGGCTCGCCGGCCAACTGAGCGGTGAGCCAGGCGCGCGGGTCGCGGCCAATGTCTGCGAGATCACCGGGACGGGCCCCGAGTCCGAAGCGGTTCGCCGCGATGGCCGAGTCGACGGGTGAGCGCATGCGCTGCATAGCGTGCAAGACCCTGCGGCGTTGACAGCTATACTTTCGGGCTCATGTAACTTAACGCCATGAGCAGCACCCCACCACTCGTCCTCATCGATGGCTCCTCGTACCTGTACCGGGCCTTTCACGCGCTGCCGCCGCTGACGAGCTCGCGCGGCGAGCCCACGGGCGCCCTGCTCGGCGTGCTCAACATGCTGCAGAAGTTCCTCAAGGAGAAGCAGCCCGAGCACGTCGCCGTGGTCTTCGACGCACCGGGGAAGACCTTCCGCGACGATCTGTACACCGAGTACAAATCCCACCGTCCGCCGATGCCGGATGATCTGCGGTCACAGATCGAGCCCTTGTTCGCCATCGTGCGCGCGCAGGGCCTGCCGCTGCTGCGCATCACGGGGGTGGAGGCGGACGATGTGATCGGCACGCTGGCCTGCCGTGCCGCCCGTGAAGGGCGCACTGTGCTCATCTCCACCGGCGACAAGGACATGGCGCAGCTCGTGGATGAGCGCATCACGCTCGTCAATACCATGAGCAACACCACGATGGATCGTGCGGGCGTGAAGGCCAAGTTCGATGTCTATCCCGAACAGATCGTCGACTACCTCGCCCTGGTGGGCGACAGCGTCGACAACATTCCCGGCATCGACAAGGTTGGACCCAAGACCGCGGCGAAGTGGCTCGCCGAGTACGGCACGCTCGATCAGCTGATCGCGCACGCGGCGGAAGTCCCGGGCAAGGCGGGCGAGAACCTGCGCGCCGGCCTCGAGACACTGGCGCTCTCGCGGCGGCTCGCGACGCTGCGCACCGATCTCGAGCTCGATACGCCGCTCGAGAGCCTGCGACCGGGGACACCGGACGTGGCGGCGCTGAAGGAGCTCTACGCCCGCTACGAGTTGCGCGCGCTGATGAAGCAGCTTGAGGCTGCGTCCGGCACGGCTGGCGGCACGGCGGCAGCGACGGACGCGGTGGCGACCCTTGCCACGGCGGCGCAAGCGTCCGCCGCGGTCGCACCGCCAGTACACGCCGATCCCATTGCGCGTCATTACGACACCGTGCTCGAGTGGCCGGATCTGGAGCGCTGGCTCGCGCGGCTCAACGCCGCTCAACTCTTCTCTTTCGATACCGAGACCACCTCGCTCGACTACATGCAGGCCGAGATCGTCGGTCTGTCCTTCTGCATCGAGCCGGGGACGGCGGCCTATGTGCCGCTCGCCCACGACTATGCCGGTGCGCCGGCGCAGCTCGAGCGCACGCGCGTGCTCGATGCGTTCAAGCCGCTGCTCGAGAGCGCCGAGCACGCCAAGCTCGGTCATCACCTCAAGTACGACGCGCACGTGCTGCTCAATCACGGCATCCATCTCGAGGGCATGCGCTTCGACTCGATGCTCGAGTCGTACGTGCTGAACAGTGTCGCGACCCGACACGATATGGACTCGACGGCGGCACACTATCTTGGCCTGAAGACGATCAAGTTCGAGGACGTGGCCGGCAAGGGCGCCAGGCAGCTCACCTTCAATCAGGTGCCGGTGGAGAGCGCCGCCGAGTACTCGGCCGAGGATGCAGACGTGACGCTGCGGCTGCACCAGGCGCTGTGGCCGCGCTTAGGCGAGCTGCCACGGCTGAAGAGTGTGTACGAGGAGATCGAGCAGCCGCTCGTGCCCGTGCTGCTGCGCATGGAACACCGCGGCGTCCTCATCGATCCCGCGCAGCTCGCCGCGCAGAGCAAGGAGATCACCGGCAAGCTCGCGGCCCTGCTCGCGCAGGCGCACCGCGCCGCCGGCAGCGAGTTCAATATCGAGTCCCCGCGTCAGCTGCAGCAGATCCTGTTTGAGAAGCTGGGACTGCCGGTGAAGCGCAAGACACCGACCGGCCAGCCCTCCACCGCCGAGGACGTCCTCGAGGAGCTCGCAGGGGAGTTTCCGCTGCCGCGGATCGTGCTGGAGTACCGCGCGCTCGCCAAATTGAAGTCGACCTACACCGACAAGCTGCCCGAGCAGGTGAATCCCAGGAGCGGCCGCGTACACACCTCTTATCACCAGGCGGTGGCGGCGACCGGGCGGCTCTCCTCCACCGATCCGAATCTGCAGAACATTCCGGTGCGCACCGAGGAGGGCCGGCGCATCCGCCAGGCCTTCATCGCCCCACCGGGCCATATCCTCATCGCCGCGGACTACTCGCAGATCGAGCTGCGCATCATGGCGCATCTGTCCGGTGATGAAGGTCTGGTCGCGGCTTTCACCAATGATCAGGACGTGCACCGCGCCACCGCCGCCGAAGTCTTCGCCGTCACGCCGGAGAGCGTGAACGCCGATCAGCGCCGGCTCGCGAAGACCATCAATTTCGGCTTGATCTACGGCATGTCGCCGTTCGGGCTCGCGCGCCAGCTCGGCATCGATCGCAGCGCGGCGCAAAAATACGTGGACCTGTATTTCGCGCGCTATCCGGGCGTGAAGCGCTTCATGGATGAGACGCGTGTGCGGGCGCGCGAGGCGGGCTTCGTCGAGACGGTCTATGGCCGGCGGCTCTATCTGCCCGACATCCGCTCGAGCAACAAACAGCTGCAGCAGTATGCCGAGCGCAGCGCCATCAACGCGCCCATGCAGGGCACCGCGGCCGACATCATCAAGCGCGCGATGATCGCGGTGGATGCCTGGTGTGAACGCGACAACGCGCCAGCACGGCTGATCATGCAGGTCCACGATGAGCTGGTGCTGGAGGTCGAGCGCGATGCCGTGGAGGCAGTCTCGAACGCGGTGCGGGCGCACATGGTCGGTGCGGCTTCCCTGAAGGTCCCGCTCAAGGTCGATATCGGCGCTGGCTCAAACTGGGACGAAGCGCACTAGAACTCGTCAGCCTGTCGGCGTGTCACACGTTGGGGAGCGCATCCGTCGCTTTCCGCGGCCTGTCCGTAAAGGGAGACATCGACATGCAACGACCTGCCACTGCGCTTTTGGGATTGCTCGCGCTCGCGGGAGCCGCCGGGATTGAGCCCGCGCACGCGGAAGACGGTCTGTATGTCGGCGCGGGCTTCACCCGCGCGCAACTGCACGATGCGTTCGGCGATGGCTCGAATTTCAACCTCGATAACAACGAGTGGATGGCCATCCTCGGCTTCCGCCCGATCAACTTCTTTGCGGTTGAGGCGAATTACTTCGATCTCGGCAATTCCACGCAGTTCGGATTCCCGAGCGCGGTGGGCCACGCCGATTCGAAGGCCTTCGCGATGTATGCCGTGGGCATCTTTCCGCTGCCGTTCGTCGATCTGTATGCCAAGGCCGGAGCCGCGCGCTGGCAGCTCTCCGGCAATGAGCAGCAGTTCGGTACCAATCTGTTCGCCTTCGATACCAACGGCACCGACTTCGCCTGGGGTGCCGGCGCGCAATTCAAATGGGGCCGCTTTGCGGTCCGGACGGAGTACGACGGCTTCGATGTGCGCAACACGAGCGGAGCAGCGGTGTACTCGGTCGGATTCACCTGGACTTTTCTGTAGCGGAGATTTGTGGCGTCGATGAGACAGGCACGGTCGTAAGCTTTTGATTGGACAGGCTTTGTTTTTGGGCCTGTGCGCGGAACTTCAGAGCCGCCCGGCCCCTCCAACTGAACTGAGTGCCTCCAGCACTCCCCGCTTCCCTCCCTGAGCGGGTCAAACCCGGTTCACGAGACCTGTGCCGGGTTAGTCTGCCCCGGCGATCTCATCAGGAGGTCGCCGGGGACTTTTACCCCGATCCGAGCCACCCGCGCAGGACCCGCTGCGCTTCCTCGACGCCGTTGCCGCGCAACGCCGAAAAGAGCTGCACCGTGGCGCGCGGGCCCAGCTTCGAGGCCGCCTCGCGCAGCGCCCGATCCGACTCCGATCGCGTGAGCTTGTCAGCCTTTGACAGCAGTACGTGCACGGCGCGCACCCCGGGATCGGCCCAGTCGATCAACATCTCGTCTGCCTCGGCGACGCCGCGCCGCGAGTCGACGATGAGGAACAGGCCGCGCAGACAATCGCGGGTGCGCAACCCTTCCGCGAGCGTCGCCCAATCGAGCCGCTCGCGCTCACCGACACGCGCATAGCCATAGCCCGGCAGGTCGACGACGCGTTGATCGCTGCCGACCTCGAAGAAGTTGATGAGGCGCGTCTGGCCCGGTGTCTTGCCGGTGCGCGCCAGCGCGCGGCGTTTGAGGATCGCGTTGATCGCGCTGGATTTGCCGGCGTTCGAGCGTCCGGCAAAGGCGACCTCCCGCCCCCGGTCCGGCGGAAACTGCGCCGCGGAGGCCGCGCTCAGCATGAAGTGGGCCTCGGCGAAGCGGCTCACGCGGGGGATATCCGTCGCAGGTGGGAAGAAGCGCCTAGTGTACAATTCGCGGCCTTTGGCGGGCTTGTGGAGCGGCGACGGGAATGGCGCAGTCGATGAGAACCGGTGTCGTAATGGGGATGGCGGCGGCCGTGGCGGCCTGCGGCCTGGCAATCGCGCTGCGGGCCAACGCGGCAGGCGAGGCGGCGCTGCCCTACAGCGACGGCGCGCTGCAGGCCGGTGCCGCGAAAGCCGCGACCTGCACCGCCTGTCACGGTCCCTCCGGCAACAGCACCAACCCCGACTGGCCGAAGCTCGCCGGACAGAACGCGATCTACGTCGCCGAGCAGCTGCACCTGTTCAAGGCCGCGGTACGCAACAACCCGGTCATGATGCCGATGGGCACGACGCTGTCGGACAAGGACATCGACGATGTGGCGGTGTACTTCGAGGCCCAGACGCCCGTGGGGGGCGAGGCTGATCCCTCGTATTGGCAGGCCGGCGAGAAGCTCTATCGCACCGGCGATGCGGCGCGCGGCATTCCCGCCTGCATTGCCTGTCACGGCCCCGCCGGGCAGGGCAATCTCGCCGCAGGCTACCCCGCCCTGCGCGCGCAGTTCGCCGTCTACCTGGTCAAGCAGCTCAACGATTACGCAACCGGTGCGCGCTACGCCGGCGTCACGGCGACGAGTCCGAAGAGCCGCAATGGCGACATGATGAGCGTCGTCGCCAAGCGTCTCACACCCGAAGAGATCCGCGACGTCGCCTCCTACATTCAAGGCATGCGCTAAGCGGGCGGCCCGCGTGCCGTACGGTATGTCTCGCGCGCTGCTCACCGCATCGTTTCTGGCGCTGATCGTCAGTGCCTGCAGCCGTCCGCCGCCGCCGCCGACGTCTCCGGCGGTGTCCCCGCCCGCATCACCGACCACGCCGCAGGCCGCACCCGCCGTGAGCGCGCCCGCCGCAGTGCCGGGCACCGCAGCAGCCCCCGCCACCGCGCCGGTCACGGCACTCGCCCCCGCGGCCGAGGAGCCCGACGAGCCCGGCGCAGCCTCGCTCAGCAAACTTGCGGCCTTGTCACCCGAGCAGCAGCTTCCCGGTGGTCGCTGGGTCGCGGGCACACACTACATTCCGATCGTGCCGCCGCAGCCGACGAGCGTCTCTGCCGGCAAGGTCGAAGTGATGGAAGTGTTCTGGTTCGGCTGCCCGCATTGCTATGCGCTCGAGCCGGAAATCGCCCGCTGGCTGAAGTCGAAGCCGAAGTACGAGGAATTCGTGCGGGTGCCGGTCATGTGGGGACCGGTGCATCGCGGACATGCGCACCTGTTCTACACGCTGCAGGCGCTGGGGCACGACGATCTCGATGGCAAGGTGTTCACCACCATTCATGAGGACCACAACCTGCTCGTCGGCAATACCGACGAGGAGACGCTCGCGGCGCAGATGGCCTTCGCAAAAGCAAATGGCCTCGATCCGGAGGCATTCCGCAAGGCCTGGAGCTCATTTGGCGTGAATGCCAGCCTGCAGCGCGCGCAGGAGATCACCGATCGCTACCAGGTGGACGGCGTGCCGCTCGTGATCGTGAACGGCAAATATTCCACCGACGTGGGCAAGGCCGGGGATGAGGCCAAACTGTTCGCCCTCATCAACGATCTCGCGGCATTCGAGCATCAACGCCACTAGGCGTGCGGTAAAATCCGTCAGCGACGCGCCCGTAGCTCAGTTGGATAGAGTGGCAGCCTCCGAAGCTGCAGGTCGCTGGTTCGAATCCAGTCGGGCGCGCCATCGGTTTTCCGGATGCCGGGCCAGCGGCTATACTGCGCCGCCCCGTCCCGCGGGTACCCTCGTCCGAGTCGACTGTGAGCAAGCACGATACGCACTTCTTTAACGTCTTCAGCCTGGTACTCGGGCTGCTCGTCGTGGTGGCGATCGTGTTGTTCGCGCTGGCGCGCGTGGTCGCCGGGCAGACCCAGGAGCCGGCGGTGTACGCCGACCGCGACTACCAGACGAGCGTCGAAGAACGCTTACAGCCGTTCTCCCGCGAAGCCGTGGCCGGCAAGGACAATTCCGCGCTCGCGATCGTGGAATCCAAGCCCGCGCAGGCGATCGCGGCGCTGCCGATTCCGAAGAACGGCGATGATGTGTTCCAGCAGGTCTGCAGCGCCTGCCACGGCCAGGGAATTGCCGGTGCGCCGAAGGCAGGCGATGCCGCCGCCTGGGGACCGCGCATTGCCAAAGGCAAGACAGTGCTCTACGACCACGCGCTGCATGGCGTGCAGGGCCAGGCCGGCGTCATGCCCGCCAAAGGCGGCCGCGTCGACATCCCGGATGATCTGATCAAGGCTGCCGTCGACCATATGGTCGACATGGCCAAACACTGAGCGCGCGGCCCCCGCACCCGGGGGCCGCTCCGTTCACCTGACCTTGCTGCCGCCCTTGACGCCCTTCGCCTGGGCCTGTACCTTGTGCAACCAAGGTAGCTTAATAGCTTATGAGTCTCGACGAAAAATTCGCACCCATCCGCAAGGGACTTCTCGAGTACCTGCTGCTGAAGATCATCTCGTCCGAGAAGGTCTACGTCGCCGAGATCCTGCAGCGCCTCACCGCGACGGACTTCGCGACACGCGAAGGTACGCTCTATCCGCTGCTCAGCAAGATGCGCCGCGAGGGCCTGCTGGAATACGAGTGGCAGGAATCGGGCGCCGGTCCGCCGCGCAAGTACTACGAGCTCACGGCCAAGGGCCGCCAGCAGCTCGAAGAGCTCAACGAGTACTGGAAGCACATCAACAAGACGATCGGGCAGTTAGGGAGATAGGGCCATGCTCAAGGTGGTAATCATCAATCTGAACGGCAACCCCTTCCACATGGAGGAGCCGGGCTACGAACAGCTGCGCGCCTACCTCGACAACGCCGCGAAGCAACTCGACCGCAATCCCGACAAGGCCGAGATCATGGCCGACCTCGAGCAGGCGATCGCCGAGAAGTGCAACTCGTATCTGCGGCCGCACAAGAGCGTCGTCAGCGCCGCGGAGATCGGACAGATCATCTCCGAGATGGGCCCTGTCGAGGGCGATGCGGCGGCCACCGATGCGCCGAACGCCGGCACCGCAGGCAACGCCGGCGGAGCAGCGGCCGGCAAAGCCGGCGATGCGCCGGGACCGCGGCGGCTCTACCAGATTCGGGAGGGCGCGCTCATCAGCGGCGTCTGCAACGGCCTCGCGGCCTACTTCGGCATCGATGTGGCGTTCGTGCGGATTGCGTTCGTCGCGCTGGCCATCATCACTTACGGCGCGTGGATCCTCGCCTATATCGTCATGATGTTCGTGATCCCGTACGCACAGACATCCGAGGAGCACGCCGCAGCGCACGGCTGGACGCTCACGGCCAGGAAGCTGGTCGAGGAGGCCAAGCGTCAGCAGGCAAACTTCGCGAACGGCAAGCACTGGCGCCGTCACATGCGCAGCCAGCAGCGCGAGTGGCGCCGGCAGTGGCGCGATCACTGGCGGCATGCGCGCCGCTATCCGCCCGGTGCCCCGGTACCGCCGGGTGCGCCGGTTCCGCCCGTGCCGCCTCATCCCGGACATCTGCTCGGCGGCATTCTCATGCCATTCATCCACATCGCAGGCGTGGTGCTGTTCTTCGCGATGCTGGGCGCGATCATCTCGCTGTTCCGGCATGGCAATGTGTTCGGCATGGACCTGCCCGCGGGCATGCCGATCTGGCTCGGCGTCGTGGTGCTGATCGTGCTGTTCAACATCGCCGCCTGGCCGCTGCGCGCGATACGGCATGCCTGGTACTACGGCGCAGCCGGGCATCCCTATGGCTGGTTTGCCGCCTCGGAGAGCGCGCTCGGCGTGCTCTTAACGGTGGCGCTGGTCATCTACGGTTTGCACCACCTGCCCGAGATCCGCCACTTCCTCGAGACTCTGCCGGGCGCCTGGAACGACTTCATCCAGCGTGTCTGGAGCGCCGTCTGACTTTACAATGCAAAGCACTTGACGCTGCAAGTCTGCGCGCCCTAAAGTCGCGCCGATGCCCAAGTCCACCGCTGCCCGGGATCCGCACGCGAACACCGTCGCACTCGACAGCCACGCGCTCGTCACGCTGCGTTACATCCGCTCCTCGATGGATGCGGCCGGGCTGCTCGCGGTGCCCGGCTCGGCCGGGGTTGCGATGGGAGTGGTGGGATTTGCGGCCTCGATCTGCGTCGCCTCGGCCGCACTCGCGCCGCACTGGCTCATCATCTGGCTCGTGGCAGCGGCAACGGCGTTCGCCTGCGGCAGTGCCGTCATGGTTCACCAGGCGGTGCGGCGCGGAGTGGCACTTTATCGCGGACCGGCGCGCAAGTTTCTGTTGTGCCTCGCGCCGCCGCTCACCGTCGGTGCGGTGCTCACACTCGCGCTGTGGCTGCATGGCGGCACTGCGCTTCAGCTGATTCCGGCCACCTGGCTCCTGCTCTACGGCTGCGGCGTCGTGGCCGCGAGCAGCACCACGGTCCGGCCCGTCGGGCTGATGGGCGTGCTCTTCATGCTGCTCGGGGTGGCCGCGCTCGCAACACCGCTCCCGATCTCCAACGTACTGCTGGGCGCTGGCTTCGGCGGCCTGCACCTGCTGTTCGGCATCGTCCTCGGACGCAGACGTCATGGCGAATAGAACCGGTATACGCAAGCGCCCGGAGCCGGCAGCGCGACCGGCGCCGCGGCCGGTCACCGCCCCGGCGCTCGTGTGGAATGCCGAGGACGCGCAGATCGACCGGCTGATCTACGGCCGCGTTCGCTTGGGCATCCTGAGCGCGCTCGCGGTGAATGAGCCCCTCACGTTCAATGATCTGAAGGCGCTGTTCGACGTGACGGATGGCAACCTGAGTGCGCACGCACGCAAGCTCGAAGATGCCGGCTACGTCAGCTGCCGCAAATCCTTCGAGGGACGGCGGCCAAAGTCCGAGTACCGCCTGACCAGCGCCGGCCGCAAAGCGCTCACGCGCTACCTCGAGCACATCGAAGCCGTCATCGCCGCCACGCGCCGCGACTGACGCCGACGCGCCTGCATGCACGTCGCCATCATCATGGACGGCAATGGCCGCTGGGCAGCCCGCCGCGGCCTGCCGCGCCCCGCCGGCCATGCACAGGGCGTGAAGGCCGTGCGCCGCATCGTCGAGGCGGCCGCGCGCAGCCGCATCTCGACGCTCACGCTGTATGCGTTCTCGTGCGACAACTGGCAGCGGCCCGCGGCCGAGGTCGGTGCGCTGCTTGGACTGCTCTTGAGCTATCTGCGCAGCGAGACACGACGCTGCAAGGCGCAGTCGGTGCGCCTGAGCGTGATCGGCCGGCGCGACCGACTCGACCCGGAGCTCATTGAGGCGATCGCCGCGAGTGAGCGCGAGACGGCCGGCTGCGAGGGACTGCACCTGCGCATCGCGGTGGATTACTCCGCGCGCCACGCGATTCTCAAGGCTGCGGCGCGTGCCGCGGAGAATCCGCATGCGGAGCGCGACCCGCGCGAGTTCGGCCGCCTGCTCGATGAGGTCAATCACGCACCGCACCCCGCACTCGATGTGGACCTTCTGATCCGCACCGGCGGGGAGAAGCGCCTGAGCGATTTCCTGCTGTGGGAATGCGCGTACGCCGAGCTTTATTTCACCGACTGCCTGTGGCCGGACTTCGATGCCGCCGGACTTGCGGACGCGCTGCGCGATTTTGCAGGCCGGCAGCGCCGCTTCGGCCGCATTCCGGTGGAGTTCTCAGCGCGCGAGCAACACGCGCCCTAGCTGGCACCCGGCAACGCGCGCCGCAGCTGCACCGCCTCGGCCGCGTGCGCGCGCAGGATCTCATCGCTTGATTCCAGATCCGCGATCGTGCGCGCCACCCGCAGCGCGCGGTGATACGAGCGTGCCGTGAGCCCGAGCTGCTCGCAGGCGCTGGTGAGAAGCTGGCGCGCCGCCGGCTCCATGCGCGCATGCTCGGTGAGCTCCGCCGGCGTGAGCTCGCTGTTTGATTTGCCGGCTCGCCCGAGCTGGCGGCGGTGGGCGCAGCCAATGCGCTCTGCGGCAGCGCTACTCGACTCGCCCCGTGGCTCACCCGACGCCGATGCGATTTCCTCCACAGGCACGCGCGCGAGCGCGATCTGCAAGTCGATGCGATCGAGCAGAGGACCGGAGAGCTTCGCGCAGTAGGCCTGGATCTGCGCAGGCGTGCAGCGGCAGGAGCCGCCCGGCTCACCGAGAAAGCCGCAGGGGCAGGGATTCATCGCGGCGATGAGCTGGAAGGCCGCCGGGTACTGCACACGGGCCTGGGTACGTGCGACCGAGATGCTGCGCGTTTCGAGCGGCTCGCGCAGCGCCTCGAGCACACGGCGATCGAATTCCGGCAGCTCATCGAGGAACAACACCCCGCGGTGCGCGAGGCTCGCCTCGCCCGGCCGCGCATGCGGTCCGCCGCCGACAATCGCATGCGCCGAGGCCGTGTGATGCGGTGCGCGGAACGGGCGCATGCCGAAGCTGCGCGGATCGAATCCGGCGCTGCTCACGGAGGCCAGCATCGCGACTTCGAGTGCCTGCTCGTGCGAGAGCGCCGGCAACAATCCCGCCAACCGTTGCGCCAACATGCTCTTGCCCGAGCCCGGAGGCCCGATGAGAAGCAGCGAGTGTGCGCCGGCGGCTGCGATGATGAGCGCGCGCTTCGCCTGCGTCTGACCGCAGACCTCGCGCAGATCGAGGCCCGCGATGGCGGGAGCGAGACTCGGCGCAGGCGGGCGATCCGCCTGCCCCGCGACTGAGCCGCGAGCGTGGAACTGCGCGCACAGCTCGCGCAGATGGCGCACGCCGTGTACGGCGGCTGCGCCCACGAACCGCACTTCGGCAGCGCTCTCCTGCGGCACGTACAGATCGTGCGCCGACTGCGCGGCGCTCGCGGCCGCAAGCAGCAGGCCCTTCACGGGCTTCACCTCGCCGCCGAGCCCGAGCTCACCGTAGAACTCCGAGTGCGCCATGCGCGCGGCCAGGTCTTCGCCGCGCAGCCGAAGCTGTCCCGAGGCAATGAGCACACCGAGCGCGATCGGCAGATCGAAGCGCCCGCCCTCCTTGGGCAGCTCGGCCGGCGAGAGATTCACGGTGATGCGCCCGGCAGGCAGCTCGAAGCCGCAGTTGATGAGCGCGGCACGCACGCGCTCCCGGCTTTCGCGCACCGCGGCAGCCGGCAGTCCCACGATCGAGAATATGGGCAGACCGCTCGCCACGTGCACCTCGACCTGAACGAGCGGGGCCTGCAGGCCGAGCTGGCCGCGACACAGCGTCGTGGCGAGCTGCATGGCAGGCGTCGTCCGGCGGAAAGCTCAGGCCTGGAGTTACGGCTTCGGGCCGCCGCGAGTGCCGGCCGTGCCGGCAGCGCCCTCCGACAGTGCGCGCTCCAGCTCGCTCACGCGGGCGGCCAGCTCATCTGCCTTGGCGCGGGTCCGCTCCAGTACCTTGGACTGAGCCGCGAATTCATCGCGGGTGACCAGGTCGAGCTTGCCGAGCGCCGAGTGCAGCACGGTGCGGAAGTTAGCCTCCAGGTCCTGCTGCATGCCGCGCAGCGCCGCAGGCACGCTCTCCAGGAGCTTGCGCGCCAGCTCATCGATCCGAGTGGAATCCATTCATGCCCCCGTTTGACGCATGCGCCGCAAGTGAGGCCCCAGGATGGTGCAGCGGGGGGTCGTCCCCGCACGTAACTTCCGGAATTTCCATGCAAAAGACGCGTGGCACGGAATCTGCACCTTCGCTGCGCGCTGTCACGAGCACAAGCATACGCATGCAGGGAGCCTGCGTCTGTGGACTTTTGCGGCGCAATTATTACGAATTCGAACTAACACCGGGAGAGACCATGCTCACCGCTCCGACGACTTCGCAGTTCCATGGCCGGACGGCCGGCGCCGCGAAGCTAGTTGTCTCACTGCCATCCCTGATGAAGGGCTGGGCGGGACAACTGGCTTTGCTGCTGGCCCTGGCGAGCATCACGCTGATGATGCTGGGTCCCAGATTCGCCTGGGCGGACACAGCGCCACCTCCCGCCGCCGCGACCCCCGCAGCCGCACCGGCGGCAGCGCCGGCGGATGCGACTGCCGCACCTGCGGCGGCGGCGACCGCAGCGCCTGCTGCAGCGGCTCCGGCCGCGGCTCCGGCGCCCACGCCGAACAAGGGCGACATGGCGTGGATGCTCACCTCCACCGCACTGGTGCTCTTCATGTCGGTGCCGGCGCTGGCACTGTTCTACGGCGGCCTGGTCCGCAGTAAGAACATGCTCTCGGTGCTCATGCAGGTCTTTGTCGGCTTCTCACTCATCACCGTGCTGTGGTGTGTGTACGGCTACTCACTGGCGTTCACGCAGGGCAGCGGCTGGTTGAGTCCGTTCGTCGGAGGTCTCAGCCGGCTGTTCCTGAACGGCACCTTCGATCCGCACACGGGCAATTACTCGATGGCGGCTTCGTTCGACAAGGCCACGCCGCTCGTTGAGCTGGTGTACGTCGCGTTCCAGGCGACGTTCGCGGCGATCACCTGCTGCCTGATCCTGGGTTCGCTGGTCGAGCGCATCAAGTTCTCCTCGGCGCTCGTGTTCCTGGTGATCTGGTTCACCTTCAGCTACTGCCCGGTCGCGCACATGGTGTGGTTCTGGCAGGGTCCTGATGCGTACACCTCGGCCTCGGTCGTGGATGCGCAAAACGCCTCGGCCGGTCTCATCTGGCAGTGGGGCGCGCTCGACTTTGCCGGCGGCACCGTCGTGCACATCAACTCCGGAGTGGCGGGTCTGGTCGGTGCGATCCTGCTCGGCAAGCGCGTGGGCCTCGGCAAGGAGTCCATGGCGCCTCACAGCCTGACCATGACGATGATCGGCGCCTCGATGCTGTGGTTCGGCTGGTTCGGCTTCAACGCCGGATCCGCGCTCGAAGCCAACGGCTCCGCCGCCCTCGCCTTCATGAACACCTACCTCGCCACGGCGTGCGCGGTGCTCTCGTGGATGTGCGTGGAGTGGATCGTCAAGGGCAAGCCCTCGATGCTGGGTGCCGCCTCCGGCGCCGTCGCGGGCCTGGTCGCGATCACGCCTGCAGCCGGCAACGTCGGCATTCCGGGCGCCTTCGTGATCGGCCTCGGTGTCGGTGTGGTCTGCTTCTGGGGCGTCACGGGCCTGAAGAAGATGATCCGCGCAGACGATGCGCTGGATGTGTTCGGCGTGCACGCGCTGGGCGGCATCTTCGGCGCCCTGACGACCGGCATCTTCAACTCGCCCGACCTCGGCGGGCCGGGATCGGTGGTGGATTGGGTAACGGGCAAGACCGGCTATCCGGGCATCTGGGCCCAGTTCCTGATCCAGCTCAAGGCCGTCGTCCTGGTGTTCTGCTGGACCGCTGTCGTGGCTCTCATCGCCTTCACGCTCGTCAAGCTCGTCATGGGCCTGCGCGTGACGGAGGAAGAGGAGCGCGAGGGTCTGGATACGAGCACTCACGGCGAACGGGCCTACACGGCCTGATCGGACGGGCAGGGCTCCCACCCCCCTCGGGAGCTCTGCCACCCTCACAGGGCCCGCGCTGCACAAGCGCGGGCCCTGTTTTATTTCCGCCGCCAAAAATACACTGTGGCCTGGCCCCCAGATCCGGGTGACGGGGGCGGTGAATGTGACGGAATTCAAAGGTCCGGGGGACTCAACCCGCGATACTTGGCATAGTAAGGAGGCGATCCGCCATGCGCGTCATTCCGCTCGTCACAGCCCTGGCCCTCACCGCAGCTGCTTCGGCCGCTCAGGCGGATATCTGGCGCCTGGTCGATGCCAACGGGCAGGTGCAGTACACCGATCGCTGGGAGCCGGGCGCGCAGCTCATCAAGACTGAACATCCCTCCTCACCGTCCTCCTCCAGTAGTGCCCCGAGCAGCCCCGCCCCTTCTTCGGCTCCTTCGACCGAGCGCGCGTCGCAGCAGATTGCCGATCAGAACACCCAGGAGCGGGTGCAGCAGGACGTGGACGCCGTGAAGAGCGAGCAGTGCGCCAAGGCGAAGGAATACTACGAGAAGTCGATCCAGGCGCGCCGCATCTACAAGGAAGGTCCGAACGGGGAGCGGCAGTACCTGTCGGAAGACGAGATGAACCAGCAGCGGGTGCAGGCTCGTCAGGCTGTTGAAGCGACCTGCGGCACCGGCGCCAAGTAAGCCTTCCGATCTCGCTCGTGCTAAAACGTCGCGCATGAGCGCGACATCCCCGCATTCCTCGCGTACCGGCTTCATCGGTCTGGGCGCGATGGGCCAGCACATGGCCCGCAATCTCCACAAAGCCGGCCTGTTGCGCGGCGTCTGCAACCGCACACCGCAGAAGGCCGACGCACTGGCTGGCGAGCTCGGCTGTCTCGCGGCCGACTCCCCGGCCGCGCTCGCGCGCGAGTGCGACGCGCTGGTGATCTGTGTATCGGCGGATGCCGATGTGCTGGCGCTCGTGGACGCGCTGCGCGGCAGCGTTGCGCCCGGC
>Ga0335080_10002677_pt1 | contig 17836 bp, 15 predicted proteins | sample Lox_Sample_34_FD_206720 | JGI IMG/M metagenome (GOLD analysis project Ga0335080, IMG submission 206720) | Soil microbial communities from Loxahatchee National Wildlife Refuge, Florida, United States - Lox_Sample_3.4 | ecosystem: Environmental > Terrestrial > Soil > Wetlands | place: USA...
GTCTTCGGAATCGGCCGGAGTTCCGGCAGCCCATCCCTGAATGGTTTTGCTGCCAAAGATAAGCTGTACCGGCGTCACCTGAATTGGATCGGTGCTGGCGCCTACGACCATCAGCTCGCCGTTCGAACCCAGGCCATCAATCAGCTCGGACATGGCTTTTGAGCTGGGAGCGGTCGCGAGAATTACGCGCGCTCCGCCGAGTTTTTGCAGTTCCTTGGCGGCGTCGGTTGCCTGGCTGTCGAGGTACAGATGGGCTCCCAGCTTCCGGGCCAGCGCCTCGCTGTCCGTCCCGCGGCCAATGGCGACGACTTTGTAGCCAAATTTGTTGGCGAACTGTACGCCCAGGTGCCCGAGCCCGCCGATGCCCTCGACGGCGACGAGGTCGCCGGGAAGCGCCCCGCTGTGGCGCAGCGCGTTGTAGGTGGTAATTCCGGCGCAGAGTAACGGCGCCGCATCGACATCGTTCAGGCCGTCGGGAATGGATACCAGCGCCTCGACCGGCGCCACCATATATTCCTGATATCCGCCGTCATAGCTGATGCCGCAGATTTTGCCGTTGCGGCAGTTGCGAAAGTCTCCGCGACGGCACTCGCGGCAAGTGCCGTCGTGCCCGCCGTGCCAGCCCACGCCGGCGCGCTGTCCTGGCTGCCAGGCGGTAACTCCTTCGCCGAGTTCCGCAACCACGCCTGCCACTTCGTGCCCCGGCACGCGCGGATACTGGATGCCCGGCCAGCCATCTTTTGTGAGTACGTCGCTATGGCAGACTCCGCAAGCGTGCACTTTAAGGAGCACCTGCCCGGCGCCCGGTTTAGGAACCTCGCGCTCCACGATCTGAAAATCCGCTCCGGGTTTGGGCACTTGCGCCACGGACATCCGCGTCTGCTTCATCGGTACGACTGTTCTTGCCACTGCCATAAATCCTCCGTCGGTTTTGGGGCTGGGTTGAGCGTTGGGCTGAGAGTTTGTTTGGTGGCAGTTGGGACTGCGCCGCCTGGGTAATGAGCGTGATCGGTAATGCCGGACTTAGCTATGGTAACTCCGCCCGCGCCGTATGGCGAATGGCGTGGCGGCGGGTCTTCTGCACGGGCGGGACGCCCGCGCCTACATGGGGCCGGGAATAAAAATGTCTCTCCTCAGTTAGCAACCTTGCACGGGCGCGTCGCGACCCGGAATTACTTGTTGAGGAGAAGATCATGAACAAACTTCTGTATTGGCTGATGAACCCGCCTACGGATGGACCGAAATCCGTTCTGCTGCTGCGCTTGATGGCTGGCGGCGTATTTCTGTGGGAAGGCATTCTGAAATTCGTTTACGTCAACCAGGGTGTGGGGCGCTTCACCAAGCTGGGCCTGCCCATGCCGGTTTATACGGCGAACTTTGTGGCGTGCCTGGAGATTGTCGGAGGGCTGCTGTTGCTCTCCGGCCTGCTGACGCGCCTGATCTCGGTGCCCTTCATCATTGAAATGATCGTCGCGATTCTTTCGACGAAAATTTCTCTGTACCTCGGCACGTCGCCCTTGCCGCTGCCGCCGGCGCCGCCCAAGGTGGGGATGTGGGCGGTGCTGCACGAAATCCGTTCCGACTACGCGCAGATCATGACCACGATTTTTCTGCTGATCAACGGGCCGGGAAAGTGGTCGCTGGACGCGCTGCTGCAGCGCAGGCGGGAGGTGATGCCTCGTGCCGTGCGGGCTGCGGCGGCAGCGCTGTCGGTGTGAGCGGCGTTATTGGGCGGACAGGAGTGTCCGCCCTACACGCTGCCGAAGTTGAGGCGCTTGCGCGGCGGCTGAGCCGCGCACCGAAGTCCTGAGCGAGGCCGAGGGAGCTCTGTGACAAGAGGCATCGTGCGAATTCCTCTCCCGGCCTGTGGTGTGAGAAAGGAGAATGGGGTCCTTCGACTCCGCATCCGCTGCGCTGCGCGCAGCAGATACTCCGCTCAGGATGAGAGATTAACGAGAGACGCTCAGGATGGCAGAGCAAAGTGTGGCATTTCTGTTCCGCTGCAGTCGTGCGCTATGCTCTTCACCTCGTGGCGAAGAAGCAGACGAGCGACGTGAGTTTCGAAGAGCTGGCCATGCCGCTGTTCGATTCGCTCTACAATCTTGCGGCCTGGCTCAGCGGGAACACGGGGGACGCGGAAGATCTGGTGCAGGAAACCTACTTGAAAGCGTTAAGGGGCTACGCGTCTTTCCAGCCGGGCACGAACTTTCGCGCCTGGATCTTCCGCATCCTGCGCAATACGTTCCTGACTTCGCGCGCCGGCCTCGCGGCCACGCGCACGCTTGCCCTCGAAGATGAAGACGAACAGGCGGCGCCGGCGACCCTCGACACTCCCGAGTCGATTCTGCTGGGAAAGGTCGACCGGCAGGCGATTCAGGCGGCGCTGGAAAAGTTGCCGGTGCATTTTCGCGAAGTCCTGCTGCTGTGCGACGCGGAAGAAATGAGCTACCAGGAGATTTCTGAGACGCTTTCCATTCCGATGGGCACGGTAATGTCGCGCATTTATCGCGCCCGCCGGGCCCTGCGGGAGGCCTTGCAGGCGCAGCAGCCCTCCGCGCAAAGGACCAGCCATGGCTAGCGATCTCTGGACGCAGAAAATTCCCGCCTATGTGGACAACGAACTTCCCGAGGAGGAGATGCGCGCCATGGACTCGCATCTGCGCGAGTGCGCCGCCTGCGCCACGGAAGCCCTGCAGCAGTTGCGTCTCAAGCAGGAGACCAAGCTCGCCGGCCGCCGTTACTCGAGTTCTGCGGAGTTCCGTAGCAGGATCGCGCAACAGATCTCCGCGAAAGAGCCTGCAAGATGGCGCTGGCTGTGGACGCCCGCATTGGCCGCGGCGCTTGTGGTTCTGCTGGCGGCCGGATTCTTGCTCGATCGCTCTTTCGAGCACGCGCGCCAGCGCCAGTTGCTCACCGAGTTGACTGACCTGCACGTGGCGAACCTGGCTGCGTCGAATCCGGTTGACGTCGTCTCCTCCGACCGGCACACGGTCAAGCCGTGGTTCCAAGGCAAGCTGCCATTCAGCTTTAACCTTCCCGAGCTCACAGGCTCGACTTTCAACCTGGTTGGAGGAAGGCTGACCTATCTCGACCACGAACCCGGCGCGCTTTTGATCTATGACGCCGGAGCGCACCACATTTCAGTTTTCATTTTTCGCGATGAGCCGGAGGTTTCGCGGTCGTTATCTGCCAGGCAATCAAAGCTGGAGATGCTGAATTTCCACATCGACTCCTGGAACGCGGATGGGTTGCGCTATTTCGTGGTGGGAGACGCGAATGAGCAATCGATAGAGGAGTTGGCCGCCCTGCTGCGAAAGCCGTGAGAGGCCGGCGGCATTAAATAAACAGGTTCGAGCCGGGTACCCCGTCCTTCGCGCTTTCTGCGAAGGGCGGGAGTGTTCATACGTCACAGACCTTGCACTTCATCACCTGCAGTTGTTACCGGCGCCGGCCGTAACTTGGGCCTACAGCCGCATAAGCTTCCTCTCGCTTGAGTTGACTTATGACATTCTCGCTCGCACAATCTTGGCGATGCGATGGGTATTGGTCACCTCGTTAGCTGCCGTCTCGAGTGCGGTGGCCGTGGCCGGCCAGGGCCGCAAGGCCGGTTACATCGACTGTGCTGGAGACAAGCATGGATTTGTTGCCATGTATTCGAACCCATGTGATGACGAGACTGTGGCGAACCTCCGCTGTGGCGAGAAGGTTGAGGTAATCGCTATTGAAGGATCCAGGTCGAAAGTCGTTGCAGGCGGCAGAAAAGGCTACGTGAACGGCTTGGCTATATCTGCGAAGAAGGGCAGATTCTCACCGCCCGAAGCGCCGGTTGCCCCGACACCCGCGTGTGACGAGTTGCAATTGCAAATCGACACGTCACATCCACGCGCGATCTTCGCTCCCGATCCCGAGTATACCGAGGAAGCGCGAAGGGCAAAGATCCAAGGCAAAGTCATCCTGAAGGTCACTGTCGGTACCGACGGGACTGCACACGACATTACCGTAGTAAAAGGCCTTGGGCATGGTCTGGACGAAAATGCGGTGCAAACCGTCCGAACCTGGAAGTGGCAGCCAGCATTGGAACTGGGGAAGCCGAAAGCCTCGGAAATTACCGTGGAGGTGACGTTTCAAATTTCCCAGTAGCGGGATGGAGAATGCGGAAGCTGCAACGTGAGAGACGTTGCAGGCAAAGTCTCTACTGATTGTTCCACACCTGGGCGGACAGGAGTGTCCGCCCTACACCAGTCGTTTTGCAGAGAGCAACCGGGTGCCCCGCCCTTCGCGTTTTTCTGCGAAGGGCGGGAATGTTCATGTATCACAGACTTTGCCAATCACCGGTGACTATGCTCGGCGGATGCCCGCTGGTCTAATCCGTTTCTATGGCACCGGCGACCTGCACTTCATCACCTGCAGTTGTTACCGGCGCCGGTCGTACCTTGAAATGGCGAGTCGACGAGATCTCTTCCTTGAGATACTGGAGCAAACCCGACGGCGCTATCGTTTCGTGATTGCCGGCTACGTGGTGATGCCCGAGCACTTTCACCTTCTGATCAGCGAACCACAGGTGGGCACGCCGTCCACGGTGATGCAAGTCCTCAAGCAGCGCTTTTCGCGCCAGATGTCGAAGGAACTGGCCCCGCCCGTGTGGCAGAAACGGTTCTATGACTTCAATGTCTGGCAAGAGCGCAAACGAATCGAAAAGCTGCGTTACATCCATCGCAATCCGGTTCAGCGCGGCTTGGTGTGGGAAGCGGAACAGTGGAAATGGAGCAGCTTCCGTTTTTATCTCTCCGGTGAGCCCGAAAGCGTAGGAGTAAATGACGGGACCGTGATGGTTTTACGTGTGCGGCCGCCAGCAGCGTGAAACTCGCTTTTCCCGCCCTTCGCAAAAAACGTGAAGGACGGGGCACCCCGCAGCATGTGCATCGGAAAGGCGGGCTATTTCTCTTTGCCCAATTTCTTGGCGATCTCGGCGACCAGGCGGGGCTTGAGGTCGGCCAGCACGCTTTCCACGATGCTGGCAATGGCGGCGGGATCGGCTGGGATAGCTTCGGCCTCGGTTTCGGATTTCGAAGAGGAGGCTGCAGGCTTCGCGCTGTCGCTGAGGCTTGCGGCCGCCACTTCCGCCACCTGAGCGGTGAATTGCGGACCGGCGATGGAATCGCGAATTTGCTTCCAGTGCTGCCAGGCGGCGGCCAGCTCCGCTTCCCGTTCGGGAGACACTTCCGCAGGCGTCGATGAAGCGCTGGCTGCGCCAGGTTCAGCGGCTGCAGTTTCGGCGCCGTGGCCTTCGTGGCTGATCGAGCGGAATTCGAAACCGCCGGAAGCGGCAGCGGCCAGCGCGGCCTCGGAATGTGCCTCGGCTGCGATGGTCTCATTCACCGCCGCGATCATTGAGTCGATCATCGGAGGCGCGTCGGCTGAGGAAGTTTCCTCCACGCTCGCCGCCTCGGATGGAATCGCACCCGCTTCGAGCGGCGCAGCCGATGCAGCCACCTGGTGCTCCATGTTGGGCCAAGGCTCAGGCTGAAACGGCGCGGCTGCCGCCGCTTCGGCAGCAGAGACCATGGGCTCGACTGAGCCAGTCGCAAGATCCGCTTCCGCGCTCGCAGCCATGGGCGGCGCCGGTTCGGCAAATGGTTCCTGTATCTCCTCGGGCAGATTCGAGGTCGAATCCGTCTCGGCCAACTCGGGCGCGGCGAAATCGGCAGCTGGCTCGGCCCGCTGAGCGGCGGAATCGTCCCACGCCATATCCGCCCAGGTGTGGCGGCGAGCAGGCGTTTCTTCGTGGAATTCGACTGGCGCAATGTCGGACTGTGGCTCAAGAGCCGCGGCCGAGGCTACGGCAACCTGCGGTTGGGCCTGCTCTATTTCTGCAATGCGAGAGTATTCCACATAGGGCGACGGCTGCGGTTCGCCCGGTGAAGACCATGCGGTTGCTTCCGCCGGCGCAGCGTCGGGTGCGGCGCCCATCAACCCGCTCTGGGTGAGCGCCGCATAAGCTTTCTGCATTTCTTCTTCGAGAATGCAGGTGATCTCCTCCGCGCTGAGCGGAACTTCGTCGGCGACCCAGCGCGACACACCGGTCATGGGCTCGGAGTGAGATGCGTGGCCTGCGCCGGGAAAATCAACGCCAGAATTCCCGTTAACAGGAACCAGAGACTCGAGGGCAGCGAAGACCTCGGCATCGGCAACTTTTTCGGCGGGCGGAATTTCGCCTTCAACTTCGCCGGCAGGCTGCGCAACTGCCTCGACGAGGGGCGTCTCGATGTGGGCGGCGGCTTCGAAATTCTGTAAGCCTTCCATTGCCGCGGCAGGTTCCGGTTGCGGCAAGGAGACCGGTTCCACATCCGCCACCGGCTCATGCATGGCAATCGGCTCTACCTCCGCGACCGACTCCGGTTCGGCTGCCGGATGCGTCTCGGCCGCAACCTCCGGCTCTGCCCTCGACTCGAATTCTGCAACTGGCTGTGGCGCGGCCGCAGGCTCCGGCTCAACCGGCGACTCGACTTCTGCCACCGCTTGCGCCTGGGCCGCCTTCTCGAGCTCAACGATGGCACGGAACGATTTGTACGGCGACTCGAAGGACAGCGGCGACTCGGGCGCGATCGCGGTTGAAACGGCCGGCCTTACAGCAGTCATGGGCGCAGTTTCAACTTCTGGCGCCGGCGAGTCCGTGGTTTCACCAGTTTCATCGCAGGCGGCGGCCGCTGCGGCGATAGCGGCGATCTCCTCCGCCGTGATGCCGCCGACAAATCCTTCCCCAAACTGATACGAACGCGGCCGGTTTTCGGGAGCCAGCTCGGCAGTTGGAACGTGCTCAATTTTTCGAAACGCGGTGCTGGCGGCGGGTGCCGGGGCGGGCGCGGTCTTGGGGACGTTAGGAATTTTCAGGCGATCTTTCCATCCGCTGGCCGCATCCCCAAACTTTACTTCTTTTTCGCTGCTCGGCGGCTCACTCCTGCGGGCCGCAGAGCGTTCGCTGGACTTTGCGGGAGCGGCGGGGCGCGGCTCCGGACGGGGCACGATCTTGTCTTCCAGCTTGATGAGAGCTGCGAGAAGCTCGCTTGCTTCGAAGGGCTTTACCAGGTGGGCATCGGCGTGAACGCGGCGGGCTTCCTCAGCCTTGAAAGGCTCCAGCTTGCCGACGGTGAGGAGAACGGGAATGTGGGCGGTTGCGGAACTATCCTTGATGCGCTGACAAACTTCCACGCCACCGTACCCCGGCATGTAGACATCGAGAATCACCAGGTCGGGATTTTCTTCGGGAATTTTTTTGAGGGCGGCGGAACCGTTATTCACGGTGACGACTTCGTAACCTGCGTCGCTGAGAATGCGGCGGCCCATGTTCTGGGCTGTCACACTGTCGTCAGCAAGCAGTATTTTCCGCGCCAAGGGATAGTCCTCTGGTGAAGGGGGGATAGCGCGAAGTTAACGTGTTGTTAAAGGTAAGTCAATGATGATAAGAGGGTAAGCACGTTACCACCGGACAGGCCCGATGCGGAAAGCGCATCCCGCGCCAAGAGCGGGACGGTTACTTTCGTTTCCTCCGAAAAGCCTCCGCGGCGGCGGCCAGAGCGCCGCTCAGAACGGGACGACCTTCTTTAATCCTTTCTTTTTCTTGCGCTTGCTGCTGGAAATCGCAGCGTCATCGGCTTTGTCATCGGCCGAAGATGCTTCGGCGCTCTTCTGATCGGCAGCCGCCGAGGCTTGAGAACCCTGGGCGGCAGGGCCAGCCTGGATTTCATTCACCTGTGCCGGCGCAGGAAGCGCCTGCTGATTTTCCTGCGATACGTTGGGCTTTAGTTCGTCAGCCCCGGCGTTGGCATCCGGCTTGAGTTCGCTGCCGCCGTTTCCAATGTTAGGGGTAAGTTCGTTGCCGGTGTCGGGCGGCTGGGCCGCTGGTATGACTTCCACCGCCGCAGAAGCCGCTGCCGGATCTCCGGCCGCGGCTGCGGGGGGAGAGTCGGAGCGGGGCGCCTCTTGCCCGGGCGGCGGAGCGCCTTTGCCCACCATCTCCACGGCGGCGGTATTGTTGCCGGCGGCGGGCGCGCCAATCATCGCCTTGGTAGCCTGTTGCACGACTTCACTGGCGCTCATGGATGGAGGATCCACCAGCGTCGGCTCGCCAGTGTGGACTGCCTGGGCCACATCCGGATGCTTGCTGAAATTGCGCAGCACCTTGGTCATCATGCCGCTTTCGCGGCGGCTGTCTTCCTCGGCTTTATTCTGCGCCAGCGCAGCCTTGGTGGGCCGCGGAACCGGCTGATGCAGCGCGAGCAATCTCGCCTTGGCATCGTCGGAGCGGTTCATCACCGGATAGCGGGTCAGGATTCGCGAGTAAGCCTCAGAGGCCTGCCTGGTGAAGTCGGCAATTAAGCGCCCTTTCGGTCCTTCCGCAACGCAGCCTGGCACGACCTGGTTGCTTACACAGGAAGGCCGGGCGCGCATCATGGTGATTTCCGCCTCATAGGACTGGCCCAGCAGGTACAGAGCTTCATCGGCGCGGCTGTACAAAGGATATTGGTCGACCACATTCTTCAAGCGGGCAATTGCCGCCGGATAGGAGGGGCGGAGGTAATAGAAGCGCCCGATCTGATATTCACGTTCCGCCAGCACCTCCTGCACTTCGAGCAAGCGCTGCTTGGCCACCGCCACCAGCTTGGCCTGCTCGGGAAACTGCATGATGAGGTTGCGATACTCCTGCTCGGCGCGCAGCGCGTGGGTGTAATCGCGATCCGATTTTTCCATCTGCTGATAATGGATGTTGGCGATCTTCAACTGCGCCTCGGCCGCCTCCGCCATGTTGGGAAAAAATGTCTTGAAGTCTTGGTACTCGATCTCCGCCTGGGCCAGCGCAGTGGAACCGCCCTCGGCATACCAGGAGTCGGCCACGCTTAGTTTGGCGCGGGCGATGAATTCGGAATCGGGATAGGTGTTGATCAAAGTCTGCAGGGTGAGGCGGGCCACATCGAAGCGATTGTGCTTCATCGCGTCCATGGCGCGGTCGAACAGAACTTTGTCCGGCTGTTTCGATCCCACATCCTTCAGCGGGTTGGTAACTTTCTTGTTGGTGCAGGCGGCTGCCAAGGCCAGCACAACCACGAGCAACACCAGCGTAGGACGACGTAACATAAACAACCTCGAAATTGGCTTGGGAGTCAGCCGCCGCGGGCGGCCGAGCTACACTTTCTGCAAAGTTGCCTCGGTGGCAGCTTTCAGCAGATTCCGGGCGTTAATCTTTGGATCGCCGTGGCCGAACACCGCGTTGCCCGCCACCAGAATTTCTGCTCCTGCCCGGACCACATCGGCAACCGTCTCGGCGGCGATTCCACCGTCGACCTCAATGCGGAAGGAAAGGCCGCGTTTGGCCCGTAAGTCCGTGAGCCTGCGTATCTTATCCACCGAAGCGGGGATGAACTCCTGCCCCCCGAAGCCGGGGTTCACCGACATTATCAGCACATAATCAACAATATCCAGGACTTCGCTGAGGGCCTCGATGGGAGTGGCAGGATTTATCACCACGCCCGCCAGGCAATTGTGGCCGCGGATGAGGTGCAGGGTACGGTTCAGGTGCGGGTCGGCCTCCTGGTGCACCGACATCCAATCTGCCCCCGCCTCGGCGAAAGCGGGAATATACAAGTCGGGGTTCTCAATCATCAGGTGGCAGTCGAGCGGCAGGCGCGTAGCGCGCCGCAGGGACTTGACCACGGGCGGACCAATGGTGAGATTGGGCACGAAGTGGCCGTCCATGATATCGACATGGATCACCGAAGCTCCGCCCTCGCTTGCGGCCTGGACTTGCTCCGCCAGCCGGGCGAAATCCGCCGACAAGATCGAGGGCGCCAGCTCAATCACCTGGGTTCGACCCCTCCACAAAGCAGGAAAATTCTATCACGCGGGGATGGGCTGCTCTTTGGCGTTTGTGGGAGACGATGTGTAAAGGCCTGACCACAGAGGGACACAGAGGAGCTTTGTCCAATCTCGCCCGAGCCAGGAAACACCGCAGCAGGCAAGGCAAGACACTCTCTGCGCGCTCCGCGGACCTTCTCCGCGGACTCTGCGTTCCAAGGTTTTGAATTTGCGCTGGCAAAAGTCTTAAATCGCTGAGCACGCAGAGAAATTCCGCAGAGATCGCGGAGAGATGTCGCACGAGCGGGACGCTCGCGCCTACATCCGATGTGGGCCGGGGCGGACTCACCTCTCCAGCATGCTAATCTCAATCCCTTCAGGGAGGGATCGTTTGGCACTGGGAGCGCAGCCGGCAGCGGGGTTCAGTCTGGCTGCGGCGTTGTTCTGGGGAACCAGCGATTTCGTCGGCGGGTACGCGGTTCGCCGAGCCAATGCATACCAGTTCACGACGGTGGCCCATGTCACGGGATCGCTTTTGATGATTTTGCTGGCGTTGTGGCAGCATGCCGCGCTGCCGTCACGGCAGGCGGTGGGCTGGTCGCTGGCCGCAGGATCATTTGCCGGACTGGCGCTGGCAGCTTTCTACAATTCACTGGCAACGGGAAAGATGGGGCTGACGGCGCCGGTCGCCGCCGTTCTGAGCGCCGCGATTCCGGCCGTCGTGGGCATGAGCACGGAAGGAATGCCGGGACCGTTGCCGGTTATGGGCTTCCTACTGGCGGCTGCGGGAATCTGGTTGATTTCCCGTCCGGAAAGCGGTGGGAGGCCAGAAGGGCTGGGAATGGCAGTGCTCGCTGGCCTGGGTTTTGCGCTGTATTTCCTGTGCACCAAGCGGGCAGGCACGGGCTCGGCGCTTTGGATTGCTGGCCTTTCGCGCGCCTGCTCCTTCGCGGTAACCAGTGTAGTGGTCGTGGTTGGGAGGCAGTGGCAGAGGATTTCGCGCTCCAGCCTGGCGTGGGCAGTGCTTGCGGGAAGCATTGATGTTTCCGGGAGCTGGCTCTTTGTGCGTGGTCTGCAGAGCGGGCGGCTGGATTCGGCCGTGGTTTTGAGCTCTCTGTATCCGGCGATCACGGTGCTGCTGGCCTGGCTGCTGCTGCGGGAACACTTCAGCCGCTGGAGGACGCTGGGCATGCTCGCAACGCTGGCGGCTGTGCCCATGATCGCGCTGGCGTAGTTCCGTGCGATTCATAAGCTAACTGTCCTGAGCGGAGCTGGTTCGGCGCGCAGCGCAGAACCTGCGCACAATGCGGACGAGAGAACTCCCTGCTGGGCCGCGGGTAACGAAGAGAGGCAAGGGGTCCTTCGACTCGTGCTCGCAATCGCTCGCACGTCGCTCAGGATGACAATGAGGTTGAGTGAGCGGTTGGGTGGAAAGCATGGCATTGCTTGAAGTCCGCAATCTGAGCAAGGTTTATCCGGTCGGCGAATCTGTTTTCGGCGGAGGCGCGAGGGGCGAGGTGCGAGCGGTGGACGACGTATCGCTCGACATCCACGCCGGAGAAACGCTGGGCCTGGTGGGGGAATCGGGTTCGGGCAAGAGCACGCTGGGGCGTCTGGTGCTGCGCCTGATCGAGCCGAGCGTGGGCAGCATTTGCTTTGAAGGCCGCGATCTGGTGAACGCCGGCCACTCGGAGATGCGACGGCTGCGGCGCGATATGCAGATCATCTTTCAGGATCCTTTCGGGTCGCTCGATCCGCGCATGCGGGTGGAAGATCTAATCGCGGAGCCGCTGGTGATCCACGAGCACATGAGTGCCGGGGCGCGCCACGCCAGGGTGGGAGAATTAATGACGGCGGTGGGCCTGGATGCCAGCGCCATGCGGCGTTTTCCGCACGAGTTCAGCGGAGGGCAACGGCAGCGCATCGGGATTGCGCGAGCCCTGGCGCTGCGGCCCAAATTCATCGTGGCCGATGAGCCGGTTTCCGCCCTGGACGTGAGCGTGGGGGCGCAGATTGTGAACCTGCTGGCTCGCCTGCAAATCGAATTCGGGCTGACCTACCTGTTTATTTCGCACTCCATGCCGGTGGTGCGATATCTCGCGACACGCGTTGCCGTGATGTACCGGGGAAAGATCGTTGAAACCGGCGATACCGAGCAGATCATCTCGCGCCCCCAGCACGATTACACCCGCCGGCTGTTGAGCGCGACCCCGGAGATCGCGGTCTAATCTCGACGGGTGTCCAGCGCACCATGGCCTTGTATGAAGCTCGGGCTGCGGCTACAATTCCCGCCCGGAGTTCCAAGGAGTTAAACACAATGGCTGCTCTCCCCGTGCCTCCAATGCCGGTGCCCGTCCCCGAACCGGCTCCTCTCTCGGAAGGGGCGCGATTGCTCAATGTATTTATCGCTCCCAGCAAAACCTTCGCCGATCTGCGCCGCAATGCAAGCTGGTGGGGGCCGTTCGTGCTGTTTGTTGTGATGGCCGCAGCCTTTACTTACGCGGTGGGCGCAAAGATCGGCTTCCGCCAGATCGTGGAGAATCAGATTCAGCATTCGCCCAAGGCCGAACAGCGGATGGAGCAGATGCCGCCCGCGGACCGGGACCAGGCCATCGAAAGGCAGGCGGCGGGGACGCGCTACTTCATGTATGGATTCCCTGTGGTGTTGCTGGTGCTTTTCGTGATCCTGTCCGCGATTTATCTGGTCAGCTTCAAATTCGGCGCGAACGCCGACCTGAACTTCAAGGTGACGTTTGCGGTTGTGATTTATGCCTCCCTGCCGGACCTGATTCGCCAGGTGCTTGCGTTGATTTCCGTCTATGCAGGCGCGGCGCCCGACACGTTCAATGTGCAGAATCCGGTGGCCACGAACCTCGGCTATTTCCTCGAGCCGGCCAACTCACCGTTTTTGTATGGAGTTGCGTCGGCTTTGGACATTTTCCGGCTGTGGGCGCTGGTGCTCACTGCGATCGGATTTGCTTATGCCGGCAAGGTAAAGCAGAGCACGGCCTTTACCATTGTTTTCGGATGGTTTGTGGTCCTGACGCTGGTATTTTCCGGGCTCGGCGCGCTGGCCTCGTAAAAGAGTATCTAAACTCGTGCTGATGGAGCGGCAATGAAAAAAGTCCTAGTGCTCATGTTCCTGCTTGTCCCCGCAACTTTCGCCCAGACGAACCCGATCAGCAGTGCTCTGCGGGAATCGCTGGCCGGCCGGCAGAAGAACACAGTCGCGGCATTCGAAGCGATGCCCGCGGAAAAATATGGCTACAAACCAACTCCGGACCAAATGACCTTCGGGCACCTGGCGGCGCACATCGTGGAAAGCAATTATTTTTTCTGCGCGAACGTTGGCGCGGTTCCGAAACCCAAAGTAGAGGAATTAAAGGGAACCGAAGACAAGGCAAAGCTGCTCGAGGCCATGCGGGCATCGTTTGATTTCTGCGGGACGGCGCTGGCCAAGGCCGAGGACTCGAAATTCAGCGATTCCATTGAGTGGTTCGATCACAAGCCGCGGGCGCGCGCCTTTGCGGCGTTGGCTTTGGCGGGGAGCTGGGCGGATCATTATGGCGCGGCAGCCATGTATCTGCGGCTGAATGGTCTGTTGCCGCCCACGGCGCAGCCGAAGAAGTAGCGCTACTCGATTTGAATCGCTATTCGATCTGAATCAGTCCGTTGGCGCCGGCGGGAAGCGAGGCCGGATGTTGCGGTCCTCTCCATGAATCGAGAACCGAGACCTGGTGCACGCAGGAAACCGTGCAGTGCGGGGCGCAGGATTTTTCGGTCAGGTATTCGCGGCGGATGTCGGCGACCGTGTAGGTCTCCAGTGGAACTCCCGGATAGCCGCGCTGCTGCGAGCAATAGTGGACCAGGCCATCCTCGCAGATGTAGAGATAGCGCGCGCCCGAGCGGCAGCGCCACTGGTTGGGCCGCCCCTGGGCGATGTTGTCCTGAAAGGCATTGATGCGCGTGAAACTGCGCTTTTCCAGCGACTTCATCTCGTGATAGATTCTGCGCTCTTCCTCCCCCAAGGGCTGCAGCTGGCCTTCTCCATCGTGAATGATGCCGATGGTAGAGCTGAAGCCCAGCTCCAGAGCGCGCCGGCCGATGGTGAGCGCATCCTGCGGATTGCGGACCCCGCCGCCGACGACTGAGTTGATGTTCACGTGGAAATCGGCGTATTCGGCGAGGAACTCGAGTTTCTTGTCCAGGACTTTCAAGCTCTTTTTGGACACATCGTCGGGCGTGACGTTGTCGATGGAAATCTGCAGCCATTCGAGGCCGGCGCGGTTCAGCCGCTCGATGCGCTCGGCTACCAGCAGATAGCCGTTGGTGATCAGGCCCGCCACCATGCCGTTACGCCGGATACGGCGAATGATTTCGTCCAGCTCGGGATGCAGCAGCGGCTCGCCGCCGCTGATGGTGATGACGGAGGTTCCCAGTTCGGCCAGCTTGTCGACGCGGCGAAACATCTCCGGCGTGGGCACGGGCTTGGAAAAATCGTCGAATTCATTGCAGTATTCGCAGGCCAGATTGCAGCGCCGGATGGGGATGATGTGCGCCAGCAGGGGATGATCGGTCGAAGCCAGCGCGCGCACGACTTTGTGCGCTCCGCGAAGGTCGCGATAGACCTGCAATAAACGGCGGCGCAGCCTGGTGCGAGTCGATGGCATTGGCTTTGGCTCAATTAAATCATGAGCACCGGGCGGTTGCACCTTTCGTGCAGCGTGCGGCTCTGGGCGGCGGCTGAAAGGCAGGAATCGGTGGTCTAGTCCATGGCTTTTCGCAGAGCGGCGCGAGCTAGGATGCGGGTGGAATCGAGCACCGGCAGTGGCGAGGAATCGGGAGTGAGGATCAGGGGAATCTCCGTGCATACCAGCGCCGCGGCGTCACAGCCTTGTTCTGCCAGGATGCGGATAACCTCGCGGAAGTAGGCATGCGATGTCGGCAGAAATTTCGCGTTCACTAGCTCGTCAAAGATGATGTGATCGATTCTTTCGCGTTGCGGCGCGTCCGGAATGCGATATTCCAAGCCGGCCGCCTTGAGCGCGTCGGGATAGACTGCGCTTTCCATCAGCGAACGAGTGCCCAGAATTCCCAGCCGACGATAGTGGCAGCGCCGGCCCTCGGCGGCCACCTCGCGCGCAATGTGCAGCCACGGGCGCGGCGAGCGGTGCTCCACCAGATCAAATGCCTGATGGATGGTGTTGTCCGGGCAGATGAGGAAGTCGGCGCCGGCCCGGGCCAGTTTTTCCGCGGAGGACATCATCAGCTGCGCCACACCGGCCCAGTCGCCAGTCTCGACAAACTTCATATATTGCGCCAGGGAATGATTGTGCAGCGACACCTCGGGGTGATGGTGCCGGCCCAGCAATTGCGAGCCTTCGAGCGAGATCGTGCGGTAGCAGAGGGCCGCTCCCTCAGAGCTGCAAGCGACGATGCCAATATGTTGCGGCATGGCGGAAATATTTCCTGTGTTCCTCTTTATCTATTCAAGCACTCTATTCAACCATAGAGAACACGGAGGACACGGAGGTATCAGGTTCTGGCGGCAGCGGCGTCGAACAGGTTCAGGAACTCCAGTTTTTTCTCTGCGGGCAGGAACGAAGCCTCAAAGGAGTTCCGCGCCAGCTCGCGCAGATGTTCGTCGGTAAAAGCGAACGATTCCTGGGCCAGCTTGTATTCGCCGGCGGCCGAGGTGGCGAACATGGCGGGATCGTCGCTGTTGAGCGTGATCATCATGCCCTGATCGAAATAATTCCTTACCGGGTGCTCCGCCAGCGACTTGCAGCAGCCGGTATGAATATTGCTGCTGATGCAGATTTCGACCGGTCTCTGGCGCATGGCCAGCTCTTCCACCAGCTCCGGGTCCTGAATCGCCGTGAGGCCGTGGCCAATGCGCTCGGCTTTCAGATTCATCGCGCCCCAAATTGACTCGGGGCCGGCATATTCTCCGGCGTGCGCGGTAAGATGCAGCCCCTGTTCGGCGGCGTAGGCATAAGCCTCGCGAAACAGCTCCGGCGGGGCCTTCTGTTCGTCGCCGCCCATACCGACGGCGATCACGTTGTGGTCGCGGTAGCGGGCGGCCAATTCGAAGACCTCGCGAGCCGCGCCGGGGCCGAATTGCCGCACGGCGTCAAAGATCCACAAAAGAGATATGCCGAAGTCGCGCTCTCCGCGGCGCCGGCCGCGCTCCAGGCCTTCGAAGATGCGGTCGAACTCCAGCTTGCGCCACAGACACACCCCGACCGAGACGTAAACCTCAGCGTGCAGCACGTTCTCGCTCTTCAGTTTCTCCATCAGGCGGTAGGTGATGAGCTCATAGTCTTCGGCCGTCTGCAGGTCGTCGGTGACGTTCTTGAAGGCCATGAGGAAGCCAGGGAAATCTTCGTAGCGATAGAGGCGCTGGACTTCTTCTGCCGTGCCCCCTCTTCCATGACGGCGGCGCAGTTCAAGCAGGGTTGGCGGCTCGATGGAGCCTTCCAGATGAAGATGCAGCTCCGCCTTGGGCAAGGTGAGGATGAACTGCTTGGGCTGCACTGATCGCGCGACCGCCATAGGGAGATTGTAAGGGATTTGCGAGGAGGGTGGCTCGAAAGCAATGTCATCCGGAGCGGAGCGGAGGCAGCGATGCGGAGTCGAAGGAGCCCATGCCCGTATAAGCCGGCAAAGGCTGGGAGAGGGATTCTCAAGATGCGGATGAGAGAATTCCTTGCTGGGCCGGTGGTGGCGCAATGATGCAAGGGGTCCTTCGACTCGTGCTCGCAGTCGCTCGCACTTCGCTCAGGATGACAGGATGCTAAGGGCTGAGGGTTGACAGCTGACAGCTGATAGCTGATAGCTGATAGCTGACAGCTGATAGCTACCGTGCGAACTCGCTCCGCCGTCGGCTGTAGAAGAAGTAGATGCACAGGCCGATGGCGAGCCACACCACAAAGCGAATCCAGGTAACCACGGTGAGGCCGGTCATCAGGCCGCCGCACAGGACCACGGAAATCAGCGGAAACCAGGGAACGAAGGGGACGCGAAAGGCGCGCGGCCGATCCGGTTGGCGGCGCCGCAGCAAGACTACACCGAGGGAAACCAGTACGAATGCGAAGAGCGTCCCGATGTTGGAAAGATCGGCGGCGTCTCCGATATCCACCAGGCCAGCGGGAATTCCCACGGCAAAGCAGGCGATCCAGGTCGACCAGTGAGGAGTCTTGAATTTCGGGTGCACGGCGGAAAACAGTTTGGGCAGCAGGCCATCGCGCGACATCGCGTACCAGATGCGCGCCTGGCCATATTGAAACACCAAGAGCGACGAAATCATGCCCATGAGCGCGCCCAGCACGATCACCGAGCGAAAGAAGGGATGAGCGCCCAGTTGCTTTAGCGCATAGGCGACGGGCGCTTCGGCGGCTTCTCCGGAAGTGAATGTCGTGTACTTCATCATGCCCAGGAGCACGACCGCGACCCCTACATAGAGCAGGGTGCAGATGACCAGGGAAGCGATGATGCCAAAAGGCAAATCCCTCTGCGGCGTCTTGCATTCTTCGGCGGCGGTGGAAACCGAGTCAAAACCAATGTAGGTAAAAAACACAATTGCGCCGCCGGTGACGATTCCCCCGAAGCCGGAAGGTGCGAAGGGCTTCCAGTTGGCGGGATTCACCAGCATTCCCCCCACGATCAGAAAAGTGAGGATCGCGCCGATCTTGATGCTGACCATCACATTGTTGGCTTCGGCAGATTCGCGAACCCCGCGCACCAGCAGCAGAGTGAGGATGAAGACAATCAGAAATCCCGGCAGATTGAAGTAAGCGCCGGTCCACTGCCCCGCCGCCCACACCGGAGTCGACCACGCGCTCGGCAGGTTTATCCCGAAGGCGGCCAGTTGCGCTTTGGTATATCCGCTGAAGCCCACGGCCACAGCTACATTGCTGACCACGTATTCCAGGATCAGGTCCCAGCCGATGATCCAGGCGAAGATTTCCCCCAGCGTGGCGTAGGA
>Ga0335080_10002678_pt1 | contig 17834 bp, 9 predicted proteins | sample Lox_Sample_34_FD_206720 | JGI IMG/M metagenome (GOLD analysis project Ga0335080, IMG submission 206720) | Soil microbial communities from Loxahatchee National Wildlife Refuge, Florida, United States - Lox_Sample_3.4 | ecosystem: Environmental > Terrestrial > Soil > Wetlands | place: USA: Florida...
CACTGACCCGGTCCGAGCGGCAGCGACGTCCTCGCCAGGAACCGGGCCAGCTGACGGTGGGATTCGCCGAGCTGGCTGTCGTCCAGCATGAGCGGGCTGGAGGCGCTGACCTGGGTGGTGAACGAGTCCCAGTCGTCGGATACCTGGACCGCCTTCTCCACCGGGGAAAGACCGGCCAGGCCGTGCTGCAGCGCCGCGGTCCGCGCATGCAGGCTGTACCTCGGGCCCGCCACGGCGACGAAGACGCAGCCGAGTACCAGCAGCGCGAGCGCCAGTGCGCTCACCGGCGTGCCGCCGAGCTGCGCGCGCAGCCACGATAGCCTCATGCCGCCTCCGCCGCGCGCAGCTCGGTGGCGGGGTCTGGCCTGCGCGCTATGACGACCGCCGATACCAGCACCGGCAGGACCGCCACGGCCAGCGCCAGCGGCAGGGTCTGGGCCCAGTCGAACTGGATGATCACCGGCGGGACCGGCGTGCTGGCGGTAACGGTGAGGGTGACGGCGGGGACGAGCAGCTCGGCGATGACCGCGCCGAGCGCCAGGCCGGCCAGCGCCGACGGCAGGCCGAGCATGAGCCGTTCCAGGCAGAGCTGGCGCGCTGCTCCGCCGGGGTCCACGCCGAGCGCCGCCAGCAGCGCGCTCTCCGCCCGCCGCTGGCGGATGCCGACCGCGATGGCGACGCAGCAGCCGGTGATCGCCAGCACGACTGCGGCGATGGCGATGGCGAGCAGGGCCTGCTGCGGCACGGCGGTCATCGGGTTGGCGGCCAGCCCGGCAGCCAGCCCGGCCGCGCTGGTGACAGCCGATCCAGGGGGCAGGGCGCCCGGCAGCCGCGGCGGCACCCGGTGCCCGGTGGTGGACAGCCACCACTCGGTCACCGGCAGCGGCGTCAGCGACTGGCTGGCGAGGTAGTCCTGGATGGACGGGAGGTCGACGATGACCGCGCCGTCGGCGCCGGTCACCGTCGGGAACGTCGAGACCGCCGCGACGACGTTCACCGCCAGCGTGGTGCCGCCGCCTACCGTCGCCGCGACCGTGTCGCCGACGCCGATGCTGTTCGCGGTGAGAAAAGCCCTGGTCGCGATCCCCGGGATGGGAGCCACCAGGCGCGAGGGTATCGCCAGGTTGAGCTGGCCCTGGATGAGCGGCCCGGGCGACTGCGGGGCGGATAGGGCGGCCCCGCCATAGCCAGGATCGAACGTGATGGTCCACGCCGGGCCGGCGGCTGGCCGGGACGAGATGACCACGGGGGGGCCGGAGGCGCTGGCCACGGCGAAGGACAGGCTGAGAGCGGTCAGCTCGGGGGAGGAGGCGGCGGCCGTCCAGCCGGACAATGCCGTCCCGGTCGCGGAGCTGACCGACAGGACCCGGAACGTCGCCGGGACCCGGGCACGGGTCTGCGGCATCCCGTAGTCCACGGCGATCGCGGTCACCCGCAGCGGATAGATGACCTGGCCGCCGGCCGGCGCGACGCGCACGGTCAGGGTGCGTGGCCGGCCGTCAGCCGGCAGCGTGCCCGCGGCGAGCTGATAGGCATTCCCGTCGGCATCGTCGACCGTGATCGTCACGGCGGCTGCCCCCAGCTTCAGCCCCGCCGGGCCGAAGGCGGCGGTGAGCCGGACCACGGCGGCCTGTCCGCCGGCCGCGGCACTGACCGGGACGCCGGGCCGGGTGCCGGGCAGGATCTTCCGGAACAACGCCGCCGCCGGCAGCGGCGACTGGTCCGGGCGCAGCAGCGCGATCTGCGACGCCTGGCGGGGGTCGAGCGCGAGCAGCGGGCTGCCCGCGCTGGTGACGGAAGGGGCGAGGACCACGGGCATGGCACCGCGCACCGCTGGCACCTGGGCCAGCCGGCCTGCCTGGGCGACCGGCAGCGGCTGGGACAGGTCGGCGCGTACGTCGGCGCCCGCGGTGAACGCCGCCTGGTCGCGGTTGGATCTCACCCAGCTCTGGTGCTGGACCAGGGCCAGCGTGCAGGTGGCGACGGCGAGCACGATCAGCAGAGCGGTGCCGCCCTGGCGGAGCGGCTGACGGCTGACCTGCCAGCTGGCCATGGCCGCGGTCAGCCGCTTGCCTCTCGCGGCCAGCCGGTCGCCGGCCTTGCCCGCGGCGGGAAGGATCCGCAGCGCCGCGATCGTCCCGCCAGCCAGCGCGAGCGCGGGGGCCAGCGTCAGCACGGGATCGATGCCGGTACTGCCGTTCGGCCTGGCCGACACGACGGAGTAGCGGCGGAGCTGCCAGCCGGCGAGGACGGCGAGCACCAGCAGCGCGACATCGGTCCCGGCCCGGCTGATCGTGGAGATGGCCGCCTGCCGGCCCCGCCGGATTCGCGCGGTGCCCGGCGTGGGCGCCAGGCCCGCGGGCGCCACCATGATGACCGCGGCGCCGGCCGCCACCACGGCCGCCACCCACCACCCCCCGGCCAGGGTGCCGGTTCCCTGGGTGGCTATCCATCCCGCCAGCCAGACTCCGGCCACCGCGCCAGCCGCTCCGGCCAGCACGCTGAGCGGGATGGCTTCCGCGATCGCCATCCGGACCAGCTGCACCCGGGTGGCGCCCCGGGCAGCCAGCATCGCGTACTCGCCTTCACGCTGCGCCGCGAGCAGCTGCGCGACCGCGACCAGGGCCGCGCCGGCGAGCAGGAACAGCTCGACCGCGGTGATGGCCAGCAGCGACCGGGAAACGCCGAGGCTGGTCGCCGTTCCGGCCAGCACGGAATCCAGGCTCGTGGACAGGGCCAGGCCGGAGATCGCGGCCGAATTGGACACCGTCTGCCGCAACGCGGATACGTTGGCGGCGATCGCGCCGAACTGGCCGAGCGGAATCGCCGCCACGTCCGGCCGATCCACCCAGGAACCCTCGAAGATGGCCAGCCGGCCTGGGAAGGCCGCCGGGTTCACCACCAGCGGCCCGTACGTGATGAACCCGCCTTGCGTGCTGGATCCGCTGGCCGCGATCTGGTTCAGGCTCCAGTACGTCGCCGGCGTGGCCTGGAACAGGCCCGTGACCGTGAACGACACCTCACGATGGCTGACCCGGTCCCGGAGCCGCAGCAGATCACCTCGCGACACGTGCAGCAAGGCCGCGGCGGACGCGGGCAGTGCCGCGGGTATCGGCCCGCCGGGCGCCGGCGCGGCCGGCCAGGTTCCGGCCAGCAGGTGCGCGTGCGAGGCGACGCCGTAGAACGCGGCGGCCTCGGCGATCGGGGTGTCTTTCCCGCTCGTGATCGGCAGGTCCATCGGATCTGACCAGTACGCGTGGTAGAAGACCGACGGCGTGCCCGCCAGTGCCGTGGCCAGGTCCGTGCGCAGGGCGGCGGTGTAGCCGGCCGCGTTCGCGCTGGTGATGGCCCCGGTGATGACCATCGACGTTCCGGGCGCCGCTGTCAGGCGCTGGTGCACGGAGCCAGGCAGCGCCTGACCGGAAAACACGACGAGAGTGGTCGCGAGAGCCGCCGCAACCAGCGTGGTCAGTGCTGCCGCCGCTAGCACTACCCGGTGGGCGTTCAGCCGGGGCAGCGTAAGCGTTCCCCGATTAAGCATCAGCTTCGCAAGCTACCCAAATCGCATGCAGCCTGAGAACTCCGTTGGGTCTCATCTTGATCTCGGTCTGTCATAGTGATTCGCGGACATCTCGCCCCGCAGGTCAGGGCGCGTGCCATGGCGGCTGGGCCGGGTGCCTCACGGGTCTCAGTGACCTCACCGGGCGCAGGGGCTCGATTGGGTGGTGGGCTGCGGGCTGCGGGTCCTTCGATGTCGATGGAGTGGTGATCAGCATCAGGGTGCGGCCGTACGAGGGGGCGCGCGTAACTACGGGGGGCAGGCCAGGTCGCAGGCTGGCGAAGACGACAAGCAGGAGCAGTGCCCCGGCCAGGCCAGCCCGCCGCAACCGGCGCAACGGCCCGTGCCGCGCCTGAGCCCGCAGCACCTCGTCCAGGACAGACCGCCGCCGCTCGGAGGATTGCCGCAGCGCACTCACCTCCTCTGCTAACTCATAGACGCGCCATCGCGGACCGCGGTTGCGGTCACAGACGAGACAGCCGAGGCAGGCGGACAGCCGGCTAGGCCGTCTCCCTCCTGATCATCAGCGGCCGGACGGTCGGGGCCAGGCGCAGCAGCCTGGCTTCGGGCGAGTCGTCCTCTTGCCACCTGTCGCCGTCATCCACCAGATGCAGGCTGACGAAGACGGGCGCGCCGGTGATCGCGGCTAGATTCAGCGCATCACTTGACCGCGCATCGACAGACTGCGTTCCGAGCGGACCCTCGACCTCGACGGTCGCGGCATATGCCCCCTCGACCAGGCGATCGACCCGCACCTGGCGGACACGTCCCCCGATGCTCTGCACCAGCGCCGCGGCGAAGTCATACGTCATCGGGCGGCCGAACTCCAGGCCCTGGAGGCGGGCGGCCAGGCTGAACGCCTCTGCCTCCCCGATCTGGATGACAAGGTGCCTGTCCCCGGATGCCTCATCCAGCACCACGCACTGGACGGGCTTGTCCGCCAGCGGCGGCCCGAATCCGACGACTTTGGCGATCCGCATCTCGATGAAGCCGGTACCGGTAGTCGTGAGCATGGCGGCTTCCCCTCTCTGCCTCCTTCGGCCATGTTACGACCGCGGCCGGCCCGGCCCTTTCTGAGGAGGAGACCCCGAAGTACCGTTACGTCCGCGGCGCCCCACGCGAAGGGAGCGGGCAGAGAATGGTGCAGCGAGCCGGTACCGCTGATCCCATGCGCGGCCATGTCGTCCTCGCCTCGGCCGACAGCGAAGCCTTCACCTCGCTGAGACGCCGGTCGACATCGCGGTGCGACCGGTACCGGATAGGCAAAGAGCTCCGGCACCAGGTCCCGCGCAGCTCGCTGGGGGACTGGTCGGCGGGACGCGGCCGCCCCGATCCCGTGCAGCTGATCATCGAGTCCCATGACGGCAGGCTCGACTGGCTCATTCCGCTGCGAGTGGGGCGGATGATCGCCACGCCGTACGGATTCCTGCGCGGCGCCGCGAACGTCATGGCCGCGGACGCCGCCCGGCTGCCGTCCACCGGCATCACGCCGGTGATCTGCGGGGACGCCCATCTCGGGAACTTCGGCTTCTATGCCTCCCCGGAGCAGCATCTGGTCATCGACCTGAACGACTTCGACGAGGCGCACCCCGGGGCGTGGGAGTGGGACCTCCGCCGGCTGGTCGTGAGCATCTGGCTCGCGGGCCGGCAGAACGGTGCCAGCGAGCACGAATGCGAATCGGCGGTCCTGCGCTGCGTGGCCGGATACCGTGCCGAGGTCCGTGACCTGGCCTCGACACCGCTGCTGGCCCGGTCCTACCAGCGCCTGGACGTCGATGACCTGGAGCAGGGCACGGCCTACTCCTCGCTGCGGGACGAGATCAGGCGGGCCGCGGCCCAGGCTCGCCGCAGAACCAGCGACCGGGCCCTGCCCAAGCTCACCAGCGAACGCGGCGGGCAGCGCCGTATCGTCGAGGACCCGCCGCTGACGACCCGGGTCAGCGACGCCGATGCCGCCGAACTCGGCCAGGGCCTGGACGAGTACCTGGGAACCCTGGCCCCGCACTGGCGCCGGGCCCTCGGCGGTTACACGCTGATCGACATCGCCCACAAGGTGGTGGGCGTGGGCAGCGTGGGGCTGCGCGCCTACGTGGCGCTGCTCGAGGGCAGCAGCCCCGACGATGTGGTGTTCCTGCAGCTGAAGCAGGCACGCCGGTCAGTCCTGGCCCGTCACGTGCACGGCGAATCGGCCTGGCACGCTCACCAGGGCCAGCGGGTCGTGGAATACCAGCAGGCGCTGCAGACGGTCAGCGATCCGCTGCTGGGCTGGACCACGGTCGGCGGCCGTCAGTACTACGTGCGCCAGTTCAGGAACATGAAGGGAACCGTGGCCCTGGACGCCATCGATGCCGCGGCGCTGGCGGACTACGCGGCCATCGTCGGCCATCTCCTGGCCAAAGGACACGCCAGGACCAGCGGCGCATCGATGATCGTCGGTTACGCCGGTTCCTCCGACCGCCTTGACATCGCCCTCGCGCGGTTCGCCCGGCTCTACGCCGATCAGACCGAAGCAGATCACGCGGCTCTGGTCAAGGCGGCCGACCGGGGCGTCGTTCCGGTCGAACGCGGCTGGTGAGCCGGCTGGACATCACCCCTGCTCCGGGGGTCTCATAGGGCCAGGGGCCGGGCACGAGGCGCGGGCAGTCCGGCCACAGCCTCGGCGGCTGCCGGGAATACGGGCCGCCAGCGATACCGGAAGGCAGTTGATCCCAGCTGGCTGAAGACCTTGTAGAGACTCCGAGCTCCGTTCCCGAGCGGCATCTCCTGCGCGGCTGGCGATCTGTGCTGTTCGCGCCGGTCGGGGACGGCCAGCGGCGGCGCCGTGGCAGCGACGGGGTGCGGCTGGCCGTCGCGGCTCTCGGCCTGGCGTGCTGCCTGCTGGTCATCCGCTATGACTCCCGGGTGGACCGGGCCATCGCCCAGGTGATCCATCCGCCGCCGTGGAGCATCACCTGGCTGGTGACGGTGGTCTACCAGGCCGGCTCGATCGGTGTCGCGGTCGTGCTGGTGGCCCTGGCCCTGGTCGCGCGCCGCTGGGAGGTCGCCCGCGACCTCGCGTTGAGCGCGGTCGGCGCGGCGGCGGTGAGCGGGATCCTGGTGGCGCTGCTGGGCAGCAGCGGCGGCCGGCCGCCCGGGATCGTGATCGGCGACTATCACCTCAGCTTCCCGGTCCTGCAGATCGCCCTGTTCGCGGCGGTGGCCACCGCGGCGCTGCCCTACCTGGCCCGCGGCGTGCAGCGGCTGATCGAGATCTTCATCGCCCTGGTGGCGCTGGCCTGTGCCGTGGGGGGCCACGGGCTGCCGCTGAACGTGCTGGGCAGCCTGGCCATCGGCTGGGGGGCCACAGCGGTGGTCCGGCTGGTCTTCGGCTCCCCGCTCGGCCTGCCCTCGGCGGAGGACGTGCGGCTGCTGCTGGAGGAGTTCGGCATCCGCGCCGGCGATGTGCATCCAGCGGCCCGCCAGGTCTGGGGAGTGGCCAAGTACCAGGCCACCGAGACCTGCGCCGGGGATTCACCGGGCCGTATCGGCATCGAGGTCTATGGCCGGGATGCGGCCGACGCCCGGCTGCTGACCAAGGTCGGCCGGTTCGTGCTGTACCGCGATTCCGGACCAGAGCTGACGATCACCCGGCTGCAGCAGGTCGAGCACGAGGCCTACCTCACCCTGCGGGCCGCCCGGGCGGGCGTGCCCGTCCCCGAGATCCTCGAGGCCGGTACCGCGGGACCGTCCAGGGACGCGCTGCTGGTCTGCCGGCTGCCCGCCGGGACGGCGCTCGCGGACGCCGGCTCCGCCCAGGTCAGCGACGCCACGCTGGACGACCTGTACCGGCAGCTGCTGGCCCTGCGCCGGGCGCGGATCGCGCACGGCGCGATCAGCGGGGACGCGGTGCTGGTCGACCCGGCCGCGTCGGCCATCACGCTGGCGGACTTCCGCAACGCCACCGCCGGCGCCACGGCGGATCAGCTCGACCGTGACCTGGCCGGCGCCATGGCCGCCACCGCGGTAGCCGTAGGCGCCGAGCGGGCCGCCGGCGCCGCGGCCCGATGCCTTCCCCCGGAAATGCTCCAAGGCGCCCTGCGGCACCTGCAGAAACCGGCGCTGGACCCGCTGCTCAATAGGAACCTGCGGGGCCAGCGCGGGCTGCTGGAGGAGGTCCGCCAGCGCGCCGCCCAGGCCGCCTCGATCGAGCTGCCCGCCCTGGTAGAGCCGCGCCGGGTGAGCTGGCCCACGCTGATCATGATCGTCGGCACGCTGATCGGCGGCTGGGCGCTGATCGGCGTGCTCATCGACGTGGCCGGCTCCTTCGACACCGTCATCGGCGCCGACTGGCTCTGGGTCGCCATCGCCCTGGTCCTGTCCCAGCTGGCCTACGTCGCCTCCGGCGTGGAGGGCATAGGCAGCGTGGCCGGGCCGCTGCCGTTCGGCCGGGCGGTGGCCGTGGAGTTCGCCAACTCCTTCAGCGCGCTGGCCGGCGGCACCGCGGCGGTGTTCGCCACCCGGGTGCGGTTCTTCCAGAAACAGGGCTACGACGCCACCGTGGCGCTGAGCTCCGGCGCCATCATGACCAGCTCCAGCTGGATCGCCATCACCGTGCTGTTCCTGGTCTCGCTGCCGTTCGCCTGGGGATCCCTCGACATCGACCTGGCCCCCGAATCCGGCGGGAACTCCAAGCTGGTCTGGATCATCCTGGCCGTGGTGGTACTGGTCGCCGTGGTGGCCGGGCTGCTGCTGGCCGTGCCCCGGCTGCGCCGGCTCGCGGCCGCCAAGCTGCGGCCCAAGGCGGCGGACATCTGGGGCAATCTCCGGCAGGTGGCCAGCTCCCCGCACAAGCTGGTGCTGCTGGTGGGCGGTTCGTTCGGCGGGGAGCTGCTGGTGGCCATGGCCCTGTCCGTGTCCCTGCGCGCGTTCGGGGACCATCTGCGGCTCCCCACCCTGATCGTGGTCATCACGCTGGCCGGGATCATCGGCGGCATCTCGCCCTCGCCCGGCGGCATGGGCGTGGTGGAGGCCGGCATGATCCTCGGCCTGACCTCGGCTGGCGTGTCCGAGGCCGACGCCACCGCCGCGGTCTTCATCCAGCGCCTGTTCACCTCCTACCTGCCCCCCATCTGGGGCTGGGCCACCCTCGTCTGGATGCGGAAGCGGGAATACCTATGAGCGACTACCTACGAGCGGAGCACATGTGACCACATCCGATCTCGATCTTGGCAGTGACCGGTCCGGGCCTTTCGCCTCCTCGTGGCGGCGCAGGCACCTCACGGTGGATGAGCGGGTGGCCAGAGGCCGTGAGGCCCGCCGGGAAGTGCCGAGGTCGAGCCACGGACGGTGGGAACCCGCGGCGGACCGCCCGGACCCGGTCGCGCTGCTCGAGGAGCAGGCGGCCACCCGGGTGCCCCAGCTGGTCCCGATCCGCTACGGGCGGATGCTGGCCTCGCCGTTCACGTTCTACCGGGGATCCGCGCTGATCATGGCGTCCGACCTGAAGGGAACCCCGGTATCCGGGGTCACCGTGCAGCTGTGCGGTGACGCCCACCTGTCGAACTTCGGCCTGTTCGGCACGCCCGAGCGGCAGATGATCTTTGACATCAACGACTTCGACGAGACCCTTCCCGGCCCGTGGGAGTGGGACGTCAAGCGCCTCGCGGCGAGCTTCGAGATCATGGGACGCGACCGCGGTTTCAGCCCGGACGACCGCCGCGACGTCGTCCTGGCCGGGGTCATGGAGTACCGGGACCGGATGCGCCGGGCCGCCGGGATGGGAGCCCTGGACGTCTGGTACGAGCATTTCGAGGCCGGGATGCTGCTCAAGCTGGTCCGCAAGGAGGTCCGCGTCAAGCGGGTCGGCAGGGGCGAAGGCGAGGCGGTTGAAGAGATGGTGGCCAAGGCGAGGACCCGCGACAGCACCCGGGTGTTCGCCAGGCGGGCGGATGAGATCGACGGCGAGCTGCGCATCGTCGCCGACCCGCCGGTCATCATCCCGCTCGAGGACCTCATCCCGGAGGGATCGGACTGGGAGAACCCCGCCCCGCTCATCAAGAAGCTGCTCGGCTCCTACCGGCGCACCCTCGGGCGCCAGCATCACCCCCTCGAGGAGTACCGCTACGCCCACGCGGCCTACAAGATGGTGGGCGTGGGCAGCGTCGGGACCCGCTGCTACATCATGCTGATGCTGGGCCGCGACCACAACGACCCGCTGTTCCTCCAGGTCAAGGAGGCGCAGGCCTCGGTGCTCGAACGTTTCCTGGGCGCGAGCACCTACTCGCACCACGGCGAGCGAGTGGTCGCGGGACAGCGGCTGATGCAGGCGGCGACCGACATCTTCCTCGGCTGGCAGCGCATCAAGGGCCTCGACGGCGTCAGCCGCGACTACTACGTGCGCCAGTTCCAGGACTGGAAGGGCAGCGCGGACGTCGAGGAGTTTCTCGTGCCGGGCGCCACCCTGTACGCGCGCATCTGCGGCGCGACCCTGGCCCGGGCGCACGCCCGCTGGGGGGACCGCATCGCCATGGCCTCCTACCTGGGCAAGGGCGATACCTTCGACCAGGCCATCGCGGACTTCTCGGTGGCCTATGCCGACCAGAACGAACGCGACTACGCCGCGTTCAGCGCCGCCGTTGACTCGGGGCGGCTGACCGCCCGGACCGGCATCTAGAGGCGCCCCGCCGCAGGCCGGAGCCGTCGGGAAGGCCGTGGCCACGGCCCCGGCCGGCGTTGAGAGGATTTGCTGAGAAAGGCCGCAGCTGCCCTTCAATATCGCCCGTCATCGGCGCCGCCGCAGTCCTCTACCAGTGCCGCGAGAGCGCCTGACCCGCGGCTTCCCCCGGGCCGGGCGCGCAGGCCTCACGGGGCACGCGCCACGCCCGTTAGGTCCGAAAGATTCTGACCGAACGGACCAGCTGTTCCCGGCCCCTCCGCCTCGACCGGCGGGACCTGGGCGTGGTCCCTACGGCCCGAGGTGGACGTACGAGGCCCACAGCCACGGCTGGGTCTGCTTTTCCCGCAGTGCCAGGACGGCGGAGTCGAGGGCCGCGCCGGTGCCGCCGACTTCCATGCCGCCGTCGGCGGGGCGCTTCAGGCACTGGTAGACGTGGCGGGCGACGTTCGGCGCGTGGCGGTCGCTGATGCTCCACAACGTGCCTATCACGTGGCGGTACCCGGCCAGCGCGAACGCGGTGGCGAGGGTGATCGCCTCGTCGGAGAGCTGGATGCCGCCGGTGGACGTCTCGCAGGCCGACAGGTACGCGAGCTCGGCCGCCTCGAGGCGCAGCCCGGCGATGTCGGTGATGCCCAGCTTCCCGTCATGGAGCCACAGGCATCCCGCCGAGGGGTCGGTGATCTCCTGCTGGCCGTGGCAGGCGAAATGCGCCAGCGGCGGGCTCTGCTGCAGCGCGTGCCGCACGGCTCTGACGGTCGCGCCGGATCCCCGTAGCTGGCTGGCCGGGTGGAACAGCCCGGCGAAGAAATCGGCTTCGACGGCGGCGTTGGGCAGGGTTTCCGGCAACGCCACGACCAGGGGCTTGCCGGTGCCGCCGGTCACGCCGGCCCGGGCCCGCGCGTACCGGAGCAGGCGCAGCGTCGGGGTGTAGGAGCAGATGAAATGGTCGAGGACCGACTCGCCGGCCCGGTCGTGACGGCCGGCCGCGTGCAGGGGCAGGAACGTCAGCGGGCCGGTCGGGCACCACCAGATGCGGGGACGCTGGCCGGCCGGGCCCGCGTGAGAACCGGCGCAGGCCGCCGTCAGGACGGGCAGCAGCGGGGCGGCGATGGTATCCCACAGCCAGGCCAGGGTCGGGGTGATCGCCTGTCCCGGGCCGGGCTGCCGCACGGCGGCCAGGAACGCCGCCACGCGGGGCACCACGCCGGCACCGGTGAGCCCGGGCAGCCTGGTGATCTGGACCCCGCTGGCCGTCACGACCAGCGCGTCGCAGCGGTACCCGCTGACGTTGACGATCACGACGGGTCCCTGCGCGGCAGCGTCCCGCAGCGTGGCGAAGGCCGGCGGCCGGAGGAAATCGGCGAAGCCGGGCAGGCGCCTGATCCGCGCCAGGACATCCTCTCGCTGGCGGACGAGGTCCCGGCGGCGGCCGGCCAGGACCGGATCGGCCGCCCGCAGCGGATCGTCGGCGGCCGGAACGTACTCCAGGCTGTCATCGATGCCAGCCAGCAGGCCGGCCAGGTCAGGATCCGCGCGGCGCAGGTCATGCTGGCGGGCGCGCTGGTCCAGGGCCTGGGTGAGCAGGACGCCGCGGCCTTGTTCCAGCAGTTCAACCGCGCGCTCCGGATCCCCGGCCTCGATCGCCCACGCGGCGGCGTCGCAGGCCAGCGCGGCGAACTGGCCGAGGTTCCGCTCCTGGTCGCGGCGCTGCAGGCCGCGCCAGGCCACCCGGTCGAGCAGGTTCACCGCGACCGAGAACCCGTCCACCGCCTCGGCGGCGTCTCCCATCCGCGCCGCGACCTGCGCCCAGTCCCGTGCGGCCAGGACCCGGATCACGGCCGGCGCGGTGCCGATGGTCGCGGCGGCCTTGCTGGCCGCGATGGCGTCCCTGGCCACCGCCCCGTCCAGGGCACCTGCCGGGTCCTGCGTGCGCTCGACCTTGCGCTGCAGCGCGCTGCCTAGCCGGGCGAGGTATTCCGCGCGGTGCGGGTGGTCAGCGGGGATCGCCTCGGCCGCCCGGCCGAGGTGGCCGATGGCGGCCTCGAGCGCCTGCTCGTCACCGGAGGCGTCGAACCTGGCCAGCCAGGCCCACCCCAGGCTCATCAGGCAGGTGTGCCGGAGCGGATGATCGTCGCCGATCGTGCCGGTTTCCTGCTCCAGGGTGCTGATCGCCTGATCCAGGGCACCGGGGTACGCATCGTGTTCGGCCGCCAGGATCAGCGAATTGGCCAGGTTGGCCACATACCCGGGCCGGTCGGGGCTGCCGCGGTGCGCGCCGGCGACCGCCCTGGTCAGCACCTCGACCGACGCCTGGATATCGGCGGGGCCAGTGCTTGCCGGGTCAGTCACGGCGGGGCCGGCGGCGGTGACGCTGGCGCCGAACCGGCTCCGCAGCGCGTTCCCCAAGTTGTTCAGGAAACCCGGCAGGCTGACGTCGCCCGCGGGCGCCACGCGGACCGCCTGGCGGAGCCTGGTGATCGCCTCGTCCAGCGCGCGGGTGTCGCCGGTGCGCTCGTACCTGGTGCGCAGCGCGGCGCCCAGGTTGGACAGGCAGGCAGCCGCGCCGGGATGACCGTCGCCGGCGGCGGCGACCGATTCCCGGCCCGCCGAGATGGCCCGGTCCAGGTCCTGGAGGTTCCCCGAATACCAGAAGTGGTCCAGATGGGCCAGGGCCAGGGCCGACAGGGCCGCCGCCCGGGCCGGGTCCCGGTCCGTGGCCGCCTCGGCCGCGGCCTGCGCGATGGCCACCGCGTCGGTCAGGTCAGCCAGCTGCCAGCCGCGCGTGAACCGTTCCAGCAGCAGGTTGGCCAGGTTGGCCTGCAGCCCGGGCCGGGCCGGGTCACCGGCCGCGGCGGTCGTGACCGACGCGCGGCCGGCCACGATCGCCTCGTCCAGGTCGGCCTGGGCCCGGCCGTACAGGTAGCGGCGCAGCAGGGCCGCGGCCAGGGCGGACTCGCTGGTCCGGATCGCGTGCCGGAGCGCCAGCGTCCGGTCCTGGCCGGCCTCGTCCGGCCACGCGGAACGGCGCCGCCCGCCGCCCGCCCCGGCCCTGGCTGCCTCCGTCCTGGCGGTCTGCGTGGCCGCCCGCGCCGCCGCCACCGCCTCGTCCAGGTCAGCGACGCTCCCGGTGTTCTCGTACCTGGCCAGCAGGGCGCCACTGTAGTTGGCCTGATGGCCCGCCCGGTCGGCCGCGCCGGGCCCGCCCAGGGCCAGCGCGCGCCGGTGAGCGGTCACGGCGTTGTCCAGGTCCGCGATCCGGCCGGTGATCCGGAACCGCTCGGTCCACCCGGTTCCCAGGACCGACAGGTGGCGGGCCCGGTCCTGGTCCTGCGGGGCCGCGAGGAACGCCGACGCGATGAGCCAGATGGCCTGATCCACCTCCGCCCGGTCCCGCGTCACCTCGGCGGCGTCCAGCATGTCGATCGCCTCGTTGTGCAGTTCGGCGTGGTGCACACCGGGCGGGTTCCCGGCCAGGGCGCCGCACATCGGCCGCATGGGCTCGGGGACCGCATCGGGCGCGAGCGGATACACCGCGGTGAAGAGCTCCATGGCCTCCAGCCACGCCTCCACCCGATCGCCCGGCGGCAGTTCCCGGCACCGGATGAACTGGGCCCTGCCGGCCAGCAGCACCACCTCGAGCTGGCGCCGGATCACCGCGCCGGAAGGCCGCGGACCGAACGGCGGCCAGCCGATGGACTCGCGGAGCGCGGCGATCTCCCCGGCCGCCTGCCCGTCCAGGATTACCCGGGAGTCTCCTGAGGAGCGGAAGGCGGCCAGCCGGTTCCGGACCGCGTCGGAGAGGCCGTCGGTTATATCTGGTCCCATTGATAAGTAGTCAGCCCGTACTCGGCGGCGATGGAGTTCCACTGATTGACGAAAGCGATCTTGTCGGCCTTGGCCTGATTGTCGGGTATGGCCGCGGCCGCGTAATTGGGATCCGCCTGGGCGTTCTGGCTGCATCCCCGGGAGGCTTCGTCGCTGGCCCACTTCGCGAGGTCCTGATCGGCCGTAGCCGATTCCTGCCACGCGCTCGTCAGGTTCTGGAGCATTTGCGCTGGCAGCGCCGAACGTCCGGGCAGGCTGGCCAGCTGGCTGAGCAACTGCTGGCGCGACGCCGCGGAATTGTCGAGGGTCTGCTGGTCCTGGCTCAAGCCGGGCCCGCAGTTGCTGACATCGCTGACCGCACTGTTCGTGGCACTGCGGTCCGTGGCACTCCGCGCGAGAAGCGTGGCGAGACTGCTCGCGGCCTGATGTTCGGAAAGCTGCGGCGATGGTGAGGAGGAGGCGGTGGTGCTAGGCGCTGCTGACGTCGCGGTCGATGACGTCGCGGTCGACGTCGCGGTGGGGCCGCCCGCGCTGGGCTGGCCATGGTGAGACGAGTGCAGCAGGACGAGAACCAGGGCGGTCAGGCCAGCCGCCGCCAGCAGTGCCGAGGCGGCCAGTGCCAGCGGCCGCCAGCGATGTGGCCGGCGCGGCGCGTGATGACCTGCTCCGCCGGCCGCGGGGGAGTGGCGGCCCCTTCCCGGTTGCGGGCCGGGAGCAACGTGACCAACCGCCCCCCATGAAGGCCGGGCTGGTTCGTTCCCCGCAGGCCAGGCTGGTCCGTTCGGCGGAGGCCGGAGCGGTTCGTTCCCCGCGGGCCAGGCTGGTCCGTTCGGCGGAGGCCAGGCCGGCGGCCCGGTGGCTGGTCCCTGGTGAACCGGGCCGTCCCGGGGCGGCGCCGCCATGGTCGCCGTCACGCCGTACTCTCGGCTGGCAATGTCCTGGTCGCCGGTCCATGCCGCGCGCTGCTGGCTGATTTCGGTCACGGTACGTCCGCAGGCCGTGCAGGATCGTGAATTCGGCTTCAGTTCATGACCGCACTGCACGCAAAATCGCTGAGGGCCCCCCAAGGCATCTCCTGACTTCACTTGTCAATGACCCGGCGGCGCGTCCATGGAACGGATAGTCACCCGCACATTTATCGAAGCACCGCTCAGGCGGGCTATGTCCACGCGCGCTGTACGTCAGTTGAGCGGGCCACGGTAATTTTGTCAAGATCCTGCCTTTGCCGCTCGAATACCCGTTGCCTCCCAGGACGGATTGGCGCCCGGTGAACGGCTCAATGCCATGCTGGCGAGCCCGGTCCCGGCCGTTGCCCGGGCTGGTTGCCCGGGGCTGGCCGGGCGCGTTCACCGGTCGAGGAGGTGCGCGGCCCGCTGCTCGTGTTCGGCCGCGGCCTGGGTGAGCCTGATGAAGGCGCCGGCCGCCGGGATGCGATACCGGTCCCGGTGCCAGGCGATGCCGACGATGCGCGGGCTGACCTTGGACAGCCGCTTGAGGCGCAGGCCCGGGTGGTGCGGGTCGACCGACATCCAGGAGATGATGGCGGCGCCGATGCCGGCCGCGGCCAGGCCCAGGATGGTGGCGTTGTCGTTGGACCTGAAGGCGATCTGGTGCCGCAGTTGCGGCCGGCCGAGCCGGTTCTCGATGGAGTGGACCTCGCGCATCTGGGCATAGGTGATCAGCGGCACCCCGGCCAGGTGGCGCAGGGAAACCGGCGAGGGGCGGCGGGCCAGGCCGGAATCTTCCGGCACCACCAGGACGTAGGGGTCCTCGAGTAGCTCGATGGCCTCGAACGGGCCCGCCGTCAGCGGGAAGACGACGAAGGTCAGGTCGAGCTTGCCCCCTTCGAGGTCGGCGAGCAGCTGGCCGTCGTCCTGGGTCTCGCTCAGCTGCACCTGGACCCGCGGCCAGGCGGCGGTGAACTCGCGCATGACCGGCGGCAGCAGCCGCGCCCCGACGCTCTGGTAACAGCCGACCCGCAGCAGCCCGGCGGTGCCGCTGGCCAGCGCGTCGAGGTCGGCGGCGGCACTGGCCAGCCGGGCCCCGATGGCCTCGGCGTGCCCGGCCAGCAGCCGGCCCGCGGGGGTGAGGGACACCGGCCTGGGGCCGCCGGGCCGCTCGACCAGCCGGGTCCCCATGATGCGCTCGAGCCGGGAGATCTGCTGGCTGACCGCCGACTGGGTGTAGCCCAGGACGTCCGCGGCCTTGCTGAACGAGGCCTCGCGCCCGACTGTGGCCAGCGTGACCAGGTAGCGCAGTTCCAGCCCGCTCCAGCCGTCCCGCACAGATCAAGCATAAGGATCGCTAATGAAAACTACTAATTACTGGAATTGCCCTAATGCAGGACCGCTGTCATCCTCGGGGTAGGCGGGAAGTACGCCGCCCCGGCCAGGAGCCTCGCCGGCCAGGAGCCCCGCCGGCCAGGAGCAAGGAGCCAGCACGATGACCACCACCCGAGCGCAGGCACCCCGGTACGAGGGGGTCGTCGACCTGGGACGCTACCCCATCAGCGAGCCGGCCAGCCCGGAGTACCTGACCCTGGTCCGGGCCTGCCAGGACCAGCTCCGCGACCGGGGGGTCGCCCAGCTCGCCGGCTTCCTCACCCCGGCAGCCGTCAGCGAGATGCTGGCCCACGCCAGCCGGCTGGCCGCTCAGGCGTGGGCGAGCGACCAGACCCATACGGTCTACTTCCAGCCTCCTGACGACTCCGCGGGCCCGGACCACCCGCGCGCGCTCCTGCAGCATTCCGCCAAGAAGGCCATCGCCTACGACCTGATCCCGGCCAGCGCGCCCATCCGGCGGCTCTATGAGTCTGACGACCTCACCGCGTTCATCGCCGCGGTCCTGGGCAAGGACGTGCTCTACCGCAGCGCGGACCCGCTGGACGCCCTGGAGATCGCGGTCTTCGACGACGGCGACGAACTCGGCTGGCACTTCGACAACAGCGAGTTCTCCGTGACCGTGATGTACGCCGAATCCGGCGCGGGCGGCCATTTCGACTACTACCCCTGGCTGCGCGACGAGCACGACGAGAACTACCCAGGCGTCCAGCAGGTCCTGCGCGGCAGCCCGGACGGCGTCATCAGGCTGGCCAGCAGCCCGGGCACGCTCGCGGTTTTCCGCGGCCAGCACGCCCTCCACCGGGTCACCCCGGTCAGCGGGCCGCGGCCGCGGATCAACTCGGTGCTGACCTACGGCGAGCACCCGGGGATGAAACTGAACCAGCTCACCCAGGAGCTCTTCTACGGCCGCACCGCCTGACCGCGGCCAGGCGACGGCGCCCCGGGGGCCGCCTGAGTTCCCGGGCGCTCCGGAACGCCATGGAAATCGGGACATTTACCCCCATACCGGTCACGTATGAGGTTTGCGAGATTCAATGAATGTGGCGCTCTACGGTCTCTATCGGTGTTTGCCAGATCCCACATGGGAGCGGGGACCGGCTCGGGGGCGGCGTCGGTGCCGGTGTCGTGGTAGCCGTCCTGGCCGGGGTCCAGGATGCCAGGCAGGGCCTGGAGGGTGGCCTCGGTGATCTCGGCGAACACGGTGGCCTGCTGGCCGGGCTTGTTCCACAGGACCTGCAGGTCGAAGGCGGCGAGCAAGCGGGCCTTGAGCGCGGGCGGCAGGCCGGGCAGGATGTCCCCGGCCAGCGGGAGCTCGTCCAGCAAGGCGGGGTCGGTGGCGGCGGGCGCGGCCTTGGCGAGGGCGGCGAGCTGGGTTTCGAGCTGTTCGCGTTCGTGGTGAAGCTCGGCGACCCGGGCGCGGATCCGGCCGCGCATCGCCGTGGCGGCGGTGTCG
>Ga0335080_10002679_pt1 | contig 17833 bp, 14 predicted proteins | sample Lox_Sample_34_FD_206720 | JGI IMG/M metagenome (GOLD analysis project Ga0335080, IMG submission 206720) | Soil microbial communities from Loxahatchee National Wildlife Refuge, Florida, United States - Lox_Sample_3.4 | ecosystem: Environmental > Terrestrial > Soil > Wetlands | place: USA...
CTTGCGAGCTTCCTTGTCCCAATCGGGCGTGGTTTTGTAGTTGATGGTTCCGTGGGCGCCGAGCTCGCGCGCTCGCGCCAGCTTCTGGTCGCTGCTGGAGGTGATGACCACCCGCGCGCCGGCCATGCGGGCGAACTGCAGGGCAAACAGCGAGACGCCTCCGGTTCCCTGCGCGACGATGGTCTGCCCCGGCCCGATGTGGTCGGTGACGAACAGGGCGTTCCACGCGGTGAGGGCGGCGCAGGGCAGCGTCGCGGCTTCTTCAAAAGAGAGGTGCGCCGGGATCGGCAGCACCGCGTCGGCGCTGATCAGCAGGTATTCGCACAGCACTCCATCCACGTAACAGCCGAGCGCGGCGTCCATATGTTCCTGCGCTACGTCGCCGTCCATCCAGGTGGGGCAGAAGCAGCAGACCACGCGGTCACCGGGCCTGACGCGCGTGACGCCTTCGCCCACAGCGGCGATTTCCCCCGCGGCGTCCGAGATCGGGATCCGCGGCACCGTCTGCCGCGGACCGTAGCCGCCCTTGATTACGACAAGGTCGCGATAATTGAGCGACGCGGCGCGCGTCTTGACCACGACCTGCCCCGGCCCCGGCTTCGGGTCCGGCACGTCGACGAGCTTGAGATTCTCGAGACCAAAACTGCCCACAACCTGAAATGCCTTCATGCGCCTCTCCGCTTTCCGTAGTTGCTACGGGACCAGCACAATCTTGCCGTGCGCGCCGGGCTCCATGACGGACTTCTGGGCGCGAATGGCTTCGGCCAACGGAATCTCCTGGCCTACGACTGGCCGCAGCGTACCGTTCTCGAGCCCCGCGAAGATAGCAGCATGGACGGCGGCCAAGTCTTCTGCGGGCGCCACGAGCAGCGACATGGCGCGAATGCTGCCGTCCTTGCCCATGATGTCGCGCGGGTTGATCTCCACGGTGCCGCGGCTGCCGACCACAACGACGCGGCCCCGGGGAGCAAGCAGGGGCAGGTCTTTGCCGAGGTTCACGTTGGCCAGCATTTCGATGATTATGTCCACGCCTCGTCCGCCGGTGAGCGAGCGCAGCTGCTCGAGGCAGTTGCCGTCGCGATGGTCAAGGGCGTGGTGCGCGCCCTCGCGCAGCACCAGTTCGCGGCCTTTCGGTGTGCCCGCCGTGCCGATCACGGTGAGTCCCGCCGCGCGCGCGAATTGCAGAGCGGCAGTGCCCACACCGCCGCTCGCGCCATGAATGAAGCACGTCTCCCCCGGGCGAGCCTGCCCAATCTGGAACAGAGCGCGATAGGCTGTGGCATAAGGGATGTTCACACCCGCGCCCTCGGAGAAAGAGACTTTGGCGGGCAGCCGGTGTACCTGCGCTTCCGTGCAAACGACCTTCTCGGCATAGGATCCGGTCATGGTTCCGGACGTGTAGGCGCGGTCGCCCGGCTGCACGCGGGTGACGCCCTGGCCCACCGCTTCAACCACGCCTGCAGCGTCCATTCCCGGCGTGTATGGTAGTTGAGGCTTGAAGGCGTAGGTGCCCGAGCGAATGTAGGTGTCCACGGGATTCACGCCGGCGGCCTTCACCTGCATGACAACCTGTCCTGGCGCTGCCGCAGGGTTTGGCAGGTCCTCCAGTCGCAAAACTTCCGGGCCGCCGAATTCATGCACTCGAATCGCTTTCATTGCGTTCCTCCGCGCGCGATAGAAGCTATCAGATTCCGAGGACGCCGGGGACGTTATGCGAAGAACAACGACGCCGGCCGACTGCGGCAGGTCCGGCGGCAGGGGCAAAAGAAGCGGGCGAAGGCGCGTGGCAGTGGCCCCGCCCAAAGAACGAAGGCGCGAACTGTGATTAGGACGAGGTGGAGGCTGAAGCGGCGCGGATGGGAATCGTCAGCGGCTGCTTCCCTTCTTCGACGTTGGTCATGTGGCAGCGACCGTCCAGGATGCCGCCTGCCTCAATCACCAGACAGGGAGCGTGCACTTCTCCGCGCACGACGCCTTTGCCGAGGATCTCCACGCGGCCCTTCGCCGTCAGCACGCCTTCGAACCTGCCTCCGATAACGACGTGGTTGCCGTCAATCTCGCCCTCGACCTTGGCGTTTTCTCCGATCACAACGGTCGAGTTCGAGACGATGGTTCCCTTCATCTGACAATCGATGCGGAAGGTGCCGGCGAGTTCGAGGCGGCCCTCGAGAATCACGCCCTTTTCGAGGAAACCAATCCATTCTCCGGAAGGGCCCCCGCCCTTACGGTCCAGAAGCTTCATGTCCCCCTCCAAACGACCGCGAAAAGCGAGCAAGCTGGGTTCTACCGTCGCGGCGAAAATGTGTCAAGCTGGAACTGCCATATCTACTACATCAATAGTCCTTGCTTCTCCTCAGCCGCTCATAGAGCGCGTACAGCTGGCGGTCTTCATGATACTCGATCACCAGCTGGCCCGGCCGCCTTCCCTGGGGCGCCCGAAGCGTGACGCGCGTGCCCAACTCACGCTCCAGGTCTTCGAGCGCGGCGCGGGTGTTCGGATCGATGATTTCCGGCTCCGTCTTCGGGGCGCCGCGGCGTGGGGCCTTTGACGCCAGGCGTTCGAGAGCGCGGACTGTCAGCTTCCCTTCCGCAGCGCGGCGCGCGGCAGCGAGGCGAGTGGCGGAATTTTCGATGGCCAGCAAAGCGCGCCCGTGGCCGGCCGAGAGTCTGCCGTCTTCGAGCATGGCGAGGATTGCCGCCTCGAGTTTGAGCAGACGCAGAGAGTTCGCGATCGTGGTGCGGTCTTTTCCGGTGCGCGCGGCGGCGTCTTCCTGAGTCAGGCCGAAGATCGCGATAAGAGTTTCAAAGGCGTGCGCTTGTTCGACGGGATTCAGATCCTCGCGCTGCAGGTTTTCGACGACAGTCATTTCCAGCGCGACGTGATCGGAAACGTCGCGGAGGATCGCCGGAATGCGGAACAGTCCAGCGCGCTGCGCTGCGCGCCAACGGCGTTCACCGGCGATGAGCTGGAAGCGGGCTCCGATGGGGCGCACGACAATCGGCTGAATCACACCCGTGGCTCGGATGGATTGCGCGAGCTCTTCGAGCGACTCGTCGCGGAAGCGTGTGCGTGGCTGATGCGGGTTTGGATCGATCAGGTCGATGTCGACTTCGCGCGCGCCCGTGCCCGAGCTGCGAGACTCAATCGATTCCGGCGCCTTCTTCGACTCCGGGGCCGGTGGTGGCTCCGGTTCCCGGATCAAAGCGCTCAAGCCCCTGCCCAATGCGTTTCGCGCCATTGCTGACTACCTCCCTGGCGAGCTGCGTGTAGCTCGCTGCACCTGTACTATGTATGTCATAGAATATAATAGGCTTACCGTGGCTCGGAGCCTCTGCGAGGCGGACGTTTCGGGGGATCACGGTCTTGAAAACCTGCTGGCCGAAGAAGCTGCGGAGATCGGAGCTGACCTGTCGCGAGAGCGTCGTACGGTCATCGTACATCGTGAGGAGAATGCCTTCGACACCCAAATTGCGGTTGAGGTTCCTGCGGATGCGCATCAGGGTGTCGAGAAGCTCGGAGACACCTTCGAGAGCGAAGTATTCGCATTGGATGGGCACGAGAACCGAATCGCACGCGGCGAGCGCATTCAAAGTGAGGAGATCGAGCGAAGGGGGGCAATCGATCAGGATGAATTCGTAGTCGCTTCGAAGGGGCTCAAGAAACTTGGAAAGGCGGAATTCACGATTCTCGACAGAAACGAGCTCGATGGAAGCGCCGGCCAGGTTCTTGTCTGACGGCACGAGGTCGAGTCCATCCACTTGTGTCTTCTGAACAAGACGCGCATGGGGCTCTTCGAGAATCAGGGCATGGTAGAGGGTGCGACGAGAAGGATTCTTGGGAAAACCGAGAGCAGCGGTGGTGTTGGCTTGGGGGTCCGAGTCGATGATCAGAGTGCGGCGGTCGGCTGCTGCGAGGCAGGCACCCAAATTGACGACAGTGGTGGTCTTGCCGACGCCGCCTTTTTGATTGACGACAGCGATGACTTTGCCCAAAAGGCTGCCCCCCCGCCAAGCTGCAAATCTAGCAGAGTGCGGGCGCACGTCGCAAGTTCCACGTGGAACGCTCGAAAGCCGTCGGGGAGACGCCATAGCCGGCCGATTGTTTCACGTGGAACACATCGACCTGAACACTCACCCTATTGCTTGATCCCAGCAAGGAGCAGGCGCCGCCGAGAGCCGGGGAGGGGTTCGGCCTCCCAGCGCCAACCCGGCAGGCCCATCAGTCTGACGGCATCCTCGCTCCCCAGCCAAAGCAGCAGCGTTCCTCCGGATTTCAGGCGCGTAGCCGCCCAATCGGCCAGTTCTCCGTGACCGCCGAGTGCCCTAGCCATCACCGCCTCCAGCGACTCTCGCGGGATTGCGGAGTCCTGCCACCTGGCAATCTCAACTTGCAGGTGTCTGGCGCCCACAACGCGGCCCGCTTCTGCCAGGAAGGCGGCTTTTTTGCCGACCGGCTCGAGAAGAATCCCCCGCCATTGCGGGCGCACCAACTGCAAGGCAAGTCCGGGGAACCCAGCACCACTGCCCACATCGCAATACGTACCGCCCGCTTCAGCAAGCCAGCGGGCGCCAAAGAAGCTTTCCGCCAGGTTGCGCGAGGCGATCTCATCGACGTCGGTAATGGCGGTAAGGTTGATCTTCCGGTTCCAGCGCAGCAACAACTCGACGTACGCGGCCATGGATTGCAGCAGCGCGGGCCTGGGGTCGACGCCGGCAGCACGGAACACGTCGCTGCGGCTGGCAAGCCGTGCTTCAATTTGTTTACTATGTAGTATACTCTCGGACGGCCGGCGTTTCATCGGTTCCTGTACGCAGTTTCCGAGCCGCAGTTCACCATGACGGCAACAGGGAAGCAAGTGCCGAACACGAGGCCGAGAGCTTTGCCCCAGGCGACCTGATAGATCAATCCCGCAGCGCCGGACAGGAAAAAGCAGACCAGAAGCATAAAAAATCGAAGGCGCGAGGCATCGTTTTCCGGCATGTCCGCGGCATGTTATTGAAGCGCGTTCCGCAAAGTCAAACTGGCCGTCGTGACGCCGAAACCGCAGAAGAACCGGCAAACATCAGGCGGATCGTTGGGCGTCTGCGTTCACCTTCGGTTGACAGGGGTGCGCGCGCGCCGCTATCGTCTCTGCGCACATGAAAATTCTGGTGATTGGAAGCGGCGGGCGTGAGCACGCGCTCGCGTGGCGTCTAACGCAGAGCACCGGCGTCGGGCATCTGTGGTGCGTGCCGGGCAACGCCGGGATGGCGCGGCTGCCGAAGGCGGAATGCCTGCCTGCGCCGGCGGCGGGACTGCAGGACGTCGGAGCGCTCGCCGACCTGGCCGAGAGGCTGGATGTTGACCTTACGCTGGTCGGACCCGAACTGCCGCTGGTAAGCGGCATCGGCGACGAATTCGCGCGGCGCAAGCGTAGCCTGGTGGGGCCGTCGAAGCACGCGGCGCAGCTCGAGGGGAGCAAAGCATTCGCCAAGGACTTCCTGCTGCGCAACAAGATCCCCACCGGGCCGCTGTACGGGATTTTCGATTCCGCCGGAGACGCTTATTCCGCGCTGTGCGCTGTGGATTGGCCCTGCGTGATCAAAGCGGATGGGCTTGCGGCGGGAAAAGGCGTCCTGGTGGCCGCGACGCCGGATGATGCGACGGCGTTTATTGATCGCGTGATGGTGGAACGCGAATTTGGCCCAGCGGGAGACCGCGTGTTGCTGGAGGAGGCGCTAACCGGCCAGGAGCTTTCTTACATTGTGCTGACTGATGGCGAGACGATCCTTCCGTTCGTGCCCACGCGCGACCACAAGCGCGTTTTCGACGGGAATCGCGGCCCAAACACGGGCGGCATGGGCGCCTACTCGATTGACGGGCTGCTGCCGGGCGACCTGGAGGCGCGTATTCAGAGCACGATCATCCGTCCTACGCTCGACGCCATGGCCCGTGAGGGACATGGCTATCGCGGGTTCCTTTACGCAGGACTGATGCTCACGGCGGACGGGCCGCAGGTGCTCGAATTCAATTGCCGCATGGGCGACCCGGAAACGCAGGCGATCGTCGCGCGCATGGACTTCGACCTTGCCGAGGCGCTCCAGGCTGCCGCGGCAGGGCGCTTGCGCGAGGTTGCCGCACGGTGGAAACCGGGGGCGAGCGCGTGCGTGGTGATGGCCGCGGCCGGATATCCCGGCGAGCCGCGCACCGGCGTGAAGATTGAGGGCCTTGAGGCGGCGGCCGCCGTGCGCGACACGGTTGTATTCCATGCCGGGACGAAGTTGAAGGGCGAGGCGGTGGTGGTCAGCGGCGGGCGGGTGCTTGGCGTCACGGCAACGGGAAGCGACCTGTCCGTCGCAGCCGCGCGGGCCTACGAAGCCGTCGGCAAGATCTCATTCGAAGGTGCCCAGTACCGCCACGACATCGGGGCTGCGGCCATGGCCGGGTCCTGAGCCGTAGCGGAGGTCGCTCACTTGTTTCGCTGTATCGCGCACAAGCTCCCGATGCGGGCGGTTGACGAAATCGAGGCGGTAGTCAATCGAGGCTTGCGCGGCTGCGCGCACGCACAACCGGGTGGATTGCGCCAGGTATTGCTCATGGACATCGAAACCCTCGACGCGCTGAGTCTGCGTCCGGGCGAGATCAAGGAGAATGTGGTCACGCGGGGTCTGGACGTGCGCGGGCTGCGCGCCGGCATGCGTCTGCGGATCGGCGGGGCGTTGCTGGAGGTCACGGTGCCGTGCCATCCGTGCATGCGCATGGAAACCGTTCGCGCAGGGCTGAAGAATGAGTTGCGCGGGCGGCGCGGAATGCTGTGCCGGGTGGTGGAAAGCGGCTTGTTGCATGTGGGCGACACGATAGCGCTGCTCGAGTACGAACGCGTGGGCGTGTGACCGCCGTGCCGGCATGGCTGCTGCGAGTGGTGCTGATTCCCCTGATTGCCTACGCGGTTGTGGTAGCGCTGCTCCTGGTCTTTGAGAAGCGCCTCGTTTTCTTTCCGCAGTTTCCGGGCCGGCTGAGCGGGGACTGGTCGCCATCCGATCTGGACCGGGAAGAAGTATGGATCACGGCTGCGGATGGTGTCCGGCTGAGCGCCTGGTGGGTTCTTGCGCCGTCCAACACCACGGCCGACCTGCCCACGTTCCTATGTTTGCATGGCAACGCCTCGAACATCGCGGAGCGAGCGGACGTCTATCGCTTTCTGCGGAGACTGCCGGCGAACGTGCTGGCCGTCGAGTATCGCGGCTACGGCCGGAGCGAGGGCGCACCTAGTGAAGACGGCCTTTATCGTGACGCTGATGCGGCGTACATGTGGCTGGCGCGGGAACGCGGAATCCCTCCGCGACGCATCCTTGTGCTGGGGCAATCACTGGGCACCGCCGTGGCGGCGCAGTTGGCGTCCCAGCGGGAAGTTGGGGGCGTCGTTCTGGAAGCCCCGTTTCCTTCCGCTCGCTCGCTGGCGCGTCGCATTTATTGGTTTCTGCCGGGACTGAGCTGGTTCATCCGCTCGCGCTTTGAAACGACAAAAAACCTCGAGGAGGCGCACAGGAGGTTTCATAGCTCTTTGCTTGTGATTCACTGCACACAGGATCCCGTAATTCCCTTCGCTTTCGGCAGAGAGGTGTTCGACGCAGCTGCGGAGCCGAAGTTCTTTCTAGCTGTCGCCGGCCCCTGCCACGAAGAAGCCAGCTTCATCGACCCCGAGTCCGTGCGGCGCGCGTTGCTGGCTTTTGTATCGCGCGTGCAGGATGCAGACTACGGCGGTCGCCCGCGATAGGTGCAGTTACGGGGAAGTGGGTTTCTTCCGCAGCGACGGTCCGGCCTGTTTCTTGTCGTTTTGCTCCTGTTGCGTCAGGGGCGCCAGCAGGGATTCGCCGGCAAGCCACTCGACGCCGTCGCGCTCGGTGATTTTCACGAGCATCTGGCGGGCGCCGTGCGGCGACACGCCCTGAAATGCGGCGCGCAGGAACTCGAGACCGTCGTCGATCTTGATCTTCTGGCTCTCGCCGCGCCCCAGCAGGTCTGCGGCGCGCCCCAGGCCGGGGTCCGCACCGCGCAGCGGGGCGATTCGAGCGTCATTCGATTTCAGCAGCTCGAGGATTGGCGCGTCCGCCGGGTCGTTGGGCGGATAGCGCATCTCCATCAGGGTGCGCGGCTGGCCTTTGTCCGGAGGGTAGAGCTGTATGTACTCGGGCCGGTGCACGATGGTGCGATAGAAGTCGCCGCGAAGGGCTTCCTGCTCGACGCGGTAGCGCAGGCTCCAGACTTCCGGCCCGTAGCCCGGTGCGTAGCCCACCAGCACGAGTTCGGCAAACAGCTCACGAGGGCCCAGATGCAGCGAAGCGTGAAGCTGAGCGGCGACAGCGCGCAGCGTCTCCAAAAAGCCGAGCCCGATTCCTTCAACGTCTGTCGCGGGCATTTCGTAGTTGCTGGGTTTATTGCCGCCGAACCCGGCGGCATTGCGCCGAAGCTCCGCGTCCAGGCGAATCGGCGGCCTGCCGGTGTCCGGCGCGATCCATTCCACGGGCCCCAACAGCACGCCGACACGCATGCTGCTGAGAGGAACAATCAGCGGCGGCAGGGTCCCCGGCTCGACCGCCGATTCAGCGGTTGCCACCGCGATTCCATCCTTCCCGACGAGCACAGCGACGCGCCCCGCCGAGAGGTTTGCGACCACCTCGTCACCGTTCTGATTCGGCGACCGAGCCGAGAGTCCCTGCGGCGAAAGCGCTGTTGGCGAGGCCAGCAAAAAGACAGCCAGTGCCCAACCGATTGGCCAAAGCGACCTCCTTGACCGCCGCTGACGGGTGTTCATGGCCATCTTTGATTCTGTTTAGTATGACATTGATGCCCGGAGTCTGGACGACCTGCCGGCTGAGCAGCGTCCGGCACACTTGCGTTAGAATAGGTGATTCGATTCCGCCGGACCGGAGTGAAGCGCAGCATGTTCGCAAGAGGACTGAGAAAACCAAGTAGTGTGCGAATCGCGGGCAAGCGCCTGAGCGACGTCCTGGCGGCGCACGAACGCTTTGCGAGAGCCGCCGAGGGAGGATCGAGGGCCGAGCTTGCGGGCGTGGATCTGGCGCGTTTGGATTTGGCCGGGGTGGTGCTGACCCACGCGAATCTGGCCGGAGCGCGACTCGATGGGGCGTGCCTGCGCGAGGCGAAACTGACGTCGGCAGACCTTTCGGGCGCGAAACTGAAGAAAACAGACCTGCGCACGTGCGACGCGACAGGCGCGAACTTCGCGGGCGCAGACCTGACGGAGGCTGACCTGAGCGGCGCCGAGCTGTTTCGCGCAGACTTTACGGGCTGCGTCCTGCGGCGTGCTTCAATGCGTGCCGCTAATTTCCGCCAGGCGATCCTGCGCAACGCGGACCTGACGGGCGCCGATCTGAACGTAGCCAGCCTGCGTCAGACCGACATCGAAGGGGCAAAGCTGGACGGCGCCGATATGTCAACCAGTATCATCCGCAAGGTCTAACCGCCCTGTAAGAATTGACACTACCCTCATAAAGGAATCGTTGTCAGCATGATGGGTCCCGCTCCCCAGCGGCGCTGGTTTGAGACGCACGATGAACTGTTTGCCTGCGCGCCCCTGGTACGGAAACAGCCCCAGCAGTCCCGCACATTCAGCCAGTCTCCCGCGCCTCTGTTCCTGTGTTCTGGTCTGGCTAACGGCCGTTTGCATGGTTTCGCCTGCAGCGCTGCAGGCGACCACTCTCTCGGTTGCGCGCCTGGCGGTCCCGGAGCAGGCGCAGGCCACTTCGCTGAGAACTGTGCCCGGTTCCTCGCCGACGGCCTCAGCCACGGAAGACAAGCCCGGAGGCCAAGGAGAAAGGCCGGAGGCACACGAAGACGCCACCAGGCTCTCCCTCGATTCGGTGGCACGCACCGAGGAAGATCCCGCTGGCGGTGAGCGCGCGACAGCAGCAGACGAAAGCTCGTCCGCCGGCCGGGCTTCCATTCTCTCTGCCACGACGCCCGACGAGCATGTCCGCTGGAAGCCGATGCTCCTGCAGTCGCTGAATTTCATGCTGGTCGAGCATGGCTTTCGTCTGGCCACCCAGTCGAGCGTGCGCTACAACGTCTTACATAAGCCGTTCTGGCACGACTTCTTTGTATCGGAGCAGCACCTGGACCTTTCCCACTGGGGCGATAGCGACAACGTCTACACGAACTACATCGGACATCCGATGGAGGGAGCCATCAGCGGCGACATCTGGATACAAAACGATCCGTCGGCGCGCAACGCACGGTACGGCAGTGGCGCCTATTGGAGAAGCCGATTGAAGGCGATGGCGTGGGCGGCGCTGTACAGCGTGCAGTTTGAGCAAGGCCCGATTATCAGCGAGGCAGCAATCGGCAACCAGGGCGGCTTTTACTATGTTCCCGACTGCGGACCGGCCCCATGCAGCAAGCCCGGGAAGAAACTAAAGCCGCCCACGGTAGGCACCGGATGGGTGGATTTTGCCGTGACTCCCACAGCGGGACTGGGATGGATCCTGCTGGAGGACCTCGTCACGGCGAAACTGATGCCGAGGCTGGCGGGCGACGATCCGTCGCTGGCTTGGAGATTCCTGGGCGCGGTACTGACGCCGAGCCGAAGCATGGCCAGTTTCATGGCCGGCCGGCTGCCCTGGGCCCGGAACGCGCAGCAAGCGGAGATACGTGCAGGGAGCGACGGGTTGTCTGTTCCCGAAGCGCCCGGCGATGACGGCCTCCACTATGAGGCTGGAATCCACTATGTAAGTGTGAGCCTGCCGATGGACTGGCAGGGATGCAAGTCCTGCCGGATCGTGAACTCGGGTGTCGGTGCCGTCTTCGCGTACCGCCTTTCGCGTTCGTTCTGGTTCGATTCGGAAGTGAATTATCTGCCGGGCGCCGGCGGTGCGGAGAAAGGGTCCGCGATCGAAGGCTTGTTCGGACTCCGCTACGGAATCTCGGGGCCGCGCTGGGGCGCGTATGCCAAGGTGCGGCCCGGATTCATTGCCTACGACCAAGCCGCAAGCTATCCGGAGGAAAACGAGCTGCGCAGTCTTGCCCGCTTTGCTTTCGACGCCGGAACGGTTCTGGAGTATCACGCCTCGCCGCGCGGAACGTTGAGGCTCGACGTAGGGACAACCTTTGTGCGGTATCTGCAAGGAGTGGATCCGAAGCAGCCTCCGATCGGCTGGATCTCATCCGACTACTATGCAACGCAGGGCAACTTCCAGGTAGCAGTCGGCTACCTGCGTCGTTTCTGAGCGGTCCGTCCCCGGGGCCGCCTCGGCGCATTTGCTGCCGGTTGCATTGCCGAGGAGGCTTTGGCCGATGACTGCATCCCGTGTGTGGGTATTCTTCTACGGGTCCTACATGAATCTCGGTGTTCTGCGTGAGGTGGATTTCATTCCAGACAAGTGGGAGGTGGCGAAGCTGGCGGACTTTGACATCGTAATCCGCCCGCGCGCGAACCTCGTGCGTGCGGACGGGCGCTGCGTGTATGGAATCCTGGCCACGGGCACGCATGCGGAACTGGGCAAGCTCTACGCGCACGCACAGGATGTGCTGGGTGAAACGTATCTTCCGGAGGCCGTGCTTGCGGAAACGCGAGCCGGGTACTGGCGGCCTGCCCTGTGTTACATCTCTCAGAGCATGACGCCGCGGCCGGCGGCCAAGGACTACGTGGGCCGCATCCTGACTCCTGCGCGCGAATATGGCTTTCCGGGCTGGTACATCGAAAGGATCGCTGGCTTTGCGCCGCGGGCAAGACGCCACTGACTCCGGGCAAAGCACGGCGACGCCTAGTTGACAGGCAGCTTCGAGGGTTCGTCGCCTCCGCCGGCCAGGCCGGGAGTGGCGGCGCGAGTGGAAGGGCCGCGGCGCCTGACTTCGATCCCAAGCCTCTTGATCTTCTGATTCAGCGTGGAGAGAGGGATCTGGAAGCGTTCCGCAGCTTCCGTTTGATTCCAGTTGGTTCGTTCGAGCATGTCGAGGATGATGCGCCGCTCGATTTCTTCCATGATTCCGAAGAGCGACGGCGCCGCCTTGTCGGAGGGCGCGCCGTTTTCAGCGGGCAGGAATTCGGAAAGCTGCAGGCGCACTCCCTTGACAATTTCCCGTGTGCGAACGGCTTCAGGCAGCAGGTCGACGTCCATTGCCTCTTGCGTTGAGAGCACGACGGCCCGATTCACCGCATTTTCCAATTCGCGCACATTGCCCGGCCAGCCGTAGTCGAGCAGCAGTTTCAGGGCATTCGTGCTGAAACGGCGGGCGGTCTTGCTGTTTTCGGTGCAGTAGCGCTCGAGGAACAGGTCCGTCAGGGCGGGAATGTCCTCTTTGCGTTCGCGAAGGGGAGGCAGGTGCAGGTTGATGACGTTCAGGCGGTGGTACAAGTCCTCCCGGAAGCGGCCCTCGCGCACGAGCTGCATCAGGTCCAGGTTGGAGGCGGCGAGGATGCGCACGTCGACCTTGATGACGTCGGTGCCGCCCAGGCGCATGAACTCGCGCTCCTGGATCACGCGGAGCAGCTTGGCCTGCGTCTCCAGGCTGACCGTGCTGATCTCGTCGAGGAAAATAGTGCCCTGATCGGCGATCTCGAAGAGTCCCTTTTTCGAGGCCACGGCGCTGGTAAAGGCGCCTTTTACGTGTCCGAAGAGCTGCGATTCGAGCAGGTCGACGGGAATCGATCCGGTGTTGACGGGCACAAAGGGCTTGTCCGCACGAGGCGAGGCCGAGTGAATGGCCTTGGCGATCAACTCCTTGCCGGTGCCGCTCTCTCCGCTGATAAGCACCGTGGAGCGGGAGGGCGCGACCTGCCCCACGAGGTCGAGCATGGCCAGCATCTTCTCGCTGCGGCCGACGATGTTGGGGAAGTTGTAACGCTCTTTGAAGGCGCGCTTGAGCTGGACGTTCTCCTCGCGCAGGCGTCGGCCCTCGACGGCCTGCGCGACCTGGGAGAGCAGCTCATCGTTCGACCACGGCTTGGTGATGTAATCGAGCGCGCCGCTCTTGAAGGCGGCGCGCGCCATGTCGATCGAGCCGTACGCCGTGATCATGATTACAACGATCTGCGGGTCACGCTGGCGCAACTCGCGCAGCAAATCGATGCCGTTGCGGTCGGGAAGGCTTACGTCGAGCAGGACGAGATCATAGGGGCGGGCCTCGAGGCGCTCAAAGCCCTGCCGCGCCGTTTCCGCGGGATCGACCTCGTATCCCTCGGTGGTCAGCAGCAACTCGAGACCTTCGCGGATCTCGGTCTCGTCGTCGACTACTAGGATGCTGGCTTTAGGCATGGACGGACTTACCGTTCGCCGGGAACTCAAGCCGGAACGATGTGCCTTTGCCGGGCGTGCTGCGCACTTCGATGCGCCCGTTATGCTCCTGCACGATCCCGTAGCTCACCGAGAGGCCGAGGCCGGTGCCGCGCCCTGTAGCCTTGGTGGTGAAGAACGGGTCGAAGATGCGGTTCATGTTGTCGCCGGAGATGCCCACGCCCGTGTCGGTCACTTCGACCTCGACGGAGCCGTTGCGGCTGGCCGTACGGACCTCGAGCATGCCCCCGGAGGGCATCGCGTCGCGCGCGTTCAGAAAGAGGTTCAGGAACACCTGCTGCAAGCGGTTGCCCGAGCCTTTGACGCAGGGCAGATTTTCTTCGAACGTCTTGATCACGCTCACATGGGCGGCGCGGAACGGGTGGGAAACCAGCGAAAGCGTTTCTTCGATGACTTCATTCATGCTGATGGCCGTGAATTCGGCGGCGCCCGTCCGTGAGAAGTTCAGGAGGTTGTTCACAATCTCGCTGGCACGGAAGGTCTGCTTCACGATCTTTTCGATGATTTTTTGGCGCGAATCATCGCCGGGCAACTGCCGCGCGAGCATCTGGATGTAATTGGAGATGACCGCGAGCGGCGTATTCACTTCGTGCGCCACGCCGGCGGCCAGCAGGCCGAGTGATGTGAGCTTTTCCGTCTGCAGGAGCTGCTGCTCGAGCTGCACCCGCTCCGTAATGTCGTTGAGCAGCACCAGGCGCCCCAGCTTTGTGCCGTGCTTGTCTTCGAGCGGGGTGACAGAAACGTTGACCATAAGCCCCTGGCCGGCTCGATTCACGAGCGGGAATTTGTAGATTTCGGCGCCGTGCCCGTTTACTGCGCGAGTCTCCAGCTCGACGGCCAGGTCCGCCGGCAGTACGCCGCTCACACTGTGGCCGACGGCCTGATCACGGGGAATGCCCGTGAGTCTTTCGAGCTGCGGGTTCCAGGATTCGATGCGGCCGGCCATGTCGACCGCCATCACGCCGACGTTCAGAGAGCCCACGATGTTCTCGCTGAAATCCTTCAGGCGTTCCACCTGCTCGGCCTTCATTTCCAGCGAGAGATACAGGCGGGAGTTCTGCACGGCGATGCCCACGTAGCCTGCGATGCTCTCGAGCAGCTCCACGTCGTCGCTGGTCAGGAAGTCGCCGTCGACGGTCTTGCCTACCGCGAGCACGGCGACAACTTCATCGCGCACACGGCAGGGCAGGAAGTAATTGAGGTCCAGGCGCTCGAGGGTCGCACGGACCGCTTCGTCTTCGACGTGCGCAGCGCGGCCGGTCTCGAAGAACAGGTAGTGGCGGTTGGGCGGAAAGGCACCGTCCTCGAGGAAGCTCAGGTCTGAGGCGGCCTCGGGCGCGACGCCCATGGACCGGGCCAGACGGAGCCGCCCGGCCGGCCCGGGGTCGCGAAGGAAGAGCGCGAGCCGGTCGACCAGAAAAGTCTGTGAGATGCGGTCGAGCACGGAGTCCAGCATGGGCTCGAGGCGTACCTCGCGCGTCAGGGTGCTGCCGAATTCGATCAGCGTGCGGCGATAGTCCAGGCGGTCGCGGTAGAAATAGCGGTCCAGGCGCGTCTGCACCAGGTCGCGCATGGGCTGGAAGAGGAACGCTGCGAGCAGCACGGCGAGAATGTTGGTCACGCGGCTGTTGGGCACGAAGAAGTGAGAAAGCTCGCCGACCAGTGCGATTACAACGAAATAGACGACCACCACGCCGAGCGTGGCCGCCGTGTAGGCCAGGCCGCGCTTGAAGATGATGTCCACGTCCATGAGGCGGTAGCGGATGATGGCGTAGGCGAAGCACAGCGGCAGCAGCACCAGCGACATCACGGAAAGCTTCATCCAGGCCTGAGGTATCGCGCCGGCGAAGAACGGCAGGATGTAGACGAGCAGGAACGGCAGAATGCTCGCGATGGTGCCGCGCGTAACCCACTTGAGCTGCTGGCGCAGGACGCCGCTCGGCGCCCGCCGCGAACTCATGAAGAACAACCCGGCGGCCAGCACAAAGTAGGCGCCGAGTATTGTCAGGTCGATGCGGTCCAGCGCAAGCTGCGCGTCGAGAGACGGCACAAAACCGGCGGTTTGGGTGGCTACGGCCACGCGAAGCGCCAGCGACACCGCCGGGAGGCCGTAGACCATCAACAACGCGGTCTTGACGTTGCGGTGCCGCTCCGGGAAGAGGAGCGCGAAATGAACGAGCAACGCCGGCTGCAGCAGCAGCGCGACCACGTTGCACCAGTAGATCTCCGCGTCGAAGGCGTTCAGCTTGCCCGTGTAATGGAACGAGTACAGCACGAACGACACGAGACAGAAGATGTAGAAATGCACCGCTCGCGGCGCGCCGGAACGCCGTGCCAGGATGAAGAGCCCGATAAACAAATACAGCAGGCCCACGAAGCGCAGGTAGTTTTCCAGCGAAGTGGAGTGGTTGGCAGGCTCGAGCACCAGCGAGGTCTCAAACTGCCTGCCATTGCGGACGAGCGTGTATTTCGCCTCGTTCCAGGTGCCTATGTGCCACAAGCGGCGAGTGACCTGCAATGCCGCATGCACCGGCGTGCCGTTGATGGCGGTGAGAAAATCTCCGGGCAGGATACCCGCGCGTTCCGCCGGTGAATCCTGGGCCACCCAGCGAACGGCGACGCCGGCGGGGTCATCGCGCCAGGTAACTCCGTCGTCAGGACCGGCGAAGGTGCCGCGCTGATGGAAGTTGACCCATGCGAAGCACAGGGCCACCGCGGTGATCACGGCGAGGACTACTGCACCCGGTCGCATGCGAAGGCCGGACATGACGCCTTACCCTATCCCCCCAAGCACACCAACTCCCGATGAAATCTTCAGCACGTTAGGTGCCAGCAGATATGATAACTCATTGCAGGTAACGTATTCTTGCTAATGGCTTTACAGGACAAGGTGTGGTCGAGAGACGCCGCACTTTCTGTTTGTTGAAGCTCTCTGTGAAAGTTGGGAAGTGCTTCCCTTAGAACTGGAAGCTCAATCCACCGCGCAGGATCCGAGGGGCTGGGGTCAAGTTGAGGCGCCCGTCGGCCGTCGTCCGATAGGAAGTGCCTTCACCCAGGACATTCAACAAATCAGCAACCGCCTCGATGCGGCCGCCGCCAAACATCTGGGGAAGCGGCTGGCGTATGCCCACGTTCAGAAAGGGGTCCATGTTGTAGAGGTTCTCGCCGTAGGCGTCTTGGCGAGAAACCTCCATACCATTCACCCACTTGTAGCTGCAAGTGACGCGCGTGCGGGTCTTCTGGATGCGCCCGCCCAGGCTGAAGGCCAGGCTGTGGCGTGAGCGCTCTTCCAGCAGCGACCGCAACGGCAGCGCGGCCGTATCCACGCCGCTCGCGGGATCCGCCGTAAGGGCGCCTGCCCAGGCATAGACAATTGCGGCTTCCAGGTTGTCCGTCAGCTTCTGGCGGTAGGCGAAACGCGCGCCGTACGCGGAGATTCCGCCGCCGTCAATCGCGTGGGGAATGGGCAGCGCATCGATCGCCTGTACACCGCCGCCCGCCAGCGATGCATAGACGGGGGTGTGGGAGCCCTGGTCGCGGAAGCCTGCGACAGAAACCTGGCCGCCCTTGGCTACCTTGTGCTCGATGCGGACCTCTTCATGCCAGGTGCGGCCGATGATGGCATTCCCGTCGTGGAACATCACGGATGGGAAGACGCCCAACTGGCCGACGGCGGCTTCCAGGTTCGCTGCAGGGGAATTGTCGCGCGCGGGGATCGTTCCGGCGGACATGGTTGCCGTCCAGCCCTGCGCGAGCTGCACCGTCATTTCCGCCCGCGGATCGATGGCCGAGGTTGAGTTATGCAGGCTGAGCCAGACGTACTCCGCGGAGTAGTGCACAGTCACACGGTCGCTCACGCGGAGGCTGCCCGCCTGTTCGCTCCGCAGCGTCCGCAGCATCGGTCCCTGCTCTCCCAGGCGGTATTGCCGCATGGCAAAAGTCGTCCGTGGAGAGTTCGCCGATTCTCCGAAGGGAACCCAGGTGGTCGCCAGCGCGGCCGTGCCCGGTGCGTCGTAGCTGAACTGGCCGGCCAGCAGGAGCTTGCCGTAGATTCCGATGGGCTGATCGTATGCGAATGCGCTCTGCGTCAAGGAACTGGCAATGCCGGGTTCCGTATCGCCGGAAGTCAGTTCGACGCGGCCGCGCGGCGCGCGCTTGCTGGCCGCCACATCGCCGGAAGCCCGCGTGGTGTCGTCTTCATCGCGCCAGCGGAGAACCGGGCGCGTGTTTGTGGAGCTGCGCAGAACCCAGTCCCAGTCGTCGGATTCCGAGCCTGTCTTCGGAGCCTGGCGCATTTTCGCCACAGCCGAAAGCACGGAGCCAAGCTCCAGCTTCAAGACGGTGGTTGCGTTGGCGCTGACCACGACGTTCCGGTTGAGGACGGGCATGAAGCCGGCCAGGGTTACCCGCACATCATAGGCCCCGGTGGGAAGGTGATCCAGCACGAACCGGCCGGTCTGATTGGTGCGCACGCGAATCGTGTTCGCGCCCAGCAGGCCGTCGGCGCCGACCCAAACCGTGGCGCCCATCTGGGGCTTGC
>Ga0335080_10002680_pt1 | contig 17832 bp, 14 predicted proteins | sample Lox_Sample_34_FD_206720 | JGI IMG/M metagenome (GOLD analysis project Ga0335080, IMG submission 206720) | Soil microbial communities from Loxahatchee National Wildlife Refuge, Florida, United States - Lox_Sample_3.4 | ecosystem: Environmental > Terrestrial > Soil > Wetlands | place: USA...
CTACGCTTAAATCAAATTTCCCGCGAGCTCCCGCGAACACCTCCGCCTTCGCCACCGCCTCCGACAACGCGTCCGCCGTCTTCAGCAATTCTTCCTTTTTGTTTTTGTACGCGTCCGCCACCGCCAGCAGCACTCGCGGAAAGCCCGGCCGCCCGCCTTGGTCCACCGGAGGGAAATACGTCCCGCCATAAAACGGCCGCCCATCCGGCATCAGGAATCCGGTCAACGGCCATCCCCCCTGCCGGCTGATCGCGCTGATCGCCGATTGGTAGCGCGCGTCCACATCCGGCCGCTCGTCTCGGTCCACTTTCACCGGCACGAAATACTCGTTGATGATTCTTGCGGTGTCCGGATTCTCGTAGCTCTCCCGGTCGATGACGTGGCACCAGTGGCACCACACCGCGCCAATGTCCAACAGGATCGGCTTGTCCTCCGCCTTCGCTCGCGCAAACGCGCTCTCGCCCCATTCGTGCCAGTCGATCGGCTGGTGCGCCGCCGACCGCAAATACGGGCTTGCCGAATCCTTCAACCGGTTCTCACTCATGATTGCGCGCCCCTCCAACTCTCACCCGTAACACGATTCATCCTGAGGAGCGCCTTCTGCGACGAAGCATCTCAACCGCTGTATCTTGCCTCGCATGCATCGATTGTCTGTTTCTGGACTGGAACAAAGCCGATCCGACAAGCTTCTTTCCTTGCTTCCTTGCCTCTTTACTGCAGCAGGTCGCTCGGCCCCAAGTCCCGCGGATCCAGCGGCTTTCTCCCCGCATACCCTTCATCCTGCTTGTGGTAGTAGCGGATCCGGTCCTCTCCCAGTTTCCAGCACAAATACACTTCCTCGTTATTGATAATCGCCGGAAAATCCAGTAGCCCCATGTCCAGGTCCTTGATCAAACAGCCGGTTGACAGAATTTTCTCCAGGTTCGTCTTCATCACTTCTGCCAGGCTTTGGTGCTCCATCCGCTTTTCCGCCACTTTCGCGTACGGTACCACTACCCCGCCCATCATCATGATGCGCGTCGAAATCGCCGCCAGGTCCTGCTCCAACACGTTCAGCTTCTTGCGCACACCAATCGCTTCCACTAGAAACGGCTCCAACTCTTTGCGCGTCCGCTCCGCCTCCGTTAACGTAAATAACCGTTGCGGCGGCTCCGGCGACTCCTCTTGCTCGTCGTCTTCGTCGTGATCTGCCATGCTTTCTCCTGCAACACGCCATAATTTCGCTGGCGCCTAAACTCTTCGATGCGCAGCAACCCTCCGAATTAGAAGAATTCTTGCTTGTTTTGTCCTGATTTTCCACCAGTTTTCGCCGCCGAGCAATGTAGCGGCGGGTCTTTAGGCCAGTCCGTGCGAGCGAGACGCAGATCCCAATCTCATCCCCCAATGAAGACCATCGTTCGCGAAGGCGGCACAAATCCCGGCTCATTAATCCGGTGCCCTTCTTCCTTCTCGTTCACCACTGAGCGCACCCATTCCACAATTTCTTCGTCCGTTTTGCCCGCGCGCAGCAACGCCCTTAAGTCCCGATCTTCCTTGCTGAACAGACACGTGCGAAGCTTCCCGTCCGCTGTCAGCCGAATCCGCGAACATGCGCCACAAAACGCCTGCGTCACCGGAGCGATTAGCCCAATTTCTCCCGGCGCGCCATCGGCGAAGCGGTACTTCCTCGCTGTCTCGCTCTTTTCGTGCGGGATCTGCGCCAGTGGCCATTGCGCGTGGATGCGCTCGTACACCTCGGCCGCGGGCACCATCAGTTCTTTCGACCAGTGCCGGTCGGCGTCCAGCGGCATAAACTCGATAAAGCGCATGATTAGCCCGCGTTCCCGCGCAAACGCCGCAAACGCCTCCACTTCGTCTTCGTTAAATCCCCGCACGAGCACCGCGTTCACTTTGATTGGCGCAAACCTCGTCGCCTGTGCCGCATCGATCCCCCGCATCACTGTGTCATACGAACGTGTCCGCGTGATCTTCTCGAACTTGATCGGATCGAGTGAATCCAGGCTGATATTGATACGGTGCAACCCTGCGGCCATCAGTGACTCGCATCTCTCTGCAAGCAGATGCCCGTTCGTTGTCATCGACAGGTCTTCCACCCCAATGCCACGCAGATAGCGCAGAAACTTCTCAACGCCGTCCCGGACCAGCGGCTCGCCACCCGTGATCCGCACCTTCCGGATTCCCAGCCCAACGAAAATCCGCCCCAGCCGCTCCAACTCCGGCCAAGACAGGATTTCATCATGCTCGCGATAATTCTCTGGGTCGGCCGAACGGCAGTACACGCATCGGAAGTTGCACCGGTCCGTCACCGAGATCCGCAGATCACTAATCTGCCGCCCGAATTTGTCGTAAAGACTCATCTGCTATTTAGACGCTCGCCCTAACCCCAATCGACACTCATTCCGAGCAAAGCGACGAACTCTTCTCCATCGCACCGACTTTGTGCGATGAATGTCTCTTCGATGTCAGCCTCGCCATACGCGTCACACAACAAAAAACCCGATTCGCACATGGAATCGGGCTCACCAACGGAAAAACGCACATTTCCGTCTATTCACCCCTTTCCAAGCACGGGAGGCCGGGGCGTTTCCACCCAAACCCTCAGCAGCGCATCCGCCGCATCGCCCCGCCGCCCTCGGTTTTCTCCCATTAGGCCGGCGGGATCGGAGTACCCGCACAGTCTACGCCCCCCGCCCAATCCACGCAATCGGCAGAAACGACCACTCGATTTATTTGGTAGGAAGGTTATCTACTCGTGCCGTAACGCCGCCATCGGATCCAACCGTACCGCGCGCTGTGCCGGTATCCAGCAAGCGACTCCGGCCACTCCCGTGAGCAGCGCCAGCACGCCCAGATAAGTCACCACATCCAACGCCGACACTCCATACAACAACGACCGAATCGCTTCGCCTGCCAGCATCGCTCCCATCAGGCCCACTCCCGCACCCAACACCACTAACTTCATCCCCTGCCGGAAGATCAGCCCCAATACATGCGACCTCTGCGCCCCCAACGCCACCCGCAGCCCGATCTCGCGCGTTCGTTCGCCTACACTGCCCGACAACACTCCATAAATCCCGATTCCCGCCAGCGCCAAAGCCACCAGCCCAAATGCGTCGAACAACACCAGCACAAAATGCCGCTGCGCTGCCGACAACGCCACCACCGTCTCCATCGACGAGATCCGCACGATCGGCTGGTCCTTGTCCACCGCCCAGATCGCTTTCTGAATCTCCGGCAACAGCCTCTCTGTCTTGCCCTGTGTCCTCACTACCAGCGTCTCCGCCGAATCCGCGAACCACGACTGCTCGCTGGTGATGTATACGGCGTCCGTCAGGCCCGCGGCCAGCGACACCTGCTTCACATCCCTCACTACGCCGACAACCGTATACCACGGCCGGTCCATCGGGCCCACATGCACGAGTTGCCCAATCGCATCGCCCGCGGTTGCGAACTCCTTCTTCGCCAGCGATTCGCTGATCACTACCGCCTGCGGCTTGCCCGCTCCGTCGCCCGCGTCCAAATATCGCCCGTACTTCAATGCAATCCGCATCGTTTCGAAATATTCTGGTGTGACCACGTAGCGGTAAGTGTTGTATCCGCTCCCGTCTTTTTCGAAGTGTGTCCCGTACTCGCCAAACTGGCTGTCGTCGGTCAGCGGCAGGATGCTTGTAAACGCCGCGGACTCCACTCCCGGCACGCGCCGCACATTCTCCAACGCCCGCTCAAAAAATCGCTGCGTCGCCGCTGAATCGTCAAACTGGTGCCCCGCCGTCTGCACCTGCATGGTCAACACACGCGCTGCTTCGAACCCCGGATCGACGCTCAGTAATCGCGAAACGCTTCGCAACAGCAGCCCCGCGCTCACCAGCAGCACCAGCGCTAACGCCACCTCCGCCACCACCAGCGCGCGGTTCGTCACGTTTACGCACGTAACCAGCAGCACCAGTACAACCGCCCCAAACACCGCCAGCAGCGCCGGTCTTACTCCTCGCGTCACATCGCCCTTCATGGAATCCAAAATAAATCCCGTTCGTAGCGACGCCCATTTCACCCGCGGAAACTCTTCTACCGGGTTGCTCGCGATCGTGGCCAGGTCATCCTTCGCCTGCTCGAAGTTCACACCCGGTCGCGTCCGCCCGATCAGCCGCAGGTGATTCCCCCACTCGCCGGTCTCCGGGATTCCGATGTGCGATGGGTCATATTGCGTCGGCGACCAAATCTCCGCATTCGGTGCCATCACATTTTCGAATGACTCCGGCATCACTCCGATCACGGTGAACGCATCTCCGTCCAGCTTCACCAGCCGCCCCACCACTCCCCGATCCGTGCCAAAGCGCCGCTTCCACAGCGCGTAACTCAGGATGGCTATCTTCGGCCCGTGAAACGCATCGTCGCCTCTTTCAAAGTCCCGGCCGAACATCGGCCGAATCCCCAAAACACGGAAATAATCCGCGCTCACGTTCTGCCCGTCCAGCCTCTCCGGCTCTCTGGCGCTTGTCATCGTCGCCTGCCACGGCTCCAGAATCGCCAGGCTCTCGAAGGAATGAGTCCGTGCGGCGATCTCTCGAAAGGTATGAAACGCAATCTGCGAGCGCGCTCCCTCGAACGTGGTCCAGATCATCGTCAGCCGGTCTGGCTCGGGATACGGCAACGGCTCGATCAGAATCGGGTTGATTACACTGAAGATCGCCGCGTTCGCCCCAATCCCCAGCGCCAACGTTAGCGCCGCAAGCAGCGTGAACCCAGGCGACTTTGCCAGCCGCCGCATTCCAAACCGCACATCCTGCAGCAATCCACCCATCTTCCACCTCTCAGCCACAGTCACTGTTTGCGCAACAGCACTTTGATAGAAGGTGGGGGGCTTCAGCCCCCACACAACACGTCCGCAGCAGAACGGGCTTCAGCCCCTGAAGATTGCCCTTCCGGCTTGTCTAGCAGACAGGATTCTGCCTTGAGATCATTAATATGCAACTGACAGCCCCGCGGTACTTATAACTAGCCCGTGCCGAGTGGGTTAGCGCGCACCGGCCTCGTCCTCCGGCCGCCAATCGTCCGCTTCCGGGACGTCTCTGTAGCGCCATCGAACATCACGGATGGATAACTCTGCCGAAAGCCCACACACCTCCCGCTCTGGCTGATTACTGATTACTGATTACCGATTGCGGATTACTGCGCCCCGACCGCTCCCGCCCGCCTGTGATACATTCTTCCAAAACATGCGAATCTTCGTTCTCGGAGCGGGTGCGACCGGCTCCCTCTTGGCCCAGCTTCTCGAACGCCAGGGCCATGACGTCTGGTGTGGTGACCGCGACCCCGCTCGCGGACGCCGTTTTCTCGGCAAAAAATCCCCCATTGCCGTCGCCGAGGTGAATGCCCGCAATCTCTTCGCAATCGTCCGCGCCGCCCGCGGCTGCCAGCTCATCATCAATGCCTCCGCCTCGGTGTTTAACGAAATTGTTCTTCGCGCCGCACTGCGCCTTCGTGCCCGCTATCTCGACCTTAGCTCCCACCTCACCCGCAACCCCTTCAAGGTCGAACAGCTTCGCTATCAACATAAATTTGAAGCCAAGCATCGCGCCGCTCTCATCAACACCGGTGCCGCTCCCGGCCTCACCAATCTCCTCGTCAAGCGCTCCGCCGACCTGCTCGATGAAGTCCATTCCGTTCACATCCGCCTCTACGAAGGCAGCGAGAGCGAAGATCCCATCTCCCAATGGTCGCCCGCTGTCGCTTTTGACGAGGCCATCTCCAATCCGCGCGTCTACCGCAATAAAAAGTTCTCCCTCGCCAAGCGTTTCGCTGAACTCGAAAAATTCCGCTTCCCCGATCCCATCGGCCCCGCGAACGTCGTCCTCGCCGCGCAAGACGAGGTCGCCACGCTTCCCTACTTCATTCCCATGAACGATATGGACGTGAAAATCGGCGGCAATGAATTCGACCGCCTGCGCCGCTGGTACAACCAGGGCAAGCTCACCAAATCCCGCGGCCTTGCCCCGCGTGACTTTCCCGACACCGCTTCGCCCCGCAAAATCGCTGTCCTGATTCGCCGCGGCATCTTGCACAATGCCCGCTTCGCCGCCACGGTTCTCGTGCGCGGCCTCAAGCACGGCCCCAAAGAAGACCAATACCTTTTGATCCGCTCCGACGCGCTCTTCCCCACCCTCTATCAAATCCGCCAGCAGGGTCGCTACAACACACCTGTAGCCTATGCCACTGCTCACGTCGCCGCCCAGTTTGTGAAGTATTTTCCCGCCGACCTCGAAGGCGTTTTCGCCCCCGAACAACTCCCCGCAGAAACCCGCCGTGCCATCCTATCCGGCGTCCGCCAGCATAATATCCGCATCACTCACAAAATCATTCCCCAGAAGCCCCCCGCCGAAGACGAAGACCTCCTCTGAACTTTCGGAGTGCGTGAGCTCTGCGCCGCTTTCGCCTCAGCGCGAAGCCAATCACCACTCGATCAGCGGCAGCTCTGCTGTCGCCATTAATCCACAATACGAAAGTGTTGTCATCCTGAGGAGCGTCTTCTGCGACGAAGGATCTCAACTGCAAAACGCGCACAAACGCAATTAGGACCAGCAACTGGACCTTGTACCTTAAACTTTGTACATGCACCTTAAACGGTTTCCCGCTCCACCCTTCCACCCTTCCACACTTTTACCCGCCTTCAGCAGCACCGGCTCACTCGCGAATACTTCTTTTGCAACTGCTCCACGTAGAACTCTTCCCGGCTCAGCACCCGTCCTTCTCGCCCCCGTTCCGCGCAAGACGCGTATCTCTCATAGGCCGCGTCGCCGCTCCACTCTCGAAATCCCTGCCACAACTTCGCAATCGCTGCTCGTAGTCCTATTTTCCATTTTCTCTTTTCTGTTTTCGCTCTTCCCCTCATCAGTCCCCCTCCGCCCACTGCGTCGCCACATACGGCGTCTCATGCAACTTCGCTTCTTTCCCTCGCGCCAGAATCGCATACCACTGCACCAGCGCCTCGACCAGCAGCACCAGAAACATCACAGCCAGCACCGCGGTCACCACCGCGTCCAGCCGTTGATTGAAAATCACGCGCTGCATCTCCCCGATCTTCGCCGCAGGAATCTTTCCCGCCGCAATCTGCGCCGCCAGCCCATTCGCATACGACAAAAACCCGATCCGCGGATTCGCGCTGAAGATCTTCTGGTAACTCGCCGTCATCGTGATCACCACCAGCCAGGCCATCGGCACGAGTGTCACCCAGATCCAGCGTAGTTTTCCCATCTTCAATAGAATCGTCGTCGCCACCACCAACGCCACCGCCGCCAGCAACTGGTTCGAAATTCCAAACAACGGCCACAGCGAATTAATTCCGCCTAGCGGGTCCACCACGCCCTGATACAAAAAGTATCCCCACATCGCCACAATCAATCCGCTCGACAGTACTATCGCCGGATACCAGTTCATCCGCCCGATCGGTTTCCACACCCGCCCCAACAGCTCCTGCACCATGAATCGGCCAACCCGTGTCCCCGCATCCAGCACCGTCAAAATAAACAGCGCCTCGAACATGATCGCGAAGTGGTACCAGATGCTCAGTAGCCGGTCGCCGCCAATCGTCCGCGAAAAAATATGCGCCATTCCCACCGCCAGTGACGGAGCGCCTCCCGCGCGATTCCAAAGCGTCTGCTCCCCCACCGAATGGGCCAACTGCGCCATCGTTCCTGCTTCCAGTGGATAGCCCCAGCTTGAAATCGTTGCCGCCGCGGCTTCTGGCGTTGCGCCAACCACCGTCGCCGGACTGTTGATCGCAAAATATACGCCCGGCGTCATCGCGCACGCCGCCACCATCGCCATCACGCCCACAAACGACTCCAGCAGCATTGCGCCATATCCGATGAACCGCGCCTGCCCTTCGCGCTGAATCATCTTTGGCGTCGTGCCGCTCGAAATCAGCGAATGAAACCCGCTGATCGCTCCGCAGGCAATGGTGATGAAGCAAAACGGAAAGATCTTCCCGGCAAACACCGGCCCGCTTCCATCTACGAATCGCGTCAGCGGCGGCATCAGCACGTGCGGCCGCACTAATAAGATTCCTGCCGCCAACGAAAATATCGCTCCCGCCTTGATGAACGCGCTTAGATAATCGCGCGGTGCCAGCAGCAGCCATACCGGCAACGCCGACGCTGCGAATCCGTACGCGATCAGCGCGAACGCAAGCGTCACTCCACCCATCGTGAACTTTGCCGCCCACGCCGGCGAATCCGCCACCCACTGTCCCGCCACCACCGCAAACATCACCAGCGCCACGCCAATCACCGACGCCTCAATGACCCGCCCCGGCCTAAAAAATCGCAGGTACACGCCCAGCAGCAAGGCGATAGGGATCGTCATCGCCAGCGTGAACGTCGCCCACGGCGAACTCTTCAGCGCATTCACAATCACCAGCGCCACCACGCCTAACAAAATAATCATGATCGCCAGCACGGCCAGCCCCGCAATCGTGCCGCCGCGCTTGCTCACTTCATCCTTCGCCATCTCCCCCAGCGTTTTCCCGTCGCGCCGGATCGAGCAAAACAGAATCACAAAATCTTGCACGCACCCGGCAAACGCCGCGCCCGCGATCAGCCACAACGTCCCTGGCAAGTAGCCAAATTGTGCCGCCAGCGTCGGTCCCACCAGTGGCCCTGGCCCCGCAATCGCCGCGAAATGGTGCCCGAACAGCACCCACTTGTTCGTCGGCACGAAATCGCGCCCATCGTCGTGCCGCTCCGCCGGAGTTGCCCGCGTGTTATCCAGCGTCAGCAATTTCGCCGCGATGAATGCCGAGTACAACCGGTAAGCCACCAGGTAGGAACACACCGCGGCCAGCACGAACCACGTCGCGCTTAGCCCCTCGCCGCGATGCAGCGCGATTGTCGCCAAGCCGAGCGCGCCCAACGCCGCCACGACCACCCACGCCCCAATGCCCAGCAATCGCTTCATTGCGGAATGCTCGACGCCATGAACCCTTTCAGGTCCTTCGACAATTTCTCCAACGAAGGCTTGTGCACATACATCATGTGTCCCGCCTCGTAGTAGCCGCCGCTCAAGTGTCCCCGCAGCGAAGCATCAAGCCCCAGATGATCCATCGTGTAGTCCGCCGCAAAAAACGGTGTAGCCAGATCGTAGTAGCCCTTAGCCACAAACACTTTCAAGAACGGATTGTGGTTCATCGCGCCCCGCAGCGTCTCCGCTACATTTACATAACGATTCTCATACGGCCGGTAATTCCATGGCCGCACCCGGCCGGTCAAAAATTCGTAAAATAAATCACTCTCGAACTTCAGGTCGCCGCGTACGTAATCGCTGAACGTTGCCGTGTACGGCCCGACGATCGCCGCCAGGCTCGGATCGTATTCCGGCCTCTCTCCTGCCGAATCGTCATCGATTCCCTTGAACCGCCCGTCCAGACGCCCCACAGTTCGCCGCTCGCTCCGCAGCAACTCCTTGTCAAACCGCATGATTTCGATACGCAAATCGCTCCGGTCGATATAATCGGCGCTCAATCCCGTCAGCCGCGACAACTTCTGCGCTGTCTCTGTCCTCTTCGCCGCAGGCACGTCATCGCCCATCGCCAGAACGTCCGTGTACTCACCCACCGCATAGGAACGCGACTCCGCAATTGCCTTCTGCAAATCTCCCTGCAAATCCGCCGGCAACTTTTTGTGATACCACGCAATCGCCGTGTACGTCGGCAAATACAAGACGTATGGCAGATCGTTCCCGCGATCGAATTCCGCCGTCTGGAAATTCAAGATCGTCGAAATCAGCATGATTCCGTTGAGGTACATTCCGTAACGGTCCTGCAAATACCCCGAGAGTCCCGCCGCCCGCGTCGTCCCGTAGCTTTCTCCCGCCAAAAATTTCGGTGAAGTCCACCTCTTACTCCGTGTCGTCCACATGCGGATGAACTCACCCACGCTCTGCACATCCTCTTCAACGCCGTGGAACTGGTTCGGCGATTCCCCCGGCGCAGGCCGGCTATATCCTGTCGACACCGGATCGATAAACACCAGGTCCGTCACATCCAGCAGCGAATATTCGTTGTCCACCAACTTATACGGCGGCCCCAGCAGCGAACCCGCGTCGCCCATTTCAACCCGCCGCGGCCCCAACGCTCCCAAGTGCAACCAGATCGACGCCGACCCCGGCCCGCCATTGAAGGTAAACGTCACCGGCCGCTTCGTCAGATCGTTCACGTCGTCTTTCGTGTACGCGATGTAAAACACGCTGGCCTTCGCGGCACCTTCCTCTGTCTTCAGTACAATCGTTCCCGCCGTCGCCGTGTACTTGATCTCCTGCCCGCCAATCTTCAGCGCGTGCTTCGTCGTCACCGCCTTCTCTTCCGGCTCTTTCTTCTTTTCGTCCTTCTTATCTTTGTCTCCGCCGCCCTTCTCATCCTTAGCCTTATCCGCCGTCGCTTTCTCCTCGCTCGCCGCAGGCTGTTCCGCCGCCGGCTGCCTCCTTTGCGCAAACGCCATCCCCAATCCAAAAAATCCCAATGCCACCAATAGCAGCATCAACCGGATTCTCAGCATCGTTTTCATCCCCTCGCAGTTCCCCGTGCGCTCCGCATCCTATGCGACTCCCTCCCCACCGTCAATTTCCAACACTAACTTTGCGCACACGCGCCCGTAGCATAGGCTTTAACCTACAGGCCCTTTGACCCTCGCTCGTCCAGCGCAAAAAAAGGAAACCTGTCATCCTGAGCGAAGCGAAGGATCTCAACCGCAGCGTCTTGGCTAAGCCTAAGATTTCGCGCTTGTGCTCGGCTATTTCTCAAAACTCGTAAATTCCACCAGCGGATACAACTCCTTGAACATCTTCGCTAACTGTCCCGCAAACGCCGCCCGCGTCGCTGCTGCCGGACTCATCTTCTTCCTCACGATCCACGCCTGCAACCGCTTCCACGCCTCGGCTTTCACGGGCCAGCCATTGTTCTTCGTCCACTCGCCTTTCACCGTCGTGTACCAGTAACTTTCATACTTCTTCCCCAACCGCTTCTTCTGCTGCGCCACCCACTTCGGCTTCGCCATCACGCGCGGCTCCGTCACCAACGCCAGCGTCGACTCCCTCCGTTTCCCACCCGTGTAAATCCGAAAGCCTGCCGTCACGGTATCCTTGGAGAACCCCGCGTAAAGTTGTCCCGTTTCCCGTCCTCCCGGTGCAGGCACTTCGAGCTTTAGATACATCTGCGATTTGTACGGCGTCTTGTCTTTCGCGAACCGGATATCCCGATTGATCCGGGAGAAATTCGCGCCCGTTCGTCCGCTCACATCAAAATCGCCATTCAATCGCAATACCGCTGGCGTCATTTCCTCCAGCAATCTCCGCAAAGGTTGCACCAGGCTCGACTGGTACCGCGCCCGATTCTCCTGCATCCACGCCGTCCGGTTGTTCTTTGCCAAATCCTTGAAGAACTGAAACAGTTCTCTCCCAATCACGCCCTGCTTCGAAGCCATTTCTTCCCCTCTCGTGTAATGGCGGTCCTCCGGGCCTTTCTGTAGTAGCCGATCTTTAGATCGGCCAGCGCGAATCTTCCTGGGAGCGCCACTCACCAGAGTGGCCGCCCTTCGCCGCCGCGCTCCAGCCTACACCATTTCCATTCCACTCCATTTGCACTATGCTTTCCCTGCTCCACAAAATCATTGACAGCAGGTGACTCGCCTTGCCCAGCCAATCTCTTCGTGTTTCTGCGTTTTTCCTCGCCGCGGCTCTCTTTACCGCTCCTCATCTCTTCGCCGACGAAGCCAGTCCCGCCGTTTCCAAAACTTCCCCCTGGAAATCTGACGACATTATCTTCCAGGAGTCCATCAACGATTTCGCGCTCTCCCCCGATGCGCGCTCCATCGCCTGGATCAAAGGCGAAGGCGACAAGGACAAAGACACGCGCATCTCGAATCTTTTCCTTTCGAGTCTCACCGAAGATCGCACCATCCAACTCACCCGCGGCTCCGACAATGTTTCCCTTCCGCAATGGTCTCCCGACGGCGAATGGATCGCCTTCATCAGCACCCGTGCCCGTCCTAACGCCAAGTCCGAAAAGCCCGACGCCGCCCAAAAGCAAATCTGGCTCATCAGCTCCCATGGCGGCGAAGCTTATTCCCTCACCGAACTTGCCCGCGATCCTCGCCGCGTCGACTGGCTCGACAAGGACACCTTGATCTTCTCCGCGCAAGAAGATCCCTCCGCCTACGAACAAGCCCAGAAAAAACGTAAGGACGATTCTGAGGTTGTCGACGATGCCGACCACGAGGCGCCCGTCCGCCTCTTCAAAATTTCCGTCAAGGACAAAAAAATCACCCGCCTGACCAACAATTCCGACTGGATCGACCGCTGGGCCGTCTCCAAAGACGGAAAATTCGCCGTTGCCGTCCACGCCCGCAGCCTGCACTACACCTTCGACGAAAAAGTTCCTCCGGTCACCATCCTCCACAACCTTGCCGACGGCACCGAAAAACAAATCCTGACCGAAGGCCGCGTCTATCCGAATTTCGTCGAGTGGGCCCGCGACAATTCCGGCTTCTACGCCCTCGTTCCCTTCGCCAATCACCCCAAATTTCTTACCGGCGCGATCCCCGTCCTCTATTTCTACGACCTCGCCTCGGCGAAACCCATTCAAGTCGCGCTCGATTGGGAAAACGGGCTCGGCAACGACCTCCACACCACCAGCGACGGCTTCGTCACTCTTCTCGCCGCCGGAGCTCGCTACGATGTGGCTCATTACGCCCGCGAAAAATCAGGCGACTCTTACACCTGGCACCGCAACACGTTGCAAGGAGACAATTCCCGCAACATCCAGAATTTCGTCGTCAGCGAAGACGCCAAGACTTTCGTCTACCAGTCCTCTTCCGCCAGTCGCATGCCGCAACTGTTCAAAGCACAGCTCGATGGCGCGCAACTTTCCGCTCCCACCCAACTCACCAAGCTGAACGAGAAACTCGCCAAATCCCGCGACTTTACCAAATCCGAAGTTGTTCGCTGGAAGGGTTCCAATGGCGAAGAAGTCGAAGGCATCCTTCGTTATCCCGCCAACTACGAGCCCGGCAAAAAATATCCGATCATCACCGCGATTCACGGTGGCCCAAAGGGCGCCGACATGGACGCTTGGCGCGATTCCTGGGCCTACCCGTACCAATTACTCACCCAGCGCGGCGCCTTTGTACTCAGCCCCAACTATCACGGCAGCAGCAACTACGGCCTCAAGTGGGCGGAATCTATTTGCTGTGGCAACTACTACGATCTCGAAACGCCCGACATCAATTTCGGTGTCGACTATCTCATCGAAAAAGGCCTTGTCGATCCCGACAAGGTCGCCACACTCGGCTGGTCCAACGGCTCCATTCTTTCCACCAGCCTCATCGTTACTTATCCCAATCGCTACAAAGTCGCCAGCGTCGGCGCCGGTGATGTCGAGTGGATCAGCGATTGGGGCAATGTCATCTTCGGCGACTCCTTCGACTCCTACTATTTCGGCAAATCTCCCATGGAAGATCCGCAGCTTTATCTTCGCAAGTCGCCCTTCTTTAAAATGGACAAGGTCCAGGCTCCTGTCCTTATCTTTCACGGCACCGCAGACAACCAGGTTCCTCCCGCGCAAAGCTGGTCCTACTTCCGCGTTCTGCAGTACTACGGCAAGGTCCCGGTCAAGTTCGTTATCTTCCCCGGCGAACCGCACGGCCCGCGCAAGCTCACTCACCAGCAGCGCAAAGTCGACGAGGAACTCGCCTGGTTCGATAAGTATTTCTTCAAGTCGACTCCGCCCGACAACGAATCCGTGAAGGCTGGCTCGCCCCTCGAAGCGGCCCTGCGCGGCAAGAATATCGCGCAAAGCAACGGCTTCTATGGCGTGCAAGCCAAGCAGAAGCGCGGACTCCTCGTCACCCCAGAAGTCGTCAAACGCGGCGATCTGGAAATTGGCCGCTTTGAAGTCACCCGCTTCCAGTTCCTCGAATTTCTCTCCAGCGGCAACCTGAAATCCAGGTCCGTGCCCAACGCCACACAGCTTGCCGAAGAGGACGGCGTGCCTTCTCGTCAAAATTTGCCCCAGACCAGAATCTCTCTCGAAGCAGCAGAAGCCTACGCAGCTTGGCTCAGCCAGCAAACTGGCCAGACCTGGAGGATTCCCTACGAAGATGAAGTGAAGTCGTTGTACGAGAATCACGACGGCGAAAACACCCTCGACTATTGGGCCGGCTATTCGCCCAATCCCGAGGACGCGCAAAAACTGCGCGAGGAAACCAAGAAGCTTGGCGAGAATTCCACGCTTCTTAAGCCCGTGGGCTCCTTCCATCCGGAAGGCAAGCGGGACGAAGAGCCGATTTTCGACCTGGGCGGCAACGCCGCGGAATGGGTCCTCACCCGCGATGGCAAAGGCAAAACTCTAGGCGGCAGCGCCGACTGTCCCGCCGACGCGCGTTCCGCCTGCACGCCTGCGCCCGAATACCTAGGCTTCCGCGTAGTCCGCGGCGCCTCAAAACCAGCTCCAAAAGACTGACCGCCCGAAGTGCTTGAGGGTGCCCCATCCTTTGCGCGGTCTTTGCGCAAAGGATGGGCTCTTACGACCCTCGCGCTGAAGACCTCTTCCTCTTACGTTTTAATAGGGGGTCGGAGCTTTGGCTCCGACATAAAGCGCTTGGGCATGGACCGGGCTTTAGCCCCTGAAGAAACTCTTTCTTCCCATCACGACCTGCTTAAGCTAGCTTGGCTAATATCGTGCGCGCCTTTCAAAACATATTCACGACCGTTTTTCTCTGTTCTCTAATCGCGCCCTCCACGGCGCCCACCCGCGCCGCAGAACTCACCCAGGACGACATCGACTTCCGCAAACTCACCCTCGACAAGAACAAGGACCAGCGTCTCAACTACCGCCTGTTCGTCCCGCTCGGCTACGACTCCAAACGCAAATATCCCCTCGTCCTCTTCCTTCACGGAACAGCGGGTCGCGGTTCCGACAACATCAAGCAACTCACCGGTGGAAACCAACTCGGCACACACGTCTGGACCTCCCGCGAGGCTCAGAGTGTCTTCCCCGCTTTTGTCCTCGTCCCGCAATGTCCCACCGGCGAAAACTGGTCTGAGCCCGAACTCAATCGCCCCTCTTCTTCCCTACTCCTCACCTTGGACGCCCTCTACAAAACTCAGCGCGATTTCTCCATCGACCCCGATCGGGTCTACGTGGTCGGTCAGTCCATGGGCGGTCTCGGCGTTTATTCCCTGGTGCAGAATTATCCAAACCTTTGGGCCGCCGCCATCGTCATCTCCGCCTTCGACAATTTCACCAACGTGCTCGCCCTCACTTCTGTTCCCCTCTGGGTCTTCCAAGGCGATGCCGACTCCTCCGTCCCCATCGACACCGTCCACGAGATGATGCGTCAGCTCAAGAAAGCCGGCGCCAATCTTCGCTACACCGAGTACCACAGGGCGCGCCACGAAATCTGGAATCGCGCCTTCGCCGAGCCCGATCTCCTGCTCTGGCTGATGTCCCACGTCCGCAAATCCGACAGCCAACTTGGCTCTGGCAACTCGCCTCAAAAGCCCTAAACTATCGCGATGACCCAATTTCAGCCCACCGACCGCACACAAGTGAAGCGCCTCCCCAAGCGCGCCCACTATGACGAAGAGACCGTCTTCCAAATCCTCGACTCGGCCTTCGTCTGCCACGTGGGCTTCGCCGTCGATGGCCAACCCTACGTCATCCCTACCAACTATGGCCGCAGTGGCCACACCCTCTACCTTCACGGCAGCGCCGCCAGCCGCATGCTCAAAACACTCAGCGCTGGCGTTCCTGTCTGCGTCACCGTCACCCACATTGACGGCCTCGTTCTGGCCCGCTCCGCCTTCCACCACTCCGTCAACTACCGTTCTGTCGTTATTCTCGGCACCGCGCGGCTCGTCGATGAGCCCACCGAAAAAATGGAAGCTCTGCGCATCTTCACCGAGCATGTAATGAAAGGTCGTTGGGAAGAAATCCGCTGGCCCAACGAACAAGAAATGAAGGCAACTACCGTCCTCGCGCTCGAACTGGAGGAAGTCAGCGCCAAAGTCCGCACCGGCGGCCCCGTCGACGACGAGCCCGACTACTCCCTGCCTGTCTGGGCCGGAGTCCTGCCGCTTCAAACCGTTCCCAAATCCCCCGAACCCGACCCCAACCGCAAGTCCGACGTTCCCCTCCCCGACTACCTTAAAAACTACTCCCGTTAGCTCAAATCAACCCAGAGATCGCTCGCTACGTAACCCATCATCCTGACGAGCTCCGTGGGCGACGGAGGATCTCAATCAATCGTTCTTGGCTAACAATGTGGAGGAAGCCTGCCATTCCGACAGAAGCGCGGAATCCGCTTTTGATTTTCTCGCCTTAATTTCAGACCTTTGTACTACTCATGCCTAACCCATAACTTGTCATCCTGAGGAGCGCTCTATGCGACGAAGGATCTCAACGTAAAGTGCTACCTGAGACTCCAACTCTCCACCTCCCGCGCACCGAACCCCTGTCTTTAAGCTCTCAACTGTTGGCTGTCAGCTGTTGACTCTTAGCTGTTGCCTCTTATGAGACGAGGCCCACTCCGTACCTGAGGGGGTGGAGGAGTGGGCCTCGAGGGCGAGACGACTGCAACAACCTCTTCTAAAATTCCTGAATCCTCATTTTTCTAGTTCTGCCAACCCTGCGAATCCAAAATCTCATCAAGCAAATCGTCATACGACCGCAGCGCCTGATCAACCATCGGCTTCGCCGTCGCTGCCGCCAGTTTTAGGTTCGACTTGTACGTTTCCAACTCGCCCGGCGCATCAAAAACTGTGTTCCGGATTGCGGCCACATCCGCCATCACCGCGCCCAATCCCACATGCAGCGACTTCACGCAACCCAGAATCGCTTCGAGATAGGCCAGTAAATCCATTCTCTCCTGGACAGTCATCTCCAATTTCGCCATCGCTAATTCCTTTCTACCACCGAACGCGGTGCCCACAAATTTAGACACCGGTATCTTCAATCGGGCTATGCCAGGCACGTTTTTCAGGAAGGGCGCTGCTCAAAGAACAGGAGGTCTGACGTGCAAGTGGAGTGTCTGACGATAGAGCAGGAGGGGCTGTGAGGTCAATCACTCAGTTTTGTGACTCATGTCACACCGCCCCCTCTCTTGGCAGGCCGTCGGCTTCTCGTGCACTGCCACGTTAACTCCTACCCACAGGAGAATGACTCTGTGCTTTCCCCCAAATGCCAATCCCCAGCAGGATCGACCCAAACAACTCGCAGATAAATACAATGGAAAACAACAGTACACTCGCAGCGTCCAGGTTTTCCTTCGCTAAACCGCTAACCGCCACTTTCAACCGCGGCCTGACCGCCTCCAACTCCTTCACATCCTTGGTGAAGCGGACCCGCAATTCGTAACTCTGCCCCGCCCGCCCGTTAAACTCTCCCAATACCTTGAGGCTTTCTGCCCTTTGCGCCGGCGCGCTGTGCGGCTCGCCTGTATCCCCCTGGCTTACTTTTCGTCCCCCACTCCACACACTCCAATCCGCCTCAAGACTCCTCAGCCTCTCAGTGGCTCCCGCCTTGTCTGTCACAACCTCCACCAAATACAGCCCGTCGTAATTCAGCCTGAAGCTCTGCGCTACGCTCTGCCCACTCGCCGCTTCGACCGGCAAGTCGATCGGATCCATCTTTCGTGTTCGGGTCCATCCCATCCATGCCGACCACACCCCTACACCCAGAGCCATCAGCCCCATCCCAATTTTCATCTTCATCTGCATGAGGGATTAGATCGTGTAGGGTCCACCTTCTGTGGCGAACCGCTTCAGCTGAAACTGCAACATCGCCCA
>Ga0335080_10002682_pt1 | contig 17823 bp, 13 predicted proteins | sample Lox_Sample_34_FD_206720 | JGI IMG/M metagenome (GOLD analysis project Ga0335080, IMG submission 206720) | Soil microbial communities from Loxahatchee National Wildlife Refuge, Florida, United States - Lox_Sample_3.4 | ecosystem: Environmental > Terrestrial > Soil > Wetlands | place: USA...
GGAGGAGGCACCGGCGGCGTGAGCACACTCGCCGGCAATGGACGGTTGCTCCCACGGTCACTGGCGCGCCGCGCTGGATGGGGAAGAGCCGGAGCGGTCGCCGTGTTGTCAACTGGAGCCGTCAGAGGTGCAGTTTGCAGATTGTCCGCACTCATGCTGTCCTCACGTTCTGATTCATCGCCTGCGAGACGATGCGAGCGATCTGCCGCCGGACCCCCTCCATCGTGTTGGCGTAAATATCGATCCGCTCGATCGCATCGGCCACTTCGGCCAGTCCGGCCTCTTCCTCCAGCCAGCCCGAAAAGTCATTCGACATGCGATGCAATCGCAAACGCGCCTCGATAAAGTGATGATGAATCGAGTGCACTGTCACCTGGTTGATTCCGTCGAGAAATTCCGCAAGGCTGTTCGCACAAAAAGTCGTAGGCAGCACAACAATGTCAGCGGCGCAGAAATAAAACGGCTCGTGCGCCGGTCGGGTTCCGCTGATGTTGTGGGTCTCCAGAAACTCATCGAGGATCTCCACCATCCTGCGCCGCAATCCTTCAATCGCCGTGAACTCCCGCACATCCACGCTGGCAAATTGCTCCGCCAGCGCCGGCTCGTTGCAGGCAAACAGACTCCAGTGCGCGAAATCGTTCGAAAACCCCTGCCGGATGAAGTGATGTTCCTGCAGGGTGCGGAACGTATGCTGAAAAATGGAATCATCGGGGCACGTCTGTAGCGCCGAAAGCAATTCGCAGAGGTTATTCGCCTTCTGCCGTCCGATGCGCAGCAGATGTTCCGAAGTGTTGAAATAGAATGGCTTCTGCGGCTTGCGCAGTGCCGGAGCAGCGATCACATTTTCAGACGTAGACATGTGTTTGAGCTACCTCACGCGACCGTCGCGCCCGCGCGCGATTCCTTTCCCTCCGCCTCATCCAGGCGTACTTCGCACACTTCCCCGATCAAACTCGCCGCCCATCGATACACGTTGTGATCGAGCACCGTCTTCCGCATACGCTGCATCCGGACCTCTTTCTCCCCGGCATCCATCTCCAGCGCCGTCCGGATCGCCTCCGCCGTCTGGTCGATGTCGTAAGGATTCACTTGCAAAGCATCCCGCAGTTCGCGCGCCGCGCCGGTAAAGCAACTCAGAATCAACACACCGCGCCCATCTTCCCGTACGGCGACGAACTCCTTCGCCACCAGGTTCATGCCATCATGCAGCGACGTCACCAGACACAAATCCGCAGCCCGGTAATACGGCTCGATTTCTTTGTGGCTGTGCTGCCGTTCCAGCAGCACGATCGGCTTCCACTGCTCCCACTGGAATCGCCAGTTGATCCGCTCCGCTTCTGCCTCCACTTCCGCCTGCAGATCGTGATATCGCTTGATATGCGTCCGGCTGGGCGCCCCAATCTGCACAAACGTGAACAGCCCCTGATATTTCGGATACTTCTCCAGAAACCGTTCGATCGCCAGGAATCTCTCCAGAATCCCTTTTGTGTAATCCAGCCTGTCCACGCCGACTCCCATCAGTGCCGCCCGCACCCCGAGTCCCTTCAGCAGTGCCGCCCGCTCCTCATATGCCGTTTCTGCCACCGTTCTAGGCGGTACCTCACTGGTATCCACGCTGATCGGGAAAGGACGCACCGATGTGTGGTGATCCAGCCGCTGCACCGTCGAGTGGTCCCAGTCAATGCGCGACTCCATGATCCGATCCACTGTCTGCAGGAAGTTCGTGCAGTGTGCCTGAATGTGAAATCCAATCAGGTCCGCTCCCAGCAACCCATCCACCAGTTCGCGCTGCCATGGACAGATCCCGAACGCCTCCGGATTCGGCCACGGAATATGCCAGAAGATCGCCAGCCGCGCGTCCGGCCTCTTCTGCTTGATCATTCTCGGCAGCAGGGCAAAGTGATAGTCCTGCACCAGCACAATGGGCTCGCTGGTTCCCTGCATCTCCTCGAGCAGTGCGTTCGCGAACTTCTGGTTCACTTCCCGGTAATGCTCCCAGTCCGCTGCACGGAATAACGGACGCGTATGCGCGATGTGACAGAGCGGCCACAAGCCCTCATTCGCGAAGCCGTAGTAGTACCCTTCCTCTTCTTCCTTCGAAAGCCACACCCGCCGCAGAGTGTAGTGCGGGTCGTCCGGAGGCACCGCCAACCTGTCGTGCGAGTCCACCGTCTCAATGTCCGCGTCGCCCGATCCATGTGCCACCCACGTCCCGTCGCACGCGCGCAGGACCGGCTCGAGCGCGGTCACCAGACCGCTCGCCGGAACGTCCACCTCCACCGACTTGCCCCGATGCACATGCGTGTACGGCTCGCGATTCGAAACCACGAACAGGCGCGCGTCCGCCAGACGAGACCGCACGTGCACCGCCAGCCGGTCCGCGGTCCAGATCGACTCCCCACTTTCCCGCAGCCGCGCTTCCCGCTCGGCTGCGCTGCGGGCGCTGTTCAGGCTCTCCGCCAGAGTCGCCACTTCCCGCGCCAGCGGACGAAACAGATCCATATCCACCGGCTTGATCCGTGCCGCCGCTCCAGCACGTCCGGTGCGCAGCGCTTTGATCCAATTCGCCGTCCTGGCAATCGGTCCTGTGATGCTCCACCGAACCATCAGCAGAGTAATCAGCACGATCAGCACGACATGAATCAGCGCGCTTAAGAAAGTTTCCCGCCAGATCCGCTTGCTTTCCGCCCGGATATAGCCTGCGTCGTGCACGATCGCCAGGCCGCCGATCAGGTCGTCTCCGTCATGCAGCGGCAGCGCATACACGTGAATCGACGCGATCCCCATCCGTTCAAACGCCTGTGTGTCGTGATTTTCCTTGAGCGCTTGCAGCACAATCGGAGGTGCACTCTCCATCAGAGGTTGGAGATTCGTCGTTACCGCCAGCGGATGTCCATCCGGGCTATATACGGCCAGCCCGGTCAGGTGTTCTCGGTTCGCGAACTGCTGCACTGTGCGTTGCAGGGTGCGCTGCGCGTCCCGTTGCAGGTCGCGCTCCACATTTCTCGCCAGGCTGTCGCCCAGAACTTCTGCGCGGCGCTCCAGGTCTTTCCGCATACTGCGGCTCTGCACCATCACCTCATAGTAGGAGGTGCACAACGACACCAGCGTGATGCCGACGATAAGGGAAACAATGAGTCTGGCGCTGAGTAGTCTCATCTGCACGTCCTGGAGCAAGCATCGTTAAACACCGCACCGCGCACCGCAACACCGACGGAACGCGCTCGATTCAAGCCATAAACACGCACAGACGAGTGACGACACACAATATCGGGCACGCGGATATCGAACCGCGCGCGTCATGCCGCAGAAACCGGCTGCAATTCAGGTGATGGAAACGACAGAAAGGTTGCAACAGGCTTGCCAAGACGCAAGCCCTGCTTTTTCAGAGGATTAACGATTGCGAACGGAGAGCCGCGTGTAATTCTTCCACGCCACTCTCCGTTCCTGCACTAACTCCAACTCAGGGTGCTGACCGAATCCGCCGCCAGTGTAACGTCGGTACCTTTGCCTCCCAGCTTCAAATGAACCGTCTTCTCTTCTTTGTTGCTGTTCGCCACAACCAGCACCTTCTGCCCATCCGGATTCTCGAAGGCAACATGATCCACGCCCTTCAATGTGCCAGCCGATTCAATTCGTTTCGCCCCGCGCCGTACCTGCCGCGAGAAGTGAGCAAATCCCCAATACTGCCCGCTGCGTGTGATTTCCTTCGTCTCCGAATGAATTGTGACCAACCCTCCGCACGGGAACGGTCCAATGTTCGGACGCCCCTTCTCATCCAGCGCCAGATTCCATCCCGTGATCGACTTCGCCCAGTTTCGCGTGATGTCCACGTACGTCCGCGCCCAGTTCGTCCAGTCCGTCAGATAGTCCGCAGCCGTATAGTCCGGTCCGCCTTCTGTCCAATAGATCTGCGCGTCCGGATAGACCTCGCGGAACTTGGTCATCTGCTCCGCCGTGCCCACATACCCGTGGAACGCCACCGCATTGCAGTACTTGTGCACGTCCGCATCATCCAGTTCCGCCACCGCGCGTCCCCACAGGTTGTAGTTGTGATCCAGGATCCAGATCTTCGACTTGATTCCACTCTTCTCCAATGCCGGCCCCAGATGATTCTTCACAAATCCCATTTCATACTCTTGCGGCCAGGCACATGCCGGCATGCGCCCGTCCTGATCCGTATCCACTTCGTTCTGCACGGTCACCGCCTGCACCGGCACGCCCCCAGCCTCGTACGCCTGCAGGAACTTCACAAAGTACTGCGCGTAAGGAGCGAAGTATTTCTGCCGCATCGACCCGCCCAGCATCGATCCTCCCGCCTTCATCCATCCCGGAGGACTCCATGGCGACGAGAACAGGAACAAATCAGGATTCTGCTTCCGCGCCTCCCGCATCATGGGCAGAACGTACGGCTGATCATGCGCGATCGAGAACCGCTTCATCTCCGGATCCGGCTCCCCCTCGTCATAGCTGAAAACTTCCGTCGAATAGTCGCTTGCGCCGATGCACGTCCGGCAAACGTTCAGCCCCATCTCTGACGGATGAAACAGGTCATGAAACAGCGTCTCGCGCGCCGGAGCATCCAGCCGGTTAAACGTATAGCAAGCCGCGTCGGTGAACGCCGCGCCGAACCCCAGCATCTCCTGATACTTCTTCCCCGGATTCAGCTCAATCACGCCCTCGCCCGCCTTCGCCCCGCTCTTCCAAGCCAGCGCCGCCTGCGATTGATACCGCAACTTCCCCCCGGTCACATGGACCGAGATCTCCGAAGGCTCCGCCGCCGAAGCCGGCACCGCCCCCGCAAACTCAACCACCGCCGCCGAAGCCACTCCACACGCCGACAACTTCAAGAACTCCCGCCTGTTCTGTTCGCGCAACATGATGGCTCTCCTGGTAAGAAATGGAACCTGTGAGTATAGTGCGAATGATGCGGGTTTCACAGACTCCCTTGACACGCTTATGTTTGCTGCATTCTTGGCGACCTTGGCGGGTTTTTCTTTACGTGCTTTGCGGTTTAAGTTTTCTTTACCGCTGAAGTCCCCACAGCTTTATTGTTGAAACAGTCACGACATGCTCGGAGAACTTCGATGATGCGCCATCTACTTCGAATTCAGTGTTTCGTCGCGTTGCTTATTTCAGCCGCAACCCTTGCCGCCCAATCCGCAACGCCGGCGCCGACCCTCCCCGGCTGGACTCTCGTCTGGAGCGACGAATTCAATGCCACCGACGGCTCTCCCGTCGACAGTTCAAAATGGTTTTCCGAAACCGGAGGCAACGGCTGGGGCAACCAGGAACTTGAGTACTACACGACCCGCCTCGACAATGCCTTTCATCAAGGCGGAAACCTGGTCATCAAGGCCGTGCAGGAGAAGTACACCGGATCGGACGGCGTCGCTCGCGATTACACCTCCGCGCGCCTGAAAACAGCTGGCAAGTTCACCCAGGCGTATGGACGCTTCGAAGCCCGCATCAAGATTCCTCACGGCCAGGGCCTATGGCCCGCCTTCTGGTTGCTCGGCGACGACATCGGCAAGAGCGGCTGGCCCAAGTGCGGCGAGATCGACATCATGGAGAACATCGGCAAGGAGCCCGCGCTGGTCCACGGCACCATCCACGGCCCCGACTACAGCGGAGACAAAGGTCCCACCGCTTCCTTCGCACTTCCGAGCAATGCCCCCTACGCCGACGACTTTCACCTTTACGCTGTCGAGTGGGAACCGCAAGCCATCCGCTTCTACGTCGACGACCACCTCTACTCCACGCGAACTCCCGCGGATCTGCCAAAAGGTGCCAAGTGGGCCTTCGACCATCCCTTCTTCGTGATTCTCAACGTCGCTGTTGGCGGAAGCTGGCCCGGCAATCCGGATGCGACGACGCAATTCCCACAATCGATGTTGGTGGATTACGTCAGGGTCTCCAAGCGCTCGGACAAGAAGTAATCCGAAGGTACGGTCTTCTTCGCGACCTTTGCGAATCTTAGCGATCTTTGCGGTTAGCTTTTTCGCCGGCTGAAGCACCGCGAGCACGGGCGCACGTCCCGGTGTGCGGAGCATCACAGACAGATTGCCCCAACCGAACTAGCGTTGCCGTTGCTACCGTTCTCGGTATGCCCGCCTCCGGGTGATCCACCCGGCCCCGGTCAAGCCGCAAGTTCTTTGCGGCCGAAGCAGTAAAGAGGAGGTGCCCCATGCCCCTCGACAGCCTGGAATTCCGTACGTCGCTCCAGAAGCTGCTCGTCGCTCTCATCCTCATCCTTGTGCCCCTCACCGTTTTCGGCTTCTACGTGGCGTTGCAGGGAGACACACACATCCGGCAGGCCGCGGGCGAGAACTTCCGCTCGCTCACGCTCAACGCAGCTGAGACCACTTCGGACCTCATTGCCGCCAGCGTTCGCGACGTCAGCGTTGTCGCCAACGCACCCGGCCCGATTCAGGCGGTCAGCGCCGCCAACCGCCAATACCAGAATGCTTCCGACGACGCCATCAGCGCAAAGATCGCCACTATTGAACAGGATTGGGAAACTTCTAAGGCAGACGGAATCTCCGGGAGAATTCTCACCTCGGACCTGGCCCGCGAGCTTCGCCGCATGCGCGATCTCAACCCAACGCTGTTGAAGATCACGGTAGCGGACGTCACCGGTTCCACTGTCGCCGCTACCGACCGCCCCGCCCGCTACGCGATGCATACTCCTGATGCCTGGCGTCAGCTCGTCGCCGGCGGCCGTGGCGCGATCCGCATCTCCGACCTCCGCTACGACGACCAGAGCCGCCTCTATTACCTCAGCATCGCCTACCCGATTCTGCAGGAGGGCACGGGGCGTTTCGTCGGCGCCGTCACGGCAACCGTGGACGTCTCGCCTCTTTTCGTGCGCCTGAATCGCCCCCAGATCGGCCGCACAGGGCGCCTCTTCCTCGTAAGGGACGATGGCACCGTCATCGAGGCTCCGGGCGTCACACCCCTGATGAACCTCAAGTCCGAGGAATACGCTGCCATCCACGACGCGCTGGGCAGCCTGCGTGGACGCCAGACCGGCTACATCTTCGCGACCCTGTCGAACAGCCAGTCCTATCTGATCGGTTTCGCCGACACCGGATTGAAGGATGCCTATCCGACTTTGCCTTGGACCGTTGTGGCCAGTCAGGAGACCCGCGAGGTCATCGGGCCCGTCCGCAACACCATCGTGTTTGCGTTGATGCTGATGATCCTTGCCTTCCTGATGTTGTCGCTCCTCGCCGCCTACGTGGTCCTGCACACCAAGCAGCGCTTGCAGGACATCGAAAGCCCGCCAGAAGAAGAGAAGGAGAAAGAAAAAGAGCACATAGAAGCTGCCTGAGATCTTCGGGCTGAGTTCCGAGTCTTGAGTACAGAGGACCGAGAAGCCGGCTCATAAATGGTGGGTAGGGCACGGCTTCAGCCGCAGCGCCCGGAACATGCGGGCTTTGGCCCATGAGGTCAACTCAAACTGAGAGCACTCCATGATCAATGCATCCACAGGTACGTCAGTAACTTTCACCTGCCAATCCCGCCCTCTACCCTAGCCGCGAGGGGTACACGCAGGAGGACTTCCGGATATGGGTAACCGTCGTTGGATTTGGATCGGAGCAGTTCTACTCATCGGAGCGGCAATCTTCTGGGGTGTCGGCGGCGCCGTCGGCCCGGCCAGCGGAGACACGGAGTTCAAGAACGCACTCACCGCCATGGAGCAGGTCAAGACTTTTCGCGGCACCTATGTCGCGGACGCCTCCAGTACCTTCCACTCGGAACGGCTGTGGGAAGTGGACTGCAACCGGGTGGTTGTCCATCAGCAGTCCCGGGACGGACAGAGCGGTTCCGATTCTCCTTCCGAGATGAAACAAGAAGAGCTGCTGGTTGGCGAGCAGAGATATTCCCGTGACAGCAACGGATCCTGGCAGAACTACGGCTACGCCGGCGAACGCGGCTCGGCCAAATGGTATTGCGACAACATCGCGCGTGGTACGGTTCGCGATCTCATGCCCGACATCCGCTCCCTGATCAGCCACGGCATCACCGAGAAGGGCGACAAGAAAACCGTCAACGGTGTCCGCTGCCGCGAATGGAAATTCGACATGCGTACGGTGCTCTCGTCCCAGAAGGGTGCGATCTGCATCGGAATCGATGACCACCTCCCGTACGAGTTAACCATGGACGGTGGCCACTACTCCTACTCCGATTACAACCGCCCAGTCCCAATCGACGTGCCTGAAGCCATCGTGCAGCCAGCCAGTTCCGCTGGCGAGTCGAACTAAGTCGCCCGTACCGGGCAGTTTCTCAAGACGACAGAGCAGCGAATCTCAATTCGGTGCTCTGGTCTCATCCGCAGAAATTGGACAGTCATCCCGGGGCATCCGCGCCGCTCGGGTCTCTTCTATTGGCCCACCCGTGCGAGCGATGCGGGTTTGAGGATGGTTACAGCCTTCCGCCCGCTCGCGATGTATCCCTGCGCCGCCATCCTGCCGATCAAGCGTGCCACCACTTCCCGGGACGTCCCGAGGTGGCCCGCCATCTGTTGCTGCGTATGCTGTACGACTCCCTTTGCCGACGCTCTGACCACGAGGAAGTTTGCCAGTCGCTGTTCCAGCGTGTACGCATGTGTTTGGTCCAATTCATCCATCAATCGAAACACGAGAGTTGACATGACACTTAAAGTCAGGTCGCGAACCGCCCGCTCCTTTTCAAACAGAGCACGATAAACCCGCCCCGGGATAATGGCCGCCGCCGTCGGAGCATCGGCCTCCACCCATGCCGGATACACCAGGTCATTGAACAGGCTATTCAACGCGAGAACGCAGGTTTCACCCGGCTTGACGAAGTAAAGCGTCGCTTCCTTCCCGTTTGGCATGGAGGTGAACACTCTCAGCCGTCCATCGAGAACAAAGTACGCCCCGGAAATTTGCTGTCCTCTCCGCAGGACAGTCTTTCGCTCCGGCAACCGGAGAGTGACCACGCCCTGCTGCAACAGCCGCTGGCTCTCCTCCGACATGGTTCGGAAAACAGAGAGGTGCCTGATCTCGGACATGGAGTACCTCAAAGGCAGTCTCGCATTTGTGGACCCAGGTCCCGAGCATAGCACCTCTCAATCGTTGCGCTTTCAACCTCCCCAGCCTCTTCCCCAGGAGTGTCTACGGGCGCCGCTTCCCACGCTGAAAGAAGGCGTCATTCGGACTCGCCGTCTCCACTTCCGTAATGCTGTCAAACCCAAACCCTACCCCGTCGTGCGCACACCGGACGGCCTCGGCATTCGGGGCCATCGTCAAACAGAACGCCCGGCCGTCATGCAGATTGACGTGGCTGCGCACAATCACCACGCCGTTCTGGCCGCAGGACTTGTCAAACTCCCCCAGGAACTTCTCGAAGTCCTCTCGCGAGATCTCCGGAAAAGTCTTGTTCTTCTTGTCGTGAACATCAATGAATAAACGCATTTCTTCCTCCAAAATTGTGTGTGGATGGTATTGCAATTGGAGGCTAATCTCGGCTAGGGGCGCGGTCTGTAGCCAATGTTACACAAGCCCGGACCACCCGAAGCAGCGCGCGCCGCTCTCGTCCTCCGGCTTCTGGGCTACGCCAAAACTTCAACGGGCCGTCCGGGAATTGTCGTTTCCCGGACAGCCCAGTTGAATTCGCAGAGTGGATTTTCTCGTGAGCTTCTCAGTTTACGGTTTGAGTCGCGTTCGCCGACGCCGGGCCGTAGTTAGCATTCCCGTCGTAGGTCGCCGTGACCACGTCACTTCCCACTGGCAGAACCTTCGTCGAGAAGTTCGCCTTTCCGCTCGCGAGGTTGGCCGTTCCCAGAACGTTCCCGTTAAAGCTGAACGAGACGCTCCCCGTGGGCAGGCTGCCCGTGCTCGAAAGCGTGGCGGTGAACTTGACGCTCTGACCTGACGTTGACGGGTTCGGTGAAGACGCCAGCGTCATCGTGATCGTCGCCGGATTCACCACCTGCGCCAGCGCCGGTGAAGTGCTCTTGTTGTCCACGGTGTCCCCGTTATAGCTGGCGGTCAGCGAGTTCGAACCTAACGGCAGTCTCGCAGTCGTGTACGTCGCGATCCCGCTGCTGTTCAGCGTCGCCGATCCCAGCGACGTGCTGCCGTTGCGGAACGTTACGGTTCCGGTCGGAGTCGTGGAGCCGGTCGTCGTCACTCCCGCGGTGAGAGTGACCGACTGCCCGTAGCTCGACGGATTCGCGCTCGAACTCAAGCTGGTGGTCGTCGCGTTCACGACCTGAGTCACCGAGCCACTCGCCGCCGAATAGTCGACCGTTCCGCTATAAGTCGCGCTCACCACGTTCGATCCTGCCGGCAGGCTAGTGGTGGAGAGCATCGCAGTTCCCATGCCAGTGATCGTTCCCGTGCCCAGCGTCGATCCGTTGTAGCTGAACGTGACCATCCCGGTCGGCAGACCGCCGTTGCTGGCAAATGTGGCGGTGAATTTCACCGACTTGCCCAACGGCGACGGATTCAGGCTCGACGTCAGCGTCAAAGAAACCGTCGCCTGATTCACCGTCTGCGTCAGCACTTGGGATGCGCTCTTGGCGTCCGTCGCGTCCCCGTTATACGTGGCCGTCAGCGAGTTGGAGCCCACCGGCAGCTTCTTCGTGGTAAGCACGGCCACCGCGCTCGAATCCAGCGTGACCGTTCCCAGAGTTGTAGTTCCGTTCTTGAAAGTCACCGTGCCGGTGGGCGTGGTTCCTCCGCTCGTGGTCACTTGCGCCGTCAATGTAACCGAGCTTCCATAGTTCGCCGGGTTCAGATTGGAACTCAGCGTCGTACTTGTGCTGGGCATGCCCGTCAGCCCAAAGATCCGCAATTGCCGGTAACTCGCGATGAAGACTTGCCCGTTCGCGACCACCGGCACCAGATTGGCGTTCCCGGTGAACGTGGGCCACGCCCCCGCTACGCCCGAGTAGATGGGATTGAGCGTCGAACCCGAGTCCGGATTGAACGCAAAAAGACGAATCGCCGTGCTGCTGGACGATACCGGACGCGACAACGCCCAGATGATCGGGTTGTTTCTCCCGTTCGAAGAGATGGTGGTAAAGAACCCATCATCCTGCCCGCCGGGAAGGGTCGACGATTGCGACACCAGATTGAGCGCCGGCGTGGCCGTCGTCTGCACCTGCCACACCTCAACATTCCAGCCACCGCTGGTTACGACTCGCGGGAAAGAATCCGTCGGATCGACATAATAGGACTGCCCGCACCAGCATCCCCCGATGGAGTACGTCCCGAGAACGTTGTTCCCGCTGCTGGAATAGCCCCCCAGGCTGTCCTCATTCATAAAGAACATGTCGCCCACCTTGCCCGCGGCTACGGCAAGGTGCGGAAACGGACCGGGCTGGTCTGGAAGCACCATCACTCCTCCCGAGCCGAAATCGTCGTCACCCGTATCCAGGTAGGACCAGTTGGAAGGCGTAAAGATATCGCGGACGGTCGATAAATCGGGCGAGACCTTGACCACGCTTTCCTGCAGGTTCGTCGCGCCGTCGTACGTCGTCCCCGAGTAGTCGGAATTTCCCGTCACCACCAGAATATTGCCGGCATCATCCGCCGCCGGAGCGTACCCGGACATCCATATGGCGGAAAGAAAGAAAGTGTCAGGAGAGGTCACTTGCAGGTCGAACAACTCGTTGGCCGCCAGCGGTGTCAGCGTCCCGCTTTGCCATCCCAGCAGCCATCCGCGCGACTGGTCCGCCGAAATATCGCAGAAGCTGCCAAAACCTGCGTAAACATTGCCATTCGCCAGCAATAATCCCGGCCGCTGCCGTTGAAAGGTCGCGTTGAACGCAAAGTTGCTGCCGTCGGCCAGCTTATGCGAAGCGGCCACCAGACGGGGCGCGACCTTGTCCGCCAGGCTCCCCAGATCCAGCGCGTGCAGCATGTATTGCGGTGAACCGTTCTGCTGCGTGTAGACCATTACATACAGCGTCTTGCCGGCCGCATCGATCACCGGGGTCGAATTGATGCCGACATTCGGGCCATTATTGTTGCAGCCCAGAGGAAAAGGAATCGGCGTCCCCAGATTGACGCTCAACAGCACCGCCCCGCTCTGCGCATCGATCGCGTAGACCGTGTTGCCTTCGGTCGCCACGTACACCACGTTGTGCACACCCTGCGATGCTCCGGCCGTGATATTGATGCCCGGCATATACAGGGGCTGCGCGTCCACCTGATCGTCCAGCGCGACGTTATGCAGCATTCCAAAGCTGGATGTGTTGACGTTGCTCGGAGTCAGAACCGTCTCGTGCGAGTTCCAGCCCGTCCGGTAATTGTCGTAGTGATAGGTGGTGATCGACTGGGACCAGGCCGCGTTGGCTCCGGCAACAACAATCATGGTCAACATCGCAGAACGGACTACTGCACGAACCGACAACGCCATGGGACTTTCCTCCGAACGACGGCTGACTGGGACTTCCGGGACTCTGGTGGCGAAAAACTATAACATTCCAAACGACGCGTCTGGCGGGCATTCTCCATCTTTTCATCAGGTTTTCATATTGGAGACATATGGCAATCCCGGCCGCAGGAGAAGGGCGCCGCGAATCGCCGCATCCCCCTCCCGGGTGAGCGAGATTCGCTCAACCTTGAAAGCCTTCCCAACTGATTGAAATAAGGCAAATTACAGCATTAAATACAGATATATACGTACATATTTGTACGTTGGAATGTTCCTGCAGGAACATATGTAAGATTTACTCGATTCCGCTTAACCTATTGAATCCAATCATATTACGATGATCAGGTTGCTCGCCCGGTCAATCCCGAATCTCCTGCCAGGAGGCACCACAGTCGTCGCGCTGTACTCCGTCACCACCGCTGGCCCACGATAACTCTTCCCCACAATGAGCGCCTCACGCGCCAAGCTCTGCGCCTTCAATTTCTGGCCATCGAACACAACCGCAGCCTCGCCAGTCGCGTTGCTCCGCGCGTGCCGTTCGCGCGCCGTCGTGACCTTTGTCTGGCCAGATCGCAACACGGCGCGCAAACGCAGCGTCACGACTTCCACTTCGCGGTTCGCATGTACATAACCGTATCGTCGCTTGTGTTCCTGTTCGAACTCGCGCAACAAGTTCCTGCTCAGCGGAAGATTCAGTTCGTACCCTTGTCCTCGATACCGCAGGTCCACGCTGCGGATGAAGCGCGGCACACCGTCCCACTGCTCGTTCGCGAAGTCATGCGCCGCAGTCTTCTGCAGCGGTGCGAATTCCTGATTCAACTTCGCCATCGGAATGGCACCGGACACGCGCCAGAGAACTGTGCGCGAGTAGTCCTTCACCACATCGCTCCACAGGATGCCCAGCGCGGAGAGTGCTCCCGGAAATGCCGGCACAATCACGCGCGGGATGCTCAGTGCTTCGGCCAGCGCACACGCATGCAGCCCTCCCGCGCCTCCGAACGCCACCAGCGCAAACTGGCGCGGATCGCGTCCGCGCTCGATCGACACCACCCGGATCGCCTTCCCCATCGTGGCATTCACCACCCGAACCACGCCGGCGGCAAACTTCTCGATCGTCAGATTGGATCGATCCTTCCTCAGCCACTCCTGCGTCACTCTCTTCGTGCGCTCCCGGTCGAGCGTGAACTCACCACCCAGGAACTTCGTCGCCTGCAAGCGGCCGAGCAGCAGATTCGCATCGGTGACTGTCGGCTGGAGTCCGCGTCCATAGCAGATCGGACCGGGATCGGCGCCCGCCGATTCGGGCCCCACACGCAGCACACCGGCTGCATCGAATCGCGCCAGCGAGCCGCCGCCCGCGCCCACCGTGTGAATGTCGAGCATCGGCACGCTGACAGGCAGGCCCGCGATCTGCGCGTCGCTCGCGGTCTGGATCGCGCCCTCGACCAGCGATACGTCCGTCGACGTTCCGCCCATGTCGAACGCGATGATCTTTTCGAATCCACTGCTGCGTGCCGATGCCGCCGCCCCGACCACTCCGCCCGCGGGTCCAGAAAGCACAGTCCGCACCGGTTCGCGCGAAGCGGCAGCGAGCGCTGTGATCCCGCCAGAAGACTGCATCACAAATATCTTCGCAGTGCCTGAAGCCTGACGCCCACCGCCGGAAGCCTGCAGTCCTCGTTCAAGATTTTCGAGATAGCGACGCATCACCGGCTGCAGATACGCATTGATCACCACGGTTGACGTGCGCTCGTACTCGCGAAACTCAGGCAGAATCTCATGCGAAATCGACAAAGGCACGCCGAGAGCCTTCAGCGACTCAGCAACGGCGGTTTCATTCGCGGGATTGGCAAAAGAGAACAGCAGTGAAATCGCAATCGCATCCGGCTTCGCGGAGTCGATTCGAGTACTCAGGTCCTGTAGTTCAGATGAAATCGGCGCAGTAAGAATCTCACCGTCGGCAGATGTGCGCTCGTGAATGCCGAAACGAAGATCCCTTGCCACCAGCGGCTCAATACGATCAAAGAAGAAGTCGTAGAGCTTCGGCCGCGCCTGGCGTCCAATCTCAATCGCGTCTTCGAATCCGGCTGTCGTGACCAGAGCAGTGCGCGCGCCCTTGCGCTCCAGCAGTGTGTTCGTGCCGACCGTTGTGCCGTGCAGCAAAATGAGGTCGGATTCAGGCGCGATCTGCTTCACCGCCTCAACGATCGCCTGCGACGGATCGTGAGGAGTCGAGAAGACTTTCAGCATGCGCACGCGCCGCGAGGCAGGATCAATCCACACGCAGTCGGTGAACGTTCCACCGGTATCGATCGCGATCCGTAAGGGCGAGGAGCGGCGCGGCATAGGCGGAAAGCTAGAGTAACACTCCCCTTGCCGCGCTAAAGATCAAGCGCACTGCTCTGAGGCTGTAACCTCTTCCGATGCGGGCGCCACGCGCCGTGGCTCGGTCACGCGTTCGCCTTTGCGGATGAGCACAATCGCACCCAGAATCGCGATCGACGCCAGCCACACCCGCGCCGTCAGCGGTTCAGACGCGAGCAGCCATCCCAGCAGCACCGCCACCACAGGATTCGCATACGTGTGTGTCGCCACAACCGTTGGCGGGCAGCGCTGCAGCAACCACGTGTAGGCAGTGAAGGCCACGATCGAACCGAACACGATCAAGAATCCCAAACCCAGGAGTGACTTGAGCGACACAGCCGACCAGTGCAGCGCGTGAAACTCTCCGGTCACTCCCGCGCTGAGCAGCAACATGGCGGCACCGCACACCAGCGGCACGGCCGTGCGGGCCAAGGCATCTGAAGGCAGCTTCAGCCTGGGCGTGATCACTACGCCCAAAGCCCACGAGAGAGAACCCAACAGCACCGCGCCTATGCCGAGCAGATTGGAGTCTTTCGAGGTGAATTGCAAGCCAGTCAGTATCGCGACGCCCGCCACGCCAACGGCTAGGCCCAGCGCGCTGATGCGGCTGATGCGTTGCCGTCCCATCGCCCAGGCGAGCACCAGGATGAACATAGGCTCGGTGGCGATCAGCAGCGCAGCCAATCCGGAAGCGACTTTCTGCTCGGCCCAATGCAGTGAGCCGTGCCCGATCAGAAAGAAGAGCGCTCCCAGCACCATGCCGGCAAGCCAGTGCTCGCGCCGCGGACGGTATCCGCGCGCGCATGCCCACGCCAGCAGCACGCCACCTGCAATCGTGTGGCGTATGCCTGCAGTCACAAGAGGTGGGATGGTTTCGACCACATAGCGGATCGCCAGGTACGTCGAGCCCCACACTATATAGATGGCGGTGAATGCAAGGGCAACCTTGATCGATTCGGCGCGCGCGTGCGGCGCCGGATTGCGAGATGGTCTGGATGCGATCACAGGATGTCCTCCTATATTAATCAGCTTTTCGCAGGTGAACTGACGATGCAGGGCCAGGATTTGGGAGGGCTGGTCGCGGCACATATTCTAACCTCCAAAATGACGATCATCGGTTACATCCAGCATAGCGACCGGGAACTAACTTGTCAAATGCATTTCGATGGTTAGATAATAGACGCGGATCGGAGGAATCAGATTTACACCGAGACTGTCAAAAGACGCCGGCCGCCGCGCTTTGACCTGAGTGCGGGAGCGGTCTGTCTGGACTTCGTCAATACGCTCGACGACCGCTTTTCGAGCGAACCGAAGGAGTCTCTGAAGCACTACGTTGATCTGGCGCGTTTTGCCGAGGACACCGGCGGCTTGCCGGACCGGCAAGTGGATCGGCTGATGACGCGCAGTATGCAGAATCCGGAGGGCGCCGAGCGTGCGCTGGCCTCAGCGATTGAGTTGCGCGAGGCTATCAGCGACATCTTCTACGCCCGCGTGAAGAACAAGCCTGTGCCCGCGGCGGGGTTGAGCATCCTGAACGCGCACGTGCGGGATGCGGCGCAGCATCTGCGACTCGTATCGGGCAAAGAGCGATTCGCGTGGACGTTCGACGCGGATACGCACGATCTGCTCGCGCCGCTGTGGCCGATTGCGCGCGACGCGGCGCAGTTGCTGGCGTCGGATCAACTGCCGTTCGTGCGTCCGTGCGCCTCGAAGACGTGCGAGTGGCTGTTTCTGGACGAGAGCAAGAATCACCGGCGCCGCTGGTGCGACATGACGAAGTGCGGGAACCGTGCCAAGGCGCGGAGCTTCTATAAGAGACAGAAAGGCGTGGTTAGAAACGCTCTCAACAATGGCGTTTCCCGGGGTCGCGCGAGAATTACGGGCGCAAGAGCGCCTTGATTGCGCGCCGTTCATCCATCGCCGCATATCCCTCAGCCACCTGTTCCAGTGGAATGTCGAGGTCGAAGACTCTACCTGGCTGGATCTTGTCTTTCACAATCAAATCGATCAATGCAGGAAGGTAGCGACGTACCGGTGCAGGGCCTCCGTGCAGATGGACGTGAGAGAAGAACGTTTGCTGTCCGTCCAGTTCCACGCCATGCGGGACTCCAACGTACGACACGAAACCGCCGGGGCGAGCGGACTGAATGGCTTGCTGCATTGCTTCCTGTGTTCCAACGCACTCCAGCACCGAGTCGGCACCAATCCCGTTTGTCAATTCCTTGATTCGAGCAATACCTGCGTCGCTGCGCTCTGCGACGATATCGGTTGCGCCGAACTCACGCGCCAGTTTCTGCCGGGCCTCGTGGCGGCTCATCGCAATAATTCGCTCGGCACCCATCTGCTTGGCCGAAAGAACCGCGAGGAGTCCGACGGCACCATCTCCAACCACAACAACGGTCGATCCCTTTTTGACGTTCGCCGCATCGGCCGCGAACCAGCCTGTACCGAGTACGTCGGAAGCGGCCAGCAGGCTGGGCAACATTCCTTTCGAAGGTAAGTCGGCGGTGGGCACAAGTGTGCCATCCGCCAGCGCCACGCGCATATACGGCGCTTGCGCCCGACTCACCCACTCCCGCTGCTGACAAGACGACTGATAGCCCAAGCGGCAATGCGGACACGTGTTGTCAGACATCGCGAATGAACCCACAACAAATTGTCCCGGCTTCACGGACTTGACGGTGCTACCGACCTCTTCTACATAGCCGCAGTATTCGTGTCCCATTGGGGTCGGCTCGGTCACTGACTGGATGCCTCTGTACGGCCACAAGTCCGAGCCACAGACGCACGACACGGCGAGTCGAATGATTGCATCAGTCATTTTTTCGATCTTCGGCTCGGGCACTTCCTCGAACCGGATATCTTTACTGCCATAAAGAACTGTTCCGCGCATAAGCTCTCCTATCTCCTCAGCCGATGCGATCGGCCAATCGACTCATCATAGGATGACTGAGAAATTGGTTTTTACGTCACGATGTTTTTTGCAAGCTCTTATGAGTATCATTCATGAATGATTCCGACGGACTTCTCTTCGCTGACTACTTTTGT